>Ga0247734_1000681_pt1 | contig 28312 bp, 25 predicted proteins | sample UWRJL103311B2_FD_180933 | JGI IMG/M metagenome (GOLD analysis project Ga0247734, IMG submission 180933) | Plant litter microbial communities from Arlington Agricultural Research Station in Wisconsin, United States - UWRJ-L103-311B-2 | ecosystem: Environmental > Terrestrial > Plant litter >...
GATAAGGCTCGGTGGAATGGCCTACGACGATATATTCATATGGTTAATATAAATTCTTTTAAATATATTAATGTGTACTATAATATGATCTTAACTTTTTATACGCTAGATAACGTTGTAGTATAAACTATTAGTAAGCGTAATAATAGAATACGAAGATTAAAGTAATATTAGTTGTTTATAAGGGAGCATTTCTCCTTTGCTATATTAGATGCTGAGTCCGTGGAGTCGGTGTTACATAATAGTGCCGCTAGCTTTGTTATCTCTTCTACGCCACTTTTTATTATCTGGATTTTATATGTAGGATTGGTAGAATATTAGTATGGCGCATAAAAGTGAGTTTGTTATGCTTATATATAAGCGTTCAAGGTAGATTAAATACCCCTATAATTTAATATTTATGCTAACGCTTAAAGCCTTGAAACGTGGTAACTAAACTTTACAAAAATTATCTAATTCTTACTTTATTTTTGTATTATACAGTTATTGGGAAATAAAGCCATACGCTGGAGGTAATTACCCTGTGTTAGTAACAACAACTTTTACACTTCTTTTCCTCAAACTAATACCTTGAGAGAACAATATAGTGACTAACAACGAACTGGGCGTAACCCAAAAGTAGGGTTTTCATGGACATCTATATGTATGGTGCGCTTTTAGTCATAGCTTATGCTTAATATACTGAGTAATTTGGCTACGAATTAAGCCGTCTAAGGCCGTTTCATAGCTTTTTCGCTTAGCTGACGTGCCCCATAAAAGATGCTGTTCGGACAATTACCGAGTGCCGCATTCGTGGGATTTTGGAAATCCACCCCGACAGGATTCCAAGGCATCACGATATTGCCGACTCCGGAAGATTATTTGTGGTTAGGTTTTCTGTTTGCCCTAAGAGCTTTCAGATCCAACCACATGAATTCAACACAAAGAAATTACCCCGAAAATTATATGACGTACGGGTGAGAAAGCGAAGCAAGTATAAATAAACGTTTAAATGAGTAATTAGCCTTATGAGGGGAACATCACTTCACTTGGTGCCTAAACTCAGTTTGCAGTTGCTCGTGGTAACAACGGATACCCCCCTTTATGACTATATATTTCTTCATTAGCTTCTGGAGCCTTCCTTTCTTATATTCTAAGCTCTAATGTGAAATATCCAGTATAACTCTTACCCGCTACCCTGTTCTAAAAATGGCTGTACTTATCTCATTAATTATCTGTTTTGTTGTCTTCTCGTCGCAAATTCAATGCATAAATCCGCCCAATTCTGCTTCGAATCCATTCAGATTGTGGCAGACCAGCGCGGGCGTACAATGGAATGATTGTTTCCTCATCGGCAACGGTCGTCTAGGCGCCTCTATTCCAGGGGGTGCTAAAAACGATTCTATTTGGTTGAACGAGGATTCCTTCTGGAACGGCATGCTCCAATCACGTATTAATCCTAACGCGTTAAAGACTATGCCAACCATTCGCAGTAATATTTTAAACGGCAGCTTTGCCACAGCGCAAAGTCTTGCAACAGCTAATTACGATGGTGTACCCAACTCGGCGCGCAATTACAATTCCCTGGGCCAAATGGACATTCTGATGGGCCATGACTCCAAAGTTTCCAATTATGAACGTTGGCTAGATATCAGCGATGCCACCTCAGGTGTATATTATACCGTGGGCGATATTACCTACAATCGCGAATACTTTGCTAGTAATCCCGAAAATTTGATAGCTATCCACATTACTTCGAATCATGCCAATTCTGTGTCCTTTTCCCTCAGTCTCCGTCGGGGTAGCACTGTAGGCACAGGTTCTGGAAAGGATACTATCATTATGACCGGAGACAGTGGTGTCAATGATCCGATGAAATACGCAGTGGGTGCAAGGGTCGTGGCCTCTGGAGGCACCGTCACCGTTTCTGGTAATCAAGTAAAATGCACTGGAGCGAACGATACATGGATTTATGTAACGTCATGGACCAATTTTAGGCAGTCTGATCAACGCGGTAAAGTTCTCTCTGATTTGCAAGCTATTAATTCGTCTTATGAAAGTATGCGAACGAAGCACGTAAGCGACTATACAGCAATCTATGGACGCTCACAATTTAATTTTGGCACTTCAAATTCTGTTCAAAAGTCCAAGACAACCTCACAACGAATCCAAGAATTGTCTCAGACATACGACCCAGAGCTCGCAGTATTGTTCCTTCAATTTGGACGCTATCTGCTTATAGCCTCATCTCGATTGGGGACTTTACCGGCAAATCTGCAAGGGATCTGGAATCCTGATGGGAAGCCAATGTGGGGCTCACGATTCACTATCAACATAAATCTGCGTAAGCCTCCATATACACGAATCAATACCAATAAAGGTAGAAGCAAAATTTGCTAACTGACTCTCATAGAAATGAATTACTGGCATGCATTTGTTACTAGTAAGCCTCGTTTTCCGCTGAGATATTACTTGCTAACATTATTTGCGAAGACCTAATTGATGATGTCTATGAGCCTTTTTTCGATCTAGTCAAGGTCATACACACTAATGGGAAGATTACGGCTAAAAAGATGTTCAATGCTCGAGGCTCCTGTGCCCATCATAACACCGACCTGTGGGGTGACACTGCTCCTCAGGATGACTGGCAGCCAGCCACAACCTGGACCCAAGGCTTAGCATGGCTCGTAATGCACACTTATGATTACTATCTCTATACGGGAGACGTTATGTTCCTTCGTAGCAACTTTGAGCCAATCAAAGATGCGGCTACATTTTACATCGACTTCCTGACTAACTACAAAGACTGGAAAGTCACAAACCCGACAACCTCTCCGGAAAACACGTTTCAAGTTCCTAACAAAGGCACAGCTTCTGTAACATGCGGGTCCACCATTGATAATTCCCTTTTGTGGAGTATGTTTGGAATGGTTCTTGAGGTTCAAGATATACTCAACATCACAGACAGCGCCTTCTCCTCTCAAATTACAGACCTTAGAGGCAAATTAGCTCCTCTACGACAAAATCGTTATGGTGGTATTATGGAGTGGATAGAAGACTACAATGAAACGGAACCAGATCATAGACATGTGTCCCAACTTATTGGCGCCTATCCTCTGGCACAAATTACATCAGCAAATCAAACGATCTTTAATTGGGCCATATCATCTATGAATCGCCGCTTGAACAATAGAGGAGGCAGTGCTGGCTGGCCCCGAGCTTGGGTTATGGCTCTTGGTGCTCGTTTTTTTAACTCTAAGCTCGTCAGTGATAGTGTAACCGTCCAGCTTCAGCAAGGATGCAGGTCCACGTCCATGATGAATATTGGCTCACCAGCTGAATTTCAAATTGATGCTAACCTTGGAAGTTCAGCTGGGATGGCCGAGGCGTTGCTTCAAAGCCACGAGTGGCTAAGCGCGGATAGCACTGTGAACAATATCAAGGCTGCATACTATAACGAGAAAGGGCGTATAAGTCTAATTAGGCTACTACCTACACTTCCTATCGCCTGGGCTAGCAACGGTGGTGGCTACGTCAAGGGCTTACGTGCGCGAGGTGGTTTTGTAGTGGACATTGCCTGGGATTCCATAGGCAGGATGAAATCAGCAAATCTTACCAACCTAAATGGAGGTTCAACTTGGGTAACTTTAGGCAGTACTCAGATAGGAAAGGCCGGCACTAACATCAATATATCCAATAGTGGATCTGGCACTTTCGTTAAATTGGTTAGTGGCAAGGGCACACAATCCACTGTAACCGTATCATAAAGTGGCTAGCTAAAACCAAACTTTATATTTGATATCAGACCTCTCTCTTGGTCAGACCCTTTCTTCTCTTCCTCTGCAAACCTGTTGTGGCCCAAGGCACCCTTAGCCGCACACTTTTATTACAGTATATAGCATCGCGAGAAGAGATAACGCCTCTTCTCTTCCTCAAACTACACCGTAGACAAGAACCCTTCTTACATTTCTGAAGAACCTCTCCTTTCCCCTGTGACCTAAGGTCCTTTACAAAACCAATGTCGTTTTCTTTTTGTATACCTACTGAATTCTTTGCTTTGATCTATAATTAAGTAGTCCTTTTCCATCTCGCCATTTGTTGCAAGTTTGATAAATTTGCGAATGGTTCTTTAACCACAGACCACAGCTAATTGTTCAGCTCCCTAGCTCATGATCCATGCAATTTCCTCACTTATTATAACCACGAACATGACTAAACATTGTAAGATAATCCTAGTAAACCCCCAGAATGAAAATTACTCATAGTTAGTGACAACAAGCACTTTACCATCCGCTTCCTCCAAAGGTCGAGCTGGCGTTGCTTTATGCGTTGGTAAGAGCGTAAGTTATAAGGTCTCCACCGCACCAACTTTACTCATGCAAGTTATACCACTTTCACTGAATCACAAGCGCGATCCCGAGATAGCATTTAATATAAATAATAGAATCCGGATAAGCAACATAGAAGATTAACTGTAACTGAGCAGCGTAAATTGAGGCTTCAACTACCTGCAGTAGGCAAGAGTGCATTGATGGTACGAAATTCAAAACTGTGGGAAGTAAACTTTGTCGTAAAATTAAGGCAATTCAAGAACCGAAGTTGTTGTTACTTTGAATGAGTGGGTGCAGGTATTGGTTGGTTTGTGATGTTGGAAGATGCGCAAACTAGAATTTTATCCGGTACAAGGTGAGGACCAGATCGCTCAGAGAATACATCCCTCTAATCAGCATGCTCGGACTGATAGAATAACAATGTCACTCAGGTTGTTGGACGAAGGAGACGCGGGTATAGAGTTGAGGGTGGTGAGGTGTAAAATAGGTACAAAATTTCGGTTGCTTGATTGCTTGTTTACACTGGGTGTTTTAGAAAGTTCCGGCGCCTGCATACTAAGTTCAGGATTACGCACGGCTTCTTAATTAGAATAATAAACCTTTCATGATGACACTACTCTGCACAAGTTACAAATATAATATAAAAATCTCAACGATACAGGGGACAGATATGGAACAATCTGACTTGGTTCTGGGTATGGATTTTTCTCGACCCAGATGCATTGGACAACAGCAATCTTCAATTAATAACCATGAATCTTTATCATGCACAATAGTTGTGAAAAGGTTCTGGCTGGGTGAACGATCGAACACAGACACGTGACCCATCCAAGAGATAGGAGCCAGCCGAGCCGAGCCGAACCGATTTGCTCTGTTCTCTTACCCCACATTTCGCTTAACATCATCTCAACAGGGGGGTTTTAAAAAACTTTGAAAGTCGTTTTGGTCACTCCTAGGTTCCCACTATTGCAATGTTTCTAGCATCCTCTCTCGACGGCCACACGATACCAATCGAATTCACGTCGAATCTTAGAATAACTATAGCAGCAAGTAAAGAGTCCTCAAACACTCACAGAATGCATTCACTACCCAATAACCAGGCAACTTACCACGTCATCTCCTCCACGTCATGGTTAAGTCTAACATCAATGTCAGGCACATAGTAAATCTGTCGAGATCCTTATCCTTGGAGCCGGATGGACCTCTACTTTCCTCATCCCCCTTCTTACTGATAACCATATTTCTTATGCAGCGACCTCCACTACTGGTCGCGATGGAACATATGAATTTAAATTTGACCCGAACGACGGATTAGAACAATACGCTGCACTCCCATCAGCGAAAACGGTCCTGATTACATTTCCGCTCAGAGGTGTAGGCCAGAGTAAGCATTTGTCTTCGCAATACCTTACATCTCACAGCGATATTTCCTGCTCCTGGATTCAACTCGGGAGCTCAGGCATTTTCCAAATCCCTAACCAGGCCACCCGTGTCTCGAGAAATTCTCCATATAACACATCAGATGATAGAGCGATTGCAGAAGACGAGCTTCTCCAACTAGGCGGGACCGTGTTGAACCTCTCCGGCCTTTGGGGTGGTGAGCGACATCCAAGGCATTGGATTGATAGGGTTGCCGCAACAAAGGAACAATTGAAGAGCAAAAAGAGTCTGCATATGATCCACGGAGTTGATGTCGCAAGAGCTATATTTGCTGTGCATCATCATATCCAGCAAGCTTTGGGTCAACGTTACGTACGTGATTTCTGCTGAATAATCACGCCTCCACTAATCCAGTCTATCCATAGATCTTGACGGACCTCATAGTGCATGACTGGTGGGAGCTTATACTTGGCTTTGCCGGAGAAGAAGAGCCCAATGACAGCAACAATTCTAGCATTGACAACAAACAAATAAAGTGGATTAAGGAATTGATGCAAGAAACTAATTTATACGCGCTGCCAAGATCCAAGGAAGAGCTTGGGAGGTGTTATGATACCCTCGAGTTCTGGATGTCCTACCAATTGATGCCTATCATGTCAAGGATCTGAGAGGAGGTATTGTGGTTGTCCATTCATCACCCTTATGAGAACGATTTATTCTCTGAAAAAAGAAATTCGAAACAACATGGGATACTTGGAAGACAACTACCTCAAGGTTTTGCCAGTTATCAGTCCTTTCAGTCACTGGCTAACCACAGTATGGTGCAGTCGTAGGTAACGTACTCTAGACTAGCGGAATCTGGTGGTATCGGTGCACATTTTGAATTTCATGGCTGTAATCTTCTCTTTAAAGTTTTGTTTAGGTGCTTGAATGATCCGATTCGCTCAATATATGCGATTCAGTCAATCAATGGATATTAATCAAAGACTAAACAAGTTAATGGTAAGTTTTGTTGACGCTATATGACTCTCCTCACTCCAGTTTGTAATTTTAAACTCGATTGGGTAATCAGAGGAATACGGGCTTACTTACACCTAACGCATCGTTCCCATGTCTTTGGTTTTCTAGCTCGCTTCCCCAAGGGCAAAAACGTGCCTTTCTGATACATATCCATCGCTAGGTAATTTTACTCTACGGTATCAAATGGAGCTCAACTTGCTGCAATCCGAGTGTCTCTAACTGACACATTATGCGAGGACATATTTATGCCTAGCCAGAGGATCAGTCTTACCCAAGAATAAAAACCCCCCACCGCGTCGTCATGCATTTATTGCTCCGTAACCGGATTTGGTACCTTCCTCTGGTTGTACAATATCCGTCCGCGGATATAGAGGTCCTCTATATCCTTTATGACTAATCATGGTAGAATCCCATATCCAAGAAAAACTATATAGACTCTAACAAACCGCGTAAGACTTATGACTACCAAGAATATAATCATTTCATCAATTGAAGCTACCAATATCAATTAAGATTAGTCATTATGGCGCCCCATCCTACCCGAGTTCTCGCTGGCATTACTGTCCCAGACACCCCTCTTATCACCGAAGCTCTAGCCTACGCGAAAGTACATTCCAATACTCTTATGTATAACCATGTTGTGCGCTCATGGCTATTTGGAGCATTTATCGCATCCCGTTCCCCTGAATATGAAAATCACGATGCGGAGCTCCTTGCGATCAGCGCTATCTTCCATGATATGGGTTTTTCAACCACATCAGCTCTCGTGTCTCCGGATAAGCGTTTTGAGGTTGACGGCGCCAATACTGCACGGGGGTTCTTGAAGATGGTGGGGAACCCAGACGACTGGGACAAGCATCGGCTTCAATTGGCATGGGATGCCATTGCGCTTCATACCACGGGCTCGATCGCAGTCGAGAAAGAAATTGAAGTCAAGGTTTGTCACTTGGGCATTTCCACGGACTTCATTGGGCCAAAGAGGACACCAGAGTGTCCAATCCCAATGGATATTTGGAATGGAATCTTAAAAGAGTTTCCGAGAGATGGTCTAAGGGAAGGTGCAACGGAAGCATTGTGTAGCATTTGCAAAATGAAGCCAGAAACCACCTACGACAATTTCGTTTCCGATTTCGGTGTCCGATTCGTTGAAGGCTATAGTTTGGAGGGGAAAAGGGGAATTGATATTGTTTTGGCAGCAGATAACTGGAACTAAATTACTCATTAAACTTTTTTTAAGATATGATAATTTGAGATTTGGTATTTTCCATTTTATTACATTAAAATGTTGTCTGATGAGATGTTTAAACATCTTCGGCAACATGCATGGCTCCATTTATGATCTCCCAAAAACATTTTGAATATCTACCACTCGCCAGTAATCTTTCCTGATCATATTGCAACTACTCGGATATTTACAGTAATGATGTCAAATGTTCAAGTGGTACAAATTTTATGGCCTTGACACGAAATAATACAATGACTAGCCGAGTTCCATATACTTTGATAATGTCAATATCTATGGTCAGGGTACATATTCAGAGATATACCTGTACTTGGCCTAAACTGTAAGGTTAACAGATGTTATAATTATAACTGCAAAGTTTCGTAGGAAGCCGGTGAAAGCATCTCTTGTCATTTATTTTCCATCAGCACTAAACCAGCTGCACACTTGTGAATTATGTATCCCTTCGTAAATCCTGCCTATCAATAAAACTCAATATATGTTCATCTGAACGGCAAACGTATTTCTCGTTCAGTGATTCATGCAGACATGCGGTGAGGGAGAGTTGACTCTCTCTAAATCTCGCCTAAATAGCAGATTTTTGGAATTGGCCCATTACGATAAAGAACCTACGACCTTTCCTTCAATATTTTGACTCTTACTCCTTTGGACCCCTGTACTGGCATACTGACAAATCCATCTCTGCCCACATCGACATCTCTCCTACTTGTTTCATACAATTCCATCTCAAAACTCCTGAAGACTGCTGCGACAGCAATGTACAGCTCAGCCCATGCCAAATTTAGACCCAGACAGTTCCTGCTCCCCTTCGTGAATGGTGCAAAGTATTTGTCCAACCTCACACCCTCTGCTTGTGCTCTTATCCATCTTTCAGGGTCGAATTTATGGGGTGATTGATGAATCTTTGGGTTATAGTCCATGAAATAGGTAGACATGCTAACCGGAATTCCAGCTGGTATGGTCCAAGAACCATACTTAAGATCTTCATTGGGTGAGATGCGAGGAAGGCGAGTTAATACTGGGCTGGATATGCGAAGTCCTTCTTTGAGAACAGCGGTCAAAAACGGAAGCTGTTCAAGCTCCCTCCATTTGACCTCAGTGTTGACAGTGGGCATTAACATATCCAGTTCTTGCTTTAGTTTTGCTAGAGTAGCAGGATTGTTCAATAAGTGAAAGCTCAGCACGGCTAGAACCTGGGCTGTAGTTTCGCTGCCAGCTCCAATCAAAATATTACCCTCGTCGGCAAGCCTCAAAATTGTTTTCTCTGACGGAGGCAAATCACTATCTCTAAGCTCGTGGAAAATGGTGTTAGTGTTCTTCTCTGTCACTGGATCGTGACGAAGAATGGCGGTCACATGTTTTCTAGTATTTCGGTGATGTCTGATAACAGGTCCGGCAATGGAATCTGGCAGTAGGTTTATGACTTTCAATAGCCACGGAAAATGCATTATCAGATTCGCTTTTAGGAACACATCGTCGAGTGTAAATTTCCATTCTTCCGCCAATTTTTGGTTCGTCAAACATCCCCATGACGCTCCAAAGCAGTAGTTGGATATGATGTCCAAAGTCAGTGACGAATAGGCAACACGGAGGTCCACAACGGAGTTTTTGCTCAGGTTCTGTCCCAATAGAGATAGGAGATTGGAGACTTGTGTCCTGATAATGGGCTCAACGTTGGTGATAGATCGCTTGCTAAAGAATGGATTTAGCGCGCCTCTGCGTAATCTATGGTGGTCATGCTCGTTGGTTTCGAACATTGAGTTAGGTGAGCCACCACCAGCTGTAAACCAAGGGTATCTTCACCTCATTAGCTTCTGCAACTTCCATATTTGAAAATCAATTTACTTGTCTCTCTTGTTTGCATTTGAAGTGTATAGCTCATCATAGTATTCGGGGTCATTAATGTGCAGTTCCCATGGATTAATCCTTACAATTGGACCTGTGTTCCTACCGTTAGTCATAAACCTCCTCTTTCGAGCTCCAGCTACTTTCAAACGTCAAAATACATACCGTAGATCTCATGCATTCTTGCAATCTCTTGAAAAAACAGCCCTGGCTTAACAATGTTGTAATAGAATTCATACCACTGTGTCAATGCTGCAAGTTTAGGCCCAGGAAACTTAGAGAGAGGACTTAGATAAAGTCGCCATAACGCTCCGTAGAGTATCCATCCTACGAGCGCAAGTATCCCGTAGAAGATAAAGGGCATGTTTGAAAGCACAGTATTGATGTAGTACAGAACGATGAACAATGAATATCAAGACCCAGAATCGTATGTGCCGCCATCTTTATAGAATGTGAAAACCCACTTGACCTTGCTACAAACAGTAATCCTTACCATTTGTGGGTTGAGAGTAAAACTTTACCATTTGTGGGTTGAAGCCATGATAGGCTATTGAAGAGTACTGTTTCACAGCAAAATGTCGGCATGATTCAAGTCCGTGACTAGGGGCAGATCTCTGATTCGCTAAAATTGCCGGCAAACACGCTGAATTTGGAGAAATCGGAGGGGTCGCATGGGGTGGTTGCATCGGTTGAATGTGGATTTGCTGACTGAGCCACCAAATTCAAAAGCCACTGCGACGACGGGATCCATCTTTTCTGGAGTATGCTTAAGTTTTATTCGATACGTTTACTGCGGCCACATTTTGTGGAGCTCTTGGAATATCGACGGGATCTCTGATATCAAGAATTCAAAATGCAAGTAAAAAGCTTCAGCCACTTGAAATAGTCAGTTGATAGTTGACCATTAAATCTAACTCATTTTTAATACCAAAAAATCATGTTGTGTCTGAAATTTCGTGAAGTAAATTGTCAGTCTAGAACCCAGGCCCCATTTCCAAATCATTACACAACTGATAAGCATACTGATGTACACTATTGAAGAATACTACTCCTTCGGTACCTACCCTCAGAAGCGCATTGGAAGTTGCGAGCACTTTTGGTTTTTATGCTGTTAGTTAAGCTAGCGTTAATTGTCATTCGGATTTTAACAAAGTTAACTGAGCCTAAGTCAGCGAGCATGTATGTTCGTCTTCCGGATTCTAAACAAAAAGGCTCAGCTTAAAATACCTCCTATAAAGCACTTTTTCGTGAGTGGGCTAGGCTTGGTAGTCATTGATACTTGAACAGAACATGATCTGACAAAACATGGAAAGGCTGGCAGTGTTATGATCAAGATGATCTGGTGCTTGTAAGTAGGAAAGGAGGTATATTAGAAGCAGTATACCTAGTTGTGATTGGGACCAAATCAAATCAGTTAACTGCAGAGTATCAAATAATTGGACGATGAAAAGCTTCTTGTGTTGGGTGATGCCAGCCAAAATGGTAAGAAAAATCAATTATGAGCAGTGCACCAGATTTGAAACAAGAGAATATCCACGGATGAATGAATAGAACTACTCTATGGACTGCATAACAAAGTGGTGTTTGTGTGGTATACTTACCGAACGAAGGTATGCATACATATCTTTTTGATCGCAGTACGAAGATGCATTTCCAAATAACCACCATGCGAAAGATTTTGCCTATGATACACCCAGGGTATCCGCCCAAAAACGCCATTTCATTGAAAGTCTCCCTTTATACACGCGTTATTCTCTTTGTAGAACAACCATAAGTCCCATCAAGCCCAACATCACAGTCTTCAACCAAGGATGTTCGCTCAACATGATTGTAACATAACCCACAAATGGGATGTATGCCACCACACTACCGATGATATCTTCTCGTATCAGGAAATCTTGTCCGCGGGCATATAATTCAGTGTCATCTGCGAGATCTATCCAGCGATTAGCACCGTAAACAGTCAGATTTTGACAGGGAGCGGAGGAGATAGATGCCAAGATAAGAGCAGAGACAACAAAGAGTAAAGAAAGTAGTGAGTCTAGTATCTTGGCTCTCGTGGCAGCTCCCAAATCTCAAATTGTCTGATCTTTTTAGGGTTTAAGAAATTTGACTTACTGTTATCACCTTTAGTGAGGAGCTTTGCTTGTGGTCTAGTAACATCATTAGTGTTCTTTCTTTGGCGCCAATTTGCTGCCCTTTAACATGCACATTTCTCTACAGCATGCTCTGCCATTGGGAGGGAGGCTCACCCAGCACCAAATTTCCGCACTACCCGATGCACAATTGGGATGTCTTTGCCCTTTACATTGTAAACCACAATCTCGCCAACCTTTGTTTCCTCAATCCAATTGCGGTTCCACTGTCTATTGTTTAGCATTGAGTTCCGAATTCTGTCGAGGGAGAGTAGCGAGTATGAAGTAGCTTTCAAGTGATGGCACATACCAAGAACAATAGATCCCCCCGCTGGAACGCAGGCTCCATACTGCCGGACAGCACAACAACAATTGGGGATGGAGAATCAGAGATTACACTCAGACCCTTCCACATCATGAATGCAGTGGAGAGGATGAGGGCGAAGTTGAGAACTTGGGCGAGTGCTGCCCGGGGGCTTTGTAACGCAGACAGCATGGCAGGGAATATTTTGGGGAGAGCGAGGTAGATGAGTTGTTGACTTGAATTGTAAAGAGGAGCAACGGGAATTGTGCGGTTCCCGTGGCGATGGGATTGGCGGAGCTGAGGTGGTGAGGACACGATATAGTGGTGATTGTTGTGTAAGTCAGATCAACGTTAATGTGTTTCGTGCAAGGTGTTCTCAGCCTTGACAGCCTTGCCCAGTGTCACGTGGATTAAGTATACGTTCTTACCATTCTGTCAAATAGATGAAGGTTTTCTATGGGTCAATCTTTGATAGAATCGAGATTAAGATTCAGGAGTTTGAATCGGAGATGCCTTGATTTCAAAAAGCTTCTACTTTTTCCTGGTAGTGACAGGAAGCAGATTTGTTTTAAATATCAGCAAAGGTTCTCTGCACGGAACGGGTACGCTGTGAGTGAAGGTCAACCAACCCCTTATCATTCAAGCCAAAACCAGTCCGAACTTCTCGATGAATTAGTACATTCACATCCAACCAAAATATACGTCAGTTCTCGCTCAACAATCCTTGTTCTGATTTCAGAGAGAATTACGTGGTCTACGATTAGTCACTTGCATTCAAACCCACCATTTTCCCTATAATGCTTGTTTGGAAGATCTAGGTGGTCCTACGCCAATTCTTCCTAACTCAAACGTCTTTCTAGTGATTGGGTTCGGGGATATTGAAATTGCCCAATCAGTATGCTGTTATAGTTATAGTTATAGTTATAGTTATAGTTACAGTTATAGAGCCAGTGCTGATCTGCTCGCTTAAGCAGTCCAGTACCGTTGATATGTGCACAAACTCTCTCTTGCCTAGTGGATAAGATGTCGAAGATCTGGTTTGTGTGTTTGTCCAGCATTCCCGTTCAAAAAGCTTCCTTACACCTCCTTCCAGTCTTTTTGAAAATACCATATACTCATTCTAGCTGCGTCTACCGATCTCAAGCAAGCTTGATGCGTATGAGTTAAGAATATGCAGGATTGGTCTGTGGCCCTGTTCAATTGCAGATTCGGTGGAGCGGGGATGCACCATTTGATTATTAGTTTATCAAAGGCTTTTGGTTTGTATATTGTTTGTTCCTTCCGTTGGGCATTGTATTTTACATTTATATTAGTCCAAGACATTGCTGTTCACATATATGGTCAACGCTAAGTTCAACCTTGACCACGAGGCAAGGTTGGAGGAAGGAACTCTTTAGACCGTGAACACGAGCTTTCCCCTTTCTTCTTTTCTATTTGGCTTTTGCCCCTTCCATTTCCATCTCACCAGGAATCATACTTTCCCTTCTTAGGAATTAGCTAGTGTCCCTTTTTTTGCCTGCCGCCTCCCACCTACCTTACTCACCTTCTACTTTCATTTCCCATCCTCCTCCTCCTCCTCCTCCTCCCCGTCCTCCTCTTCCAACCATTTCCAAAACTTCATCTTCGTTGCAATTCCTGGCAGCTCTCACTCTGTCGCTCAGAACTGGATTTGTTTGATGATCATTGCAGCTCTTCCCCTACATTCAACCATTCGCCGGTGACGGATCCTCGCAACGGCGAGCTTTCTTCACGGTGAACTTCGCCACAACCTATAGTCAGTTTTCACTCCCCGTTCCTCCATCCCCATCTTCATCGCTATGTCACCATAAGATCAACCTACTGCACGAGGTTTACCTTTTTGAAACAAGCTCTTACCATGGCATAGTATAGAATCTACCTCCCCAACCCCTTCACCCAGCTTCGGATACAAGTACAGTATGTCTGCCAACACCCCGCTCCTTCCAGGAGGCGCCAGAAGAAAGGATGATCACGTAAGTTATTTCCTTGACTTTTGGGGAATCCGTCGTTGATTTGGATATAGCCTATCTTCTCTCGTATCTGTCACTCTCCATGGGCTGGCATTGGCCAGAAGGTCCTGGTCTTCCTCCGAGGTGCGGTGCTCGCATACACATTCATCGCCTTCTTCCTGGTACTTGATTATGAGCTCCAATATCTTCACCGTTACAAGTCACCCAATCACCCCAACGGGCCTCCTCACATTCTCGAGAATCCCCATAGTCCTGGGGCTCCGGATAGCCCAGACAAAATCAACAGTGCCGATAGCCGTTGGTTGATTCCTTTTGAGTTTCCCAATATTGTCTTGCTTGCACAATTGATCTACACCTGGATCGCCTTTGTATGTCCTCCTCCATATTAACTACATTCACAATGCTAACCGTCTCTACTCAAAGACCTGGACTTACTCACACCTCTATTACCCCGACTACAGATCTGATGATGATGACTCCTTCTCTGCTAAGATACGACGTTTCCTGTCACCCCCAAAGCGGAATAACACCACCAAGAACCAGACCTTGTTCAGTATCTTCTATCATGCCGCAAACAGTTACCCTCTTGCGGTGTCCTTTATTTACTGGGCCATTTTGGGACCCCAGGGAAAGACCACTTTGCCAGGTTCCTGGCCCTTCCCAATTCTCTTGAATAACGCTGATATTTCCAACAGAAGGCGAGGTCTTTGACTATGGCTGGTACACCACCTTCTATATCACGCACAAGTACATCGTCAGCGCTGTGATTGGTGTTTTTGAGATCTTCGTTCTCAGCAGCATCGAGCGCCAAGATGTAAGTCATTCCCATGTTCTCTAAAGTTCTGATTGGAGACTGACATAAGACAGCCTGTATGGGCTCATGTCAATGCAATGATTGTCTTTTCCGGCCTTTATGTTGCCTGGGCATACTTTGGTTGGTGGCTCACGGAACGTTTGTCATACTACTTCCTAGACTACCAGCAGCTCGGCTGGGAGTACGTCATCACGTCCATTGTGCTTTTCATTGCAATTGGTGTGGCTGGTAAGTTGCTGGAGCGAGCAATTTTCATCTGATAGCGTCACTGACCGCAACAGCCTTCGCCTTCACCTACGCATTAATCGGAATCCGAACCTCACTTGTCAAAAAGGCGAAAGACCAATCCCGCCACTAGCAACCCCGGTATAACTACACAGATGTTCCATTTAACTATGGTGACTTCAACGCTCGCGTTGGACGGCGAGAGGACCATAGTAATGTCCAAACTGAATATGGTTGGCCGGAACACTATCTTCGTTACTCGAAGAAGGGAAACATGAATTCTTATGATCGTCGTTGGCATGGACGGAGTGTGCCTATGCTGTCGAGTAGCATGACTTACCACTAATTCTTTTGGCGTCTTATTTCTTTTTCTGACCTTTCTTTCACACGTATTGTTACTCAACTTCCAGGGCGAGTGGACATTAGAGGAGGATGGGATGCGAGAGCGTGAAAAGAATATCGATATTGTAATTATTGTTCTGGCTTTCTATCTTCTATCCATACATACATTCAGTTGGACTAGCATGGCTTGCTTGTACATCAGATTGTTCTTCTAATACCAAAGACTCCCCATCCATTTGGGTTTATGATACTGTCTTTGGTTGCGCTTTGTGATTGTCATTCAATGGTATTGAACACTGAAGCTCGATGATTCCCCCCTGGCTCCCAAAGGGCTATCCCGAAGAAGTTCTCTCCTAAGTCAACACTTCTCATCATCGCCCAAACTCATTAGCCAACAGTTCGTAGTCATACCTTCAATTTTGACTTCTTGCATCAAATTGGAGCGAACTAGTAATTGCTTCGGTTGCTTTATGATAACTCTCAATCCACTATCACAACCTGTATTTAGGTGGAAATACCTACTATACAAGAGAGCGAAGCGGTGGTGATCGTGAGGTTCGCTCGTTGCTTGGGCGTCGATCCAGCAGCCTCAGCCATCCATGACTCCCACCCACCATGACACAACAGGCTTCCTACCTGACGCAAGTACTTATTGTATTGCATTGCTGGACGAATAGCGTCACATCCGTGCCTATACGACTGGTACTAATACATATGAACGCGCCAATTGTGTACGGGATAAGTATCATGTGACCGCTGACTAGGCTCCGGCTCCGCCCCCGCCAAATCATAAAGTCATTTGTTGTCGCGTCTCCCTCCTTCTCTTCCCTTCCTCACCACACCATTCGGGTCGCAAACCACCACTTCAGAGTCAACTTCTCTAGTCTTTCTTTAATCTAAGAGAGATCATAGCGACTTAGACTCCTGAGCCTGGGCCCCGGCAATTGAACGTTCATTTTGTGTGTCAATCTTGTAAGTTTTGGCCGCGCGCTGCGTATGTGTGTATATCTGGTACTGTGCGTGGTGGTTGCATTCATGTTGGGCTGCGCTATTGGGTGTTTGTGTGTTGCGCTGTGCTGTACCTACTCTTCTATGTCCTTCTATGCTGCTATCAATTTCATGTTCTGGTCTTAATCCTATTGCTCACTTCCACTCTTCGTTGTCACTTCCCTTTGTGTAGCACACTTGTCGTCTGGTTCTCAACAACATTAGGCACCGAGACCATTCGCTGACTTCTGCGATTCGCCCAATAGGTAAGGTGGGAGATCAGGAATCTATACGCTCTTTTCGTCACTCTTTCAATTTGCGCTCTGTGGCAGACTGGTATAAGACTTCTCAGCAACCTCAACCCCACGAAAACCTACTCTCGCAACCCATCGTTCTCGATTTTTTACGAAAAAGACAGGATATTGGCAAACAAGACTAGTATTTCTCACACGATGTTTCGCTCGTTCCGTTCCCAGGATCGCGTCGAGAAGGTCGTTAAGCTGAAGAAGGCTTCATATCGGGACCCCGCAAAGCTGGCGAAGGTGCAGCAGTCGTTTGAGGTTCGTCCACCAGGGCCAAACTCTAGTCCTGCCGTAGGACGGAGTCCGCCCGTCGGTTCTGTTGGTTCTCGGAGCCCGCATGGACTTGATAGGGATGGCAATCTCACCTCCCCTATTGTGACTTTCACGGTGGGCAAGGAGGGACGACTGTTTGCGGCGCATGAGGATGTGCTGACTGCGAGCCCGTTCTTCACGAAGGCGTGTCGTGTTCAGTATCGTTCTGATGCGCTGAGCAAGAGGATTGATCTTCCGGACGAAGAACCGGAGATTTTTAGTTGTGTTTTGGAGTATCTCTATGTACGTAATCCCTTCCTTTTCATACCGATGCTCTGCTAGTCTTATGGAGGCTCTTATGATCGGAGAGCTTTTATAAACCATGAAATGCATCTAGACGACCGCCACGGTGTTGTCTCCGAGGAGGCCGTGTAGGCCATTTTTACGATGCAAGCCAAGTTGATACTGATAGTCTTCTAGAAGGGCGATTATTACCCTCGCTTGTTGCACAACAAGCGCCGTGACTCTTGGGAACTCGAAGACGCAGTACGATCTCCAAACCCCGAACATACAGGTGGCCGCGGATCTGTCGAAGCTACAAGTTATATATCCAGTGTTGGTGAGCACCTACTGAAAGACACTGTCATATATTGTGCGGCCGAGAAGTATGGGCTCGATGAGCTCAAACGGCTGGCGTTGCGCAAGCAAGGCCTGCAAAGTGGGATCGAGGTGGCTACCATCCTGCGCTCGGCTCGCTATGCATATGATAATACACCGGATTCGGATTCGCGTCTCCGCGCTCATTATCTCGCGTTGATCATTAGATGTCGCAAGACGTTTAAGCGGAGTGGCACCATGCAGATGGAAATGGAGGGCGGTGGGAAACTTTTCTTTGACCTGTTCGTTGCGTTGTGTAATCATGTGGATGATATTGTGGATATTGGGTATGCTCTCTGCTTTTCCACTCCCTATCCTTATTACCTTGATTTGATAAGAGACATGCTAATACTGCGCAGCAATGCTCGTTCCCCGCAAACCATCTAGGGTTGTACATTGTAACATCAGGTGCTGGCATGGAGTTATGGTTTTGTTTGAGGTCTTGTCATATCTCCATCAGATTGGATCCATTTATGGAGGTTTGGCTAGCACAATTCTCCACTTCGCGTGTACGAGGTTGGCCGCCTTTTTGATGACTGAGATTCATCTCCTCTAGAATTTCTAATACCCCCTGTACGCTTCCACTTCGAAAATCTGTAAGAACGTTTACTAATAATAGAATAGGCTTTGTTGTTTTTATGGACGGAGAGAATTTGTTTTGCGCTGCTGTTTGAGGGAATTTATCAAACGGTTCGTCTACCTCCCTTGTTTTCCTCCTTGTACCTGAGTTGATGCTGACTAAACAGACTGCAAGCATTCCTTGATAAATGTAACTCGCGACTTGGTCTACGACCACCACCCTTTCATATCTATTGGGATGCATGGAGGCTGCTTTGCGAGGTCTGGAGAAGAGGCCGAGAATGATCTTGAAGGTTGTTGTAAGCTGGATCTGCTAGCTGGATCACGGACCAAGCCCGCGTCAGGGCGAGATAATGAGAGATTTCGGCCACCTCATTTGCTTTCAAACCCATGCATTGTGACTGAATTTGAACTTTATTTGTTTTATGCATAAAGTAACATTTTTGAGTTTGACTGTGGGTACTTTAATTTTTATCCATGTATAACCAGTGATATTTCTAGCTTTCTGCGTACAAGTATACGCCACTGGTTTGTACAGTTCAAACCCGAAACTCTTTGTTGACAGATTACCTCTTTGAGCCATTACTTGGCAGCCTTGTATCAATGTCAGCCTCGTCCAAACCTTATGTTCTCCTAATCCACTGCGGGGCAGCTCTCGATTTCTTCCCCACCAAGGGCCTCCAACTCCAAATCGACAACAACACAGATTTGCACTTTGATAGGTTACAACGATCAAGCAATACCCAACTATACTTTCACTCAAATCCCATAACTGCAACACCAACCACGGCGCTAAGCAGCTGTAATTGACCAGCTCAACAAGCCCATCACTTTCCAGTCATCATTCTCTGGTGAACGGCCAGAACAAGAGGAACGAAGTAGTAGAGTACAGAGAATACTAGAGCTGAACAAGAAAAAGCGTCATGGCACAGAAACGAATCACTAAGGTTCGTGCGTCCCCTTCTGCCTTCCTAGCCCATTTTCGCGCCCATCTCCAACGCTCATCAACAGCCTTATGCACGAGTAATAACAGAACTGACCAGAATATGCTAATCAAAAATTTATAGGAGTTTGCAGAGATCTCGCAGAACCCACCTGCAGGCATCAGTGTCAGCCTTGAGAACGACAACGTCCATAAGTGGAACATCGAGCTTCAAGGACCAGAGGGCAGTGCTTACGTTGTATGTATTAGTCTTCCTTTAGAGCCGAGAGCTATTTACTTCATCCTTCTCTACTACGGAAACTTCAAGATCTTGAGCACTAGCTAACTAAGAATACCAGGGTGGCACTTTCCACCTTGCCCTTGTCCTCCCACCTGAATACCCCTTTAAAGCCCCGACCCTCTCCTTCAAAACCCGCATCTACCACCCCAATGTTACCAACGATGAGAAAGGCAGCATGTGCATCGGGATTCTAAAGTCGGAAGCCTGGAAGCCGTCTTCTAAAATTTTGGCTGTTTTGGTTGCGGTTCAGGATTTGTTGAGAGAACCTGTTCCGGATGATGCATTGGAAGCAAGCATTGCTGATAAGTACAAGAATGATCGCGCGGGATTTGAGAAGGAGGCGAAGGAAGCCGTGAAGCGATATGCCCGGTAGGTTCAAGGATTACAGTTCAGAGATTGATGGGTCTGAGGCTGGACATAAGTGTAGAGCAAATAAGCATATGAGAGATTAGCACGAGAGATGATTGCACGATGGCGTTTGGGTCTGGCATAGATATCTACACATAGGTTTGGGCACAATAAAACGAAATGCGTTCTTCGCCGGCATTACCTTTCCACTTCCTCACATACAGTACCACAATACTAGCCAGATAGCCTCCCAGAAGTAGGGGTGGCTACCATGTCACACATTTGCGTTTCTTTCTATCAAGTGGTATATCTTTTCAATATTTACACGTATTTGGTATCAAATCCTACCACATCCAAGTGGCAACATAGTTACAGAGTTACCCAGAAACGTAGAAGGCGTACAGTAGCTACCTTTCCAAACGTTCACCAGATAGGTCAGCTGGTTAGTTGTTTGGTTGGTTTACGTAACAAGTCTTAGGATTTTCTTTTAAAAGGACTTTGTCCGAACACTTCTGTTTATTCGTGACGTTGTTATCATTCGGTTGCAACCACTGGTCCTACATCTAATAGATTAAATCACGAATCCATACATCTAGCCTATTCAATCGCACCCCCAAAAAGCAGTACAAAATCCGTGGTACAGTAGAAGGGCTCTGGCTTCCAATTTTGTTTCTTTCCAACTACTTTACCAAGTCGTTCCTAGGAGAAACAAGAAGAGAGGGGAAGGTGTATTTTATCCAATTCTCAATCTGGCTAGATGTCGGTTTAACTCACGTTACGTGAGTGTTGGGGAGAGTGCGGCTTGCAGTCCATCTGGAAATCAAAAGGCGGATTAAAAGTTGGTAAAATGGCGCCGCAAGCAAGACGGTATGTTAAAAATGAGATATTTTTGTAGATTTTCTTGTTCTTTTAACATTTTTTTGGTTGTTTTGTTGTTTTGACGGAATGATGTGCAGTTGTAGCACACTTCAGTAGTAGTTTTGAGGTTGGTATGAATGAGGATTCTGAGTGTTTGGATTTTTAGAATCATCATGTCCAGAAGTATTTAACTTCTCTCTTCCAGCATAAAGCAGCCTGAGATCGACTGCAATGTTCACGACAACACGATTTTCTTGGCAGAATATTGAGAAGGAGCCAGTAAGATAGCTTCTCCAAGATGGATATGTGTCGCGTGTAGCTGAAATTCGATGGCAGAGCTCTTCAGCGACTATCTGGAGCCACTGAAATAAGTGTCCTTCGGGATTATCAAGGCCCTAAAGAAGTTTGTGAGTTGTTGATTCAATAACAGGAGGTATGAAATTAGCTTTAGCTAGATTGAACAATAACTTACAAGTTCATTTTCTCGAGCTAGTTGGATGAAACAGTAGATACTATCATGCACCATACCAGCAGCAGCAAATGCATAATTCCCATAACTATCATCCTGTGCTGGATGTCGCATGGCGTCCTGAACGATCTCTATCGCATGCCGTAGGCACTCAACTGCGAAGCCGATGAAGTTGTACTGGAGGCGACCATGATGCTTGTGGCTTTCTTTGACTTTATGGATAGAGCGAAGCATGAACAAAATATTGGTAGCGAGGTTGGCGTAGTAAATGCATGCATAGCCCTCCTTTTCATTAGAGGCATATACCAACTGCTTGCGAGCATCCATGAGACCTTTGTAGAAACCCTCTTTCAAAGCTTCATCTTCGAAACCGAATGTGGTTGTGATAGGGAGGGTCAGTTTTAGGTGGAAATGGCTCTTGCCATAGGCTCTGACGTGAAGGGTTGGATTGGGGCCACCGACACCATCATTTGTGACGATGCTGGAATTATGGAAGAGGGATCCGAATACTTTAAAGAATTCTAATAAGGGAGGATTAGCTTTGAGGCCTTACGAGACGAGAACATGGAAGATATATACCATCAGTCGGAAACGGAGGCGCATAGGTAATCATCTCTAGAGAGACAAGCTCATGCTTGCAGTGTTTGCAACTAGTTGGATCGTGGTGCCTACACTGTAAAGAGGAATGAATGGTCAACGGTCTGCTTGAATGTTTGAAAGGATTAAGTAGAGGACATACATTTCGGTCGTGATAGCTAGGAGCCATTTTTGACTATTCTTGGACTGTGCTTTTGATATTGATGATTGAGTGAGGGAGTATGATGTAGGTGTTTGTAGGCAGACGAGATAGGAGTTGCAGCCTATGGATACCAAAAGCAAATCGGGGATGTCTTCTAGTCCACTGTGTGTTGAGTACTAGACCACTTAGTACTACTAGATTGCCCACAGAACAGACGTAGATGTTTTGGCAGTTGCCTGCTAATGGATTGGAACCAAGAATGAAAATGACGATTAAGAGCGGATACAACGTGTCTGTTCTTTCTCTTCCCCCTTCTGTGTAACCACGTGCATAGCCTCAGAAGTAGCTAGCCGGTGAACCAGGATCAAGGAGTAACAATCTCATAGCGATAATGATATACAAAGTACAAAGTTAAAGTTACACCCCGGAAGTACCAAGGGCAAATTGTAGTACAGGCTATCTACATGCTTGAACCAGACCTTTTCGCACTCGTAAACTCATTAGCTCGACATTCTTCGTCATTCTGGAGGAGCTAGATTAGGTGAATCTTTTTAATGCATCATCAAAGCTAACTTGACTAGACCTGTACGTATAATTTGCAAGCTTGATTGTTTATTAGATCAAGTAACTGGGAGTTACCTCTAGGTTTTCCAAAGTTAGACAGATCACAAGTGACTTCATGTGATAAAGAACCCTAAGCGACGGTTCCTCTAAATCACAGCGTGGCATGCATATCGCTTAACCTTAGCTTCCATTACCTACGACCACGCAATGAGTTTTGACTACCAGGTCTAGTTGAATGAAATCTAGGATCTATCGAATATATGATGCTTGTGCACTATTGCTTCTTTAACCTTGGATTTTGATGCTCACGATGCTAACCCATTGTTACAACCACAAAGAGCAAAATCCCTTCAGCTATGTAACTGGCATACCCTTACAGAACTACCAATTACCATCATGAAAAATTCCAGGAACATCAAGCGCGGATCGTCCACTATACCTACATCTCAAGTCAATGAACGAGGTAGTTCAGGGGGTGATGGATACGCGGAGAGTGACAATATAACTCCTCTGGATGATGTCTATGATGATGAGATGATGTCATTAATGGCGGATCAAGAACGTTTGAACTTGGGCTTACAATCTCGATCAGCAAGTTTGTCTAGTATTCGCTTGGAGGACCGTAAGTTGTTTTCATCCCTCTGTAGGTAAAATTTCTAAGACTAACTTCAACACAGTGGGCTACTCGCACATCAAGGACGGCAAACGATTTTTCAAAGTCGGTCGAGTTTTTGCGATGTTATGGACCGATCCCGTTGGAAAGAGCTCGATAGGCTTAACAGATCATCAGAAGTCCTTCATAACACAGACACCCGCCTATGGAGAAACTCTCTACACCAAAGAGCGTCGGTTTGTTGTATTTAGCGAACAGAAAGGATCCTGCATATGTATTAGATTGAGCACTTACGGTGGCCAAGGAGCAAGCAAAAAGGGAGTCAACCCAAGTAATCATGCAGCGGTGTACGCTGAGGGCGACACGCCCAAATTTCATCCTGGCGAAAAGATGGACAAGGAGCCGTTTCCGATAATCGTTGAAAATGAACAGGTCAAGATTGCCCCTATGTCTCGACTCAACTTTGGTCATATTCAAACCATTCAGCATAATGTCAAGGTGTTGAAAATTGGACGAATTCCTAAGTCGCACCACAAGCGTCTGATAGATCATGCCGTGGAGAGCATGGCTGGGTCTACATTTATATACAAGACAACCCCCTCTCTCGATACAAGTGCTCGGAGTGAATCATCTTATAATCCGGCTTCCGGGAAAGAGACATCCCAGCCAGCCTATAATTTATACCCGGACGGCTACGACGCCCAAAAATCAAACACTTCGTATCAGTACGCCAACGACGCACCATCTCCTACTTACTACAATGTGTCCCCGAGTTCATATACGACCACTGCCATGCCATATCAAGCCACAAGCTATACTAATTACACCCACACCCCTGTCACGTACAATGCAAATGTTCAAGTTTCTCCGCAGTCTCCAAACCAAACGGGCTACTATTTTTCAACTCCTACGGCCACACCTGAAAACCAAACTCCTACTCATAGTGGCAGCGATTGGTACACATATAAGCGGTCTCCAAGTTTGCCTAACTATCTATCGACACCTGGCATCAGTCAGCAGCCACAAGAGCGAAGCCAGTCTCCGACTAGATGGATGACTAATACAACATCTTCCATTAGCGAAGAGCAAACCCAGGAGGCTACTAGTAACATACCATCAAAACCTCGGAAGGCTAATACAGTCTCCGAGCCCATTCATTATTCCGCCCAGGACACTTATTTTGCACCATCCCGTCTACAGTGAGCTCACTAGATGTGTGGTTCATGTCGTTGCTGTCATCAATCATGGCAGCCGCTCTTTAGCTGAGTGGCCGATAAGCTCTATGCCGTCAGCTTTTATTAATGTGTTTATTTGGTATGGTTATAGCACACTAGGCCTGGCGGGACAGGACGGCTAGCTCGTATAACCTAGGCAGTATGGCGAAATATTAAGGGAGAGATAGATAGACAGGAGGTGTAAATAATGCATCACGACGATACATCATTGGTAGACTGGCGGTTCAGGGTCAAGAGGTCGGGAGAGTGCGTAAACAATTCTTCAGTGCAGCCCAGCTCATAGTTTCTGATTTCACAATATGTTCCATAGATCGATAGCAAAACATTGATGTATAAGTTTGTTATCATGATCGCTTTTGAAAGGCTTTTGCGAGTGGGAAGGTGGAATGAAAATAATGCCGGTGGCCCTTTAACTATTAGTCAGTCGCCCACATACAAAATATTTACTGGTTAGAATAACCACAATAAAGAAAGAGTATTGAGAAGGAAATGACAGAGAGAGAAAGAGGGATACCAGTCCAACCCCCACAATTTCAATCTCCCAAGATTCTATCAACTTAAATCATCCCGAATAAGCGGTCCCAACTGGAATGACCGGCCGAAGGCAAAAGGCAAAAGGAAACACTTGACTAGTTCTAAGGGAATTAAATCTAATTTGCACTATAGTAAACAAACGACAGGCGAGCTAGAGAGTTTCTTCAATCGCGGGATGATTTTTCTGCTTTCTTGGCTTCACCAAGGAAGTATACTTGGCTTGCACACACGATCGTTCTCAGCACACGATTTTCTTTCTCATTTATTCATCCTCGATTTTGGTCCTCAAAGTATCAACAGATTCAAAGTTTCAAAGATTATAGGGAATAAGAGTGTATTTGATTTTTGTGCATGGGGTCCCGAGAAGCTCACAGCAAACATGTGTCTTGTATAAGATGAGTTCGCTTTCCCATGTCGCTCATCACCCAACCCACGAATATTAGATACGCACTGTACTTTCGAACGACGACACGGCAATCACCCTCACCCTCACTCCTATTTCTACATCATTTAACAACAGACCATCCTTCCTCGTCCATTGTGTTGTATAGTGCATAAATTCTTCAAATTCTCATTTCTGCCAGCGGATGACGTCCCCCCAGACTCCAAGCTCGGGAGGGACGGCATGCGACGTTGTAGGTACGTAGGCTGTCGAGCTTGTGTAGTGTCGAGGACTAGAGTAGTCAGTAGGTAATTTGCCAAAGTTGCAAGGGCATGCCTCGCGGACCAACAATTCGGGTCCGTGAACCCCAGATTTCCGGAGACGGGCTCCACGAGGCACATTGAGCGATGGCCCTGCTGTCCCGCCGGTGTCCCATGATGGACAACGGATTGATTGGATTGGGTTGGGGAGGAGAGAGGATCAGATGATACGGAGTATTGAACACAAACTGCAAGTGTAAAGCTGTGTGACGGATGCTGCCAATAAATCAGGATACGGGGTGGGACAGCACTGCATTGCACAGCACTGTACTATAATGTACGGTAATATACTGTATTGGATTGTACAGCATATGTGTGTAGCTAGCTAGCCAGCAGCCAGCCCACTGTATTATCCCGTAGGGGTTGAGAGCACGGTACAGTATGTGACTGATCAAATATCAAAAGCAATATCAAAGCTGATCCTCACTCAGGTCGGCGAGCGGGAGGAAGAGGCGGTGACGATGATGTTTATGCTTTGAAAAAGATGTAAATAAACAAAACAAGATGGCATTTCCTTTCCCAACGAAGGAAGGATGGGGAGCTAAAGTCGGTGATGGGAAGGATGGATGGAAGGATGGATGGATGGATTGGAATGGTGATCCTGGATGTCGATGAGCCTCATATCTCGCATCATCATCCGTCAGCCGTTGAGGGTCCAAAGAACCCGGGGGGGTTCGCCAAGCGATGATATCTCCGGGCGCGGATAGTTACAGGATGTTGCTGGTGACGGGGATCACTGACAGAAGAAGAAAAAAGAGAAGCAAAAGAAGGCGGAAAAGAAATGAACATGGGGATATATTATTATTACTTGGTAATGACTGAAGATAGATAGATACTGGGTACTAGGTTCTAGGTTCTACTTTTGGGACCCAGCGGAGTCTAGTAAGTTAAAAGTAGAGCTAGTGCCTGTTTGCTAGCGTGCCAATGGATACTCGCTTAGCCTAGCGTCAGGAGCAACAGTACGGTTAGCGTGACCATGAGAGTAGTTCATGGGTAAGAACCGGTATTGATAAGTATTGCTGGTATATGGATGGATTGGGCTGGATGTGTGTGGGTTGGATGGTACTGCACTGTACATACGGCGTAAGCACTGTCCAGTTAAAGTATCATTATGAGATTAAATATGGTTACCAAATAATCACCCCCGTCCAATCACACGGCCATCTCTCAAAGGACAAGGGGAGGACAACACGTAAAATACTGTTATCCTGTAATACTGTCATCCTGTGCTGTAAGGAGATTCCCCTGGGGGTGTTGATGGTGTTGGTACTGTAGTAGAGCAGCAGATGGAGAGTGAGTGAGGACCGTATGTACAGTACAGTACTCTGCTCCGGACTCTATGCATGTAGAGTCGAGTAGATTATAGTAGTAGATTATAGCAGTTGATTATAGCAGTTGATTATAGCAGTTGATTATAGCAGTTGGTTATAGTAGTAGTGGACACTCGTACCAGGACAGTAACCATAGTACCAGTACCAGTACCAGTACCAGTACCAGTACATTGTAATAAAACATAAAACCAATTCCTGTGCTTTATTTATTTATTTTCTCTTTGTTTATTTGTTTATTTCATTATTCTCGTGCCTCTTTTTCCTTTTGAATTTGAATTATCGCCCGTTCTCCCTTAGCCTAGACTAGATTGCACGCTGGTGCTGCAAGTACTGCAGTAGTGAGTGGGAGAGTGGAACCATCCACCATCGCCCATCGCCCATCCAGAGTCCAAAACATCATTCGTCCATCCATCCATACATACATCCATCCAAATATCAACAAAGCAAAGCAAAGCAAAGCAAAGCAAAACCAAGGCAAGGCAAAGGCAAAGGACAAGGCCCGACGATCCCATCATCCAATTGTCAGCTACACAATACTTCCCTCGACTTTACCTACTCTTCCAACCTGTGTCTGCTACGCCCACCAACAACATCACAGTCTGTCTCTACTACCTACATACATGCCTCACTCACTCACCCTCCGCACACTCTCTCGGCTTCCATACCTTCGGATCAATCAATCCTAATCATTCCAATCCAATTCAAATTCAAATTCAAATTCGACTTCGACTTCGAGTTTCATTTGATCTGCCGGCATCATCATCATCATCATCATCATCATCATAATTCTCTAGGCGAGCTGCCATTCGTGCCCGTGCAGATGCTGGGGCTACACTCACTCCCAGACGACGCGAAACTTTAACGTTCGCCCGGACTTGGACACACAGTTGCTTCGTGCTGCCTGCAACAAAGGGGGCAACACCGCCATGAACATAAACATGAACATGGCCAATGATGCAAATGATTATCCCATCGCCATCGCCATGCCCCAACCACAAACTCCCTCCGTCAAGAGGCAACGCAGCACCAAGTTCAGCCTGTATCCATCACGTCCCCACACGGCCACCAACGAAGAAATACCTGCAACACTCTCCTCACCGGCTCAATCTCCCTCACCCTCAACTTCTTCACGATCCCCTCCCCTTCAACCCCCAAAGCGCTCCGATTCCTTACTAAATCGACAATCCCGAAGACCCAATACCTCACATCATCCTTCGGAGCCGTCCCGATCCTTCACCTCTCCGCCACAATTCCAACCAAGCTACCAACCAAACGTGCGAGAGAGACCGTCCGAGGCCTCACGCCTGCGAGCT
>Ga0247734_1000682_pt1 | contig 28297 bp, 21 predicted proteins | sample UWRJL103311B2_FD_180933 | JGI IMG/M metagenome (GOLD analysis project Ga0247734, IMG submission 180933) | Plant litter microbial communities from Arlington Agricultural Research Station in Wisconsin, United States - UWRJ-L103-311B-2 | ecosystem: Environmental > Terrestrial > Plant litter >...
GTTTTTTCAAATAGAATTGAAGTCGTTACTAAGTGAACAATCTGTATTGCTAACTATAAGGTTTTGAGCACGAAGCTCCTATCTAATGAAACTATTCTACTTATATAGAACCCTTCGCGCCAAGGCGAGGTCCTGGGGTCCCGGGGTCCCTTTTCTCTTCAAGATCCCAAGATCCTGGGGTCCATCACGTGACTTGCCAGGGGTCGGTTCTGAGAGAGCCTCAGAGCCGAACCCCTTCAATACCGGGGGTCTAAACCTCAGTACTTAGATTATACAATAAATGCTAATACGGGTAACCGGTAATGGCACTAAGAGATCCGGGGGTGCCTTTCATACCAAGGTGCCTACAACCAAGTAGGTGCCTGTATGAGAGAAGGTGCTCTCACATGCGGGTCGTGACACCTTTATTCTTCTTACTTTTTATTATCGGCTTTTAATTATTTGTATCTCGCTATTTTAATTTATATATAAAGAGGATTATAACTATAGCTGCCCGCAGATAATTAAACAACACTAATAAATAATCTAGGATATGAAAACATTAATACGTGTTATCAAAGATAGCCCTGCATTAAAAGCTGTGTGTCACCTGAAGAATATCACGGATCCCTAAGCGCGATCAGCTATTTTTGTTAGGCATTGATAAGGTTGAAGGTTTTATATATATGTGTAAGGACTTAATAGTCCATCTGCATTTTCCGAGTAGTAGGATTAAGGCAGACTGCAGACGGAGAAGAGCAATTCAGACACTTTTACCATTATAAGAGCTACTTACGTAACTCTTGATAATATAGGTTGTAGGTCGTGCAAGGTGCATATTTGCTAGTTGGTAATTGCTCTCTTTCTGTTTCCACATTGTAAAGCTAAAGAATAAGAGGATGATTGTTCTGACAAAGTAGCTAGGTTCTATATAGAAACACTTAAAGATATAGTACCTGTAGGTAATACTCTTGAGCGTTCTTCCAGTAGCGCCAAGGCAAACCCATTGAGTAGCATGCGTCTTGGCAAAAGTCTAACCTCACCACAACTGTCACTGCAAGAGTGATATCTCATATTTATTTATCGAGTTCTTTTAAAAAGCCGCAGAAAATTCTTCTTCAATTTTGTATTCGTGCATTCTGAGATCATACACCTTAAAAATTTGGAACCATAAGGCATCTCCTTTGTTGCGTTTGTAGTCTCAATTAACTACGAATCCAACTTTATATTGTCGCGTCTTTGGCGCAATCCACACACCTCCGGAACGCGCTCTGCCCTGATCTTAAACGAAAACTGGTAAATTGCGATGCATCTTGCGATATCATAATCCCCCGATATAAGGGAATAGAGAATGGACGACGATGATAGAGGTGAGTCTTTCTACCAAGGCTGAGGGGCACGATTAATTGTTTACAGAGTCCATTTTAAGCTCCGACAATGATCAAGATGAATTGATGGAGGATGCAGTCGATATGGATGATAATGGAGATGGGGATGGCGATGATGTGGATGGTGACGGAGATGGTGACGGAGATGGTGACGGAGATGGTGACGGTGATGGTGATGGTGACGGCGATGGCGATGGCGACGACGAGGAGAACGACGAGGACGATGATGATGGAGGCGACGATGAAGAAGACTCCCCCGATCGGCCACATGTGAGAAGACCAAGTCTTAATACGAATTCAAGTTCGGATGGTGGACCAGCTCTGAGTCAAGTGAATGGTGGACCTACATCACATCCTCATCCCACGTTGGTTCGCACTTCAGCGTCTCCGCGACAAGATTCGACGGCCCTCCAATCACCTCGAATGCGCTTTGAAGTTCGGCCAGAAGCTCTTACGGCTGCATCATACGATATTGTACCTACCATGGCTGCACCACAGAGCACGTCTATAAATGCGATTGCCGCTACACCAGATATGAGATATTGGTTTTCAGGAGGGTCGGATTGCTACGTCAGGAAATACGACGGAGCTGCAACTATTAATGGCAAAACTCTCCTAACGGTAGCACAAAGGCATCCATTCGTGGATAGTGTAGTTAAGGCAGGTGTCTTGATGAACTACTGGGATAACGAAGAGCCAGTTCTGAGGAGTCCTGGGGGTGGCCCGGATGACCACCCACTGTCTCCGGTATATTCGCTAGCCGTGCAATCGCAAGCGCTCTGGATGTTGTCAGGACTTGAATCTGGTGCAATAAATCTTTATTCGGTACGGCATGATGAAGGGAAGCGGATTGCACACCTCCTAAAACATAAATCTGCAGTCTCGGTTCTCACCTTGGCACAGGATGAGAGGTCTGTTCTGTCAGGTAGCTGGGATAAGAACGTTTTCGATTGGGATCTCAATACAGGCCAAGTTAAAAGGACGTTCGAGGGCAGTGGCGGCCAAATATCGGCGATCGAAGTCCGACCCGCTTCAACTTTGCCAGTACCTGAAGAATCTGGCGATGTACAAATGAGCAGCAAAGATACCACTACATTTACCAATGGCAACAATCCACGAGCCAATGGAGTAGGGGGCTTGACTAATGGGAATGTTCCGGACGAGAACAATGAAGATGCTCCTGGGTCACCTAGCAATGACTCGCTTTTTGGTGGTGGAAGTGATGCTAACTCTTTGTTTGGAGAGACTGCAGGTGATGGAGCTCCTTCTGGAGGCCAATTTAGTGATGATGATAACGAGTTCTCCAGAGCAATGGGCGTTGGCTTGGACAATCCAGAGCACGATACTCAAGGTGATGTCACTATGGGAAACGATGACTCTAGTACCCTGCATAATTCAACTACGGTTGAAAAGTCTGTCTCGGAAGTGCAAGAGCTGAATGCCACAATCAAAGACGAGTCTGTGTCGCAGGCTAATCTAGCATTCCACCCAGAAAGCGCTACGGAACCGTCGATAGTGGCTGTTGTGCAAGAGACCCAAGATGCTGTCGCAACCTCCGACTCCACCTTTCTCACAGCATCAATAGATGGAACACTTTGTATTTGGGATCGACGACAGCCAAATCCAATTGCACGTATTCCAACAAAAACAGGTGTTCCGCCTTGGTGTATGGCTGCATGTTGGTCGCCAGATGGGAATTATATCTATGCTGGTCGTAGGAATGGTACAGTCGAGGAATTTAGTTTGCATAAAGGCTTGAAAGCACCCGAAAGAACTTTTAAGTTTCCTCAAGGGAGTAATGCTGTCAGTGCTGTAAGATCTATGCCCAATGGAAGACACCTAATTTGGTATGCACTTTTAAACCTGTAAGCCTTCCACAGATTTGCTGACTTATTATAGTGCTTCTCATGATATTCTTCGGCTTTATGACTTAAAGCAATCGACTGACAGCAAACATTCAACCGTGCCATTCCTAATCGTTCCTGGGCCTCCAAGAGCGGGTGTTATATCAGCCCTTCACATCGATCCAACTTGTAAATACATGATTTCTGCAGCTGGAAATCGTGGATGGGAAGGCAGCAATACTGAAGTTCTCATAGGTTATGAGATCGCAGTCCAATCTTGAACATGAATGCATATTGTAGGTTATTAATAAAGTTTAAAACCTAACAGTATATGGTATCCTCATTTACGGAGTTTTCACGAATGCACTTCAAGGCTGTACACTACTCGAAGATCGGCTGCATAACATCTAAGCTGCCTTATTTCGTGGCTTCAAGTCGAGATGGGCCAAGTATACTCAATCAATGTGGTTACAAAGACATGGCGAGCAACTAATCTAAGGGATGTTTCACGGACTTAGGAGAGAAGTGTTTTAATATTTCGACTAAACGAGAAAGTTTGTGCGACTACACCTTTACAGGATGTACGCTTGTTGGATCGATTGAAGAGAACTGATCCTCGTGACAGTTGTTATGCGTATTGTCAACCTGTAGTGAACTGCACTGCCCCACCCCAGAAACTTCGTGGAGATTAACGACCCGGGAAGTTAAGTTAAACTGAAACTGGACGGTCATACTGGTATTTGCATCTTTATGGCCTGGCATTGGCTGCCTACTTTTTCGCAGAGGCATGCGTCATTTATATGAAAAGAAACATATATACATACTGCTAGGGATGGAAAGGATAGAAAATCTGCAACTTTAGGAGAGCTAGCTACTTATTTATGACTTAGGCGAAGATGCAGAAAGTTAGAAATGTCGTTAGTAGAATAATGTCACTCAATCCAATTAAAGCACAGCTTTGCTTTACAAAACAATACCTACAACAGAGCTACCACAGGTGTTCATGCCACAGTAAATATATTCTTATTATATCCCATCAAATCATCTTCGAAGCCCCATAAAACCTTTTTTGTAGCAATAGTTAATCGCTGAAGAGAATATATAAACGTAGCTGAGAAAGTAATTTTTTATTTCCGGATCTTTTCTTAAGGAGGTTATGTCAAAGATTCTGCGGGAAAAGTCTCAATTGGAGTCTGAAACGATAGCACATATGTTTCTGATAGGCGATCCAGTGGTGTTTACCAATATTGAAAGGAATGCGCCATCCAGGTTCTCATCCCATTTGATGCCACCGCATCATTTCCCCTCAGTCTGCATTGCCTGCTTACAGTTGCCCAAATAACCCGGTCATAACAGAATTGAGAGACGGTCAGAGGATAAAAGCACCAAATTCTGCATTTGAGTATTCGTGGTAGTCAAAAAAACTAGTTTTTGAATGTACCGAGAAGAGTAACTTGTAGATCGATTCAGAGATATGCAAGTCTAATGGGAGACCGGGTGTGGATGTGGATGGCGAAATGGACATTTCGATATTAAATTCATAGTTGGTTATAACTTGATAAAAAGAGGTAACGTATGGTGTGTCAGCGTTTGTGAGCTGAGTAATTCTAGGTTATGTGAAAATAGATTCCATGTTTAGCGAACACGTTTGAGTAATGTCATGTTGTATTCCTTGTTGCTATTTCCCTTGTATTACTTAGATAAGCTTAACCATGTTGATTGAAAGCTACTTCGTTGCTCCACACCCTTTCTTTAAAAGCTTCTTGCATTCTTCTATGCCTTTTACAAATATCTGACCTGAAACAGCTTCCAAAAGTGTCGTTGAGAAAGAGACCAACAGCAGCTCATTACTCTTATAGGAGATATTTATTGTGTGATTTCGTAAGCGTACATGACTCGTCCGACATATGAGAGGGAGTGAGGAGGCTGATGAATGGATAGGGGAGAGCAGGGTATCCTTCGGTCCTATCAAAACAAATATGTATCGGGGAAGTCTTAATCAACACATCGGTAGGAATAACCATTTTTCTTGGATGTTTCTGGTAAGAATCCATCTTCACTTTTAATATACAGCCAATACCGATAGTAAAGATATCTAAGTTATATTATATGCTAATATAGTGAGAGTTACGAAGCCATGTTCTAATTGGATAAGGATACTTTCGTGCACGCTCCTGTGTTCTCTTTTTGTTGGATTTCAGGAAAAAAAGCTAATCATATAGCATATGTACATAATGATGTATGACCAGTCAAGATGAAATCCATGAGCTGATGTACAAGGCTCTGCACGATATCACAGTTGCGTTGCTATTATGAGACCGAGTTCGTGGGCAGTGAGCTATTATCTAATTGACTACTGCTTAAATTCAAGTTGAATATAACATCATTCCCCAATGATATAAGTGCATCCTTGATCACCAATCCAAACTTCATGAATACGCTCAGCGTCAACATCAATTCTGTCCCCCACACCAAACGTGGTTTTTATCGCATTGTTTTCTTTTGGGTAGGAAATCGTCAGTTGGCCTTTGAGTATCAAGTGAGTCGTAAGGACTTGATGAGAATGTGGGGGGTAATGGGTATTTCTGTAATATCCACATTTATCAGCCTTCGTATTTCAACCTTGAGAATCAAACGGAAGATAAGATTACTGACGGCGTATCAGTCCATTTGAACACATGACTGAAACCCCACGCTTTGACTTGGGCTTCTGGATTGGCTGGCATTTCCATCTCCGTCATATATGCCGTTTTCTTGCTTCTATATCTCACTATTTTCTCGGTTATACTAGGTGGTGAAAGGTTTGTAGTGTACCTGGTGTACTGTCGTAGAAGTGAAGCCATTATCCGGACTAGCGCATATTATCGGCTAAAATATCGGCTGGGTATCGGGACGGATAAGCTTGACCCTGGATCGGGCCGCAGTAACCTAAACACGGCAAGCAAGCTTTACAGAGGGTACGTAAGAACATACACAATTCGTCAGTAAACCCCTAATATAATCCAAATCTCTTTATTTTCACATAGCGAGTACACGCGATGGCCTTAACACCTGGTCTGTCTATACAAACCATTTTCAAGAGCTTCGGATAGCACAACGGGTCAAAAATATGGCCAATTAGACGACGGGTGGCCATAGCCCGTCAGCAAACCAACAACACACTGGGGCTGAGATCCTCCGCCCCCAGGTTCCACCACCGTCTTCCTTCAGCTCATATTCTGGTTCTTACTTTCAAACCCTCCATGATTTCTTCATGAGTCTAAAGCTCTTAATCAATTCTGGGGTGAATGTGAGGTCTGATGTTGGTAAGTTGGACCTACGGCCAAGGGCCAGTGTGGAGACTCTCTCTTGCAATAACCTGTTAATGGTCAAACGCAAGACACTACTGACGTTGATCTGCAGGCCGTGTGAATCTGGTATAAGCGCTATGCCACTCTTTTCCTCCTCCCATAGCAAACAATCTCATCTACATAAGCTGGTAGCAATGTCTACCATGGTTTCTCCGCCCCTCCACGGTTCCCATGCCTCTGCTGAAGCTGGTGGCGGAACTGCGACTTTGCAAGCTCAAAAACAACGTCTCATCTTGTCCGACGGGACGGAAACCCACCTCAAAAAGGTATTTGATAAGTTACGTGGGAAAGATGCAACGCTATCACCAGAGAAGTTGGCAGAATGGATGATAGCAGTGCAAGGACAAGCTCTAAGTGACTTGCAAAAAGGAGGCTACAAGTTTCAGGGGTTCTTGGAGGTGGTTTACTTTAACAATGGGTTTGAGGCTATGCGGATACCAGAAGAGAAAGACCTATCAAAACCGATTAGCAATTACTTTATCAGCAGCAGTCATAACACATATTTGTCAGGCAACCAATTAACTTCCAAGAGCTCTACGGACGGATACAAAAATGTGAGTACATCTCTTGAGTTCTCAAACGAAGACTAATGTTGAAGATAGGTATTACTTCGCGGATGTCGTTGCATTGAGATCGATGTACATAATGGGGAGGAGGCTAAACCGTCCGATTCACTGCCATCACTTCCTGGCTCCCCGAAACAAGAGCATAAGCGTCACCTGTCTAGTGTGACACTGTCGAGTCTAGCCGCAGAAGCTATAGAGAAAGGTGGCTCGAAATACAAGGAGATGAAGAGTATGATCTCCTCCGATAAGTCTGGTGGGTCCGCTACAGGACTCGGCATCAAGGACCTGAAAATCGATGATAGCAAATCCGAGACCGTCTCAATTGCACCATCCATACGGTCAATGCGAAATGGAGAGCCCGTTGTTATGCATGGTTGGACCTTCACAACGTCGGTGGCCTTTAGAGATGTCTGTAAGGTAGTCCGAGAAAATGCATTCATTACGAGCAAATTGCCCCTCATCGTCAGCTTGGAGGTCCATGCAAATTTAGAGCAGCAGGAAATTATGGTAAACATAATGAAGGAGGAGTGGGCAGGATATCTTATTGACGAGGCACATGAAACATGTGATCCTAATGAGAGGCTGCCTCGACTTGATGAACTTCTCGGCAAGATCCTAGTCAAAGTCAAGAAGGCCTCAAGCGGTAAATTGGAACAAACACTTACAGAGGACTCTGCTCTCGTACCTGTTCCGACAAATCAAGAGGGCGATTCCAGCTCGTCAGAAGACGAGAAAACAGCAAAGAAAAAGATATCCAAAATCTGTGCAAATTTGAGTAACCTTGGGGTTTACACCCACAGTGAACATTTCGACGGTTTCGAAGCCGAGTCTGCCAAAAAGCCATCGCATATCTACTCCGTAGGAGAAAAAAAAGTCATGGATCTTCACGAAAGAAACCGAGAACAAATGTTTGCTCACAATCGCAACTATTTTATGAGAGCATACCCCGCTGGCTTCCGAATTGACTCCTCAAATCTTGAAGCTTCAGCGTATTGGCGAAAAGGGATACAGATGGTAGCCCTCAATTGGCAGAATATTGATGAGGGCATGATGCTGAACGAAGGGATGTTCGCAGGTGAGCATGGCTGGGTCTTGAAACCAGAAGGATATCGTAGTGATCCAAAGGAACCCATCCCATACAAGAAATTGCAGCTGAAAGTTACGATATATGGTGGACAGCATATTCCGTTACCTCCCGATACCAAAGAGAAAGAGTTTCATCCGCAAGTCAAGTGTGAGCTACATGCAGAAAAGCCCGAGGAACGAAACCAAGCTGATCCCATCGAGGGAGTGAGAAAATCGAAAAGTGGAGAGTGGAAACATAAGACTCCCCATGGGAAAGGAATCTCGCCAGAATTTGGTGGTTTAAACGGGGTAACTCTCGAATTCCCACTTGTTGAGGGAATTGTGGAGGAATTGAGTTTCGTCAGGTACGTATTATACATTCCCATTTCTCCGGCTTGAGCTTCTTTTTTGGAATTGAGAGTGTGGTTTCACAGCATGAAAAAGTGCCCAAATCCTCGGGTCTTCTGCTGGCAGTGTACTTCGCATCTGCGATTGTGCTACTCTTTCCCCTTGAATATGCGTTGTCACGCAACGGCCCGTCATTAGCAGCATGCAGTTTTACTGGTCGTACTCCAGATCATCTGCTAATGACATAGCTGGCGGTATCGGCGAGCCACATATCGTTGCACATCAAACGCAGTAACTACTTGACAACGTATCGGGCGAATCTCTACTCTCTTTTGACCTGAATTTTCCCCTTTAATTTGCCTCTTTTTTAAGAGCCCCTTCATTCACTACTGTACAATTAATTATAAACCGTACCACAAGGCTTACCGACACTATCCCATCAACCTGCTATCTGTACTGCAACAGCCTGCTGATCAAGCTAATGCGTGCGCAGATTCAAAATCGAAGACAACAATTTCACTGTAGATACCCTAGCAGCATGGGCATGTATTCGTCTCGACCGCCTGCAATCAGGATATCGTTTCGTGCGTCTCATGGATGCTAAGGGTATGGCAACCGATGGTTTACTACTAGTGAGGATTGAGAAGATCGTTTCGTGACGGTTGTTGCGCCGCTCTTTTCCTTGGAAGACTTTGATGGGGAAGAAGTCGCGGTGGTGGCAGTTGGCCAAAAAAACGATAAAATAGAAGCCGTCAAAACCCGAAAGCGGAGGAAATGAGTGGTGCACAACGGCGTGAAATATTTCTCTTGAGAGTAATCTTTGACTGAGGGAATGGAGAACAGGTTTCTCCGGAGATGTGGGGATGTGGGGATGTGAAGAGCGAGCTATCAGCACTATGTGCTTTGGAGTACCTTTGCGATCAAGCTGGTGTTGGAAACGGGTATCAGGGATGAAAGTAGGTCAACGGAAGGCCTTTAGTGAGGGATGTATCATCAAAGATTAGATTTTTGAATGAATCCAGAATTTCTGCACCTATAACAAGCACCTGGTACTTTCTCGAGCAAGAAGGAAGTTAAATGATACAACAGACAGTACGGAAGGGAATCTTACATGTGCAGATACCTAAGCCTATTATCACCAAGGCATTGTACTCTACTAAGTCGATGCTTCAGATCTTCTGTAGAGCCACCGAGAATGATAATTCGAGTATGAGACGTGCAGTAATCCCTCGGTCTCACCCAGTGCTTCGATCTCCTGTAACTGAACTTACATAAGATATAGACAAAAGTGATATTATTTCTCGTACGAGCTATTACCACAAAAGAGTGGTCTGATATTCCAATGCACAGTGCCTACATAATCTACCTGGATACTAAAAAAACTGGTCTCGATTGCAGAAAACCCAGCGCGTAGGGCGGATCTTGAAAATATGACCTGGAGAAAAAGCAACCCACAAAGGGATATTGAGGGGCTATCCTTGCTGAAATTCTAGGCTTGCATTAATGCTCCTCAAAGCCAGGCCAAATACTTAATGGAAGCTCAGGAGCGTACGGACGTATCTCCGTAAGGTTTTGAACTAAAGTATTGAAACCTCGGCATAGAGTACAAAAAAGAAAGGATGTTGATTGCTATTGCTATTAGATTATTATTCCTCAGATTCAGAGCACTTCTGCCAAAAGAAAGCGGAATACGAACGATGGCTATGCAGGTACCTATTAGCGCGCACACCACCCTAGCCTTTCGATCTCCAAGCTATTCCACATCGAAGTAGATGCCATGAAACGTCGCAATGCAGTCCTAATTCTCATCACACTGTAGAATGTACTCCGTACTGTTGAGAAGGTAAGAAAAAACAAGTTGGCCGACGTCGCGCATTTGCAGCCACATTACATGTTTCCCAAAAAGAACCGGCCCTTGATGCAATATTAACGCAACAAGTTGAACATATGACATCTGTTCGACAGACTGCGGCCACTTCTTCCCAATCAAACTCACTGGTGCTCCGCCTCGATGGCAACATCCAGATGTAATGGTGAAGTCAGACAATGCAGCAAATTGCAGGGGATTGCGACGCGTACCTGCGTACTTGTGGTGTGTGGGCTCTCTCTTTTGTTATAAGGTTATATCGGCCCGGACAGTGAACGACAACGAATTGACATGTTTCGGTTAAAATGGCAGCGTTTGCATTTTAAGGTTGCGAAAGTTTAATAAGATAGATCAGTTGGACCTCTACCGCCTCCTAACTAAACAGCTATCCAAATGGCCCAGAGCAGACCACTAGAGTAATATTATAAGGACAAATTCATCGCCTGTGAAGAGTAGGTACCTAGTCCGGTACCGGAGTTGTCTTTAAGAAAAAGGACCGTTGATTCTTGTTGTATTACGTTGGTTTTGTGTTCCGAATTCACGTATCCTGTCACCATCTGTGGTGCAACTTGTTCAACGCAGTAAGAAAACACCACCATGTCGGATCAACGCAGAAAGCGCTGTACCTGGCAGTATTGGCAAACTAACATTAAGTTGCCCTGTGAAGTAAGATGTGGCCGGAAATGCAGCGTTTGAGACATAGCCATCTTCAGATATGATCGATGCCAATGATCGATTTCACATACGCACAGCGCATGGCATTTTCCCAGCACTCTTTTTCCACCGATGTGGTTCAGTGGCTTAAGTCATTTGGCTACCCAATCAACGAAAATCGTTGTTGAGGGGTCAGCGCCAGCGGCCAAAAGAAAACCTGGTTTGATCCTCGCTCTCGGGGTAATCGGCAACTTCGCTCACGGAATCAGATCGTTTGTTATTACACGTTCGCTTAATAGGGCTACCTAGATTCCAACAGTTACTGTGGCGCATTCGCTTAAAGGCAACGTTTTCAATGGCTGCCGGGGCTGTCGAGGGAAAGGTAAATTTCTAAAACAACAGGGCTTGTGCTATTTACGAATTTATATATATGCAAGCTAAAAGTATTACTTACCGTAACTAATTTCCCAAATTGCTTTTACTCCCTTTAGGTCTAAATCTATATGGGAAGGAGTTACATATCGTAGTTTATTTTAGAATATTCAGATTTATATAAATGATAGATTTTCATATTGATATATATATAAAATAAATATGTCTAAATTATAATATACCTATCTTATTGACAGACTTACAATTACTAGTATGTAATAACTGGATGCGTTAAATAGTTGAAGCCAAAGCTCTTAATATAAAAGTTTATATCCCTTTAGGACTTGAGCCTAACTTGTTCTAGTCCAGCGCAAAAAGTATGTCTTTTAGTGAGGCGTTTTGAGGCAAGCATCTTTAATGTACTTGCCTATGGCGTTGAATTCTGCTTCAAAGCGGGGAGCATATGAGTGCAAGCATAAGGTTATATTCATGTTCAACGCCTTTCAAAGAAGTAAGATGTGTTAGTAATCTGAAGAGAGGAGGGTGGCTGTTCAGCTCCGTAATGCGATATACCGCAATTCACATTGTCTACCGAACGAAATGGAAGTTCAAAAAGCAATGCGGGCTGGTTATGATTTGTAGCACCAAACGATAGTTTACTATAGATTGGCAAATAAGAATGCTACCGTATCGGAGACAATGTGAGATACAATTCTCACATGCAACTCATGTATTAATCAATAGTCTGTTGTAACAGGCTGTCGTGTACCAATATGAAACTATCATTGCCAACCAACTGTTTACTAATGTTATGTTGAGATACTTGGTAGTGGCGATGGTGAGTATTGCTGAACCCCCCCCCCCCCAAACCCCAGTTGTGGACTATGGCAAGTGTGCCACTCTTTCTTCCTTGTCTGATGCAGTTGAGACAAGGCCACTTGTACTATCACATCAATCAACAATAGTAATTGATTTTGCTATCTCAACTGCTTGCTAATTGTCTAGTTAATAGGTCCCCAGATATACAAACAGAATCAGGCGGACAAAACATGTCAGATAGGTACTTGATGAGTTATAAAAGCGAGGACCAAAGAATAAAATAATCAAATCAGACCAACAATTGCCCTCCTACGGCCCTACGGGAACAGAAATTGGTGACAGAATACCGTGATATCAGTAGCTCACAAGAGTTAAGTTGCTGCAGGAGTAATGCGGTGTAGTGCATGCTTATACATGTGTATCAAAAAACCAGAAGTTATAGGAATAAGAGCTCGTGGTGGTCAATGACCTTATGGTTTTAGACACTTCACCAATGCACCACTAAGAGAGATCAAGAAAACGTGCAAAAGAAAACACACGATGATTTAGCAAAAAGACAATCCAATGAACTTAGACGACATACTTTCGGGATTGCTGTCTGAAACATTGACCAATACACTTGCTCAATTCAGCAAAAGTAAGGAAAACAAATATTACAAGGTTATCCTCAAATAATTTTTATGCACCTTGGCAGAGGAGTCGCCAGGGTTACTAGGTATTTAGGAGCGACTAAGAACACAATTGAAGAATCTAGGTACTGACCGACAGTTCGAATTCGAGAGGTTCCACGGTCGACTATGCTCAAGCAACAGAAAAGGATCCGTGCCGCTTCCGGTGATCCACTTCCTTAAGCCTGCAGTGAAATATGCGCTAAGAGTCGAGCTATCTTTTGGCCGAATTGTGCACCTTTGCTAAATCTCTCTTGCTGCAGAGAAGTTGCCAGAGTGGGGTTTGTTTTCACGGGAGCATACATACATATTCTTTTGTTTGCTTCTGATATGATATGGGGTCCGTTCAAAAAAATAAAATCTAAAAATTAGGTGGACATTGTTGTAGAACACCGATGAAATATAAATACTTGCCTCCCTTGATGTATTCAGACAGAACAGGCTCAACATCCACCTGAAACGGAGAATTATCAGCTCAACTTCCACATCAGTCTCTCTCCGAACGCCTTCAAAGGTATTTGAACCAATTCAACTTAGTTCAAACACCAGGACTCACCATCAAGATGGATTCAACACTCAACCAAGTCTCCTTTCAAGAGGAATGGCAGATCGGGTGTATTTTGCCTACCAACGAGACTCCTCTCCCCACCATCCTAGAAGCTATTCCCGAAATCTGGACTGCACCAGTAAGCCACTGATATATTTCAACTTGTGATCGAGCGCGAAAGCTGACAAAGTAGATGTCTGGAGTCAGATGCCCAACTTGCGCTGCCAAGGGGCAGGAAGTTTGGGTTATACCAGGACGCGCTTGTGGTTACTGCGGTACAGGATGTTGAGGTAAAATTTGAATGTGACCTCAAATACCGCAATCTAGAAGCTGACAACAAGAAGAACTTGCCAGATCTCGAGCCAGACATTTCATCAGGGACGGATAGCGAGACTCGGACACTTTTCGCTGGACCACTGCGGAAATTGACTTGATTTCGTAGTCGGAGGTTCTACACTTGTTATGGCGGGAACATGGTGGAAATATGGAGTGTTTTAACTCTTTTTTCCCTTGGATGTTTCCTTATTTTGGGGGATTTAAAAGTTTGGGAGGTATATTTTTTCTTTTCACTATTTAGATGTCAGCTCTGCCAAAAGCGTTAGAGAAAATTACAAAGCCACACGTTTCATAGCTACACAGACCAAAAACGACACTTGTGACTTCCTTTGCTAGAAATATGAGTATGATTTTGCAAAAGTGGTATGTTATTGATGTAATGAGGACACGTCTGCTGTCTGAGAAAAAGAGCAGCATGACGACAGTCAAGAATAACACAAGTCTAAAAGACTACTGCCGCATATATAGCCTTGTGTTATGGTTAGCCATGAGTCCTACAGAAATAGGAACCAGTGAATCTTACTTGTATACGGCACGGAATTCGAACCATAACCCTTCCCACAAGCAAACCCCATGTCTATTCTATAGATAACCTCTTTGGGATTGGCTTTCCATGTAGACGTAGAAGCTTGACGATGTAACATGGCTCGAGCATGGGACAGTTCGAGCCAGGGTGAAATGTAGCTATTGTCACTAGCAAGGTGACTGCTCAGATTAACGGAGGTTTCCTCCGATGCTCCGGTGAGCAATGCTGAGACGGTCGACGTCTGCCATTGGGTGGACTTCACCATTCAATGGGGCAAGTTGGAGCATATTTTGATATTGGAGAGTGATTTGAAGCAGCGAGTGGCGCGGTGCTTTGCAGGTTAATTAGTATTCCACTGCGATTCTATACAGTAAATAGGAAGGCTGAGGACGTACAATTAGAGATCTAGCGTTACAAAATGGGGAATGGTGCAGAATTCAGGATTTGCGGTGGCGTCTGCAAAGCAATCTCGGCATGGACAGCTGTATCCGACCAGAGCTATTGAAGTATTGAAGTACCAAAGTATCAAAGTATCAAAGTGAAACGCATATTGGTTACAAGTTCTGGTGCTTGGTGGTAGCTGAGAGTGAGAGCAAAATAGGGGCTGATAGAAAACGAACTGACCGTGATGCCTAAATCATATAAACATGTCGATCCTCTATTCTCTCCTGTCCACAATTCCAAAGACATGGTAGGTAATCTTCGTGAAATTGCTAGTTTTGACTGAAACGATATGCTACGAAGTCTATAGGTTGGCCATTTTATCAGCCATTCCTATTTCTTCGCCCCCACAACACTTCTGGTTTATTCGTAGAAACTCATGTTCGGCGAGCCTCCAAAGACTTATGTGATTCATAACGCCAATCCTCCCCTTGTCCCTGACTGTTATATGATATGATGGGCCTCAGTCGTTGTCCGCCTGCATTAAAATGTCAGAAAAGTGGTCACGGCGCCCTTATCCACCTGATGCCAGGCGAGTTTCTCAATCTCTCTCCTTGTATGTAGGAAGTAGATAATAGTTCAAGAAGATCAGCTCTTTTCAACTCATTTCAATTTTATCTGTCTGTAGTCACCATGAAAAAACCCTCATATCACGCTCAATATCGAATTTCGTATTGTCCAGGCAGTAAGATAGCTTTTGAAAATGAGCATCTCGGCTTAGATCTTTTGGAAGTCCTCTAGGTTTCGAATACTAGACTGAACGCTTTTCGGCACCACAATCAGTGGCTACATATTTCCATCTTTCCATCTTCCACTGCTCAAGCTCCAGGGTTTTGACTAGTCCCATCCCCAAAAAACTCCGCGACCCAGAACTCTGTCGCTTTATCTTCAACAGGTACAAGCTTCAGCATGCCTCGAACCATATTTGTCACCTCCTCGCCTACTACAATGACAGTTGCTATGCCCATCCAACCAACCACCGTCAACTTTTCGTAAGTATTTGGTCATCGGCCACGGTGGGATTTAATAATGATAGGCCCAATGCCTCGGATCTCCTCAATTTGGAGAGATGTCGCTGGAATGAGAGCGATGGAGAACCATCACCTCAAATGTAGTGGGACGGGTTCAAGCCGATAATTTAAACTGTCCAGGTCGTTGAAAATTAGAATTCGGCATCCTCCAAACCTCGGTAACGAATCAGCTCGGTGCTGTTGTCCGTGACTAATGGTCATGACGAAGATCTTCTTGACTTCTTTGAGGCGATACTCCACGAGGAGTACCCCGACCTGGGTTGGAGCGACATCAATATTCTGGTGATATTTAGGAAGGTCTCATGCTCGGTTAAGTGGTGGTCCTAAAAGTGGGTATTGGATTCTTCCATGATTCTTGACGATGGAGGAGTTTCAGATGATGAGAAAGGTGAGTTGGGAAGATTCTGAATCGTTAGAACTCGAAAATTGCTCATCGGCGCATCATGATATATAAAAACCATTGCGGGTTTATGTATTTGATGCCGAATGGAGATAAAGACCTAGAGCACTGTTTCTCACATTGCCGGAGGGACCTGTGGATGTGTGCATCCAGGAAGCAGAATGCTATTTGAAACCATGCAATGAGCTTAGCCTCGTGTGGCTATCAATACTGGATATTTAGCACTCCAGTGGAACGAGTACAGCGTTTCATAACAATGTCTGACACTTGTCAATAAATCCAAGCATGGCCGCAAATATGAGCTCCAGAAAATCCTTGGATAAAAAAAAGTGAATCTCAAATGATCCATTTGTACCTGAGTGTATTTGAAGATATCCTACTAACTAAAAAGAAAAGTCAATTCTAGAACAGGCTTCAGTTGCTGGAGAGCTTCATCGCAGAAAGTGAGAACACCGTGTAAAAAAGCCACAGTTTTGGAATTTATACATGCTATTTTTGCACATGATGCGATGGATTCTCTACGAATTTATACAGGCCAAAACTCCTAGCAATGCAGCACTCCCTTATTCAAACACGATATCTTTAGACCACTTCTACAGTGCTCGTCTTAGTGCAATGGTTGTAAGTAGCTTCGTTCAGCCTCTTGACTTGGTATTGAGGATCAGAGCAACAATAAGGCTATACCCAGTTAGCATACAGCGTGGCCTGTAATAGCTTAGATGACTTACCCATAAAGACCGAGAACTTCTCCGAAAATGAGAATCAGCACCATTCCGACAAATATGCGAGACTGGAGCATATAGGACCGCACTCCCATATCACCAACAATTCCAATCGCGTATCCTGCAGCCAGGCCTGTCAGTCCAACCGAGAGACCGCATGCTAGATGCATAAAACCATTGAACAAGCTGTAATTTTGATCTGGGGGAGGACCGATATCCGATGCTATCAGAACAGAGACCACAAGAGAGTAAACCGCAATGATACCGGACATGACAACCGGAATGAGGGACTGTAGGAGGTAAGTCAGCTCACACTCGAAAATATTTCGACTTGTCCAATGTACCTTCATGATGAGGTCTGGTCGGAAAGTACCAACACCTGCAATTCCGATTCCTGACTTTGCCGTCCCGTACGCTGCACCGATGCCTAATGAAATCTGTTAGCTTCAAAAACACATTGTATACACCATGGTGCTTACATCCAAAGCTCATCGCAAAGAATATGCCGGCCTGTCAAAGCTGTCAGTACTCTGTCCTCTAGCTTACTGCTGTGTCTTGACTCACCATTCCAAAGAACGGCGCGAACTTAGGGGTGAGATCAGAATCTGCCATGATGAGTTCAGCTTGTGGTCCGCGGAGGGAGCTGTGCAGAGATGAGTAGGTGGAGGGCGGTATAGTGACGTTGTGAATGGGAGTGATAAGATCCAAATGGGGATCCATTCACATCACGCTAAGCTAAGGGATGCTCAACATCACGTGCCTCAAGTCTGGTTTTTTGTCAACATGTGAATCACCAGGTTTTGTCTCCTTTTGCAGTACTTGAGTATAGTAAGAGTAACTTGGTTTCTAAATCCTCATTTTCTCACCTCCATTCTTTACTGATTGAATTGGTACCCCTTCTAGAACGTGTTATCGCAGGAAACTTCAAGTACCAAACAATACAGGGATCTTTTCCTAGTTGGGCGTTCGCTACCTCAGGCTAGGAATAAGGAATCTTGTTGGAACATCTGCAACATCTAGTCGTTCCCTTTCTTTCAACAACAAATCTGCTAGCATTGAGTAGAAATCTACCTTGCTGCTTAACTGTATCTCTCCCCTTTAAATTCACACCTCTGCCGAAAGGAACGCGACTCGCCCACCGACTTCCTAATCCCGAACCCTATCAATAACCTTCACCCTTTTCGCCCATACGAATCCGGCACCTTGGTGCTGTCCGAATTGCAGACTGTGAAAGGCGCATATCTATACAGAAAACAGTGTGCATCCGTCGGCAACGACGTGCTAAGGGCGTTGAGCTTTTTTCCAGAACGTGAGGCCGGGGTGTTTGCCCTAGGCTTCAAGGTGTAAATACCCTCCTCAACCATCAGAATATTCCGCTTGGATTTTGGACAGTTGCTAATGGTATCGCAGTCTGCGGATGATATGGCAGACTATCCTCGTGGCGGATCAAACGGGCCTCGTCCCAACGAATATGGACACACGGCTCCAAACAACCAGAGGGAAGCGGCTTTCTCAAACATTTTTGGTGCATCACCTCCTCCAGGACGGTCCCAGACAATGAACTCATCCATCGCACCTCCCGGATCTATAGCCACGAATCGTACGCAGACCATGAATTCTTCAGTCTCTGGCATGTCAGGAGGGATGCCGCGACCGCCGCCCCCGAGACCACATGGAGGGCAATATCAGTCATCTGCAGGTATGCCGAATGGAGGAGGTATGTCGAATGGATACCCACAGAGCCCGAGACAGCCACAACAAAACTCTGGACAGGTTTCCTCACAACCCCAACCCAATTATTTGCCCCAAGGAGTAAGACCAGACCGGCGGCCATATCCAGCACCTCAACGAGTGGATCCTCGTGGCCCTCCCCCTCAACAGCAGCAGCAATATCAGCAAAGACCACCACAAAATCAGCCGCGCTACTATGGGAGTACAGGAGGAATTGGTGGGCTCCCGCCTCAACATTCACCGGCATTGAGTTCCGACCCCTACCGTTCACAATCAATGGCAAACGTCCCAAGACCACAAATGTATTCACCTCCTATGAACAACTATTCTCAAGCACCAGTAAATGCATTCAGACAGTCTCCGTATCAGGGCCACTCCTCGCGTACCACTGCGCAAGGCCGTGTAGTTCCGGAGCGAGGAGACGAACGTGCGATGTCCATGACTACTTATACTCAGGACCGTGAACACCAGACTATGAGTGGTAGGGTTATTCCTAGCCGTAGACCATCAAATTCGGGAGGCTCTCATGAGATTTCCAACGGCTACACAACACCGTCTCCTAGAAGTCCGGCATCACAATCACGGGCTGAGAGCATGACCTCATCGATTACTGTAGGAGATGCAAGTCGTAGTATGTCCATGGCATCTACGATTGTTCCCGGTGACCTCCAACATCGTCCTTCTGTTGCCAAGTCTGTTAGTAGTGGAACTGAGAGAAGGAGGAAAGCTCCATTAGTTTATCCTGCCCTTTTGTCACGTGTTGCGGAATGCTTCAGAGCCAACATACAGGTTGGGGACCGAACTAAGAACGGGCTCCAATATAAGAATGCATTTAGCGGCGCAGACGCCGTTCAAATGATATCCTATATCATCAAAACTACAGATAGCAACTTGGCACTACTTTTAGGACGCGCTTTGGATGCCCAAAAGTTCTTTCACGATGTCACATACGATCACCGACTGCGTGATTCTCAGATTGAAATATATCAGTTCCGTGAAACCATGATGGATGATCCACATGAATCGACCGATGTTAATGGTGTTTTTGTTCTGCTTTCCGAGTGCTACTCCCCGACTTGCACGAGAGAACAACTTTGTTATTCTATAGCTTGCCCCCGAAGGCTTGAGCAACAATCAAGGCTCAATTTAAAACCTCAGCCAGGTCTCCGTAAACAGGAAGAGGAAGAGGTTAAGAGCTTGCATGATGCCGAGGATAAACCGGATGAGCAAAAGCTCTGGATAAATACAGTGTCGCAAGAAGTAGCGGACAGTGTAGGCGAGCGGGAGAAGAAGCGGCAAGAAGTCATCTCGGAAATCATGTATACTGAGAGAGATTTCGTGAAGGACCTCGAATATCTGCGTGATTTCTGGATTTTGCCACTGCGTTCTTCCAATCCGGCAGCTCCATCTCCTATACCGGAAGTGAGGAAAGAACGCATTGTTCGTACAATATTCACGAACATAGTTGACAAACCCAGTCTCCACGCTGTAAGCTCGAAATTTGCCGATGCTCTCACAGAACGGCAGAAAAGAGCTCCAGTTGTCAATAATGTTGGAGACATATTTTTGCAATTCATTCCACAGTTTGAACCGTTCATAATCTATGGTGCGAACCAGCTTTCTGGAAAATTCGAATTTGAAAATGAACGTAATCTCAATCCAGCCTTTTCACAATTTGTGGATGAAACCGAGCGCCGTAAGGAATCTAGAAAGTTGGAACTCAATGGATATTTGACGAAGCCAACGACACGACTTGCTCGATATCCTCTTTTGCTTGAGAATGTTCTCAAATACACCGAACCTGATGTTGGGAACCCGGATATTGAAGATGTACCCAAAGCCATGCAGATGATCCGCGATCTATTGACTAGAGTGAATGCCGAATCTGGGAAAGCAGAGAATCGACACAATCTGAAACGCCTTCATGAGCAACTTCGATTCCGCCCCAACGAGCGCGTTGATTTAAAGCTCACGGATGAAGGAAGAGAGTTGATTTATAAAGGTGGTTTAAAGAGACAAGCTTCAGATAGTGTCGCTGATATTCAGGCCTATCTATTCGATCACGCTATGCTATTAGTCCGAGTCAAAGATGTAGGAAAGAAAGAGGAGATGAAGGTATATCGCAAACCCATCCCATTGGAACTGCTTGCGATCCGCGAAATGGACGAAGTTATTCCTAAATACGGGGTTAGAAGACCCACGTCCAACTTGCTGCCAGGCACCAAATCCAACACGTCAGACTCGGGAAAGAAAGATTTCCCGATTACTTTTAGATCACTTGGAAAGGGTGGCTATGAACTTACGCTGTATGCAAATACATTGGGATCACGCAAGAAGTGGATGGAGTATATAGGGGACCAGCAAGCACTACTCAGAAAGCGCGGGAACTTCTACAATAAATCAATATTGTCCAGTAGATATTTCACCGCGCAGAATAGGGTTAACTGCGTTACTCCTTTTGGTAAGATTCTATTCCCAATTTAGCAATACGATCTAATATTATATAGATGGAGGTCGAAAACTGATATATGGAACCGATTCGGGTGTTTATGTTTCGGACCGCAGATCAAAAGAAGAGACCACGCCATCTCGTGTCATCGACGCCACCAGTGTTACTCAAATTGACGTTCTTGAGGAGTATCAGCTATTATTAGTCCTCTCTCAAAAGACATTGCTCTCCTATCCGCTGTCTGCCCTCGATCCCAAAGAACCCTCCACAAGCAAAAGGCCGAAGAAAATCCAAAACCATTGCAATTTTTTCAAAACTGGTATTTGTCTTGGTCGGCATCTAGTTTGCTGCGTCAAATCCTCTGCCCTCTCTACTACAATTAAGGTGTTCGAACCAAACGATGCAATGTCGAAAGGCAAGAAACAGAAAGGTTTCACCAAACTGTTCAAGGATGCAGAACAAGATGAGTTGAAGCCCTTTAAGGAGTTCTACATCCCGACCGAATCCTCGACTATTCACTTCTTGAAAACCAAACTTTGTGTTGCTACTGCCAAGGGTTTTGAGGTTGTGTCCTTAGAAACCCTCGAAACCCAATCTCTATTGGATCAAGCCGACACTTCTTTGGACTTTGTTGCAAAGAAAGAAAACGCCCGGCCAATCCAGATCGAGCGACTTAATGGCGAGTTTCTGCTCAACTACACAGAATTCTCATTCTTTGTTAACCGAAATGGATGGCGAGCAAGACCAGATTGGAGAATCGATTGGGAAGGTGCACCAATCAACTTCGCACTTTCATACCCTTGGATACTCGGCTTTGAACCAAACTTCATTGAGATTAGGAATATCGAGACAAGCGCTGTTCACATTGTTCCTCACAAGAATGTCCGCATGCTCCATACTAGTACTCGAGAGGTTAGTAGCATTTTATTTGATATACTGATCGTCACTAACTTATTATAGATCCTATACGCTTATGAGGATGAATCGGGAATGGATAACGTAGTAGCCATTGACTTTTGGCCTGCTGGGGATTCTCCAAAGAGTACGCACCTAGCCAACTCACAGAAATCTTCATCGATAGCCTCATCTGTCCCCACCACATCATCACGGCGCTAATGACTTATGATTTTGCCAAGTCCAACAGTAAAGATAGGTTTGGAGAGAAAAGAACTACACTCCCCAATGTTGGGAACCATTTGAAGAACGCGGGTGATTGTTTTGTGTCTGGGAAGCGGCTCCAAGAGATTCGGTTGAGGCTGAGCCTTTAATAATCTTCACATGAAGTATTTTTACGGGATGTAATGGATGACAAATAAGTTTATATGATAGCACTTATTCTCGGGCATTAGTGATGGTTGCGTTGCGTTGCGTTGCGTGGTGGGATGATTGGGACGTCATTAGTGGATAGCAAACGTCAGCGATATTTGGCGTCATGCGGAAATTTCCTCTGGGTGTTGCGGCATATTTTCTCTTTCTGTACATTGCCTTGTAGTTCTACGAATAGATCGTATATCGAGTGCTCCATCTGATGATTAATCGTGCAAGGAAATTCAATAACACCCCCATGATATCAGGCATAGGTCACTACAAATGGCCATCCCACGAACGGTTATGAAGTCTTTGACAAGTGCCTGAGACCTTTGCTCAGCTAACCCTACCTCTCTAGACACTACATACAGGTCGCATCGGTATGAAGCTGTTTCCACCATCTGATTATCCGTATTTTGTGACACTTCTTTAAGCAACTAACAATTTCCCTGCGGGAGTATTCATGTCAGATGCAAAACTCAAGAAATACGTAGCATAAGAAAGAAAGAACGATGCCAACACATTGCAAGTAATAAAAAGTCTTTCTGCTTTTTGTTGCAGATTAAGTCAACTTCAAACTATTCCAGTGGGCGATAACATCTTCACATGAATATTCAACCAAGGGAATGCTTGAAATTCTTAATACCAAAGATAAGTTGACGAGCTCACCTCCTGTTCTAAGTGGGATCTTCATAATTGCGATGGCTTATTCAAATATCGATTTGACATCGTTACATTTAACCACACTTAAACACTAGTAAAGAAGGACCAGTGAACATTAATCTCGAGAAATCTAGCCAGATTAAAAAACATACTAAAGTACGGATTCTCTGATCGTCCTACACTCAACAGATACCTTACCAACCGGTATCACGATATCTATATAATTATTATTCCATTATGGGCAGAGAAATCTCGGCACGAATCGAACGTCTCAACCTTAAGTAACAGTTACATCCGCACTTAATGATAGACAGTCGTTGCCTTTATCCCCTTTTCGACTGGAAGAACCGTCCCATTGAATTTCGCCATAGTGAGTCCAAAACGTGATAAGACGCGAGGCTCCCATTTCTCAGGGAAACGTTCTTCGGTGAGCATCGGCTCAAGGTCAGCAACACGACCACCGAAAATAGTCAACATCGTTGAAGAACTAGAGTGTGTTTAATCAGTGGTTCAATTGACATCTCAAATGAGTAGTGATGGGAACATACTTAGCGCTTCCAAATATATTATGGAAAAAGCTTTCAGTATACGCCGGATTGGTCTTCTTTGCATATTCTCTTCTTTTCGACAGCGCCCGTGACAGGTCAGCGATAGTTAGAAGAGGAGCTCCGTCCCACATTTCTCCTGTAGCTTCTTGTAATAAAGCACCTACGAGCTCCAAATCTGGTTTTCCTTGGTTTGGAGTTATAGCCGCATCGTGCCGTGTGAGACTAGCATCATGCTATTCGTGAAATCAGACCCATGAACATGAACGGAGAAAACTCTAGTATGAAGCGTGCCAAAACAAAAGCGGAGAGAAGTCTATTAGAGCCAAACATTAAATTAAAAGCTCCAATATACAACTCAAACATTCTGCTCCTCTAGATGAACAACCTTCAGGAGCGAATTAGCTTACCTCGATTGCATTATGCAAGCTCAATTCTGCTAGATCAAAATGACCGGTCCAATATGAACGACCCAGGAAGTCTGCCGAAAACTTGGGTACAAAAAAGCAGAAAGAAGGGGCGAAGTTAAAAGTCTGCCGGACTTTGGTATTGAGCTCTCGGAAAGAGATTTTCTTCCCATCGTGAGGTAGGATACCGTGATTTGCCATTGCGTTCAACATCGGGCAGGCTGATCTGGAATCTCCGTTCTTTGGTGGTACATAATCTGGCCATGTAAGACTATGTCCGGCAGCGTTGGGAGGGACGACATGGCGAGGTTTGAACGATGGAGTCAGAATATTGAGGATAAAGAGCCCCAAATCCCACAATATGACAAGTAGGTTGATAAATAAACCAGTAATTTTATTCAAGGCCCTCATATTGTGTGATTGTGAATTCGAATATTTTGAATGGTGTTGAGGTGCGAGGAACGAGGTTGGGGCCATGTATGCCGACAACGATGGCCAAGCATCTTAAATAAAGGTCGAATAAAAGTGATGTATCACAACAACTTATCTACTTGCATTAGTTGTGCTTTTGCCAACTAAGCATCTGAATCAATAAACCCAATTATATCTTCACGATCTGACGAGTGTCGTACAGATCTCGGATTTCCTCTTGGCACCTTTGATTACGAAGTTCGTGGCTGCGAATCAAAAGTATGTGGCTTGAACTGCAGCAAACCGTGCAGCTACTGAGTTCCGAAGACCACTGTAATTCGTGATTCCTGAATACACGGAGTTGCTGTTAGTATGCTGGCCTTGAAAGGGCACTCGTTAGTTACAGGCAGGTGGGTTGAGTAATTATGATATACGAGCAATAGCATACAGCAGTCAGATAGTAGTTTTGGGATAGATTAAAATATAGAATGCTTTGTTCTACATCTACTCTTCTAAATCTATTTCTCCATGTTTAATGAAAATCACTTGTCCACGCAATAAAATCAAACACCTAGATATTTCCCAGTCTATCATCGTACGCAGCATTATATCTTACTTTCAGTACTTATACATATCTCGAAGACTTATGCTATTTATTTGGCTTAGGGACAAAGCAAGATTTTTGGCATGAATTAATAAGTTAAATTCCTACAAATATCGCACTCTAGACGTATTTTCCCTCATTTTATCATAAATTTCTCTCTGAGCTATCTCTTCATAGGCTAATATGCTTAGCAGTCATCACTCAGATTTTATTGTTAAACATATGCGGTAAAAATGACACATTATATCGCTCAAGAAGCAAGAAGCTGCATGTTACAGTTTCTGACCAATAATCCAAATATATGGATTTAATAGCAATGAACATAAGATAGAACCACTTCAGAAACTCTATTTAAATTTGATAAAAAACGACCACGACGCAACATGATCCCAAACCCCCTTCCAAGACTTTATAAGGAATGGAATGTATTCCAGTATGTCAAACTATGTCTAACTTGCTTATTTATATCATTAGTTTCCTGGTGTTATTTTTCGGGACTTCTGCATTGGGTTGTTGTCATTCTAATAGACATGTTTCACGAAGTTAAACCCCATCATCTGTGGAAATCAATGTAACATCAAATCGAATTAAAACTCGCCTTGAGCTGACCCGTATTTCATGAAGAACTAGGTTCGAGTCAATACAATAAAATCCACGATCATTGACACGTGATCTAAGAAAGGGGTTAAGCGAGGCAGGTTGCTTGTCTCATAGTTGCTCACCCTCAAGCTGAAACCCACAGGCCAAATTCGAGAGCTCGTTTTGGAGTTAGAGTATGAATTGGCGGTGACTTATAATATAGAATGCAGTTTGTTATTTGGGGCATTGACGGTTGGTGTCGTTCTCGGGAAATTTTATTGGGCAAAGTTACTGCGCACATGGGTTTGGCCAACAATTTTGTTACTGGCTCATGGTTACAGCGTTCATTTTGCAACAATGACTAAAGAATTACTTATTCGGTTGCTTGCCGTCATATGGCTTCTGTGACTCACTTTTATTCATTCTAAACTTTGGCATGATTCCATTTCAAGTTTCAAGTTCAAATTTCCTCACAGCTCCTCGAGAACACGGTTTTAATTCCTCCACATGTCCAGTTTCCCAATGACTACTCCAGTAAGTGACAATCGCAGTATTTTTTAGGTGTTTGAACAAGCGTATAACGTTGAAATTACGAAGAAATTCTAGGTGAAGATCAGTATCTGAGCGATGGCAACGACTTACTTGTGGTGCTTACCAGACGAAAAAGCTGAGTGCTTACTACTTAAGCAGCACTTCTATTCTATCAGTATACAAGGTTATTAATATATCTATGCGATCATCATATCATGTCAACTCGACCTAGCAACAGACATCACATTCAAAAGACCCTTAGTGTATGACTATAGCTTTCTGCCCCTAACAAACAGATGCAATATTTTCTCTAAAAAACAAAAAAAACTCTGAGACAAAGATATGCCTAGAAGCCCTAATATCAGCTCTCGTGTATCTTACCTTAAACTACTTCGGTCTCAGCGGCAGCAAAATCTCGTTTTCTCTCTTTTTTCCAAAGCTAAAATCATTGGCATCTATTTCTTCCTTCAACCCCTTAATTTCCTCCTTTACCTTTGACTCTTTAGCAGAGGAGGTTTTATATTTTCCCAATGTCGCTCTCTGGAGCGGTACTGTGGCTCTAGAGTATGAATACAGAGCATCCTCAATTGCGTACTCGCCTTTGATGGGACAGTCTTTGCCATCGCACCAATAGAAATTATCCCAGTCTAGCCACATATTAGTACCGCAGTAGCGGCACAGATTTTGAGAATCACGGTCTTCGTTATCTCCGGCACCTTCTGGCATATCTTTTTCTTCTTCTTCGAGCGAGTGCCAATCGAGCTGTTCTTGCATTTCTTGCTTTACAAGCTCTCCCGGGTCTTCTTTCTTGGGCGGCATTTTCTCGCTACGCAACAGTTTTCGTGGAGCGGTTTTTACTTAAGGTTGAGTCTCCATACAATTGACTTAGCTATTTGTGCGATTGTATTGTTGAGAATGAAGCTGGCCATGAAACAACGTTGGAGCATGCATGTGTTACCGTGGACATGTCTGGTTTGTGCGACAGGTATATATATAGGAGGGAGCTGGTATGAACAGTATCGTGGTGGGCAATACAGAGGATGACCAATTTGTGCGCGTTGACATTAAAAGTTTTGATGAACTAAAACACAGTGAACAATGGCTTGTATTGACTAAGGACTGAGTTTGGCCGTAATTTCTAAATCGCTTTACTATCCACGTGAGGTTTATACCTACTTCATAAGACCTTGAGATGACTGACAACATATTGTCCTAGTGAACGTATTCTTTTCTTATAGTTCTTAGAAACCTTGGTCAGTCGACTTTAAAGGTTTACCTAGGAGACTCTGTCATTTATTTTGAGTGCTATAAAATGTTTGCAAATTGCGGGAGCTTTCAACCCATGTCTTCTCAACATCCGTCTGGTTATCAGGAATATAAAATACACTTTATAATCGTTTGGTATGATGATGAGATGAGCATTTGAGAATTCAATCATACAAAAGACCTGACTCTTATACTAACTCCAGTCTTGCGTGTTCTCTTGGCATTTACAGTACAAGAGGCTGTCAATCCACAGGTATTGAATTGCCCGACGCCTTGCAAGGGTAACTGTCATGAAAGGAAATAAATTAAGTCAGAAAGATCAATGGTGATTTGGTTTATCGCGATGTTGTCCACGTAGTAAAATGTCTGATGGTAACGTGGGTGGGTGCTAAAAGTGACCTATTGATGAGGCTGCTGCACGAGGCTATGTATATGAGATTTCAAGGTTGGCGAGTTTATTTGGACGCAATGAAAACATCTATACCATCAAACCTTGGATTGGCAATTGCTGAGCGAACTTGCGAACGTTTGACTTGCGATTGTTCTTCACGATAGGTCGTTACAGCCATATCAAAATCCAATAAGAGAATGTTTACTAACAAGAGTCAACATACCAATGCCTTTTTTTAAATCTGAGGAACCACCCACCGAGACCCGTGTCTCAATATGGAAACTCGTGGGCCCTGACCCGCGCATTATACACCTAATAAAAAGGAACCAGAGAACCGTGGATGATGTGGATTGGTGGAAGTGTGTTCGGTCTGATAGAAGAATTGAAGGTCCAGCGATAGTTCGGGGTAATCTCACCATGAGTGTAGACGATGATGATGATGTTGATAATGACTCTGAATATGAAGATTTCGACATGAGCTGCGAAGAA
>Ga0247734_1000683_pt1 | contig 28290 bp, 32 predicted proteins | sample UWRJL103311B2_FD_180933 | JGI IMG/M metagenome (GOLD analysis project Ga0247734, IMG submission 180933) | Plant litter microbial communities from Arlington Agricultural Research Station in Wisconsin, United States - UWRJ-L103-311B-2 | ecosystem: Environmental > Terrestrial > Plant litter >...
TGGTGATTCTTAACGGTCATAGTAGCGGTACAGATCCGGGCCACCACCGACAAAATCGACGACGAGAACGACCAGGTAGCCGGTAAGTTCAGTTTGCTATGTCGCCAACAAACTAAAGAAAGCAATTACTAATATATCTCATCAGCACCCGTCGGTCGATAACCCGAAAATCGCATCTGCAGTCCAATCTTCAAGAAGATCTGCATGAGGCAATTCTCGACGCTCAAGATACCACCATCTATCTACCTTCCGATCGCCGCCGCGTCTCCCCAGTCTTGCGACAAAACTTCGACCAAAGTTGGGCACGCTGGAAAGCACGCGAAGCTGAAGAAGAGCAGCAGGCAATTGCTGCAATCGAGGAATTGAAGGCAGCAGAGGCCGAGCTGGAAAGGGAGCAGATTAAGCTATTCGGCGGCGATGTCGGGGACGACGTAAGTCTTTGTGAGCCGATGCTCCGTGTACTATCCTATCTCTTTGGAGATATAGATTACACGGACCCTTAGCACTTCCCCTACCCATCTCCAGACACACACACACACAAAAGAGAAAACTCTCCTCTATCGTCGGTGGAGCTAGGGGAGTTGTGTATAAGGCAGATGTATGCTTACGCATTCTTGCCAGGAGTTATATAAATTGGGAATTCTATACGATGGCGAGTTTGCATCGCACGAACATAATGCTATCAAGTGTTCCGTTCCAGCCATCGATGACCGAATAGAACCTCCACTCTATACCATGCGGCCCAGTCGCACTCGTCGTCCCAAAAATCCACGCCACCGAAATCGAAATCTTCAGCTTTACCTTTCGCTCTCGGATCTGAGCAACAATATCAACATTGCGCAATGGCATTCTCCACACACCACTCCCACAATCGAACATCGCGATTTCCCATCATACATGAGCACGGATATCCCACAGTCCTTACCGCCCACCACGTCGGCGTCTAGTTCCGGGTCTCTTTCCAATTCGCATTTACATTTCCTTGCAAATGATACAGACTGGACATTCATAACACATACTCAAACCAAAAATATCGCTCTATCACCGTCTTCTGAACCAGAGACCTGGATCCTCCTGAGCGACGACTCGTAGAAGGTCCCGCGCCCACCTTCTGAAAAATACTGAGATACCACTCCGTGAACCGCTGTCAATTCTAGATATGCGAGAGGAGCAGTGTTGAGGAAGAGGTGCGGGATTGGTCCTCATTACCTCAGTTCTCGTGTCGCCTGGTTAGACATTCTTGGAGGAAAAGAGAGTGACAAAAAAGAGAAGTGAGAGGAAGAAGTAGGAGGCAGGAGGGGGTAAAGAACAGCTGTGTGCTCGCAACTTAGCTGCTTGAGCTCGCTGTTTGAGGGAAGAGAAGAGTCTGAAGAGGGAGGGAGGTATTCTCGAGGAATGAGAGATGAGTCATGTATTGCTTAGCTGTATTTCATAGTGGTGATAATATAAATTTATGGTTTACCAACCTAATCTTTCCTTGAATTTCTTGCTTGAATAATAATGTGTGACATGTTATTTCTCGTACAAAAATATGGGATCGATATGGGATCGGCAAGGATTCTGAAGCGCTCTTTCCGTTAGATACTTAAAAGGTATTTTTAAGATAAGGTACATGGTATAGATAAATTAAGTTTTAGATCTGGGTATCCTTGAGCCAAACAATCCATCGATGCTACTGATAGCGGCCTTTATATGATGTCGATGGCTATCAGGTACGAGAGTACTTAGGTGCCCAGTTTCAAGGTTATTAGTTTGGGACTGAGACCCTATATCTTTTCCTTTTGTCTTAGTTTAATGTTCTACTCGCATTTAATTTGACCGTCGCATTACCTCTTCAAGCGCGCTTTACAGCCTAACTACGCCTTGCCTTAATTTTAATAGAAGATATTGTCTGCTATAACGCTTACACTTTATTCAGGATAGTCTAGGAATATATATAAATCAGACTCAGCCACCCTGCTCTATCAGGCTCACGTGGTATTAACCTCTTAAATCAGATATATTAAAAGCAAGCCTGGTAACTGTAGCAGCGATTACCGATGAGGGTAGAGGATGCAGTACATTCCGACGTGATCCTCACCCTTCAACTCGTCTTGAAAATAATTACCTGAAAGTATCTAGTAAGAAACTCATCCCTGCCGTCCATTCCTGCACAGGGAGTTCCACTCAGGCTTCTCCAAACAGCAAATTCCATCTACTCATCGTCGTTGATATCGATGGCCGTCGTCTCCCATTTGCGAGCCGGGACATGACGCGTGAACAAAATGTCAATCTCACGGAAGGACCTGTGCTTCATCTCTGGAACCCAGATCCAAGCCATGACGGTGCAGATAAAGGCGGTGGCAGCCCAGACGTAACCACTCTTGCCGTGCAGGCTCCACTTATCATCGTTGAGCATATAGCTGGCAAGGAAGATGCAAGGAATATTGACCAAGTAGTAGGCACCTCGTCCGACACCGGTTGTCAGTGGTCTGAGACGAACGGAAGATGTCTCGCCGATGATGACCCATGAGGCAGGGGCGGGTCCTAAGCAGAACAGGACGGAGACGATCAAGCCAAGTGATGCTTGCGCATTGTTAGCTGCTTTACTATTGCCAACTGAACCCGCGATACCGAGCGCGACCAAGAATGCACAGTTGATGAATTGACCATAGACATAGATGGTGCGTCGGCCGAGGTATGTGGTGAGGACCCAAGAGAGCATGACCATGATCCACTGGAGGGCAGAAGTGATGAGACCAAGTGCAAATGCGGTGTTGTCTGCCATGCCGGCCTCTGAGCTGGTGTTAGTCTGCTATGAGGTTGCAGGAAATAGTTGGACTCACGCTTGAAAAAGTAAACCGCTTGGTTAGCGATCAGATTGCCCGTCAGATTCTGAGATGCATACACACCGCACACAATCAATGTGCGGTAGCGATCGGTACCTTTCCACAGTTCAACGAGACTGGGCTTCTTCTCGGTCTTCTCAAGCTCGATCGTGCGACGCATCATTGCGACTGAGTCAGCGGGATTATCAGTTGCACTCACGCGTCCAAGGCGTTTGATCGCCTTCTCTGCCTCCGCAAGACGGCCCTTTCGTACGAGCCACCAGGGTGATTCAGGCGCAATGTAGAGTAGGATAGCGAGAGGAGTAGGAAACATCCACTGGAGTGCAATGGGAACTCTAGTATGACTGTTAGTACCGTGCTCCTCGATCGCACCTATGGGAGCGGACGAACCTGTACGCTGAAGAATCACGCTTGGATTGGTAGTGGTAAGTGATACCGCCAACAATGATCGCCCCAATAGCCCAGAACATCTGTAACATCTGCGTCGCTGGAGCTCTCAATCTCATTGGCACAATTTCGGCACAGTAGGCGGGTGCATTGGCGATAAAAATGCCCCACGGGATGCCTTCTAGGATCTGGGCCGCAAAAAACATCCCCTGGCTGTTGCCGAAATAGAAGATGAAGATGAAGGCGTTCAAGAACATCAGACCGCCGATGGTTGTCCATCGATATCCAATCCAACTAGTAATCGGCCCTGCGATGAAGACACCGATAAAGGCACCGACTGGTCCGCTACACTGGAATGCTGACTGCCAGGAAGCTTCGATAATATGATGTCCTACTTTGTCGCTGTATACCCCGAAATCATTGGCGAATTGAGCGGTGGCGATGAACTGTCCCATCAAGAAAACACAGTATGACTCCATGATCTATCGCAGCGTGAGATAAATGATCTGCCTATCATATCATATCATGGGCAAGAGCTTACAATGGTGCATGACATGACGAACGCCCACCAACTGGCAGCAGGATAGGCCTTGACAGCCTGGAGCACCGTCATATCATGTTCGATCTTCTCGGCATCGATGGCGCCTGATCTGTTGTAGTCGACCTTCTCGTCGATATGGTCGACCGGTCTGCCCGTGGAGATGCGTTGCGCCTCGACCTCCGACGCGGAGGTCGGCTTCTCGCTGGTAATGTCATTCATGTTATGTTGACGATTTCTGAGAGAAAAGTGAAGAGGGGAAACGTGAGAAAGAAAGAAAGAGAAAGAGGCAGGCAAGACTGGGTTGTTAAGTCTTTCTCCCTATAACAACACACTCATGATGGCAGTCCCAATCTTAGCTCAATTGAGTATAGCTTGCGCCGGACCTACGCCGGTCATTTTTCCGGCCACCATCGTAGCAGCATCGCATATGCAACGTCGTACTTGCTCGCTGTCGCCTTGATCAAGCTTTCTTATTGGCTACAGCTGCGACGAATCTGATCCTGGTCGGAAGTAGATGCACCGGTCCAATAAGCTTCTATCCTCAATTCATGTGATATGCTATTGATTGCATTTCGGGCTGGGATTAAGTCCCAACGTTTGGACAATAACCGAGGATCGTTTTTCCCGTAATAATAGGTCGGGCTATTGTTAGCGCGACTGTGGAGAACCTGGGCCCATCCAGTGCGGGGTTGTTAGCGCCTTAGCTTAGCGGCTCAACGGCCATACCATACTGGAGTGCATGCGATTAGCGCGCTTGAAGAATGGAGTGGAACCTGGCTCCTGGCTCGTCTAGCACGATTTAGCTAGATCCAACGGCGACAACAGTGTTCTGGTTCTTACCGTTGGTCCAATTGCACGTGAAGTATTTCAGTATTCCTTGCCACAATCTCTCGCTGCTTTAACACATATGTACAGAATGACCAAGGCGACATGACACCCTAGCAGCCTAGGAACATACGAAGTACGAAGTATGGTTTGTTAGTACGAAAGTACTTACAACAGAAAACGTGTCAGGGGGTTAAGCGAGCCGAGCGACTTGATTACATAAGCATACTTTCTAGACTGTTGGTATATGGATTAAAGCAGTATCAGCGCCAAGCCGGCGATGACCCTCCGACGCCCTCAACGCGCCTATGTAATATGCGGCGAATTGTTGAATATATATACTAATCAAGCCTCTACTACTATACTATATCCTTGCTCCAGATATGGATTTATAAACGAGCTTATCAAGTCATATTATAATAGAGCTTTATACGATGCCTTAATATCACTATTACGTCGTAATTAGCCTCCCCGACACCCGAGTCGGCCTGCTACAAGACATATACAACTGGGCTGATGGACAAGATGGGCACCGTGGGTGACTAGTCTTATCTGGGCGACTGGTCCTCAATGGGTGGGTGACTGTTCACTTGGAGTGACCGTTCCCTTGGAGCGACCATTCGCCTCCAGAGACCATTTTCTTGGAGAGACCATTCCCTAGGAGTGACTATTCGCTTCGAAAGACCAGTCACCCATGAGAGGATGGAACAGCTTTCTTTCGTTCTTCTGCGATCTCAAGGTATGTTTTGCTTTTCCATGGTCTAAGATTGGAAGGTGGGAAGGATGCGAATAAGTATTCTTGCTCCTTCATCTCTCATTCCACTGAACCACTCACTCTTTTGCAATTACCCTCAACCGCCCGCTTTTCGCTCTTCGCTTCGCAATCAATTCTCTTGATCACTCCCTAGCGCTCATGAGTTCAACCAGCCTGCGCATCGCTGAGCTGGTGCAACATCGTGGTAGCTGTGTCCGTGAGATTCGCAGTCTCTACGGCAGGTCAAATCAGCTCCCTTCGACGCAATGTATAGTAGATTAAGTCTCAAAGATTTAAAATTCATTGAAGTAAAATTACTGTCTAGGACCTCTACCATTCCACCACGCGGTCAGAATCCTACTCAGGCTTCTGCCCGTATATTACGCGACTGTTCATAGTCAGCAAGCATCTGATGCCGGTGAAAAGCCCATGGACATACATTGGTATGTAGCAATGAATAATCCTATCATTAAGGTTTTCCCGAACGGCTTCGAGCAACTCCTCCACATCCGTCGAACTCATCCCAAGACCTTCTGCATTGAATACCAAAAGGTATGCAAGGACATTGAAGTATTCTCTCTCCGCTGAGAGGTGGTACTATTTTGTGGGCACAACTCTTGGTCCAATCATTTCCCAAAGCTAATATCGACGTTGGCAGACCACAGTCGATTGGCTGAAGTCACTTCAACCTTACCATCCATATCTCCAACACCTGTCTCTAGATCTCCCATTTGAATATGACGCTGAGCACGGATACTTCGACCATTCTCTCCGCCGAACCCCGAGAGAAACCCCAATGCCACCGTTACTCAGACCGTTCCGTCAATTTCCGTTACCACCACCCTCATGATCATACTCTGTTTCCTCTGCTTCAAAGAGTTTCGCACCTTGCCAGGAACTGTCCTCCTCCTTGCATCCCCTGCTAAGCTGATGGCCAACATCGCCCAATTGATCTCAGCAAACGATCTCCGAAACCCAAATGGAGCAGAATGTCAGTTCCAAGCCTTGATCCTCGAATGGTTAGCATTAAAGCAACACTCTATTGGGGTTCCAGCTAACAATCGCAGGATAGCCAGTACCAAGCCAGGTGGCGCCGATGGTGGTGAAAAGTAGGAGTCTTCGAGAATGGCGAGAAGACACACGGCAGTTAACGTAGCGGTCTGATAAGCACGTTCAACTCGGTCGGCCGAAAGGAAAAGCACAACCCCGATCAGCCCCAGCACGAACAAGGCAATCATCGAGCACAATCCTCGCCCCTCCTCCAGAGGCAGCACTGAAATTCATTCGGAATCTCAAGACCAGCGCTGCTCAAGACATCACCAAAAAGTAGCTATGCCGAGGCCAGAGCCGAAGAAGTCTGCTATTAGGCATATAGTATCGGAGAGCAGTACTCCTCGCAGTACATTGAAAGTTCACAAGGTCCATTTACCAGTGATTATGCAAGAGAGAAGCCTCCGACTTCATGAACCCATTCCTACCAAATATCTGCGAGCTTTTAAGGACATGTGGAAGGACCTGGTGGATCCAGGAATTCAAAGAGCTAACGAGAAAGGCAACGAATCTGCGCTGGACTGAAAATTCGCGACACACGTCGATGACCGGGATATCTTCATGAAGCAGTCGTCGGGTGGAAGCTTGAGACTAGGTAAGTGTGTTTTGCCTAACATTGGAGCAAAGCTAACACACATCTTAGCACCAGCTGCTTGTAATCTGAACCCTGGCCAGTGATGGTTGGCTGAGCGGGAAAGACCGTGCTTGGCGTTGTTCAATGTAGTCCTATCCACCTCCATTGGGGCATTGGCCACTTCTTGTTTAACCAGCTCTGACAACGTGTTGTGGAAGGAAGAATGGATGTTGCGATTTGAAGTTGCGGCTGGAATTTCCGCCGCTAAGAAGTGTTATCGTTGGGAGATTCGAATCTGCCTACGTTCCTGGGCTCATTAGATCCTCCGTCGAGCAAAGCAGAAAATCGAAGTCTACCAATACAATCAGATCGGTCCCAGCAGAACCGGTCTCGCTGCCAACAAACCACCGAGGAGTTGATGGCTTATCGAGATCAAGCGTATGCATCCATGCAATCTGCAAGAAGAAGCAAGACGATGTGGAAACCAAATCATCAGAGCAACTCTTGAGGCTATCGAGCAGCCGCCATGAAGGAGCACGGCACGGTCCAACCCTCGATTGTCATGTTGAGGATCGATTTACTTCGCCCGTCGCTCGTTACTGTGATTCCGGTCAGCGCACTCCTACTAGTCTGATGTTCAGTAGCTGTTCAAGCAAGAGTAACAACTAGTTGGAATGCGATGACTTGAACCCACTGTCCCAAAGGACAACTTTCAGTTTTAAAAGAAAATAAGTTTGCATTAAATTCCTAAGTGTTTGACAATACCTAAACTCTTCCAACATGACATCACACATAAACAACACCCCTTCCTTCCATTTTCAGACTACATTTTTTCTTCCCGATCTCGAATTATAACCTGGTCAAGACCAGACTCATTTCGTTTCGTGAATTCTTTCTCATATAGCCCTCTTTCCCGAACTTAAATGTCCTTCTCGTAATACACTTAGCAAATCTTGAAGTACTCGTAGTTGACACCAGTGGCCTGCGTGCTCTTGCAGAGTTTGATAGGTGTGCATTGTGGGATTGGCATTCTTGAGTTATTTTGTTTACAATAGTCCGCGGTGAAGACTTCGTCCATGTGTGGATTATATGAGACTACCGGAAAGCACTAGTTTTGAATAATTAATTAGTATGAAGATTAGAACGCTGTAATAGCTAGCACATACCCAGTCATCTCCTTCTGGGCCGATACCTTGGCCGAAATAAAGACAAGAGCCAATTGTGGTTTTCGAAACCCCGTCCGAACATCTACACTTGAAAGTATCGATCGGGAATTGGGTTGGCCAATCGTCGCTTGTAGTGGTGGGAGCAGGAACGGCCAGAACGGCAGGGAAGGCTAGAAGAGTGATCAAGAATCCTTTCATGATGACTAGTAGATGGTAATTGGAAATTGAGTAACCGAGTCGCAAGCCAGTAAATAAATGTTAAGCGTTAAGAATTGGATGATAAATGTAAAGAAGTGAGGATATGAGAATTTGGGTTGTGGTTTGTATCTAATATATAGATCGCTGGATTCCAAACTCATAACTTTCCCCCTCTTTCTCTCGGAGCGGTCCGAATCTCTCTAATCTTGCATTACCTTTGTTCATGGATAAACAATTACACCCTTGAGGGTCTCAAAGCACAGACAAAACAAGGGCTTAGGGCCAATAAGTGAGCTGTATTCCCTCAGTTTGTACGAAGTAAACCTCAGGGGTGTAATTATTTATCCATGAACAAAGTTATGCATTGCCGACTTGGCCTTTAGATTGGATGTAACAATATGTTTGGTGCAACGCTAGATGTGGCTCTAATCCGAGGACATTAGCCCATCTCTCCTGATCATCCCCTCCTTTCCCTGCACAAGTCGACTTGCCGGCTGCACCTGTACCTGTATTTGTATGTACAGTACCTGCTGTTTTGCCTAGCGCTAGACCAAAAACAGTACTGAAACAGGGTTGTGAGAGTTAATGTTCACGACAGAAAATCAGTCTTATTGAGTATTAGTAGAAGTCATGAAAATATCTCGTCAGTATTATGTATAGATTACAATTATAATCGATTTTCACAAGTATACTAAGTATCTCCGAGTCTGGATTATTCTTAATTCTAAACCCGGGTGGGGAATACCTGATCTTGGAACGTGGAAATAGCCTCAATACAACCGCTGCGGCAGTTGTAAAGTATCGCAAGACCACAACACTACCATTAATTCTCTCTACTATATGCTAAAAAGTAAGCATAAGTAAGCATAAGTAAGCAAATACGTACAAATACTCCGCTAGGTTGCGCCGGGCGACCTTCCATACACAGCATCGACAGTGTTCAAGAAGCCGGATCCGACAGTCTGACAGACTGCGAAAGTGAGACGTACGGCAACTGAGTGCACCAGATCTTTCCGTCGGCTTTGGACGATTTACAACGTCATGTCCGAGATTATTTTCAGGATTTGAACTTGAACGATCTCAACAGCGCAGGCGCTTTGGCTTTTCTTTGGAGTAAATGGTTCACACGAGGATGGACTCTTCAAGGACTTCTGGCGCCTTTGAAGGTCCAATTCTATTTGTATGAGTGGAACTATATTGCAGATAGAGGCCGACTCGCAAGGTCAATATCATGGACGGCGCGTATAGACTGTGCCGCTCCTACGGATAATCCTAAACCTCTGAAGAATTATTCAATTGCCGCCAGGATGCCATGGGCATCAGCCTGGATTAGTGCAGTGCTTGAAGATCAGGCATATTGCTTATTGGGTATCTTCGAAGTCCAAATGCCTCTGCTGTATAGGGAAGGTGCGAAAGCTTTCCAACGGCTACAAATAAAGTTCATCGAACAAGGGCACGCTCACTAGAGCCTTCTTGTGTGGGGTGGTATGCCTTAGAATCTTGATCCGCAGAATAGTTCTTTTCTCCCTGCTCTGATAACCTCCGCTGCAGTTTTTTCCAAGGGTTACAATTACACGGATAGGTTTATGCAAAATGAGCTGGACTTGTAATGGGTTATCTACTAATGTATATTTACTAGAAACTCTTAAAAGTGATTTGTTGTTCGCTTTACTTGGTTGCCGGGAGTTAAGCTTTATGGATTGGACAGCGCAGGAGGAGAGTATATGGATTTTTTATTACGTTGTGGGAAGTGAAATAAGTTTGGGAGGGTACTGTACGCTTCCAATTCCAACAAACTTGTCTTGCTTTCTTACCATGGCGAGAAGAAACGAGAGGGATAACCAAAGTTGAAGTTTTTCTTTCTTTTTAAAGAAATGAAAGGACTCAGTCTCCCCTTCCAGACGTATAGTTAGTCACCCACTTAAGAACTGGACTCGAGGGAGTTCAGAAGAATCAGACACTTTTTCTATTACAGATCCTACGTGAGGTCTGATAAGAAACCACGATCGAGAATGCATCACAATGCGAGAATCCTTCTTTCTATGAACCAAAGTGCTATATGAAGAATCCTAAATCCGGCACTGCGGCATTAATTGTTTTTATGCGTGATGACAGGTATTCAGGGCCTGATAAATTGAACTAACAATAGTGGAGAATAAGACTTATTAGGAGCATTGGTTCAAAAAGAACCCGAATCTTTCATGCTTTAGCAATGCGACGGTTTCGCGAAATTATCACAGTACCCAATACTTTCATGGCGGCCTAGAGAGTCAGACTGATCTTCAAGAAGCGACGAGGGCGGGAATCAAGCCAAGAAGTATAGATTTTGCCGTCTGCATCTCAGTCACATGTAATATTGATAGGAAGCCATCTGAAATCACGGGTGTGGCAGTCTCCCCATTACAGGAATCTGGATATGATACAGAAGATATACAATGGTCGAACAGCGACCGAGATGGCCTCAATCCGGGATTGAAAACGATTGAAGTAAAACCGGACCGTGGTGATAATGATCGTTCGTACACTACTCGCTTAGAGTCAAGAAAACCCGACTATTCTCGGTTCAAGTCGTCCAAGTTCTAGTTCAACTCTTTGCATATCGAAGATGTTTCGGATGCACCATATAAGGATGGACGCTCTCTGTGATTGTGGACACCAATAAATCATTAATAGAGTCTAAAGCGTTCATAGCATCGGGAGAATCAGAAGAAAGGAGCGGATGGTGTACTCCATTGATCCTAGAATGGACCAAGAATCAGTGAAAGTGGTAGGCACAGCAATAGCATCCTTGGTTAGAGGGAGGGGTGAAGATACTATGAAGGCGGATACATATAAACTGGTATATAATGGCGGTGTAGACAGATAATAAGGGAACAAGGGAGGTTATGATAGTAAGGATAAAACAGAATTAAGAAGGTACTATAATAAGGCTAGAGCAGCAATATTGAGATGTTTAATATATTTATTTTGCTGGATGAATTCTTTTTAACACAGAGGAAATAAGTCTAGATTTAACAGGCCCTATCTTGTATATACTTCAAGAACATTAAACACTATCTTGAAATTCAGCTTGGTTTTATTAGCCGAAGTCAACTGAATCCTGGGCCGTCCAATCTCATAGATCTACAGAAGCAGTAAAGTCAGACTCAGCTGACGCCGCCATCAGTGAGTGAGAAGAGCAAGACATTTCACAAAATTACTTGCGGACCTACAGTCAAAGGAAACTCAGAAGATCTAAATCTGGCATGGTTATAAGCGTCATGCCAAGCAATTACTCCTTTTTAATCTATTTATACACTAGATGCCAATTACGATCGCCCCAGATTGCCGACTAGCTACTATCATTAAGCTACTTCTAAATCTCCACAAATATAACTTCAAGGCGGAAGTGGTTCCCGAGCGTCGACTCCAACAAACCTGGCATATACATTGTCGCTCGCGGTGTATGTGAAATCCGGCTGGAAAAGTCGCCAAAAGATGTGTGTAGGGATGGATTATATTATATTGTATTATATTACGCCCGCGATAAATAACAGGAATGTTTTGACTTGTTCAGGGGTGTGGGCATGGTAAAGCGGTATACAGATCATTCCGGGGCCGGAGTTACTAATATCCCTTGGGGAGAAGGATTCGCGAGGCCGATGGCATCTACTTCGTATATCCCTTCAGTCACCTGGGGTGGTGACTGAGCGAGCTGAGCAACCTGAGCAGAGGGTGAGGCGAGGGTGAGTAATGTCTGAGCAGAGAGGCGACGCTAACTAACAGAATTGGAGGCGAATGTGAAGATTTGTAGAATTCAAGCGAATCACTACGCCCTGTAAGTTACCAAATAATTACTATGCTGTATAAGTCACAAAATTTGGCAGCCGGCTGTTGACAGATATATGCCGCCCCACCTGCCCACCTGCCGTTTTCTGCTTGAAATAAACCCGAACCTTAAATCTCGCTTAGGATAGTAAATACTGGAGAGGCGCCGCCCGGCTTGGTTACCTTACCCGCACCACAACCCACAATAAATAAACAAACACGAGTTCAACCTCAGACCCTACGTCATTAACTTGATACCAATGAAGAAATTGAGAGACAGCTAGGGTCCAAGTCCCAGGAACCAATCCAACTTTCGTGAATCGTATCATTTCGTCATGAATCGCGTTGCAGGGCTTTCCGTCACGCCTGTTCGTATTCACTGCTTGGCGATGCGGGTTTGATTTTCTTTCCAACTTTCATCCCAAGTGCCAGGCAATCCACGTGGTATTTCCTGCTGTTCCCTCGACCGGCTGTGGGGAAGCAGGACGTCAGACTGGTGATGTTTCTATTTTGAGTGTGGAGGTGTATTAGAGAGATGTATATATAAGTAGGCAATAGTATTGGTTTGATTGTACTTTCATTCCACTCACTCATCCAAACCATCATCTACTACACATCCAATACCAAAGCAAATACTTGTATAACGTCTCTTACACAAACGTCCCAACACATACATATCCTACCTTCAAAATGCAATTCACCCTCCCAGTCCTCACTGCTCTGTTGAGCACCCTCGCCATCGCCGCCCCAACCCCCCAAGAATCCACCACCCCCCCTCCCGACCCAGCAACCTACGAGAATGTGACCATCGACTCATTCCTCGTCCGCTACCACACCAATGTTACCGACAACGTAAGCTTCAAGCTCAGCGCCAAAGATGCCACCGACCTCGCCTGCACCGCCTCCGACGTCAGGCTCCAGAAAGTTTACAAATGTGGAGAAAGCAAATACCTATTCGCTCTTATCGAGGGTACCGACGCTGAATTTGGATTGAGACTCTACCACGAACTTGGTGTTGCGTAAGTTTTCTTGTCTATTCTAATAGCCCTTGCCCCGTGTCACAAAATAAGGATGGTTTGCTAATTATTGTTTGATAGTGTCGGATTCTACGGAGATGGTGATGTCTACACTTACTGCAGAGCCGGAGGAAATGGAATCGATGACAGAATCTGCAACCAGGTCGCTCCAACCACCATTGTCATTGATGGTAAGGCTGATTAGATGAGGCATTGAGCCAGGATCCAATAAGCATTTGTGGAATTTCGACATAGCGGGGTATTTGGGGCAAAGTGTGTAACATTCCAATGTAAATATAAATATATAATGAACAATCATGAAATCAGACAGAAAAATTACCCTTCACCGAGCTGGAAACGAACCTCGTTAGTGTGAAAGTTTCTCATGGCGGATTGAGGCTTGAAGATCAATGATCTCTATCCCCCATCTAATTATCATAATTTTAAGACTGATCGTCATTTCATCGGAGTTTACCCTCTTCGATTTGAATAAACCTTTCTTTCACTCACCTGCGCCGCTAGCCTACACCTCAAAAGTAGAACATTCTTCTCCTTGTCTTTTTTTTGCTGCCGACCTGACCATCCCATCTTTAAACCACAAATCTGCTCCATGTCTCCCCAGTCATTTCCATAAATTCCATAAATTCTAACAATTATCACCTCTACTGGAGTCTCTGATACCTGGAACTAGCTACCAACGCTCGTCACGGGCGTCTGTCTGAAACTCATCGCCTTTCGTATGATCCAATCCTTCGCACTCACATTCTCTTCCTCCACACCTTCAGGAATAACATCTCCCCCGCTTAAAGCCTTCAACAGGATATCATCACAGGGTCGGGAGAAATAAACAATGCTATACCTCGTCTCTTTTGCCTGCTCCCCCGGTGGACTAAAAACTCGGTGAATGTTGCTGCGCAAAACTCCTCGTGTAAATTTCACCATGGCATCCCCGAGGTTTACAATACAGTGACCCGGCAGTGGCTTGACGTACGTCCACTCCGGTTCCTTTCCCTCTGGAACAAGCAGAGGCGGTGGCAGAATCTGCAAGCCGCCGAGCCGGTTGAATAGCAGAGTGATGCTACCAAAGTCAGTATGCTTGGCCAGCGAGGTGCGCATGTCTGAGGCAGGCTGAGGTGGCGCCTTGATCATGCGAACTTGGTCGCCAGAAACTTGCATCAGGCGATGGAGATTCTCTAAGGTCAACGGTGGGAGGTGGAGATGGGTGTTTAGGTGCGAGAGAATGACTGTGACTAGAGCATGGGACTGAGTGATATAAGACTTGATTAGAGGCTTATACTCGTACAGAAGCGGGGGGTGAGCGAAAGGCTCCTTAGAGATCGATAGAAAGTCATCCTTTGGTATCTAATTAAATTAGCATCGTATTTAATACTGAGAAAGAATTGGCCAATGGCCATGTCAGCCCTACGTTATAAAACTCGTTTCTATCTAGATTTCCTTGCGCATCCGCCACCCCGCCTCCAATACCTTTATACCCCATATAGCTTCCCTTGCTCTTATAGTCATACTTTTGCAGCTCTTCCCTGCTTAACTCATAAAACTTTGGCGCAAATTCAAAAAAGTGATCCGCGGTTCTTAATAGCTCCTCGCCTTCGGGATCACCACGAAGATCAAGGTAAAAGAACCCCAAGTCTTTGCTTGCTTGGAAGAGGCGCAACGACTCTTCGGGGGAGGATCGGAGTGCCGTCAGTGAAAGGCGATGAAGCGGAGCTATTGGAACGTTGTTTGGGAATGGAGGCAAGTTTGGAAACTTATGCTCATCCTCGGTAATAGTTGATTGCGTGAAGTTGTTAGTCGTCATTTCCTTCTCTAGAGTCTGATATTAAAGAAGTTTAAGTAAAATTCCGGCTTTTGCATCCACGAAAGGCTTTGAGACTTTCTAAGTATTAAAAAGAAGGGATGAGATGGGATGAGACAAGACAAGAGCTCCTCAGATTCTGTGTTCTATGTTATGTGAGGTGCCAAGAATGACTCGGGATGGAGGGGGTGTGGACTGTGTGCTATGTTTGCGGGGTAATAGCCTGACCCCCACAATGCGGATTATGTTTAAATGCTCCTCGGTGCATGGGATCATCAAACCCAATTGTGCATTGCGCTGTGAAAGCAATTCTGTTAATTTCATCAAACCACTGAACTCTCTTACATAAATACTTTATAATACTGTCCATCTTGTACAAAAACATGAGATTAGAGAGATTCTTGTTGGCTCTTTTGCTAAATATATATTTGAGGTCATCAAAATAATCAGATAATATAATAAGCTATAGTTAATAAGTTGTACAGTACAGAAAATCCTTAAACCAAACAATTTATTAGTGTTATAATAGCCAGTCTGAAACAGTACCAAGAGCTTGCCGTCTGGCTTCTGCTGTTTGATACCTAGGCATGTAGCTATATTAAAGCGGTTAGTTTGGTATTGAGTTTGCCTTGCTTATGTTTGCTATAATTTACATGCCTTAATCAATTATCCTATTGATAGACCTAGCATAACTTAGCACCAATTTCATCCGGCTTCATAGGGCGGGGAAACTTGAAAGCCTTTGTGCTGTGAGGCTGATTTGGTGGGGCATTTCTGTAATTTGAATAGTCTTGTAACGATAGCGAATAGAACCCGGAGGTGTGGTATGATGCAAGTTGATAGGAGAAATTGGGGTTCGTTCCGCATATAAGGCGGCGCGGTTTTTGTGGCGGGGGCTGTGCCTTAGGCGATCCCAGCCTCCCCGATGATTCAGCTCAATACAACTATTTCCTTTATCATGAGCGTATCCTGCTCACTTGGTTTATCGCGCTCATATCTAATTCGAATAAGTCGAGCGGCCATCGTTTCCTTCCAACCTTACAACGCGAAGTACCAAATACATTTACCTTTCTCTGCAAAGGCTTGAGTTATTGATCCATTATGCATAAAGTTAACTGGGAAGAAACAAAAGCTAAAGGTCGTCGGGAGAATCAGGTGTTTATTAAGGATGATGATTGGAAAAGTAAGGTTCCTAATAAGACTGACGATGCCTCTTCAGTAAGTAAAAGTTCAGATGACACTTGTATGTTCCAGTCTCTACCAAGACCACGTTGCTTCTAATTTCGAACCTTATTAATCCTTGATGTGTTAAGAATTCAATATCTTCTAGATATTGCTGAATTTTCTATTTCAAGTTTGGTGCCTTTCAAAATGTCTGCCTGCCCTAGAAGCGTAGTGTTGGAACATAGAATTTCACTGCCCCACGGAGTTTGGAACCTAGACATTGAACTCTCTCTATATTTTGACTCTGCGGTACCTATAAATGTCGATGTGTGAAAAAGTCTAATTATTTTGTAGTTCAAATATTGACCGTTTGCTCCGTAGGTCACATCTTCAGCAGTTCGTAAAGAGAACTTGCCACGCTTTACAGCTGGTTTATCAAATGTTGCTCTTGTCAATAGTAACGTAGGTGGAGACTTAGATGAAGATCCTACAATATCAACACATAATTTCGCCGTATTCCGGGATAAAATCTGGCGAGCGATTCATTCTAGCTTTAGTACCGAAACACGTTCACTGGATATTGATTTGCGTCTCAATTGGCAGCTGTCCCAATATATTGAAAAGGAGTTGGGTGGCAATACTAAATTGCACCAAGTATTAACAATTACTGGTACGCCAGAGCGCGCACAAGTATCTACTTGCGAAGAATACGTAATTCAAACATGGGGAGTACTTGGGGGCCAGATCCTGGACTTCTTTGTCGAGAGTCTAGAATTAGGATCTAAAGGTTAGTAAAATTCTTCTACTGTATTCTACGTGGATGCTAAAGAGTTGACACTGCCACTCTTCAAACTTTATTCACACAATCAATGCATATTTCTTAAGGCTTGATAAAGGTGCACACTTATTTCTAAAAATAACACACAATGGTACACATAGAATTTATTCTATATTAGAAGTATATTCATACATAGAGTACAGCTAGTATGACTGATTTTGTTATGAATGAAACTAGAATATTTACGCAATATTTGTACAGCGAATTAATGAATGTCAAGTTATATTGGCTATGACAATTCATATGATAGCACTAACTAGTCAAAGTAGACTTCGAGACGCCTTCTAAACTATGCCTAAAGATTACCAACCCGAGCGGCAGAGCTAGAATTACCTTGTCTAAAAAGGTGGAAAGACTGGAATATAATGATGTGATTCAGATTAGAAACATCATAGAGTTATTTGCGTGGCTACTTGCGACATTCAGAATACCCAAGCGACACAATATTACCATTTCAAAGGTCAAGTTTGAACCAACAACCATTAGATCTCAACATGGAGCTACAAAATTTCTCCCCAGTATTTTCCAGCTCTCTCTTGCTATTCCAAAACAAGATTCTATGGAGTTCAACTATATTGAAACCCCAGGAAACTGTTGGCTACCTTTATTTAAAGATGGCGTACTAGCATATGGGTTTTTGATAGCGCCACGCGACGGTCTAGGACTGGATATTCCCTTCCAACTTATGACACTTTTCGCTGGAACTAGGGGTTCGATACTTCAAGGCGATCGTACTCTTCTGGTGGGGCCATCAAGGATACTATTTCCTGTGAGGGTGCTAAATGATGCTGTGGAATGGCATTATATGGAAGCAAGTGAAGATGAAGAACTGACAGAAACTTTTGCAAAGTATACCGGGTATCCTATAATCCACGACTCATTGGATCTGGATTTGAGGGATATTAAAGCTCTTTCTACGCGAAGAAGTATCCTTGGCCACTATAGACATGCATTTGTCACTGCTGGGACTTTTGATGGCGTTAATAACTCAAACATTGAAGATTCACTTACTCCCAACTCTAGTTCGAGACTGGAACTTGCGAGAGAAGGTATCACTACAGCTGGATTTTCAATACATGGGGCTACCGGTAATGTTGGGGGAAGATGGGTGCTACCACAATCCCTCCAGGTTTCGTTGGCTGGAAATCACACATATGACAACAGATTAGAAAACGCAATTTACAAGCCACTGCTTGTTTATGATTTAAATGCGCAGTCGGCCTGGCTAGTGGCGGAATTGAGCATAGTTCTGCATTTAGCTCATAAGATATTGAGTTCTCCGGGAGTTCGACTGCGAGGACGAAGAGATATGGAAAAGATTCCCTGGCCGCAGATTCCGTATGCAGAACTCTCAGCGGATGGGGGAACAGCAGCCCATGCAGTGATCCAGGGGTTTGGCCACATTCCTTTGTACACCAGACACGAGGACAGTAAGCCTCAAGAGTTATGGAATGAAATCGATAACATTTTGAAAGACTTTGCGACTATTCGAACAGAAGAAGCCATCAAAAGAAGCCAAGCTGGATGGCAGATCCGAAAATCGCGGTTGCAAGGCTGGGATTTCAACGATCTGGTATCTAAAGAAGACGCAGTATCACAAAGAGAACTCCCCCCAGAAAGTGTGAGGTCTCCATGGTGGTCCTTAGCAGAAAAGAATGACATGCTTGTGATATTTGGTCGAAACTTTCCACCACTCGTTCGACCAGATCTTGGAAAGAGCAAGCCATATGTTGGGTGGGAATCTGTACCTAATCAAGCAGACTTTTTGACGGCCAGCATGCCAGTTTTAAGGAAGCTCATGGCCAAGTATGGCAACACCTGCGAGTTAGCCAAAGGATTATTTTGGCAAAGGCCGGCGCAAAGAGCCTGTCCGCATCTCAGTCATTGTACTGAAGGTTGCTTATACATACAAAATCTCGAGGGCCAGAAAAAAATGCAAACAACGTTGTTACCAGACAATCGTTTGATTGCCTCAGATGCTGTCATATTTGGTGATACTGGGCACTATCATGAGTGTTTGAAAAAAGTGAGCCAGCGAACTAACTGCTTGGGCACTCACATAGTTAATATTTGAGAATTTAATGGCATTTAATATTAAAATAGCTCTAAATCGTAGCATTATTAGTTTTAATGCTTTGCTCTACTTCAGTATAACAGCGTAAATAGAATTTCTCCAAGTTTGCGACATATGCCCACAGTCCGCTAACCATTCCCAATACAGCCACCGAGGTTGCCCCACATCCCCGCGCAACACTAACAGCTAGTTCAAACATTAAACTTTATTTCAATCTCCCTTGAAAGTGCGATTTGCGACAAAGCTTGCTTGCTTCCCATGTCTTTACTAAATGCGAGCTACATAAGAAGCCAATACACTGGTATTTTAAAACTACACTAGCTCTTAGTTTACACACTAACTTTTACTACAGACACTCTTGACGGCACGACTTGCAACAAAAGTCATGTTTCCTAGGAATGGTGTGTTATTAAGAGCTTGTCATAGTCGCAATACATATGGTATGATTCAATTAGAATGTGATGATATATGGAGCTCTGTCACCCAAATTCTGATGCTTAAAGGTTCAGGGGTAGAATTTTACCAAAACCATCCCTTCTTCTCTACAATTTTCTCAATCACTTCCTCCTCCTCCTCTTCCTCCATTCCATTTATGATATCTAGTGCAGCTTGTCCTTTGGGTGCTGTAGTTAGGTTCTCATACCCATCCTCGGTAACTAGGATATCGTCTTCAATGCGTACACCACCTACAGGGTAGTACTTTTCGAGAATTGCCCAGTTGATATATTTGGATATATATGGGTTCTCGCGGAAGAGGTTCAGGGCGTAGCGAGAAAAGTAGCTGTGTATTTTAGTTTGGATTGCGCCATAGAACCATTCGTGAAGGGTCGGAATAAAGGGAACAAGGGAGTAGGAAAACTTACATGCCAGGCTCGACAGTAACGACTTGGTTGGCAGCGAGAATTGATGCCGAGTTTGCGCTGGGATCTTTAAGCATCTCGTGGAAGTGGGTTAGCCAGGATTTCTCCCGCATGCCATAAAGCATATCATCAACCCTGCCAGCCAGTAAATTGCCACCATCGCCGACATCATGAACTTCGAGCCCCATGAAATGGCCTAGACCGTGAAGAAAAAAGGCCACGGTGACACCTGATTTGTAGATCTCTTCAAACGAGCCGTTATGCAGGATACCTAGGTCAATAAGCCCCAAGGCAGCGACAACATGTGCATGCATATGTATCTCCCTAAAGTTAACTCCTGGCTGGATCATGTCGATGCAGCTTTCCTGCATTTTTTCCACAATGTCATAGATTTCCTGTGCCTCTTTACTATATTCCCCGTTAATGGGGAACGTCCTCGTGACATCCGATGCATAACATTGCCAGTCGCAACCGGCATCGAGGCAAACGAGCTGTCTACCTTTGAGCGAATCGTTGTTAGCCATGTAGTGAAGGATGCTTGCGTTCTCCCCAGAGGCGGCGATTACACCGTATGATTGTTGCTTTGCTTGTTCGGCTATACAAGTTGCAGTGAAAATTGCCTCGATTTCGGCCTCATTCGAAATGTACTTGATACCTCGAAGGACATTAGTATGTCCTAGGGCGCTTATTGCGTTTGCCTTCCGAATCATTTTGAGCTCGTAGGGTGTCTTTATGACACGTGACGCATCCATGGCAGGTATTAGCTTTGAGTCTTCGAAAGGGGATATATGTAGATTGCCCGGTGTGTCAATGTTTTGCATCGAGAGCCGTGTCATTGAGGCAAGATGGGTATTGGTGCATCCTGGAATTGTTCCTGGCGGTAGGCGACATTGCATAGGTATAGCTGGCGCATGAGGAGGGTTATAAGTTGGGGGTTGAGCATAAGCTGGCGTTACTATCCACTCCTGGTCATATCTTTGGCAATTTGGACATATTTCCCCATCATATTGAAGATAACAACAAATCTAGTAAATATGTGAGCTCGGAGGGATTAACTGTACATGGCATGTGGTAAAGTTTTGTATCAGGGGAATGAAATTTCGGAGTGACGTGAACTTAGGAGAAAGATGATTTGTCATACCTTGCGCTTTCTGCAATATCTGCATGCATTAGCAGAGACGTAAGCCTGAGTGACACTAGGGAAAGCTGCGTCCTCGTCATCCCAAAACTTCCTGCTTTGGGCGATGAGACTGGCTGGTGCTTGGCTTCGATGTAGAACGTAGATCTTCCCAAACTCTTTATGGGCAAATCGGTTCAAAAACTCTGTCAACGAGGACGTCAAAGCCACTTCATCAAAGTCATACTTAGATTTTATTTCTTCTGGCGTTGGATTTTGGCCAACATATATGACATTTCTTCCCAAGTTCAAGGGAGGGATAAAGGCAGTAAGCTTGTCTTCCTGAATGTTATACGTAACGACACAGTCTGGAAGGTTCATTCCACTCAGATAGTAAAAATAGCGGCGCTGTCGAAATATCTCCATCTGATCGGAGTCGTCGTAAAGCTTTGATGGCAGCCCCGGAAGATATATCAGGCCTTGCTTCACACCTAGGTGCCCAGCCACCTTCCGAGCATGGAGTTTTGCTGTAATACTATCGCGTCAGATGATTCATCGCAAACAAATTCTTATTATTGATAAATGGGAGCTCGAGTGTTCAATGACTAGATGGAAACCACCAGAGGCGGTAAGTGGTCACGCGATTGTATTACGAACCGGGATATTTCTCAGCTGGTTTCGGCTTGACATTTATAGATCTGTCAAGACGTTAGAAATACACCCCGTGCAGGTCCAGGTATCTAGGGAAACCAACAAGGCACCAAACTCTTCAACTTCATCGCAGCTCCAGTCGATACTACTTGATCGCGATGATCGATCCCCTGGCGTATCAGAACCATTAGACTCCATGATAAGGGAGTCAACCACTTTCAAGTAAGTATGAGCAACAACCAATATGCATATAGTTTGGATAAGGAAGTTAGACGATTGTGTACGATGACGACTAAGGTCCTGCACGTACAGAGAGGTTGATTGACGTTTAACAGATCTCGCTTAACCTTAATTGTTGCGGTGAATGTTCCACTTACCTCAAATTCGAGGCAGAACATTCCTCATCTCTTCTAACCTACGCGGAGGTACTGCAACCTTAATACGTAAGGTAAGGTTAAGGTTACCCCACAAACCATACTACTTCGGTACTAGCTTTGGTACTCCATACTCAGGGTAACTTGAGTACATCGGTACTTGGTCAACTTTGAATCACAACCCCTCTCTTATGCACCAACCCTATTCAGATGACTGACTACCGTTGCATTGGCCAACCCCACCTCGACTATTTGGAAAGGAACAACAATTCGAGGAGCTAAAAACACAATCGGCCCTTCACTGGTTCGCTCGGCATCGCTGCCATATACACCGAGGACGAATCACAGGTTCGATGATTTTACCTCTGCTGTATACCCTCGTATAGTCACCTGCAAGACCGACATATTGTGAGTCTGTATACTCTTGTATAGACCATCTGAGCACATCACTTATCCAGTAGGCAGTCCTGACCCACGGAAAGGATTAGCGCGTGGTAAACATCTGTCAAAACCATGGAGGGCCCCATATATACCGGGATGTCTACCCCCTTGGAAAGAGGTTATATTTATTTACGGCCCCTTCTTCCTACTACGTTTAAGTGGCTATACGACAGTATGAAGCTCTTGAAGTCTTTCACGACTGTTTTGTCATGCTCGGTGGTAGCTTCAAATGCAGTGCCCTACAGCGAGTACATTTTAGCTCCAACCACACGTACACTCTTTCCAACATCCGTCTATAATGTCAACGGCACAGTTACAGGAGCTGGATCGCTGACGAGAGGGAATGGAAGTGCTATATTTCAAGGGGTTTCCTCCGTAACGTTTGGTTAGATTTCCTTTTCATTCGTTTTTCCATTTTGAGGATGTTGGAACATAGAAATCCATTTTGGTTGAGATTTATGAAATAGTAGAAGACCTTTGAGTCTCATGGCTCATACTTTCTATAAATACTCGTATTTTGCTACTATTTTATCCACTGTACTAATTGTTAATCAGATTACGGCAAAAATATAGCTGGAGTGGTATCTGTAACTATTGGCAGCTCCTCCTCTTCAGATGCGTTTATTGGGTTGACATACTCCGAATCGTCAATTTGGATCAGTGGAGAAGGGAGTGATGCAACAGGGGACTTTGGTCGAGATGAAGTCCTCTGGTTGCATGTCGGAAATGGTCCTGGGACTTATACTGTGGAGAGATGGTACGAGAGAGGCGCCTTCAAGTATCTCAGCTTGATCAGCAATTCCAGTGCGTCAATAGAAGTCACGAGTGTGAGTTAATCAAAACTCTTCTCACAATAGAGGCCTAAAGCTTATTTCATCTACAAGGTCAGCACATATTTTACCGCAGCACCGACACAAGATCTAAGTGGATACAAAGGCTATTTCCACTCTAATGACGAACTTCTAAACAGAATATGGTACGCTGGTAAGCAATTATTCCTCATCTCATCATATTATCCTAATTCTTTAGGCGCCTACACAAATCAATTAGGCACCATCGACCCTAAACACGGCAACTCACTCGTCCACCTCCAAGGGGTTCCAGGCTTCGAATCCTCGGACACTCTGACATGGTACAACAACTTCACCATTTCCACAGGAAAAAGCTGCATAACCGACGGCGCAAAACGTGACCGGCTTGTATGGCCCGGTGATCTCTCCATCGCCCTCCCCAGCATCTTCGTAAGCACCAACGATCTTCCTTCCGTTAGAAACGCCATTGATTCCCTCCTCATCCTTCAACGCTCTGATGGTCTCCTCCCTTATGCTGGGAAACCTTTTAGCGATTTGGGAATTACGAGTTTTACCTATCACTTGTATAGTTTGATTGGGATCGCCTACTATTATCAGTATTCGGGGGATTTGACGTATTTGAGAAGTACCTGGGAGCAGTTTAAACATGGGTTGCAATGGAGCTTGAATTCAATTGATGAAACTGGGTTGATGGATGTGACTTCTTCAGCAGACTGGCTTCGCTTCGGGATGGGTGGTCACGTACGCGCCATTTCCTGTTTAATTTTGCCATACTAACAGGAACTAGAACATCGAAGCAAACGCTATTCTCTATTACACTCTCAATCTCGCCATAGACCTTGCAAATATTCTCAAAGACAATTCTTCCACACAGTAAGTGTTCCCGTTCACGTCTCCCCATCACAGAAAATCAAATCTGACACAGTCTAGATATTGGACTACTACTGCCTTCGCCGTCAAAAACTCTTCCAACATGCTTCTGTGGGATGGCTCCGCATCGCTCTATCGTGACAATGAATTATCCACACTCCATCCCCAAGATGGTAACGTCTGGGCCATAAAATCCACACTCGCCTCTCCGGCCCAAGCCTCACTAATCTCCGCTGCTCTAGAATCCCGCTGGGGGCCATACGGCGCACCAGCACCCGAAGCTGACGCTACTGTTTCTCCCTTCATTAGTGGCTTTGAGCTCGAAGCTCACTTTTTAGCGGGTGAGGAAGGGAGAGCTTTGGAGCTAATGAGAAGACAGTGGGGCTTTATGCTAGATGACGAGAGGATGACTAATAGTACTTTTATTGAAGGATATTCTGTTGATGGTTCACTGCATTATGCGCCATATCCGAATGATGCTCGTATCTCCCACGCCCATGGCTGGAGTACAGCTCCAACTTCTCTTCTTAGTTTCTACGTTGCAGGATTACATCTTGAATCAGCGGTCGGAACCACTTGGAGGATTGAACCTGTACTAGGTGACCTGACCAACGTCGAAGCTGGATTTGAGACGAAGTTGGGAGGTTTCTGGAGCAACGTGAAAGGTACTGGGGGAGTAATTAAGGAACTGAAATTTGGTACGCCCATTGGGACAACAGGGAGGGTGATTTTGACAGGTGTTGAGGGCGTATTGGTGAGTGACAAGGGGAAGAAGGTGCTTGTAGTAGATGGAGAAGCAAAGGGGTTGAGTGGTGGGATTTGGAGTTTATACACAAGATGAAAGTCAACCGTAACCAGAATTCTGGGACTTAGAGCATTGTAGACATATTTACAACTTACCCATAAATCATCCATATTCACTTGCTTAACATTGAATATTTCACACAGAGAAACACATAGGCTCATCCCGAACAAAAATATAAGGCGTGCCAGTATAAGGTAGGAAGGAGTTCTAGAGCACCATACCATAATTTACTAACAAGTACCATAACCAGAACTGTAATGTATAGATTCGCAATTAAGGCCTGAAATTTAGCGATATCGTTACAGTCACGAGGTTATATTATTAAGGGATTCGTGTGTTCTTTTACTAGTAAGGGGTCACGTCTTGTCAGCGCAAAGTTAGAAATTCTATCCAAGAAAGAATTTGATTTTCTATACAATGGCTGACGACAAATATAGCCGATTACAACATTTTGCACAATGCTTTGAGATGCTCAAAAAGCTTAGATCAGCCAAGTGACAAAGGGAAATATGGAGACGTAAAATCAAAAGCCCTGCCCCATACATACACAACCTTTTCCCGCATAAGCAGATACAAAAGTTATCATCTATACCGTTGAATTATGCTTGCGTATAATTATCCTTATTCGGCCTGGGATCGTAGAATTCCAATTCTTCATATATCAGGAACATTTAATATCACAGCGAGTGGGACTCCACTACGTGTACGGGTAGATTGGTTATTTTATTAAGTCGCTTATTTCGTTGTTAAAGGCTCACACTATGAAGCACTTGCCAAGAGCTTCGTAGCGCGCACCAATGTAGCGCCGTTGGTCACCTCAACAGACCTTGATCACTTTATTAACCCTCGCTTTTTTCTTCAACTATCAACTGCTGCTTTGTAATATTACAGTGTACAGAGATCTACAAGCATATTATTGTCAACATGGAGTGTGCAATCAAACATTTGAAGATTTCTGCAGATGGTACGACGAAAACTACAAATACCAGCGCTAGCTTCAAACGCACCGAGCCACAAGTGATTACTTCGACCCCAAGCAGTGCCAGTATTGATGGTTTGCCCGCCGAACTCAAGAAATTGATTCTTCAGTCTTCACCGGATATTATCTCCATGAAAATGCTAGCTCGACTGTCGCCATCGTATAGCACAATTTATTTAAATGAGCGGAAAGCCATACTCCCAGAAGTGCTGCTTCGCGATATTGGAACAGATGTTCTTCCAGATGCTCTGGCGGTCCACAAAGCTTTTCAAATTGGGTTCGATGGATCCGTTGGGCGTAAGGATGGTGTGAAACTTTTCCTTTCAGAGTATAAAGCGGAACGAAGTTCATTGTCACAGGCCATGTATGACTCTCTAGACACCCAGACCCTCGAGTCGTTGTCGCACCTCCAATCAGTGGTCGCTAAAATAGCTTCTGATTTCTGCAAGACAACGCTTTCTACTCATCCAGTCACGGGAGAAATGATACAACCTCACGAAGGCCTCTCCCGCAACGAGAAACGTCGCATTTACCGAGCTCTATACCGGTTCGAAATGTTCATAGCTTTGTTCACCGTGCCTCGTGGCGCAGAAGTCCCGCTAGGATGTGACTACTACTTTGATGCTATGGGCCAAAGCTTTCTTTTTCTCCATATCTTCCAAATTTGGGAAGTCGAGGAGTTAGCTTGTGTGCGCGACTACCTTATCAGACGTTATACAGAGATCATCCAGGAGTGTTCATCTGAACTTTTGCAAATTCGTCCTAAAAAAGATCTAAATGATAGTTGGTGCTCCCTTCATCTCATACAGACTTGAATTAACTAGCCTCTTCTGCAGCATATTGGAAGGGACAGAACACAGGATATCTCATGTCCCTTGGCCTCCCGTTCTTATGCCAATTACTTGACGCACGCTCTGCTATCCAGAAAGCTTATCTTCTTAAAGACAACCTCTGCTGTGACATGGATTTCTTCACGCGTACTTTGAATGAGGATCCGTACGACTGGGTCTACCAAACCGATATGTACATTGCTGCAGAAGACGAGCAGCAGCTTCTTTTCGAAGATGATAATGTCATTGTCAGTCCAAATGCCGCTTGGCCATGGTCAACAGACCGCAAGATGACTGTAGTGTACTTTCAAGGACACAAGAAGCCTATAATGGAATGGGCTTACGTGATGTGGGATCTCAGCAGGCTAAAAGAATGGGGGATATTGGATACCACCCCGAAGGAGGTGTTTAATTTTTGAATCTTAGCAAATTTCTTCGTCTATTCAGAATCGCATAAGTCTCAATTTCACTGGCAAACAATTGTCATCGTGTATCTAAGCGCCGGGACTATTTTCAAATGCTAAATTATTTTTATCAAACTTTTCCTTCGGTCTTTTAAAGTTTCGGATTACCTCAATCACAGGCGTTGTTCTTTGGTTTCACATGATATTCAACCCGTAATCTCAGTGTCGGTGTTTGCCCCCCCGGGTTTGGCGTCCCCTCCATCGGGCCCATCGCCGTCTATAAAACTCGCACACCCGCTTTAAACCCTCTTTCTTATTTATCTTTTCCCAACTTCCCTTTAACAGCTCCCTAAAATTACTTGAGCGCTCCTCCTTTATATTATATACCCTTAATACGTTTTTGCTGGATTCACTTATATACGTAGTTGCCTATCTCTGCCATAATAAAAGAGCCTTCAAAACACGATGTGATTTATAATTTAATTTTTAACCCTTAATCTTGTACTTTAGCTTTGATCTTCCTAAAATTCTAATTATAATTTTCTATATAAATTCCCACTCGACACCCTCATTGATCAGTTTGCGGCTGTTTTGCTTATACTAAAACATAAGTGCATGCACAATAGTATAGACCAGATTGAACCTTAATCATATGGGCATGAAGAACATGTCGTGCCATTAAGCTCTTCCAAGTCTCACTGCGTACCCGAAGTGTGAGTGTCCTTCTTCACTCTCCACCGGAATTGATGTTAACCTAAAACACCATCTCCTCTTGTGCTTCTCGCATACGACCCCAAGCTGCCTATTCTGTCTCAATCTTTCCTTTTCCTTCTCCGTCAACAGTTGTCTCTTTCTTCTCTTACTCTTGCCCTTGCCATCTGTGATGGATGATGTGGTGGATGCCAGGGATGATGAACCGTTGGACCTTTTCGTCTTCGCCGCGAGCGATGCGGAATGTGGAATCTGTCATTGTCATAAAGATCCTGTGTATTACCTCACCCTCAAGATGTATCTAGATTGTAACGAGACTGTCCTGTGTCCTGTTCAAAGGTAGCAGACTATGCACGTTAAGAAGACTTTCGGCCCCCAACTTTCATGCCCTGGCGAGA
>Ga0247734_1000684_pt1 | contig 28257 bp, 13 predicted proteins | sample UWRJL103311B2_FD_180933 | JGI IMG/M metagenome (GOLD analysis project Ga0247734, IMG submission 180933) | Plant litter microbial communities from Arlington Agricultural Research Station in Wisconsin, United States - UWRJ-L103-311B-2 | ecosystem: Environmental > Terrestrial > Plant litter >...
CTGGTATACTTGGTCGTCGATCGTTCAGTTCTGTAGAGTATCTCCTTCTGTTATCTCTTTGCTCATCATCTCGACTATCTTCACGAACGCGTCGACCTTGAGGTCTGGTGGTAGAAACAGATTGCGTAGCAGAAGGAAATTCCTCTTGTGAGGTACGCCGTAATGATCTTGCTGCTTCTTCATCGCCTGTTCCTCTCCGAACAAATGTATCCTTCTCGTTGGTCTTCAGTGGAGGTTGGGGATTTTTAGGTTCACTAGGGGTAGATTTCTCTGGGATGATTGATGCGTCTTCAATGATCTCCCCTTCCGATACTTCTGACATTGAATCGTTGCTTGGACGTTTTTTTTGAAGACTCTTACCCACTGATGTGCCATTCTGGCGTTCTGATTTTGTTACTAGTGTTGGGCTACCTAAAGCAGTTGTTTTCAAATGCTTGGGCTGCTCAATACTTTTGATACTAGACGAACCATTTGTCTTCTGTCCTTGAATATTTGTGTTTTGTTCGGTAGGAGGGGCGTACTGTTGAATGAGGTCGTCTACCAAATCCGCGTTGCCTCCACCTACAAGAGGTGTTCCAGGTGAAGACAAAATGTTGTTCTCCACCTTGGAAGCCATCGCCGCAACCGGGGGAGTAGAACCTTGACGTCCTCTAAGAAGCTTAGCCTTTAGTTCCGCAGCTCTTGTATTTAGATTCATGGGGGTATTTGCAGAAGGTGTGGATGGTGCGCTGAATTGTTGGGGAATGGAATACTAATATTGCGGTGGTCAGCATCTGAATAAGTGGCGAGTGCAAAGCTTGCATAGGCAAAGGGTCCACTCAAGCAAAACCATGTTGGAGTCAACTTTTGACGAATCACTCACCTGTGGGGGAATGAGACTGCTCTGCGCGAAAGCTTGTTGATTAAAGGGAGCTTCAGGCTGGAAACCATTGCCCATAGTCAGAAATGTATCAGGCTCCTCGTATGGTAGTATGCTGCCTTGATGAGATTGTTGAAGGGTAGGTTGGCCTGCTGGAGATCCTGCAAATGATTGAAAGTTATTGGGATTGAAGTTCGCTGGGAAATTTGCTCCCCCTCCATTCCCACTATATCCATTATTATGGTACATTTTGAAGGTATTATACTGAGTATCCAGCTTCGTATTGAACAGATCTGATCTTTATTTTTAGTGTCACCGTTTGTGATTTCTTTTCTTCGCGAGAGCGCGGGATTTTTGACGAATGAAGTTGACGCGTTTTTTGCCCCCGTCTGCTGTATGAAGCTGCACTTTTATACAAATAATTATGATTCCTTGTATGTAGCCTTAGGGCATATGCCCAGGCTGTTCTTGTTTGATATTTTTGCGAAAGTTGTAGAAGTTGAAATATGGGTGTGTGTTGAGATGTCGTTTCAACACAAGGACGACGTAGGGCGGTAGCTTTTGGTAGGGGTCGGCTTCTCCACAATCACAGAGGCGAGGGCGTTAGCTTCTTGGTAAACTTATCTCGACTTCAATATCAACATCGATTGATTGAGTTATGCACTTTGCTTGTAAAACTCTGGCTCTGGGGTATATATTCCTTAATTTGATGTCTCAGAAAACCTTTGGATTGTGTAGGAAAATGCCAGCGATTCCCTGCCGAATATGCTGTCTTCGTGTTGCGTGTGTTAGTGGCTCGGGATTGTACAGCATGCAGTACACACGTAGATGTCCTATGATCGCAACCTTTGTTACAATGGGTGTAGGCAGCTGCCTGATGGAGGGCTACGTCAACTACAAGCTAGGTGCATCACCCTGTGGTGGTGACAAGAATACCAGCGAACTATGAAGAAGAAGCAATATTAGCCATAGGTTATTGGTCACAAATATATTAATTTGCTTGTCTGTTTGAGAGATGGAACAAATTAAAGAGCTAGAACTTTAAGCGGGGAGAAAATTGGATGCAGGCAGTGTTTGCTGTTCTTACCGTTTTGTAGACGACGGATGATATCAGGCTGCCTTTTCAAGGTCGGTTTTGATTTTCAACCGTATGATGCAGAAGAAGTTGAAGTGGGCACCCACTTTGCAAATAATAAAGAACAAGGAGCAGAGTTCAGTGAAGTTTTGTGTCAAAATGTGTGATGGGTGATGTGTGATGTATGTTGTGTAAGATCACGGTGTCAATGACTATGCTGAATCCAAAAATAACCTCATAGGGTTTGTCGCCGCACTAGTACGGCAGTAATTTCCAATTCACTGAGTGCCAAGTGTGGCCAATTAATATCCAGTTCAATTCTATATCGTTTTCGTCTCTAAGTTGTTGCTGTTAGGCGTTTGTGATTGTTGTTTTGATATGCTTAGAAGCGTTGAGAAGGAAGTTTCCCCAAAACATTGGACTAATCCATGCCCCCAGAAGCTTCTCCAACGATGCCCCATTGGGTAAAAGTCGTTCGACTCTATAATATTTTCCTTGAACACTACCTAATCTGCATCTCTAGGGTATTATTAACACTAATAACTACAGATTATTTAGCCAAGTACGTTCAGATATCAGTTATCTGAGAAAACACAGATGGATACGACAACGCATGGCTGATTCATGTGAATGGCGAAGACCTGTAATAGATTTAGCTTATACGGCGAATATCTTGGCATATAGTTGAAAGCCAGTTGGATAGTAAATAGGATGGGGCCGGAGAACACGACTGAGACGGAAAGAGACCACCTTGTTCATTGATAATAATTATACATAGTTTACATTCTAGGCTGGTGGTAGAAAAGAGGCAAATAGCCCTCCTTGAACTAGACTATACACAACCATAAACGTTACAAATACATTTGTCATGGAACCCTTTTCATTGAGGAGTATAGCGAGATACCATACCCACACGGGATAGGCGGATGAGATCCTAGTGATAATCTGAACATGTGCTGTGGTGAGATTTATTGCCGAGAGCAACAATTGCGATATGGCGAGATTGCGTAGAACTTGATTAGTATGTTGATGAGAAGGTAAAGTGCTAAACCGCTCTATTGATTTCTTGGGAGATGCTGGGGTGGAGGCGGGGAGAGTCGCATTAACACCCCAGATACCAGATTTAAACATGATGAAATACATTGGGGTAGCCAGAAGAAAGAGTGGGATATTTGAGACAGTCCAGTATCGGAATGGGCCACAATTCCTGATCACGTTAGCGAAGAAGTAAAAAAATTCTTTTTGGCAATAAGGTACGAACCAGTAGTGATCCTGAACAAAGCCGTATATACTTGGTAAGGAGCGATTACACCATACTCTTTTTGACGTGGTTGAATCCTCGCAAAATTCAATGTAAGCAAGATATTGAGGCAAAAAGAATCCAAACGCGACAGCCAAACCACCTAGTCCCGTAATAGTAAGTCGACGGAGAGTGTAGAAATGGAAACCATCTTTTAGGGATAGAAGGGTACGAAAAGCTTCTTCAAGTAGAAGTAAGCCATTGAGAATAGCATTGCTTCGAAATGTGGTCGCGATCCCAAACAAAACACCTGATACAAGGACTAGAGAATCCCTGGCAACAGATGACTCCCTTGTGCTACTAAAACTCTTCGTAAACAGAAGACAGCCTAGGAATGACAAGAAGGCACATGAGCTCTCAGCGTATGGTGCGGACAAAAACAACCCGGCAGGAGATATAATGTGGAAAGCCGCCGCAGCTGCGGCCGTTGCCGAAGATTCCGGAAATATGGCTAACGTGAGTTGATGTAAGACTACCACCGATAGTAGATGGCTGAGATGAGCAATGCTTATCGCTACAAGGCTTTCCAATCCTTCATAGTAAGGCAACCCGGCTTGTTGGATCACTAATATTGTTAGCTTCGGTTTCGGCTTGGGAAGGGTCGTTGATAGTTCTACCTACCAGCTGAACAAAAAGAAATGAGACTTGAGAAACCCCAGCCAAAAGCCCATTCCTGCTCAAAGACGTACCCCCGATACGCAGCCTTGGTAAAATATATAGCATCCCATCTTGTGAGCTTGTTGATGATGTGCTTGAGAATTACAGGCAGCTGCTTCACCTCGGGATTGTGGCTTGAGAGACTGAGAGTAGTTGAGGTGTCATAACCTGGACCGGGGCTGCATATCGCAATGAGGAGAAGCAGGATTTTCCACGCAGCGAAAGCTAGTGCTAGACTCTGAATGGGATGTTGGGAAAAGATAATGCGCGCGTGCATTGTGGTGGGTTTTATGTGGTGATGGAGAAGAAGTCGGCGGTGAGAGTTTCACGAGAGATCCTGGCATCGCCCGCTGCAGTCTGCTGTGAAGGTGAAGAGTAGCTACTAAGGTTACTATCGTTAGCTTACCCACCTTTCCTGCGACTATGTTCAGATGAAATTATATCACTCATGCTTACTTTAAAACCCTAGCTGTCCTTGTCTCGCTTGTATATCATGTTAAGTTCAGGCATTTTTCCGAGATCACATCACATGCCGAAACATTGGCCTTTTTCAACATCTACAAGATCGATCTGCTTACATAATCAGCTCGTCTTCGAAACTCCGCGCCGTACCAGCTACTTCATTCCATTATCCTCGCTATTTTCGTTTACTTTACAGAGGTCCAGAGAATAAGTCTCTGCACACCGCTTTCTTCTCCCTTGTCCATCCATCTATCTCATGGGCAGAATGTTCTGCTGCTGCGTACATACATACAGCTATCCCGAACGGCGTGCGAAAACCAACTTATATTATCCCAGAATCCCGGTACCAAAGTACTCCCGTCCTGGAAGTACGAGTACGAGTATACGACTAATAAGCGAGTGCGAGTCAGAAATAGTAGCATATCCAGAGCCAGGCTCCCACTCCCAAGCATCCACTACGTGAGAACCAAGCTTTATTGCAGCGGCAGATGCGTAGCGAGAAGCGTGCTCAGCGAATCACGAACTGGATAGCGTCTATGGACTCGAGGAAGCGTCGGAGTTGACTATGATCCGATAACCGACCTGCCGCAAGGATAATTTACAGTTCAACCACAATCCACCTAAGTACGGAGAACTGTGTTGTACCGGATGATCATGATCATGATATGACATGGTCCAATCTAGCCGTAATCTGGGCGTTTCTATTTGTCCAAAGCACAATGTTCGACAACGTCAGGTTACCATCAGATGAATACCCCTAATGAATCCGACGGATGCGAACCAAGAAGCTTCAAATCCATCAAAATATCTACCTACGAATTCCAGCTATTCACGTCCGGGGTTTCCGTCCTTTCCGTGCCGCCCCTCTATATGCACAATCACATAGGCCATTAATGCACATCCTATATAGCAACACTACTGCGCAATCACTAAACGTCAGAAGAACGGGTTGGTAGACGCAGACTACCTACGATCAACGCTTATCTTTCAGCCTCTGTCTTATTTCTACGAAGTAGCTACATAGCTACATAGCTACATACCCTACCTCACCGGAGTCTGCGCTGATTGTACCGCCCGAGCAGTCTGACGGAGCCCCCAGCTGAAACTTGTCCACTGAATATCTGTACGACCTGAAGCCGGAATATCCAGACCGTCTTACTTCCGTTCCGATTTTACTTCAACATTGTTATCCACGCCGACAGATGTCATCTTGGCACTGAAGCTTCTCTAGAAGCCTTCTAGAATACTTGACAGTCGAAACTAGCTTGCGGGGCATATCGTCTCGTCACCTTACCTTCATTCGACAAGAGGCTCGATCTCGCTGCTTCTCTGGATTTCTATGCGCATTGCGAATGCATAACTACTCAGGCTGTCTTATACAAATTCTATCGCCCACCGTTCACATTTTGGCTTCAAAGGGAGAGTGGCCTCCACGGTCACCCTCGAAAGCGCGCCTTCCGAATGGCGTCTCTCCTACTTTCCGGAATTGGCATGCACCAGCATGAATATTCCCAAGAGACAATGAAGCCCACTGGACGAAGATCACCTTTATCACGCTCAGCGTTTTCAACTCCTATCACAAAAATCCCTACAGCTTATGAAAAACAGAATACTATCATACAATCTATCAGACCATTGTCTGAAAATATACCACGAATCATCGAGAATATTCCGGCGGTGCACTTCGAAGAGCTTGAGGATACGGATACAATGAGTGATGGTGGCAGGTCTATATCTGAGGCCAGCGGGATAAGTGCTGTTGGCAGTGCTGGGAGCAATGCAGGTCGGAGCAGACAAAGAAGAAGGTCATCTCGGGCAGGCAGCACTTTCCGACTAGCTCAACCTGCTCCAACGCTCAGCGCAAAGCAAAGGCTACTGCAGATCCGTCCTAAGCTACTCCTTCAGCTGCAGCGGCTACCGGCAAACTCCCGTCCCGTACCTGCTATAGATGTCCTGCCATCAACACAAGTCGTTCCGCGTTTAATCAAGAGGTTTCCCCGAATGTTTAGAGGGAAAGGGGAATTGGGGGCAAATGATGTGATGATCGTAAAGAGCGAAGAGTATGATATAGATGATGTGCGGGCGCCCAACGACCATGATTCGGATGAAGAGAATTTATCGGGGAGGGATTTAATGGCAGTAATCTGTCAAATGCCTAAAGATTTGGGTGGTTCACAAGGAAAAGCGGAATTGGTATTGAAAGATGGAACGGTTTGGATTGCTACACCCGAGGAGAACGGCCGCTATTTTCAATTTGTCACCACCGACCAACATGGCGGCAAAACTGTAGCGCGCTGGGTGAGAGATAAAAAACTAATAAGAAGAAGCACTGGAGGCATTGATATGGCAAACCAACCTTCTAGCCCCGAATTCAAGTTCAAATTCAGCATAATCAATCCTAATACTCGCCAGCATCCATTTATGGCAACACTATCCAACACCACACTAGACATTCCTGATCACTACACCACACCGTCTTCTGTCGCTTCAATCTCTCCTCCGGTGTCTATGCAGATTCCTCCAGGTAGTTTTGCGTGGGACAAAGAGGAAGAGCAACCGGGGCGAACTATACTAGCTATTGATAATGATCTTAGAACTCTCATTCAAGTAACTGGAATCTGGGTTGCTCTGCGTCAGGGTTTATCGTCATATTTCAAGTATAGTGACCTGCAATTGAGCAGTCCCCGTCCTACTGTTTGTGGCAGAGCAGGCAGCTTCTCCTTGACACCAGATTCGAAACATCTTGGAAATACAGATCCTATCTCGGTAACACCCGAGTCTAATCACAGTGGCACTTTAGCTGTTCTTGGTGGGAAGATCCGAGCGAAAGTCAGCCCTATTAGCTCTACAAGTCCGCAGTTCGACCTTAAGCCCCCTCCTAAAAGAACGATTTCCGCTGGGGCTACGTTTATGCAAAGGACCGCTGGACGTCGTGTCGCAAACCTCCCAAGCGCTGTCATGAGTGACAATGAAGCGGAGCAAACTGTTTTGCCGGCGTTGAACAGCCATGTGCCCACTGGGATTATTTTAAGTTCACCATCAATTCAAGTATCCGGATCACCCACAATAACGCCAGACACGCCAACGAAGCCTTCTCGACGAAGAGGGCAATCCCTTAATTTACAACACACCTCGCAGCCGGAAGTTGTTGGCCTTGGCATCAAGAAGAACAGCGTGGAAGTATCCTCAGATTATGGGAAGACCATCAAACGCAAAACTAGTCGATGGAAGACACTCACAAACTTCATACGCAGGAAGTCAGAAAAAAGCAATGTGCAATAAGTGGATAAATGGACATGCTCCAAACCTCACAACTCTGTATTATACGTTTCAATTTTTTTTTAGTTTTCTTTAGAGACCTACATTCACTAAAGTGGAAAATCCGGGCTTGCTGATGGTTTCATGGAGTTGGTAATCGAAAAGGTTAGGCGTTAGGTATGGATAGGGACAGAAAGGGAACCAGTACCATGGATATGGGCTTTAGTGTATATTGTAAGCAGATAGTGCAATTCATCAGGCCTCATTGGCCAGTTACATAATATGACTTAGAAACGGATCGGCTATTTCTTCTGGTCATCCGATGTATTCCTCTTGAGGCAAGGCAAATGGTGCTGCGTAACATAGAACGCTAGCTGAGCTTGCGTAGTGACAATGCCTAAATCCGGATCCTCGAAACCACCACCGTGATAAATGAGCATGAGTCTCAATAATTCTAAGTTTATGAAACTTCAGCATTCCCTACTCTCATCTCATATTAATACATATGCAAATCTAATCGTCCTCACCTCAAAACGATTTATGGAGTAAGGACCTCTTGGCATCGGACATAACAACTGTTTTGTGAAGCGCAAGGCTGTGGATACATACGGCATCCTTAAAGCAGTACAACATCAACACCGACCGCTCTTCTATTCAATTATCTAATAGGGACAGCTTCTACGATATCACGCCTACCCCTCAATTCACCTGGGCAAAGTACCGCGTTCTAAATAATTCACTTTCGAAGCCAGCCCGTCACCAACAAGGTCTTGTGATTGTCTAGGAACTCCCACCCAACACTAACACCCAGAGCTTCTCAAACCACAAATGTAATTATCACTGCCTCACACCCAACCCCAGTCATTGAAACCTCTTTACTAATCTACGGTCAGCTTTACCGCGGGTTCTGCCATATCCCTTTGAGCCGCCACGATCATTGTCACAGGATGGATGACGGGGACTCTAAGCCTTTCCATCAAGCTATCCAAATGCTAAATCAAAATGGAGGCTATAGCGACGGAGTATCGCGCGCAACATCGCCAGGAGTTGGTAGTAGTTCTAATGGGGCTGATCTAGAGAAGGAGAAACGGTACCGGCCTCGAACATTCCCGTACTTCGAGCTCCTACCCTACAAAGTGGAAGAAGAAAGCGAACGCAACGCTGCACTAGAGGAGATATTGAAACATTTATACATTGCGGTCAAGGCGGAGGATATTGCGCCTGGCGCTGTACATTGGACAAGAGAGCTTAGGGGATGGCTGAATCTGAAATTTGAGATTACGAGGACTTTGAGGGTAAAGCTGGCTAAGCTTTATTACATGTTGGCTTTGGCGCCGGGGATAGATGCGACTGCGTCGGAAAGATTTGAGAGTATGTTTCGTGTATTGACTAAGTAAGCTATTTACTCTCTCTGGACATAGCACGAGCTGACCCTGTTCTAGGCGCAGACACTACCTGAAGTCTGGGGAGGACCTTATATTAGATTGGAGGCCACTGTGGAAAGAGATTAAACAAATAGTCTTGCCTGGAGAAGTTCCACCGCATCAATCACTAAGGAAACGAAGTCATAAGAATATCGCGAATATGTGCTCGTATGCATATGCTTATTTCGACCCTCGAGAGCGCAAGGCTATGCTTGATGAGATTTTGCCGTACTTCAGTACATCTGATATAACAGGAGCTTTCATTGTGATGGGTGCTTTGAATTTCCTTATGCCCACGCTACCTTCGCCCGATGAGCCAGGGCAACTTCAACCTCAAGACTATCTCCCAACCTTTTTCCATCTTTGGTCTTTAGTCAATCGCTCGAAGACCTTTGACACCATATTCTTCGATTTTCTGTCTCGTTTAGCAAGAGATTCGTTGACATGTCCACATGTTCAATTTTCAGAATATGGAATATTCACGAAGGATCAGTCAGATCTGATGTACACAGCTCTGCTACGCTTAACTGAAATCCCCGTTGGACAGTCAACATTTTGCTATAGCAACGTTGTCGACCATGGTATGGGCCTCGGCATATATCTTGAAAAAGACAAGCGAAAGAATCCCCTCGGTTATTCAATTGCTCGTTGGATTAGCATGTCACTATCGCCAATGTGTCTAGATAAGCCTGGGTCTATTCTTTCGAACTTGGAAGGTTTGATGGAATCAATCGACACGTTTTATCATCCATCAAATCAAGGCGCATGGACAAATATGCTAGCGCAGATTGTGTTCCATTTACAGGACTTTTTCGTTATGCGCTACAACCGAGAAGCAAACGGTGAACTAGATACTCCCCCAGAGCGTCGCATTAATGATGAGCTGAAAGAGAGGTTTGTTCTAAGTCTGAAGGAGGTCATGTTTATGGGCCTATTTTCAAAGAGCGGCAAGCCTTTGACATATTTCTATAATGCAATTCAGGGGCTCGCTTATTTGGAGCCACATCTCATATTACCAGGAGCTTTGCAGAGATTCTATCCTTCATTACAAGGTTTAGTGGAAGTTCACCGCACCCAATCCTCGTTGGTAGGTTTGCAGATGATTGCCAATGTCATGTCAAAACAGAAAGGATTTCGATGCCACATTAGTGCCACACTCGCTTTAGCATTACCGGGCATAGACGCCAATGATCTGACCAAAACTCACACCACACTCAATTTCATACAAGCGGTGGCGTATAGCATTCCCTTTGTGGATCTTACCAAAGGCCGTGAAGATGATCATGGTAGCTTGCTCGCGGGAGAATGGGTACAAGGCGAAATTGACCGAATGGAGCAGCTAGGTCCTAATGCTTCGTTTGACTACAGGGAAGAGCTGAGTGATGAAGAAGAAGCCACAATTGCTCGTTCATCCACAGCCGGCTTTGGCGAATTTGTCTTGGCTTTGCTTGGCAAAATATTCACACTTCTGGAGAACATCCCAGAGTTGTCGAGAGTAAGATCCGGATCTCCTGAAGAAAATGTGATTAATACTCTACCTGCTGCTCTGGCGCCATTGTTTGTTACATTGTCCCCAGAAATCTTTGATAAGGCGATGGAAAAGATTGCTAGTTTTGTTGCTGGTCATGTTATCCATCAAGCTCGAGATGCTATGGCTTTCATATGCAACGCTCTTTGCAAAGCAAACCCAGAGAAGATTCTGAAACGATTTGTACCCATGTTGATTGCAGGTATCCGAAGCGAGATAGATGACAACAATGCTGCGTCAGACAGAAGTAGTGGCGCGGATGTTTTGCCAAGGGATCGTGCATTGGTTTGGCATATCAGCATGCTCAGTATGATTATTGTTCATGTGGGTGACACACTCATGCCATACAAGAAAGAGCTCTTCGACATTGCTGTGTATATGCAAGAGAAGTGCAAGGGCATTCCTACAGTACACATTTCGAATTATATCCATCACTTACTTCTCAACCTCACTCTCACATATCCCGTCGATAGCAATCTTTACGAACCGGATGTAATCGAAAGAGGTATAGATATTAGTGATTGGGGACGAATGGTGAAACCAAATGATTTAACCATCAAGTGGCATCTGCCCACTGATGTGGAGATCGCTTTTGCAGTTGAGTTATTCGACTCTCAAGTCGAAACTGCTGTAGCACGACTTACCAACTTGATAAGTGATAACCCATCAGTGAGTCGGAAAGGAACGAACAAGGAATGGTCCGACGAGGTTTCGCGAAACCTTTCCCAATTGCGACTCATCTTGTCTGGTATCAACTCATTATTTGACCCCGAGTATGCTTCAGGTCAGGTCAATGGAACACAGCAACCCAACGGAAGCGGCCCTGGAGGCATCGATCCTGACGCTATGGACGTCGATACTGATGACGATCCATTAGCAGAGACAGCCGAAGACGAATCTAGCAGACCTCAATTCCATTATCGTGCTGGGTATCTTCTGGACAAGACTAGTAATATTTACCATCACATACACAAGCATCGAGAGGAAGTCGGCCACCTACTTTCGAGAATTCACGTATTTCTTTCTGAACATCAGGAAGATGATGTTGCGTGTTTCACCGCTCTGTATACAGCTTACAGAACTTTCATCACTGACGTGGGAACTGAGAGATCTGCGCACACCTTAGAGCGAGTAACCAAGCTCTACCAGGGTGATACACGTGCTTTCAAGATCAGCGGTATGCATAAGCCATATCCTCGCCCGTTGCTAGTCAGACGCGCTGGCATATACCACTTTCAGCGAGCAAAGCACAATTGTACCACTCGGAAACGATCTGAGCTGGATGATAAGCTTTTACTAGATTTGGCCTCTTCTTGCGTGTCACTGTATGCAGAAGTCCGTGTTCATGCACAGTCTGCCTTGGAGTCCTCTCTCAAGTCCCTTATTGGCGGTCGCCCTCTGGTTATCCCACAACTCCTAGAGGCTCTACGAAAAGCACTTGAAACCAATGATTTCGATCGTATAAAGGGTTCTCTGTATACCTTGTTCTACAGTACCTTGACCAAGACAATTTCCAAGGACTGGAGATATGCACCCGATCTGATTAAGCTTTACATCAAGACTGCATCGGTAGACAAGGCGTCCATCCAGAAAATTAGTGCCAGTGCATTATATGGCGGTCTTCTAGAGTATGGTAGAGCTATGGAGACATACATGGTTATCGATCAAGACTTGGTGAAAGCACTCGAGCCTCCGGAGGACTGCACGGCCAAGATAAACTCGCGACATAAATTCCTGATTGAGAGGAGGAAGAGAGTAGAATCCAAGAAACAGGAAATTGCATCGGACCTGATCAAGATCTCACAGAAATCACATTGGAAGATTGCGGTACGATGCACCATATTCATTCACAACACGGCTCTGAGATTTCAAACTCTTGCGCCAGCCACTTTCATTGAATTGGCAGTACAAGGGGCAGTTGATGAACACCCTGGCCTTCGCCAGGGTTATGGAGAGATGGTAAGCAGGATCTTCAACCAGATTGAGACACGAGCGACATATGGACACAGTTATGAGAAATTCATTCGGGAAGAAGATACCCCTCGTGGAACAATTGATGTAAAGGTTGAAAATGGCGATGCGCAGTGGACTCAGAAGTTCTTGGACGGATTTACTCAACCAGGAATACCCGAGTACTATGTTGAGCGAGACTTTCCTGGATGGCTTGTCTGGGACAAGAGTTTTAAGGCACTCACTGCATCACCTGAACTCTTTAAAGATTACGATGAGGTGGAGACAGCTGCTCGGAAGCAAATTGGATCTCTGCTGACTCGCGAATGGTATAAGAACTACTTTGCCTACATGAAACAGGAGCCTCGTGATACCTCTTCGGATCGGTTCAGAGTCCAATATGCTGGACTTCTCAACTCGACTTTTAGCCTCATGCATGCCGGGCTATCTGCCGCTACTTTTGAAGATATCCAAGAACTGATTGCGGAGACCTTCGATGATGGAACTGATAAGCATCAACACCGAGCCACCTCTGAGATTCTGGCGGGTCTTATGTTATCTGGTCTTTCATTGCCTATAAAGATGCGGAACAAAGTATGGGGCTATGCTGTACCGCTGATGCTCAAGGTATTCTCGGATGGACTAACACCTGAGAATCACGCCTATTGGATGACATGTCTACATGTCCTCATTTCGGGCAAAGATCCACGACAAGTGCGAGAGGTTGTCGATAGCCTAAGCATGTTCCGTTTGGACATGCACTCTGACACCGCTTTCAAAGAGAGCTCTAAGATACAGTTACTAGAATTTGCTATTCAAGATGCAGGCTGGCATTTCCGTCATGAGAAGCCCATTCTTGAGGACTTTCTTGCCCATATTGATCATCCCTATAAGTCAGTCAGAGAAGCCATTGGTCGGAGTATAGCTGCTATATACCGCACAAGGTACTATGAGGCTTTCAAGGACGTTGGTACTTTGCTCGAGGCAAATAAGGCTGCATCTTCCATTGGTATCAAACCATACCAACCTACACCTGAATTTGCAGCCAGCATCAAGGATGTGTTTATTAGACTCAAAATTTGGCGTGGCGAAAGGACCCCAGGTCAAGCAACAGGTTCTTCATATACATCGGGTAGTAAGACCGTTCTCCTCTGGCTCGATGCTACGTTGCAATCCCAGGAATGCACTCAGCTGTTAGACTTCTTCCCAGATGTCTTTATGGAAGAGCTCCTACATATGATGGACGTAAAAGAAGACCCTGAGCTACAGCAACTTGCGTATCTTGTCTTCCGCCACCTTCCTAACATTCCTTTCCGTGCAGGCGAAGATGGTGCGTTCATTTCCTCTCTCATCCGCATCGGGAAAGAAGCGACATCATGGCACCAACGCCTTCGGAGTTTGATCAACATGCAAGTCATCTACTTCCGCCGCATTTTTCTCATTAAGCCCGAGCAGCAACAGCAGCTATTCGACGCTGTTGCAGATATGCTTGAAGATTCGCAACACGAAGTCCGCATGGGTGCTTCTACAACCCTAGCTGGCATGATCCGCTGCTCACCTGTTGTGTTGCGAAACAATATATTACCATCACTGCAGCAAAAATTTACAAAGGCACTGAAGGATAATCCAATGCCAAAGAAAACCCCTGGCACCGGCACACCTGTCAGCAGTAACATTAAAGTCATCCGTCGCCACGCCGCAGTTCTCGGTCTAGGTGCACTGGTTACGGCATTCCCATACGCCACACCACCACCACCTTGGATGCCAGAGATATTGGCCCTGTTAGCGTCCAGAGCTTCGAGTGATGCTGGTGCGATAGGAAAGGCTGTTAAGACAATCTTGGCAGATTTCAAGAAGACAAGACAAGATACATGGGGAACTGATCAGAAGGTTTGTCTCCATTCCTTTCCTCGTTGCTCTTTGTGCCCTCTCCATATGAGAATGTTTACTAATGTCACACAGGCGTTCACCCCAGAACAACTAGAAGATCTTGAAGGTGTATTGTGGAAATCATACTTTGCATAGCCCGTCCCTCATACAGTGTGAATACGGACCTTCGATGTTTCTCTTTTCTGTAAAAGCATGGATTAGGAGTTGATGCACATTGTTGATAGCATGCTTTTCATGATATATGTATGTGTGCATGGGCTATCCCTTATAACGTAGTGTGATGTGTGCTGGAGCATGGCGCCTGGTGCATAGGCATTGTTTGTATTGTTATTGTGTGTTGTATGAATTACTGTTGGAGGAATAATAGAAATGAACTACATTCATTCATTATTTGGGTGTAAAACTATCTTATTGACCAAGCAATAGAATCTCTTGTTTTTCTGTCCTTAATTAACCTGACCTAGGCAGCTGCCGTAGCCTAAGGCACCCTAGGGTGGCCCCACATTTGTATTACAGTATATAGCTTCGTGAGAAGAGGCAACGCCTCTTCTCCTCCTTAGACTACACCGTATACAGAACCCTTCTTTACATTCTGAGGAACCTCCCCTCTATTTGTGATATAGGATTCTTAACAGCAGCTGATGATAAAAGCGATTCAAATACTAGTCTAAAACTTAAAAGGTTTAAACCAGCTTAAGCAGATGAAGACCAGCGACGTCGGATCTGCTACTGATATGTGGTGCTAGCTACGAATCTTTAGCAACCTGCGATCTGTCTGAAGATCCAAAGAGAAATGTATCACAGCTTATTATATCCACATCTGCAGGCCTGGCGGCATATAATAGTAGACATCACCTAGTTATAGTCATTGTTTCTATCACATCAATAAATTCTATATCAACACCAACCTGGGATCTTCCAATACGTCGATCACTTACAAAATACAACAGCACTACGGTATCATGAGCGTGGAGTGCCCCCTATTCAACGTGACCCGATAGTAAGATAACATGCATATGTAGTTTATCTTTGTGGCTTGCAATTTTATTGTAACCGCCAGCCTTTCTTAAAGTTTTATATAGTAATAAAAAGCCAAGAAGGCGTCTCGTAGAAGCAAAATGTCAGCAACTGTGCCATTTGGCCAGTGTGAATTGCTTTAGTATGGAACGAAGTAATACTGCATGTAATGCTTCAAGGAATTTCAACTTGATTCAATTCATGATACTATCCTATAATAGGCTCGAAGATGCACCACATATTTGTATTAATTACGATTTTCAAAAAAGAAAAAAAAGGTGGAAAAGAAAGTTAGAAGATAAGGGCTGGTTTAAATCAATTACATTCATTTGAGTAATATATATAGAGAATCGCAGTAAGATATTCCTCCTCGTGCAGCAGAATAACTCTCTATTTAACGAAAGCAATTCAAACATTCATAATCCAACTGCTCTCATTTTACATAAACGGCATTCAACTAATGCACATGAATGACTGGAAGATAACAATCACTCTGAATCATCATACCATACCACTGACTGTGTTTCGGAATCCGTATGCCAGTACTTTTGTACGTCTTCATCAAATGTCCAATAGTTGTCAGAGCTGTGTGTTATTGGCTTTTCTATTCCTTCTGAAGATACAGGTTTTATCTTCTTAACACTATGAAGTCGATTCCGCTGCCATCTTGGAATATCCTGCGAGTCTGGCGTAACTGTACCTACCGCATAACCATTTCGCGGCTCAGCAAATTTCGAGAGTAGATCAACCTGGGTGTCTCCTGTGTTGGGTGAAACCCTCTGGCTAGAATATTTTCGGTTTGCAGCGACTCGGGGAATATTTTCTTCGTTGCTAAAATTCTCACACCTTTCTATAGAGCTGTATACTGTACTTTCTGTCTCCGCGTTCGACTTTTCTGCAGTAGAGCTACTAGCAGTGGTAAGACCAGTTTCTCTATGAGAAAGAGCAAACGAGTCCTCATTTGGATCATCATGCGTACTCATTGCCTTCACTCTATTGCTTGTTTTTCCGCTTACCACCTCTTTACCCATTGGGTCATTAGTAGATGACAGCCCCTCAGTTTCAGCAGACAGAGAGGCTTCGTTGTTACCAAATTCTACGCCGTCCTTATGTTCTGTCTCCGATTCCCTTTGGATAGCTCTGTCACTTGTGGCAACTAACTTTGAAAGACCGTTAGTCGACGACATGCAATCGGCTGCCTGCTCGGAGTTGTTGTGGGATGTCATGTTGGCGTGTCCTTTCCTCTTACTCGTACCCCACTCACTTCCAAATATGTCAACTAGCTCATTCTTACCACGTTCAGATATAAACTCTAGAGCAGCGCCTTGATTATCGAACTTGTTGACACTGAGTAGCTTATTCTTACTAGCAGAATTTAAGAATCGAATAGTAGGTACTGTGAGCAGTCGTTTGACAATGTCCTCATGACTCTTTTCACAGGCATAAGAAAGAGCAGTTTTACCATTTTCATCTTGCACATTAACATCAATGCTCGGAATCGCTTCAAGTAACTTTTGAACAACAATTCCGTGGCCACGTTCAGCAGCATATGAGATTGGTGCCCTTCCTCTTTTATCCATTTTATTTAAATCGATGTCAGGCATAAGTAGTTGCCAAGCGACAATTTCATCTAACCCCAAGTACGCAGCCAAATGAAGGCTAGTAAAAGATTCATCACTACGATAGTCTTTAGAGTAAAGTTGCTGCAAACTTGAAAAGATTTCTGCTTCCCCCTCGTGGAGGCTGAGATTCAATCTCGCAGGAGAGTGGAGGTTTAGGTTTGACGCAGCGCCGAAGTGAATTGCCCAATTGTGTACGGAGTAATCTAGCAAACCAAAACGTTTCGCAAGCTCATGGAATTCATCCTTTCGAAGTGAGTTTTCCATAAGCCTAAATCCTAATTCCAAATACCATATACAAATCTGGGCAAGGACTAAGTTTGATTCAGCTACCGAGACGGAGTGCTTCCATATCCAGTTCGTAGTCCCATTATAAGCTTTCTGCTGGTCTTCTTCCTGATCTAGGCGCGATGGATCATTCCCCCGAGCTATCAAAAATTCTTTTGCACTTTGGTGAAGCAAGCATACTTCTCCGTTATCAACAGTGACAAAAAGTCCACAAGCATTCCGAATCAGCCTTTTGGAGAACTCTTCGGAGTAGTTATCTATGTCTTGAAGTGATTTAGTGCCCTTCTTAATGGTGATTGCAATGCTCATTTCTTTCACAGATAGTGGGCGAACTGCTGTACATATAATCTGTAAGATCTTCCTTGCTTGAAATTTGTCTTCACTTTTGTTGAGAATGGCTGTATAAGTATCTTCCAATGCCGGAGCCATTGTGCCAAAGATTTTCTCTCTACCGGCTTCTGTAACAGATTGTGTACTACTATTAAGAAGGGCGAATACATCCTTGAGCCACAAGTACGTTCTGTTTTCAACTTTTGTTAGCTCCTGGCGTAATGTTTGAAGAGCATCAGAAGATATATCGCGTTTATCTTGTAGTCTTCCGAGCTCATGCTCAACTACAAGAACAATATCTCGACGAATTTGCTCCGTGTTCTCCTCACAAGCTACGCGGACTACTGGTACTCCTTGGTAACACAGATCGTTAAATATGTCCTCAATGCGTTGCCAGGGACGGCTTGTCATTAGAAACTTTACTTCCGGCTTCACTGGAGCATGCTTGTAAAATCGAATGAGCTTCCGAAATAGGATGTCCAAGTCAGACTCCGTAGATTCTTCAAGCGCATCCAAGATGCAAATTATTTCACCAGCTTCAGCCGCGACATCTTCTAGTAATTTCCATAACAAGTCGACGCTATGTATCATTTTCTCGCCATTCTGCTGAAGAACTTCGGCCGCATAATTCTGAAGATGAGGCTTCTGCACAAATAGCTGATGAAGAACGGCACATAAAGCATTCGTTACTGTCCTCTGGTCCTCGTTGTCCTCCTTAAAGAAGAAGTAGCATATTGTCTTGTTTCGAGGTGCTACTCGTAACAAACTATCTATGATGTATTTTGAAATCACGGATTTGCCGCAGCCTGGATCTCCAGATAACCACAAGAGGCATCGTTGTTTGTCATCTCTCCATGCAATATAAGCAGGATGATCCAAAATCCACGCACATGTGCCAGTGACAGGATCTGGATTCTTATCTTTATGCCGCTCGTAGTCTGATGTGCGAAAAAGTTGCTGACACTCATAGCTAGGAACAAGCCACTTTTTGGATTCTGCAAGAACCAATGGGGTCTCTGATATGGCCAAATTCAAGACCCTACCCAGCGCTTGTACTGTAGTCTGATACATCTCGTCATTCTTTCCATGAAACTTTGTCATGCCAATATGATCTGCAGGAAGACCGCAATTAAAACAGCCTCGCAAAACGGTATCCATCTCTGGTACGATAAGCTATGTATGGAAGCATTAGTAAGTAGCTACTCATATTTAGAATTCGGCCCCCCTAATGTGTACATAAAACCGAGAGCTAGATTCAATTTCCAGCTTTAGGTTCGTGGTTCAAGGCTGCTGGAACCAAAACAATCCATAGCGTAAGAAAGAATACATACGAATAATCCAGAAATTTCCTTTTTCTCATAGAAGCTAACCATTTTAATATTTTCGCCATGTTCAGACCGTGTGCGATGAAACTGCTTATAAACCAAGGTTAAGCCATCCGACTTCTGGTCAAGAGCTGCCTCGCCTGCTTTGCTCAATCCCCTAGTAGTTCTCAGATAAGTGGCAAGTCTATGACCCTTTAATTTCAGATAGATTATATTTTGAGGAGTTGCCATGAAGATAATTGCCTGCGTAGCCTGAAATATCTTCTTGAGCTTCGGACCTTTTTTCGTGCAATAAACCAAAGCCTGTTCGCACACTAGACCTCCTAAACTATGAGCAATAAAAGAAATGCGTCGATCTGTACAGTATTTGCGTTGTCTTAATAAGTCTTTAGCTAGGTCTCTGCCTCGATTGCGAAGATAGCCGGAGTTTCCCCATAGTTTTACAACATCACAGTCGTAGCCAAATGTCATGATTCGAGCAATCTTAATGTCCTGAGCTAGCTGACGCGGCCAAAACCATCCATTCTCATGCGTCCATGTCGTATCGCGATTGCCAGTAAAGCCATGCACAAAAACAATACTGTTGTAATATACCTATCAGCAAGGTTCGCACTTTGTTAAAGAAGGGGAAGAACTCATACTCAATAGTAGCCCCAGCTGGATCTTGGATGACTCGCATACCCTGGATCGTTTCCAGCAAGTCTGGATGTGATTCATGTTGGTTTTGTGACGTTGAGGTATCCGCATTATGTCTCGTCCCGCCAGGCTCCGTCTGCGTCTGCCACTTCCCCAAATCACTTCCCTGATGTCTGCTAGGAAACAATGATGGCAAGTATCGACTCTTCATGGCTTGGATTGCCAGTGTTGTGTTGTGCTGTTGTGGTGTGTTCCTATAAGCTTATTTAGCCTTCAGCAGTATACAAACTGGGCAGGAGCGGGGGGTGGCACCTTTTATCGTAAACTTATGAGATCCTCTACGCATTACAGCACAGCCTTGAGAAAAAAACCAATGGCAGAACGCCGCCAAAGGTACAAGAACCATTGTATACATATGAAATCGCGGAAAATAAAACTCCCTCAAATATTTGTTACATGACTTGTAGGTTATAATTTAATGTTGTTAACTTGTTGTTACATTTTAATGGTCTTAATTACATTACACAGACGATGTTTGGTGATATCTTTAACTGCTACGATTTTATCAAACCAACAGGGCGATGTCTCGGAGGTCTCATTCTCGGTGAGTGTGGCAGGCGATGTATCTGAGTTTAGCGAAATTCGCCTTGGTTTCGAATCTTTGCTTGGCTTGCAATTTTAAAGCGCTGCTGTCGAGGATTGACTGTAAAAATGCCGCAAATGAACTAGTCGAATCAGGGAAATGTCATAAAGTCTGCCTTGTAAAAAAAATATACCAGAATCAACATTCTACAAAAAGTGAACATGGGGTAAAAGAAGTCGAAGTAAGGTATTAAGTACCAACTTTTGCTCGCTGGTCTAATATTGCCCGAGTACGCCCATGCAGCCGGCACCCCCGTTTTCGCGTACGATGCTTCTTACAGAACACAATACTGTAATATGAGAGATGTGTTACACACTCTTCAAATCGCCTTGTTTATGCTAGGAGGCTTTGCAGGAGCCTAGGTAACTTCAGGCACTCACGATGGGAAGAAAATTGCTTCGCCCGGTTTGTGATGGTTAGGCGCAGGTCATCAGCGAACTGCAGCACGCTGATTTGCTGGCTGCCATATCATTTGCTGCACGTCTTATATCATGAGACCCACAGCATGCATTCAATATACGCCTATCAGGTTTCACATAACAGAGGCGTTTCTCGTCTGCGTATCTTGGCATTGAAACGTTGCTATTAAATGTATTCTTTACAAACTAGCTACTTAAACCAGCACATTCTTTGCGATGCATGAAAGCTATTCACTCAATTTAAAGGCAACAGATAGAGGCCAGCTCTCTCTTTTTGCAACAAAATCGACGGCTCTCCATCTGGCGCACTTCCAAGTTATTGGTGTGGCATAAATTCTTAAGAATGTGTGAGGACTCAACGTCCGACGCACCTTCCTTTTAGCAAGTTAGTAGAACTTAGATACAAGGCCTTTCAAACCTTGGTAGAAGAATTCAGACACCTTTTACCATCACAGCTTCACAGACGTGAGACCTGATAGAATGTATGATCTGATAACTTGAATCGAACATGTGTTTAATTCAAACTTGCGACTATATGATTACCATATCTGCATAACAAACTAATAAGGATAGGAAATTATGATGAAATTAGTCCGATACGGAGAATGAGAAAGGCGTTGGAATTTTAGCACATTGGTGGTTCAATTTAGCTCACAACCCCCCTTAGGTATCCACAGATTGAACACCACTATTAGAGCTTCCTACAAATACCACTTGAACACTAGCGAAACTAAATCACAATTAGAACTTCATTTGTTGAAGGAAGACAAGGACTTACGCCGCAGTAGCAGCAAATATTTCAACCCGACGAGCTTTTGTTGCGATTGCAAGACAAAGGCAAAATAACAATGTAAAAGCACAAACTAAGCCTATTTTTGCAGAAGGTTGTTTCACAAAAGAGAGTACAACAATTGAAACCAAAGGTGCAAGTGATGAAAAAACAGTACCAAACAAATTTGTAATCATCTCAACTCGACGGTTGTCGTAAAAGTGCAAGGAGCTCTGGTTTTCACCGACAGGCGGATTCTCAGGATCAATAGGTAATGGAGTCTAGATATGATAGAATTAGTAACGTTAAAAATCTAAGTTAATAGAGGGGAGTTACAAACTCACCTTTCTGTAGCTCCAGAACCAATGAAAGACTGAGAGTACTGGTCCGGTGAGAAATTTAGTAAATATGTCATCCTCTCCATGATTATCTGATAGAATGGTGAGATCCTTCTGATATTTTGATTCATATACTGATGGCTGGAGGTGTTTGAAATTTCCAAGGTCACGGCCCAAGAACCGACATCCACCTCCCATTAGTGAACTATGAATCCATTCTAAAAGGATAGCGCGTTCTGATTCTTTCGGTTCTGGAAGAGAGGCTATTTGTTTGTATTGTTGTACGGCAGTATCTACAGATCATTAGGCTTACCATTTCATTAAAAGAATCGAGAGTTTGAAGCGAAAGAAAACTTTCGCATACAATATTCCCTCAATTTCTCCCGCAACTGGATTGCAAGCTCCCATTGCTTCCCACCAAAATCCCGCCTTGCTGAGGTTGATAGCGAAAACCAGTCTCGGTTATACCGATTTCTTTCTGTTGTCTCTGATGCATCCATTTGTGCTTGTTTCTCGTAGCAGTGTTCTAAGTGACACAACTCAGCTTGTAAGTACAAAAGGTCCCTCATTGCAACACTTTGATATTTCCTCAAAATAGGATGATGTTTTTCAGTCATGAAACGGGACAATTTGCTGTAGCCTGCCATCTGTTCTGCACACTTTGCTTTGTAAGAACAAAAGGCTCGATTTTCAGGCAATACAAGATTCAGGGAAAGTCGGGGGATGAAAAGCTGCACCGTATCTCAATATGATAAGAGCTTAATATAAACGAGAGTATGAGCTTCGTGGAGAATTGGACGAGAACAATCCACGCAGCCTGCAGCTGTGGCTGGGTTGTCGCCCGCTTATTGAGTATCAGTGTTCTGTGTATACGCTGGATTCACTTTAGAACAGGATCTATAGCTTTGGAAAGAAAATTGTCTCCACGATAGAATTTCTGAGCTTGGATGGAAGAACGTCAAGCGTAAGACATTTAACGACATGTCGATGGTCGAAATCCAAAGTCTGAGATAGATGCATCGTGCTATACCTTCACTCAAGAAACATAACAAGTTCTTGGAGAATACAAAGCAAGTTAGGGAAGGCGGCCACTCCTAGAGGAGGGGAGCATTTAGCCGAATTGGGCCATATTCCACCACCGTGATAAACCATTCTGATACGGAAAGAGCATTGTATGTAGTCTTGATACCTTCGGAAAGACTAAGGAATGGGCCGTATCGCTCCTTTGGAGGCTTAACATACCGACTCCCAACTTGACATGTTAGTTAGTCAAACATAGTCATGCAATCGCTAAGCTGACGTTGCGGCTCCCCCCGGCCCCAGATAAGCTAGCAGGCTAGTTAGCAGGCTAGTTATCTGGCTTGCTGGTTAGCGTCATGGGCGCTAACCTCCACTAGGTACGCGAGGGGCGGACTGGTCTCTGAAATGCTGACAGCGTAAGGATCGGCTTAAACTCTAACTCTAAATAGTCAAGGGTCTGAATCTCCAGCAATCTTTAGACCTATCGTATCGACGTGACGCTGGCTCGCTGGTACAGTTGGTAAACCGAAACTATGCTAAGTTTGGTCATGTAGAGTGATAAATAACATTCTAACCAAGTCCGTATTCTCAAGCTGTTAAGAGATAGTAATAGTATTAATATATGCCATGCCATATGTGATAGTATCGTAGAATACCTACGCACTGAACGAAATAGGTACATATAGTACCTTGTCTCTACCCCGCAGCTACGTCACACAATCCGTTGCTTCCTCAATGCGACTGTAATATGTTCCAGGCCGGCCAGGGTCTGTGGCCACGATGAGGCTGATTTGCAATGTGTATGTGGAGTTTTAGCATTTAGAATTGGGTGAGCCTACCGTACTAACTACATTAGCTAGCTAATAAGACAGCCATGAGTTGTCCTCTTACTCAAGTCAAATTTGCTGGAAAAGAAAGATGTGGCCTAAGAGTCGGTAAACCAAATAAACCAAATAAACATTATATGTTTCATAGCTTGTCATGCGGGTGCGGTGTATTGATACCCCCCAAAACCATTTGTCTTCTCTGACTTATGTTGCTATAAGAAAGCGACAGAGATTGCTTGAAGTAGAAACTTAAATTCAAAGCCGTATGAATCTATTTTGATCTAGCAGTTTGATGAATCTCACCAAAACTTAAGGTAAACAAACCACCGCTCCCCAATCGAAAACTTTCCTGTCGTTAATTTCCATCTATCAGTATGTACCTATGCACGCCTCGGACATCCCACCCAGCAAGGGTAATGCCAGGGTTCTTTCTCATTGACACGCTGCGTGCCGACTGCCATTGCGACGTGTGAGATTCCAGCCAACACAGACAGTAGCTGCAGTCACTGTCTAAATCTACCTGCAACCTCCCACCCAGATTAACTGCGTCTGGAGCAGCATCAAATCAGGAATTATCCACCCACAATTGTCTGCAGTATGTCTCTAAAGTATCTTGATCGTCAGCCATAAACTCATTATTCTGTACTTCACTCTCTCCACGAATGGAATCTTTTCCACGAACACCATCACCAAAAGGCTCCAGAAAGACTCTCTCCACGTATGGAATCCTTTCCACGAACGCCATCACCAAAAGGCTCCAGAAAGACTCTCTCCAACAATTCACAAATGATATCCATGTCCTCGGGAAAGCCGTGCCTGGGCGAAAGTGCACAGTTGCAGGTTATTGTCCCTGGGGATGACATAAACCACAACGTCGAACTCGAAGAGCTTGGGACGACGGAGACTGCGACGTCGGCACAAGATGAAGTAGGTGTTGCCGAAGATGCTTCGATGTCAAAGCAATACTATGTTGAGAGAGGGTTTCCAACATCTTTATTGTCTGCCGAAACACAAGCTCCTGTCGAATTACTCGGAAGAGACTCTATTTCGGTTCAGGATGGTAGAACTTACACCAAATTCACGTCGGACTCAGAGCAGCAGACCAAAACTCCCCAAAACAATGGTTCCACTACGCATATCTCAGCAAACCCTTTCGCGTGTGGAAATGGAGAGGGCTCTTGCTGTACATCCCAAAACAACGCTGTGGAAGTGAGTCTTGAAGACGATGTGGATACCGATAGTAGTTACAGTAGTAATGAATCCGGTGGGTATGAATATTCGTGTAATATACGGTGTCATACTGGGAATGGAAGAGAACCAGTAGACACATGTGTCCTCTTAGACACTGGCTCGGACTTGAATTTGATTTCGCGTCTACTAGCGATAGAAGCCGGAGCCAAAATCCGTCCTATTCCCGAAAAAGACATAAAGGAATACCGTGGGTTTGTAGGGAAGGAACCCCAATCCCTTAAACCAACGACATATGTGAAGCTGGACCTTAAGATCGATCATTATGACGAAACCTTTACAAAACAGACGATGAGCTTCGAGAATGTGAAGCTAGATGTGATGAGCGAAGATGAAGGCCAACTTATTGGCCTTATAATCGGTGGTAAACGCATATCAAAAACGGATTTGCTTGCCAAACTTGGGCCATGCCGCCCAAAATATAGCACAAAGCCAGCTAAAGATTCATTCAATATCAGGGTCTTGAAAAAGAGCAAACGCAAGTCCCAAAAGGGTAGGCAGCATACACAGAAGTAAATTCTGAAACGTATTGACACGCACAGGTAATGAGGCTAGATATAAGGAAATCGATGAACAGCAGCGGGGAAAAGACGAAGCTGAATCCCTCCAAATTGCAGAAATGCAGAATGAGGCCAGTTCCACAGATTGGAGTAGTGAGCAAAGCACGGCAAATACGCATGATTCTTCCAGCAACCAGAGAACTGGAATCACGACTCCCTCCTCAAATTCGTTTGTAAGTTAATTGAAACGATCTTGATCTGAAATCATACAAGGATAGCTCACTAACCTAGCGTTACTTTAGCATTATTCCATTAAGGATAAGTGATTAACCCATGCCGAATACCTATACCAACACTATCTTCCATGGTGCAAATCCCACCAAACTGCCACACAGAAACCCACCCACCTGCGGTACGATGACCACTTTGTCACGTAACCTATCACATCCCCAAAGAACGAATGTTCTATGCCTCAGCTTATGACCTTATGATTTTACGAATTGGACGAGCTTAAAAGGAAAGATACCAAGGAATCGGAAGAAAAAGGAAAGAAAGGGAAAGAAAAGAAAAGAAAAGAAAGAAAAAAGGAGCCATGATACAGTCGCTGAATAATCCCTAGATAGCGACCGTACAATGCACTTTCGTAGGGCTACTACGAAGCCGAGACGGCATTTGTGTCATCCATTCGTCGAGTCTCAGGCACCATATGAAACCTCTGTTGTAGGGTATATTGCTGGTGTCGGGAGTCCAAATTTCGGATGAGCTGTACAAAGTGGATGTTCACCCAAGATCATTCAGCTGAGAAGATGTCTTCTTTGAAGCTCTTTGCAGTGGAAAGTTGAGAGAGACATTGAGCAGAGAGGGATGGGCAATCTTCCCCAGGTTATACTACTGTGCCACTCCAAACGCTTGATTGCATATGGTTGGAGAAACTAATTAAAAGCAAACAATTTGTGTTGGTTTGCATTTGCTAGTACTAGTTAAAATGCCTTTCAGTCATATCTCATGTTTTCCATTTGCCCCACTCTAAACATTCTGTGAGGGGGGCATAGGTTCCAAGCATTTAGACCATCCACAAAGTTAGTTTTTCATGTGGAGCAATTGACTCATTTCGGAACCCAACGACATCAGAAGGCACCCATTCCCATGAATATATGTTGACAACTGGCTCCAGTAGTGTGGTGGTGCTATATTGTAGCGAATCGATTTGCACATGTTAAATGGCCGACAGTTGGCTGAGGATAAATCATGGTGCGACAAATGTACTCAACTGACCTCAATACAGTAGGAAGTGGAAGGCTTAGAAGGTCGAAGGACGAAGGAATGTAAAGATCTTCGAGACATTGCTAGAATAGCGTAGAACGGACACAATTTGATGTGAATTGATTAATTCGTCTCCCTTCCGAATTCTACTTATTACAAAAAGATTCAGTCGCACACGGTGTCTCCACCGAGCAACTGCACTTCTAGTTATTCCCCCCTCGCCGTCAAATCCTTCTCCCGATCGTAAGGAGGAAGGATGGCGATCACATATTCAGGCGACGATGCCCACACTGATGCAAAGTTCGTAAGCTTTCGAAGGATAACTGACTGCATGAGCTAGCAGCCACCCCATGAGATAGAGCGCTACAGCTGCTAGATCGATGAAGACTGAAACAAACGATAGCGATAGTGGATTGGGCCTGTCAATAGCTTCTAGTGTATGTAGCGGCGTCTGATAGGGCGTAGTGGTTATCGCCTGAGAACTCTAATGAGTATCTGTGTTTCTTTGCGGTATAACGTTTATAGGACTCTTAATACTTCCTAATATTAGTTTGAGAATCTGCGGGTTGGGGTTAGGGTCATGTTTGTTTGTTGAATGGTGACCGTTCGACGCATTTGGAGGAGGACCAACTACTTACTTTGCGTAAATTTACTGCTGCGGCTGTAGCAGCATCAATGGCATACATATACTCTGTACTCTATACTCTATACTCTATATGCGTTAGGATAAACTTCCTGTCCATTGCAATCGCGGTAGCGATAGATGTAATATAGTGACATGTATGCTCAATTGGAAAACCAGCTGTGTTGGATGATCGTTATAGTAGTAAGCTAGCTCTAGCTTAGGAGTGAGGACCCGACAACCTTGATGGCTCTATGCTGCACGTGCCTACATAACCTTATCCTCTTCCACCCAGAACAGAAAACCCCCAAATCGACCAAAGAGCAATAACCACACACTAATAAGGTGGTAGTATTATTGAAAACTAGCCTGTTGAGCTTCACACGAGCACACCGAGACAAATCAATAGCGCAGTCAGCGTCAGCTACTGTAAATATTTAGAATCATGTATTTCTTGCGCGCTAATGCGATGTGTTTCTGGTAGTGGAGACTATTTTGTCCCACTTCTGGGGAGGCCCCATTATATTTCCTCCTATTGCTTTCCCCACCTTGAACGACGACAACACTATACATCAACGTCGATATCAACTAGTTGCAAGTCAATCAGATATTAGAAACAGCCTAGTGTGGGTTTCCCAGCTCTAGCAACAAATTTTACGATTATGGCTACCTGAAGCATCCCTCAATACTTTTACCACTATGATTCTGGGCCAAGGCATGCCTCTACACCTATTAGTAGCCACTATTGTTGCGATTATATTGACGACTGTATTATTCCATATCAGAAAGCTCTCCAAGTCACCTCTTAGACAGATCCCAGGGCCATTCTACTCTACGTTCACTGAAATATGCCTTATCGTTCAGGAGTTTGTGGGAAATCGAAGGCTGTATATCCACGCGCTTCATAAGAAATATGGTCCAGTTGTGAGATTGGGTCCTAATGAGGTCTCCTTTGTTGGTGCGGATGCCGTGAAGGAGATCTACACTCAT
>Ga0247734_1000685_pt1 | contig 28254 bp, 21 predicted proteins | sample UWRJL103311B2_FD_180933 | JGI IMG/M metagenome (GOLD analysis project Ga0247734, IMG submission 180933) | Plant litter microbial communities from Arlington Agricultural Research Station in Wisconsin, United States - UWRJ-L103-311B-2 | ecosystem: Environmental > Terrestrial > Plant litter >...
TTCCGGGCAAAGTCCTGCTCGATGCGCTGGTCCACTTGCCGCTGGTGCTGCCGCCGGTCGTGACCGGCTGGCTGCTGCTGCTCGCGCTGTCTCCGAATGCCATGGTAGGACGCGTGCTCGAGCAGACGCTGGGGCTCACCTTCCTGTTCCGCTGGACCGGCGCGGCGCTAGCGGCGGCGGTGATGGCGCTGCCACTGATGGTACGGGCGATGCGGCTCTCGCTCGAAGGCGTCGACCGCAGGCTGGAACAGGCCGCGCGCACACTGGGCGCGGGTCGCTGGCGCACCTTCGCGCATATCACCCTGCCGCTGTGCGCCAACGGCGTGCTGGCCGCACTGGTGCTCGGCTTCGCGCGCTCGGTGGGCGAGTTCGGCGCGACGATCACCTTCGCCTCGAACATTCCGGGCGAAACGCAGACGCTGCCGCTGGCAATCTACAGCGCGCTGCAAGTGCCGGGCGCCGAAACGCAAGTGACGCGCCTGGCGGGCATTTCGGTCGTGCTCTCGCTCGGCGCGTTGGTGCTTTCGGAATGGCTGGCACGGCGCAGTGGGCAGGAACGAGGCCGCCATGTCCTTTGATATCACCGTAACCCTGCGGCGCGCCGACATGCAGCTGGACTACGCCTTTACCGCCGGGCCAGGATTGACCGCGCTGTACGGCGCGTCTGGCGCGGGCAAGACCAGCCTGCTCGATGCGATCGCTGGACTGCTGCGGCCTGCCGCAGGTCGCATCGCAGTAGCGGGCGACGTGCTGTTCGACGCTGCAGCGCGCATCGACGTGCGGCCTGAGCACCGCCGCTGCGGCTACGTGTTCCAGGACCTGCGGCTGTTCCCGCATCGCACGGTGCGCCAGAACCTGGCGTTCGGCAACCAGCGCGACGGCGGGGCACTCGATTGGGAGGGCACGCTCGACCTGCTCGGTATCGCCGCCCTACTCGATCGCATGCCCGCCACGCTCTCGGGCGGCGAGGCGCAGCGTGTCGCGATCGGGAGGGCACTGCTGTCCGGCCCGAGATTCCTGCTGATGGACGAACCGCTCGCTTCGGTCGACGCCGCGCGGCGCGGCGAAATCCTCGGCCTGATCGAGCGCATCCGCGACACGCTGCACCTGCCGATCCTCTACGTCAGCCACGACCGGGCGGAAGTGGAGCGGCTGGCCGATACCATCGTCCCGATCCCGGCGACACCGCTTGACGGCTGATCCCCGACGGGCTCACTCTGCGCGCAACTGGTAACGGAACTTGTCAGTACCCTGGCGCCGCCCTGGCGGGTATGCGCGGCGCGGGCATCGAAAAGGGGGCTTTATGCGCATTCTGTTGGTGGGGCCGACCGGCCATACGGGCAACCACGTGATCGACGCCTTGCGCCGACGCCAACCAGACGTCGCGATCCCAACCTTGACGCCGCCTTGCGGAATGCACGCTCTTGCGATCGAGGTCATTCCGGGCAACGACGACACCGGAACCCAGCGCTTCCGCTCCATCGAGCATATCCCCGGAAACGACGACACCGGAACCCAGCGCTTTCGCTCCATCGAGCATATCCCCGGCAACGATGACACCGGGACACAGCACCGCCGTTCCGCAGACCTTAGCGGGGGCACGGCTGCTGCGCCGGACTGCGGCCTTGCGGTGCGGGACATCGACGCGGTCATCTATTGCGTGCCGGCTTCGGGCTCGACTGAAACGGCGTTCGCCATCGGCTTGATCGACGCGGCCGCTGCGGCGGGAGTCCGGCGGTTCGTCTATGTCGCTGGCCTGCCCTCGCCAGAGGTGGAGGCGCATCTCGCCCAAGTCGGCGCGCAGTCCGGCCTCGCGTGGACGGTTTTGCGTTCGTCGGCCTTCGCACAGGGCGCAGCCGCGCTGAATCTCGCCGAATTTGCAGCGACGGTGGCGCTCGACGAGGGGCAGGCTTTTGCAGCCATTGATCTGGCTGGCGACAAGCCGGTCGGCCCCATTGTCACGATCGTCGAAGACGGCGGCCCCGGCGCGGCGGGCGCTCCCTCGGCGGTGTAACTACCGAGACTCGTCATCCCGGACTTGATCCGGGATGACGATCACGCCCCCTCACCCAGCGCCGATCAGTTCCCGGCCGATCAACATGCGGCGGATCTCGTTCGTGCCCGCGCCGATGTCGAGCAGCTTGGCGTCGCGCAAGTAGCGTTCGACCGGCCAGTCCTTGGTATAGCCTGCGCCGCCCAGCGCCTGCACCGCCTCGCCCGAGACGCGGAAGGCGTTCTCGCTCGCCAGCAGGATCGCCCCGGCGGCGTCGAAGCGCGTGGTCTGCCCCGCATCGCAGGCGCGCGCCACGGCGTAGACGTAGGCCCGCGCCGATTGCAGGGCGACGTACATGTCCGCGACCTTGGCCTGCATCAGCTGGAACGCGCCGATCGGTTTGCCGAACTGCTTGCGCTCGCGCAGGTACGGGATGACGGTGTCGAGGCAGGCTTGCATGATGCCGAGCTGCAACCCGGCGAGTACCACGCGCTCGTAGTCCAGACCGCTCATCAGCACGCCGACGCCGCCGTGGAGCGGGCCCATCACCGCGTCCTCGGGCACGAAGCAATCGTCGAACACCAGCTCGCACGTGGGCGAGCCGCGCATGCCCAGCTTGTCGATCTTCTGGCCGATCGAGAAGCCCGCCATGCCCTTCTCGATCAGGAAAGCGGTGATGCCCTTCGAGCCTTCTCCGGTCTTGGCATAGACCACCAGCGTATCGGCATACGTGCCGTTGGTGATCCAGAATTTGGTGCCGTTGAGGCGAAAGCCGCCCGGCACCGCCTCGGCGCGCAGCTTCATCGAGACCACGTCCGACCCCGCGCCCACTTCGGACATCGCCAGGCTGCCGACATGCTCGCCCGAGATCAGCCCCGGCAGATACTTCGCCTTCTGCGCATCGCTGCCCCAGCGGCGGATCTGGTTGACGCACAAGTTCGAATGCGCGCCGTAGGACAGCCCCACCGAAGCCGAAGCGCGGCTCACTTCCTCCACCGCGATGACGTGTTCGAGATAGCCGAGGCCGATGCCGCCCCATTCTTCCTCGACCGTCAGCCCATGCAGGCCCAATTCGCCCATCTCGGGCCACAGTTCGCGCGGGAACCAGTCCTCGGCGTCCACTTTCGCGGCGAGCGGCGCGATGCGCTCGTCGGCGAAGCGCGCCACGGTGTCGCGTATCATCTGGGCGCTTTCGCCGAGTGCGAAATCGAATTCGGGGGTGGCGCGCATGGGTTATCCCTTTCCAGTGCCAAGCATCTCTCGCAGGCACCTTTAGCGTAACATCGATGCGGCGCGAAGACGGATTATTATCGGCCGTTGCGCGATTATGTCGTCAATCAGGCTCGCCAATTCGCAGCGAGGCCGCCGCCGCGATCAGCAGCGTGCCGGCGGCGAAGGCCATCGTCCAGATCGGCTGGCCGGGAAAGAACGCCTTCATGATCGAGCCCATCACCGTCGCCACCAACAGTTGCGGCAGCACCACGAAGATGTTGAACAGCCCCATGTAGATGCCCAGCTTCGCTTGCGGCAGGCTGCTCGCCAGGATCGCATAGGGCATCGCCAGGATCGAGGCCCAGGCCACGCCGATGCCGATCTCGCAGGCGATCAGCGCCGTGGGATCGCGCAGCAGCAGGAACCCCGCGAACCCCGCCGCGCCCGCCACCAGGCACAGCGCATGGGTGCGCGCCTTGCCCAGCCGCTTCGACAGCACCGGCAGCAACGCCAGCGCGGTGATGGCAGCGACGCCGTTGTAGACCGAGAACAGCACGCCCACCCAGTTGCCCGCTTCCTGATAGGCGGCGCTGGCGGGATCGGCCGACCCGAAGTGGTACTGCGCGACGACCGGCGTGGTGTTGATCCACATGATGAACAGCGCCGACCAGCTGAAGAACTGCACGAAGGCCAGCCGCTTCATCAGCGGCGGCATACCCGAAAAGTCGCCGACGATCCCCGCCAGCATCGAGGCGCTGCGGCCCTTTCGCGCCAGTCGGATCGCCAGGGCGGCGGCAAGGCCGTACCCCGCCAGCAGCCCGGCGAGGAGGTAGACTTCCTTCTCCAGCCCCCAGCCGAGCACCCCCAGCGCCACCAGCGCCCCCGCCACGATCCACGGCACTGCGCTCCACGCGCTGCGTGCGGCGAGCGCGGCGGCGGTGGCGCCTTCCGCTTCCGGCGCGCCACCGAACGTGGCTTGTTGCTGCGGCGAATATTCGCGCGTGGTCAGCACGGTCCAAAGCACGGCGAGGAGCAGCGCCACGCCGCCGGCCCAGAAGCTGTAGCGTACCGTATCGGGGATCGCGCCCACCGGGGCCGCGTTCGATACGCCCAGGTGTTCGAGCGCATAGGGGAACAGCGAGCCGACCACCGCGCCGGCGCCGATGAACGCGGTCTGCACGCCGTAGCCCGCGGTGTGCTGGTCGCGGTGGAGCATGTCGCCGACGAAAGCGCGGAACGGCTCCATCGCGACGTTGAGGCTGGCATCGAGCATCCACAGCAGCATCGCCGCCATCAGCAGGCCCGAACTCGACCCGGCGCTTTGCGGCCCACCACTCTCTGGCATCGCGAGCAGCGCGATCGTCGCCAGCACCGCGCCGCCGAGGAAATAGGGCCGCCGCCGGCCGAACCGGCCCAGCCAGGTGCGGTCGGACATGTGGCCGACGATCGGCTGGACCAGCAACCCGGTCAACGGCGCCGCCACCCACAGCGCCGGCAGATCGTCGAGCCCCGAGCCGAGCGACTGGAAGACGCGGCTCATGTTGGCGTTCTGCAGCGCGAAGCCGATCTGGATGCCGAAGAAACCGAAGCTGATGTTCCACAGCCCGGCCCAGCCCTGGCGGGGCTTTTCGGTCAGTGCGGCGTCGGTCATCGGTACTCTCCCCATCCTGCCGGCATCCCTCGTGTCGGAGATGGCGCTGCGCAGTCAATCGGCTTGGCATTTTGGTACCGAGGCAGCAATACGCATACGAATGCTGTGGCCCAGCCCGGTTGCACATCACGCAAGTTGATGAAGTGCATGCGTGTCGAACGCTTCACGATGATCTCAAAGAGCGGCCGACCCGCGATTACGCGCGATTCGGCAAAATCGGCGCGCAGCATGACAGCGCCGACGCCTGTAGGAAAATCACCCCGCCGTGCTTCGCCGCACGACCAGCCGCGTCGGCAGCGCACACGTCAGATGCGCCCGATCCTCGATCTGCGCCGCCAGCGTTTCGACCAGCACTTCGCCCGCGCGGCGTAAGTCCTGCATCACCGTGGTGAGCGGCGGGTTGGTCATGCTGGCGGCGGGCAAGTCGTCGAAGCCCATCACCGCGACGTCGCCGGGGATCGACAGCCCCGCTTCGGCCAGCGCGCGCATCGCGCCCACGGCGATCGTGTCGCTGGCGGCGAAGACCGCGTCGAAGGTCGCGCCCTCCGCGATCAGCGCGCGCATCGCGGCGTGGCCCATGTCCTCGAGATTCACGACGTCGCGTTGCAGCGCCGGATCGGCCTCGACCCCCGCCGCCGCCAGCGCCGCGCACAATCCGCGATAGCGCGCGGCAAACTCGGGATAATGCTCGTCCGCCTGGCCGAGGAACGCGATCCGCCGCCGCCCCAGCCCCAGCAGGTGCTCGCCCGCCATCTGCCCCGCGCCGAAGTTGTCCGAACCCACCGTGGCGCCGATGTTCGCCTCGTCCACGCTGCCCCAGCGCACGAAGTGAGTGCCCTGCCCGACCAGTTGGCGCAGGCGGCTTTCGTAGAGCGTATAGTCGCCATAGCCGAGCAGGATCAGCCCGTCGGCGCGGTGGCTATCCTGGTAACGGACGTGCCAGTCGTCCTCCAGCTTCTGGAAAGAGATCAGCAGGTCCAGCCCGCGATTGGCGCATTCGCGGGTGATCGCGCCGAGCATTGCCAGGAAGAACGGGTTGATCGTCGAATCCTCGCTCGCCTGCTCCTCGAAGAACAGCAGCGCGATCGTGTTCGAGCGTTGCGAACGCAGCGAGGACGCGTTCTTGTCGACCGAGTAGTTGAGTTCGCGCGCGATCGCCTCGATCCGCGCCCGCGTCTCCGCGCTCACCGCCTTGCTGCCGCGCAGGGCCCGGCTGACGGTGGGCTGCGAAACCCCGGCGCGATAGGCGATGTCGAAGCTGGTCGGGCGGTTGGTGGGCTTGCGTCCCATGATCTTCCTTAAAGCACTCGTAGATGCTGCATTGCAACGATGGCGCACCGTCCTGGGTGTAAGCCCCAGGTTTCCGCACTTTTGCTTGTGCCATGGCGTTGCAGGGAAGCCACGCACCGTTCCCTCAGGGTATCTGCGCATACGTATGCCATATTATGCGTTCGGAAGTCTCGCCTTAATCATAGCGGGTCGATTGAGTCGCGGCAGCAATGCACGGGCTCGGTCAGGGGGAAACTCCGAGTGCCGATTTCAAGGCACCGACGGTTCAGGAGAGGGACAAGCAATGTCGTTTCGTAACCAGTTTTCGGCCGTGGGCCAGTTTTCGACCGTGAGCACGTCGTCCCGCATGGCCATCGCCGCCGCGCTGTTCGCAGCCGTGACGCCCGCCACGGTGTGGGCGCAGGACGCCTCGCCCGCAGCCGACGACGCTGCCGACAACAACGCGGCGGATGCCGATACGATCATCGTCACCGGCTATCGCGCCAGCCTCGAGAACGCGATCAACAAGAAGCGCAACGCCGAGCAGATCGTCGAGAGCGTTTCGGCCGAGGACATTGGCAAGCTGCCCGACGCCTCGATCGCGGAATCGATCGCCCGCCTGCCGGGCCTGACCTCGCAGCGCGTCAACGGCCGCTCGAACTCGATCGCCATCCGCGGCTTCGCGCCGGACTTCTCGACCACGCTGCTCAACGGCCGCGAACAGACCTCGACCGGCGACAACCGCGCGGTCGAGTACGACCAGTATCCGTCCGAAGTCGTCAGCGCGGTCAACGTCTACAAGACGCCGATGGCCAGCCTCGTCGGCCAGGGCCTGTCGGGCACGGTCGACATGCGCACGATCCGTCCGCTCGACACCGGCAAGCGCGTCATCTCGTTCGGCGCGCGCGGTACTTATGCCGATCTGGGCAAGCTCAACGCCGGCTCCAAGGACAAGGGCTACCGCCTCAACGCGACGTACGTCGACCAGTTCGCCAACGACACGATCGGCATCGCGCTGGGCGCCAGCTACCTCGACGAGCCGTACCAGGTGCAGGAATTCAACGCCTGGGGCTATGCCGACACGCCGGCCGGCGACAAGGTCATCGGCGGTTCGAAGTCGTACGTCACCTCGACCACGCTCAAGCGCCTCGGCCTCAACGGCACGCTGCAGTGGAAGCCGAGCCCGAACCTGACGACGACGCTCGACGGGTTCTACTCCAACTTCAAGGACAACCAGATCAAGCGCGGCATCGAGCTGCCGCTGTACTGGGATCCCGACACCGCCTCGCTCGCCAACCCCACGGTCACGGACGGCCTCGTCACCTCGGGCACGTTCAACGGCGTCAAGAGCGTGGTCCGCAACGACCTGTTCCAGCGCCACGCCAAGCTCTATTCGTTCGGCTGGAACACCAAGTGGGAAGGCGACGACGGCTGGAAGGCGTTCTTCGACGTCAGCTATTCCAAGACCGACCGCAGCGAACTCAACATCGAGACGCTCGCCGGCACCGGCCGCAACACCATCGGCGCGCTCGACAGCGTGGACTTCACGATGACCGGCAAGGGCGCGGTGTTCTCGCCCACGCTCAACTACGGCGATTACAACACCATCCTGCTGACCGGCCCGCAAGGCTGGGGCGGCGACCAGACCGCCGTCGACGGCACGCGCATCATCAACGGCCAGGACGGCTACTACAACAACCGCCACATCAAGGACGAGCTGTGGCAGTACCGCGTCGAGGTCGAGCACGAGTTCGAGAGCGGCCCGCTGCACTCGTTCCAGGTCGGCTGGAACTACACCAACCGCTCCAAGACGCTGGTTCCCGAGGAATACTTCCTGGGCCTCGCCGCCAATACCGACGGGTTGACCAGCGTTATGGTGCCCGAACAGTACCGCCTCAAGGGTGAAACGCAGTTGAGCTACCTCGGCCTCGGCCCGGTCATCAGCTACGATCCCGCCGCGCTGGTGCGTGATGGCATCTACAACCTTGTAGCGAACCCCTATGGCGACGTCGTCGTCAAGAGCTACGCCATCCGCGAGCGCCTGATGACCGGCTACATCCAGGGCAACCTCGATGCCGACATCGGCTCGGCGCACCTGACCGGCAACTTCGGCGTCCAGGCGCAGTGGACCGACCAGAACTCGCGCGGAGCCAGCGCGGTGCTGCTCGGCACCAACGCCAACGGCTCGCCCAACGTCGGCGCGGTGCGGCGCAACGCCAGCGTCGACTACCTCGACGTGCTGCCCAGCCTGAACCTCTCGCTGCGGTTCCCCAGCGAGACGGTGATCCGCTTCGCCGCCGCGCGCGAGATCATCCGCCCGCGCCTCGACGACATGCGCGCGTCGGAGAAGTTCGACTACACGATCACCGGCGGCGTCGCCCAGGTCACCGGCGAATCCGGCAACCCGTACCTGCGGCCGTGGCGCGCCAACGCGCTCGACCTGACGTTCGAGCAGTATTTCAGCGGCAAGGGCGTGATCGCGGCGCAGTTCTTCTGGAAGGACCTCAAGAGCTACATCTACAACCAGCAGTCCACCGTCGCCACCGACAGCCTCGCGCTGCAGGATCCGGGCAACGGCGTGGTCCTCTCACCGACCGCGCAATACACGATCCCGGTCAACGGCAAGGGCGGCAAGCTCTACGGCGTCGAGATCGCGACCACGCTGCCGTTCGAGACCATCGTTCCGGCGCTCGAAGGCTTCGGCGTGACCGGCTCGGTCGCTTATACCAAGAGCAAGATCCAGGCGACGCCGGACTCGCCCTCGGGCGATCTGCCGGGCTATTCGAAGTGGGTCGCCAACGGCACCGCCTACTTCGAGAAGTGGGGCTTCAACGCCCGCGGCTCGGTGCGCTATCGCTCGACGTTCCTGGGCGAAGTCTCGGGCTTCGCGGCCAACCGCGTGCGGCGCCGTGCTGCCGGCGAGACGATCGTCGACGCGCAGATCGGCTACGACTTCCAGCCGGGCAGCACGATGGAAGGGCTCTCGCTCTACGTCCAGGGCCAGAACCTGACCGACGCGCCGTTCGTCACCACCAACCCCGGCGATAGCCGCGAGATCATCGACTACCAGCGCTACGGCCGTCGTTTCCTGGCCGGGTTCTCGTACAAGTTCTGATAGTTACCCTGGCGCCGCTAAAGGAATCTCCTCCTCCCGATGCGGCGCCAAACGGGCGGAACCGGCGAAGTTTCCCTCCCTTCCCCGGTTCCGCCTAGCTTTCGTGCCACCTGCCCCCGTGCTCGTGGTCGATGCCGTTTCCAACGGAGAACCCCTGAGATGAACCGCTCCCTTTCCTCGCTCGCCGCCCTGGCGCTCGCTCTTGGGGGCGGCACCGCGCTGGCCGGCCCGGTCGAGGACATGCGCGCCCGCACGCCCGAGCAGGAAGTCATCTACTTCGCCCTGCCCGACCGCTTCGAGAACGGCGACCCCGCCAACGACACCGGCGGCCTCAAGGGCGGCAAGCTCGTCACCGGCTTCGACCCGACCGACAAGGCGTTCTACCACGGCGGCGACCTCAAGGGGCTGACCGCCAGGCTGGACTATATCCAGAACCTGGGCGCGAGCGCGATCTGGGTCGGCCCGATCTTCAGGAACAAGCCCGTGCAAGGCCCCAAGGGCCAGGAAAGCGCGGGCTACCACGGCTACTGGATCACCGATTTCACGACCGTCGACCCGCATTTGGGCACCGAGGCTGACTTCAAGGCCCTCGTCGACGCCGCCCATGCGCGGGGGATGAAGGTCTACATGGACATCATCGTCAACCACACCGCGGACGTCATCCAGTACAAGGAAGGCGTGGCCGAGGGCTTCCCCTATCGCTCGAAGGCGGACTATCCGTTCTCGCGGCGCGGGGGGCTCGAGGGCCCGGCGATCAACGCGGGGTTCGCCGGAGACGCCGATCCCGGCGCGGCGAACTGGACGAAGCTGACCGACCCCACGTTCGCTTATACGCCGATGGTGCCAAAGGCCGAAAAGGCCGTGAAAGTCCCCGCCTGGCTCAACGATCCGCTCTATTACCACAACCGCGGCAACACCGACTGGAAGGGCGAAAGCGCACAATACGGCGATTTCGTCGGCCTTGACGACCTCGCGACCGAGAACCCGCGCGTCATCGCCGGGATGATCGACATCTACGGTGGCTGGATCGACCGCTTCGGCATCGACGGCTACCGCATCGACACCGCCAAGCACGTCGACGCCGCGTTCTGGCGCGCGTTCGTGCCGGCGATCCAGGCGCGCGCGAAGGCCAAGGGCATTCCGAACTTCCACATCTTCGGCGAAGTGACCACCGGCGAGGTTTACGACCCCGCCCTGCTCGCTTCGTGGACGCGTAATTCGGGGTTGCCCGCGGTGCTCGACTTCGGGTTCGCCCATGCCGCGATCACCGCCAGCAGCGGCAAGTCCGGCACCGACGAACTGGCCCGGATGGTCGAAGATGATGGTCTTTATCAAGGCGGTAAGGCCGCCGCGATGCAGCTTCCGACGTTCCTGGGCAACCACGACGCAGGGCGCATCGCCATGTTCCTCAAGCAAGCCAAGCCCGACATAAGCGCCGACGAACTGCTCGCCCGCGACAAGCTGGCACATGCCCTGCTGCTGACGCTGCGCGGGGTGCCGACGATCTATTCGGGCGACGAGCAGGGCTTCGTCGGCGCCGGCAACGACCAGCTCGCGCGGCAGGACATGTTTGCTTCGAAAACAGCCATTTACAACGCCGAGGCGCTCGTCGGCACCAGCGCCACCACCGCGCAGGCGAACTTCGACGAGACGCATCCGCTCTACCGCTTCATCGCCGATCTCGCCAGGCTGCGGCGCGCCACCGCGGCTTTGACGGGGGGCACGACGGTGCTGCGGGCCTCGTCCGAGAAGCCGGGACTGTTCGCGGTGTCGCGGTTCGATCCCGCGACGGGCCAGGAAGTGCTGCTGGCGTTCAACACTGCGATGCAGGCGCTGACCGCGAATGTCGAGGTGGCGCCGGCATCCCTGCAATTCCAGTCACTTGCCGGCGTCGCCTGCCCCGCCAAGGCCGCCGCGCCGGGAACGCTGACGGTGACTTTACCGCCGCTCGGCTTCGCCGTCTGCGCCGCCCGCCGGTGATGCCACAACGACACCTAGCGGCATGACACCGACACCTGACGGCCTGACAACGACACCGACGCACATGGGAACGCGATGACTGACCCCGACACGAGCCCGATCGCAGCGGACGCCGCCACCCCCTGGTGGCGCGGCGCGGCGATCTACCAGATCTACCCGCGCAGCTTCGCCGATTCCAACGGCGACGGCATCGGCGACCTGCCCGGCATCACCGCCCGGCTCGACCATGTCGCGCGCCTCGGCGTCGACGCGATCTGGATCTCGCCGTTCTATCAATCGCCCATGGCGGACTTCGGCTACGACATTTCGGACTACTGCGCGGTCGACCCGATGTTCGGTACGCTCGCCGATTTCGACGCGCTGGTCGTGCGGGCCAAGGAACTGAACCTCAAGATCATCGTTGACCAGGTCTATGCCCATAGCTCGGACCGGCACCCGTGGTTCGTCGCCAGCCGGGCCAGCCGCGACAACCCTTATGCCGACTGGTACGTCTGGGCCGACCCCAAGCCGGAGGGCTCGCCGCCCAACAACTGGCAGTCGGTGTTCGGCGGCCCGGCGTGGCGGTGGGACGCGCGGCGCGGGCAGTATTACATGCACAACTTCCTCAGCCAGCAGCCGCAGCTCAACTGCCACAACCCGGCGGTGCAGGACGCGCTGCTGGGGGTTGCCAAGTTCTGGCTCGATCGCGGTGTCTCGGGCTTTCGCATCGACGCGCTCAACCACTCGATGCACGACCCCTTGCTGCGCGACAATCCGCCCGCGCCCGACGACGGCAAGCTCCGCACGCGCCCGTATGATTTCCAGCAGCAGCTCCACAACCAGTCGCACCCCGACATCGTCGCCTTCATCGAGCGGCTGCAGGCGCTGATCGCCTCGTACCCCGATACCTATTCGCTCGCCGAAGTGGGCGGCGCGCGGGCGAGCGAGGAAATGAAGTCGTTCACGCACGGCCCCGCGCGGCTGGATAGCGCCTACGGCTTCGACTTCCTCTATGCCGACGCGCTGACCCCGCGCCACGTCGCTGCCGCGCAGGACTTCTGGCCCGACGAGCCCGACGCCGGCTGGCCGAGCTGGGCCTTCGAGAACCACGACGCCCCCCGCGCGCTGTCGCGCTGGACCACGCCCGACCGGATCGACGCCTTCGCGCGGATGAAGGCGATGCTGCTGCTGAGCTTGCGCGGCAACCCGATCCTGTTCCAGGGCGAGGAGCTGGGATTGCTGCAGGACGAGATTCCGTTCGAACTGCTGCAGGATCCCGAGGCGATCGCCAACTGGCCTCTCACCCTTTCGCGCGACGGCGTGCGCACGCCGCTGCCGTGGCTCACGCAGAGCGAGCACGGCGGGTTCACCACGTCTGCGCCGTGGCTGCCGCTGAGCGCGCAGAACTTGTCGCGCGCGGTAGACCGGCAGGAGGCCGACCCCGCCTCGCTGCTCAACCTCACACGCGAATTGCTGCGTCTGCGCAGCCGTGAATCCGCGCTGCGGCGTGGTTCGTGCGAGGTACTGGTGGCCGATGAAACGCGCCTCGTGCTGCGCCGAAAACTGGGCGGCCGCAGCGTGCTCGCGGTGTTCAACATCGGACCCGATGCTGCAGCATGGCCTGCAGCAATTTCGACCGGCGGCCGCGTCCTCGCCGCCGTCAACGATGCCGAAATCGGCACCCTGCCCGCCTGGGCCGGTCTATGGATCATGGAAGGAGAAACGGCATGAAGCCGCTCGCCCTGCTGGCTTTTGCCGGTGCAGCATTTTCGGTTCCCGCGCTTGCCCAGGAGGCCAAGCCCCCGGTCAATCCGAGCGTCACTGCGTCCTCGCCCGACGGCTCGATCGTGCTCACCGTCACCACTGACAACGACAGCCGCCCGACCTGGTCGCTCAGCCGCAAGGGCAAGCTGCTGATCGCGCCGAGCAAGCTGGGCTTCATCCTGACCGACGGCCTCAACATGACGCGCGGCTTCGCGATCGAGAGCAGCGACAAGGCTAAGGGCAACGACACCTGGGAGCAGCCCTGGGGCGAACGGCGCTTCGTCAAGGACACCTACAACCAGGTCACGGTGCGCTTCAAGCAGGGCCCGACGTACGGCGAGCGGCTGATGAACGTCACTTTCCGCCTGTTCGACAACGGTGTCGGCTTCCGCTACGAATTGCCCGAACAGCCCGCACTCAAGACGATGAAGATCGCCGACGAGACGACCGAGTTCGACATCGTGCCCAAGGGCACCGCGTGGTGGATCACCGGGGGCGAGTGGAACCGCTACGAGCAGGTCTACCAGAAAACCCCGATCGACGCCGTCTCCACCGCGCACACGCCGATCACCATGAAGCTGGACGACGGCACGCATCTGTCGTTCCACGAAGCGGCGCTGGTCGACTACGCGGGTTACTGGTTCAAGCGCGAACAGGGCCAGACCTTCCGCACCACGCTCTCCCCCTCGTCGCGCGGGGCCCGCGTCGTGCGCGACCTGCCGTTCGCGACGCCCTGGCGCACGATGCGCATCGCCGATGATGCGGCCGGGCTGGTCGAGAACGACCTGGAGCTGAACCTCAACGAGCCGAACAAGCTGGGCGACGTCAGCTGGGTGAAGCCCGGCCGCTTCATCGGCATCTGGTGGGGCATGATCCGGGGCGACTGGTCGTGGGCGGAAGGCCCCAAGCACGGCGCGACGACCGAGCGGACCAAGCAGTACATCGACTATGCGGCCAAGCACCACTTCCGCGGCGTGCTGGTGGAAGGCTGGAACAAGGGCTGGAACGGCGACTGGTTCGGCCACGGCGAACAGTTCAGCTTCACGCAGGCCACGCCCGACTTCGACCTCGACGCGGTGACGAAGTACGCCGCGAAGAAGGGCGTCAGGCTGATCGGCCACCACGAAACCGGCGGCAACATCGCCAATTACGAAGCGCACATGGACGAAGGCTTCGCGCTCTACCAGAAGCTGGGCGTCGACGTGGTGAAGACCGGCTACGTGGCGGACCACGGCGGCATCATCGCCGACACGGATTATCCCGGCGGCCCGGTCGGCCCGTTGCGGATGGAATGGCACGACGGCCAGCGGCAGGTGGAGCACCACCTCGCGGTCGTCGAGGCGGCGGCGCGGCATCATATTGCGATCGACGCGCACGAGCCGGTGAAGGACACCGGCTTGCGCCGCACGTACCCCAACTGGGTCGCCCGCGAAGGCGCGCGGGGGATGGAGTACAACGCGTGGGGGACATTCGCCAACGGGCCCGACCACGAGCCGACACTGGTCTACACCCGCATGCTGTCGGGCCCGATGGACTTCACGCCCGGCGTGCTGAGCCTGGAGGGGTCCAACGGCCCGCTCGCCTCGACGCTGGCCAAGCAGTTGGGGCTGTATCTGGCGATCTACTCGCCGGTGCAGATGACCGCGGACTTCATCGAGCAGCTCGACAAGTACCCGCGCGAGATGGACTTCATCGAAAGCGTGCCGACCGACTGGGCGGAAAGCCACCTGATCGCCGGCGAAGTGGGCGACTATGCGATCTTCGCGCGTAAGGATCGCGGTTCGCAGCGCTGGTTCGTCGGCGGCGTGAACGATGCCACCGCGCGCACGGTGACGCTCAGGTTCGACTTCCTCGATGCCGGCAAGACCTACAAGGCGAGCGTGTGGAAGGACGGCGAAGGCGCCACGTACCTGACCGATGCGCGGCACAACATCGCGTACGATACGCGCACGGTGAAGAAGGGCGACACGCTGGACGTCTGGCTCGCGCCCGGTGGCGGCACGGCGATCCGGCTGGTTCCGGGGAAGTAATTCGGCACCGCACCCGCACTCTACCCGCCGCCCCCGCGAAGGCGGGGATCCCGCTTACTTCGCGTTCGACGCGAGGTGGGAAAGAACAAGCGGGGTCCCCGCCTTCGCGGGGATGACGGGAAATATTCGTCGTCCCCGATGACGAAAATACCTCGTCATTGCGAACGTAGCGAAGCAACCCAGGGCAGTATCAAACCGCTCCGGGTTGCTTCGCTACGCTCGCAATGACGATAATCATCCCCTCACCCGTTGCAGGTCGAAGTCCCGCTGCTGGTGCCGGTGACGCCGAGAGTAAGGTTCCGGTCGTCGCGGATCATGTAGGCGGATTCGCGGCGGAAGGTGGTCTTGTTGACGAACATAGTCCCGAACAACGGCTGATAGGTGTAGTACACCTCGACGTACATCACCGCGGAGCCGGTGTTCGCGGTGATGACGGGGTTGCCCATGCCCGCCAGCACGGTGCCGGTCAGCCCGTAACCTTGGGGTCCGTACTTCGACTTGGTGACGAGGCTGCCGCGGCAGCGCTGCCAGTGGATGTACTGGCGGTTGGGGGTGGTGGCCGTACTATTTTCCAAGCTGGACAGGATGAGCTTGCCGTTGGCGGCGAAGTTGAAACTCGATCCCTGGACCAGCGCGCCCGACATCACCGAATCGATGTCGGTTTCTTTAACATTGGGCGTGACCGCGCTGTTGTCGGTCTGGCCGAGGCGCGAGGCGTTGTCGGCCAGCGAGGAGGCCATCTGGCCGACCTGCATGTTGATGACCGCCATGTAGGCGATCTCGGTGCCGTAGAAGCCCAGCGCCACCAGGATCGGCAGGATCAGCGCGAACTCCATGAACGAGACGCCGCGCTGGTCGCCGCGCAGGCGACGCAGGAAAGTGCGCATCCGCCCGCTCATGGGCAGGTCCCCGCCGCCGAGCCGTACTTGGCCTGGAGCGCGTAAGGCTGGTTCTTGTGGACGACGCTGGCGGTCAGCGTCCGCGCGGCGTTCTTGCTGCTCATGAACGGGATGTAGAACACCGGCGTATACGTGACGGTCACGGTGTAGAGCACGACGTCGTTGGCGCCGCCGTTGCTGGTGGAGCCGACGTCCGCGTCCCAGGATCCGTTCCTGTTCTCGTCGGTGTAGGTTTCGCCGTTGTCGCACACGCCGTTGCTGTTCTTGTCGTTCCACACTTCGGCGCGCTTGATGTCGGCGAAGTCGTAGTAGCTCTTGCGCACGCCCTTCACGGTGGCGCCGGGGGCCACCGTCTTGACGATGTTCTCGACGTAGGCATCGGCCTTGGTGGTGTCCGCCGTCTCCAGCGTGTCGGCGCGCGCGGCTTCCTGCACCGCCCCGTGCAGCACGGCGATGACGTAAGCCATGTGGCCCATGTCCCAGATGCCCAGCAGCATGATGATGAGCACCGGCGCGGCGATCGCGAACTCGATCACCGCCGAGCCCGCCTCGTCGAGCCGCTTGCGCATGCGGCGCAAGGCGCGAGCCGCGCGGATCACTGGACCACTCGCAGTTCGCCGACCTGCTTGGCGATTTCCTGGAACGCGTCGTTCAGGTCGCTGGCGCTGTTGGCGGTGAAGGAACTGTCGTCCGAAGCGCAGGTCGTCAGGTCGGTGCTCAGCGTCGAAGTGAAGGCGATCACCCACACACGCACGCCTTTGTCCTTGATCGCCTCGCACGTCGCCAGGAAGCGCGAGGTGTGGCGCGCCTCGTCGTTCGACAGCGAGCTGGTGCCCGTCACCAGACGGTCCCAGAACTCCATGCCCCAGGCCTGCGCGATGTAGGAATTGGGCTCCATCTCACCGTCGGTCATGAAGATGATGTGGCGCGCCACTTCGCCGCCGTTCGACGGGTCTTCGTTGACTAGCGACGACCACATGCCGGTAGGCGAGATCATCCTCCCCCCCCAGATCATGCCGATGTCGAGATACGTGCCGCCCACCGCGACGAGCGAATTTGCATAAGTGTTGAACGCGCTTTGCGTCATCGTCTGCAGCAGCTGCGCCTTGACCGGGCAATACGTGGTCTCGACGTCGCCGTCAGTAGCGGTAGCCGTCGTATAGCTGTTGCCGCTGTAACGCATGTAGCTGATCTGCGGCCAAAGCGGCGCCCATTTGGTATTGTCGTCGGACACGCTCGGCGCGGTGTCGAGGTCGAGGTCGAGCGCGGCCTTGGGGGTGATCCCGGTCGACGACGAGTAGCTGAACGTGGCCTGCGCCACGGTTCCGCGCTCCTGGATGCAACCGCCCCAGGTGGTGGACTGGTTGGCGCCGTAATCGCCGGTCTGCGTCGTGACCGAGGCGAACGTCTTGAACGCGCTCGTATCCCGCGACAACTGCTTATAGTAATAGCGCCAGTACGAGTAGGTCGTACGACCTTTGACGACGTATATCACATAATACGTGTTGTTCCAGCTCGACACCTTTACACAGCTGTACTCGTTGCCCGACTGACGCTGCGTGACGGTGGAGATGCCGCTGGCGTTCACCGTCGTTGCCGATCCGCTGTTCGACCAGCTCCCGTTGTTGGTCGGGAACGCCGCAGTACAGGCCGAGTTGGAACTGTACTGGGTCGTCGAATACTGGGTCGCTGCATCGTTGGTGGTCGTGTTCGAATAGTTCGTCCACTCGCGAGACTGGTAATTGTCGGCATCGACGATGTAGCGCGGGTCGAGGTCCGTCACGAGCTTGCCCACGTTCACCGTCGAGCTGAACGGCACGAAGCCGTAGCGCACGCGCGCGTTGCTGCTGGCCGTCGCGGTCGCGATCGTGTTGTAGAAGTTCTTCATCGCCGTGCGCAGCGCCGCGATGCGCGTGGTCGAGCCCGACAGGGTGCTCGCCATCGAACCGGTGTTGTCGAGCACCATCATGATGTCCGCATTGCCCACGCCCATCGAACTGGCGCAGGTCGCGGTGATCGTGAAGCTGTCCTTGCCGAAGATGCGCATGATGAGCGTGTTTAGCACGGTCGAAGCGCTGCCATTGACGGTCTGGCCGCTGTCGGGCGACGTGACCGAGAACGTCGTCGAGGTGGTGCCTTGCGCCTGGTTCGAGAAGTTGGTGTTGAAGTAGTTCGTCGCCGCGGTCTGCGAAGCGGTGTCGAAACCGTTCGTCGTCACCGTGCGGCGCCCTGCCAGCACCGCCGAATCGCAGGCGGACTGCAACTGTTCGCGCGTCAGGTAGTTGCGGCTGAGGTCCACCGCCGAGCCAATCACGACCGCGGCGATGAGCACGCCGATCGCAGCGATCGGCAGGATGTTGCCCGCGACGTCTCGCGAAAGTCGGGCCAGGAAAAGTCGTGCGTTGCGCATTTGTAAACCAGGCTCGCTCTTGGATTTGCCCCGATAATCTCCTGCGATTACCAGCAAGGGGTTAAGGAAGTTTTCAAGCCGCCGGTCCGAACGGCGTGGCCCGCGCGCATCCCAGGGGCGAAAAGTGCTTAACGCCGGCCCGCGCGGCGACCGCTGCGGAACACATCGGCCCTCTCGCGCATTGGGGTCTTCGGATTCCCCAGCAACGGAGCAGGACCATGGCCTTGTCGCACGATCGAAACGACGCGGCGCGCCGGACGTGGAGCGCACGCCCCGCGCTCGACCCGTCGCTGCGCCGGAGCATATACGGGCCGATCCGGCCGATGGACCCGCCGCCCACCGCGTCCGGCACGCTGCCCGGCATGGTCCCCGGCATCCTGCAACGCCTGTTCGGACGGCCTTGATCGAGGATGACGGAGCCCCGTCGGGCGGCTATCCCTACGCGATGGAAGCGCCACGGGTCCTGTTCGTCTGCCTCGGCAACATCTGCCGCTCGCCGCTTGCCGAAGCGGCGCTGCGGCGCGAGGCGCAAGTCGCCGGGCTCGAGGTGGTGGTCGATTCGGCGGGCACTGGATCGTGGCACGTCGGCAAGGGCCCCGACCCGCGCTCGTGCACCGAAGCCGCGCGCCACGGCATCGACATCTCCGGCTATCGCGCCCGCCAGGTCTGCGACGACGACTTCCACCAGTTCGACCACATCCTCGCGCTCGACGCCGCCAACCTCGCGGACTTGCGCCGCATCGCCCCGCTCGGCGCCCGCGCGCAGCTTTCGCTGCTGCTCGATCGCGTGCCGGGGCTGCAGGGCCGCGACGTCGACGATCCCTATTACGGCGGCCCGGAAGGGTTCGAGGAGACCTGGCGGCAAGTGAGCGACGCGGCGCAATACCTGGTCGCCGATCTCGCGCGCAGGTAGTTGTCCGCAGGCGCACGCGCGCTTCCGGGGGCTCTGGTGCGCGTAGTTTGCTTTTGACCCCGCTTGCACTATATGCCCGCTCGAATGCCCCGGCTGCATCAGTCCGAACTGGCGCGATTGCCGGGGCCGATCTTTAGACCGTTTCAAGGACCATGCGCATGTCCCGTCGCCGCCAGATCTACGAAGGCAAGGCCAAGATCCTCTACGAGGGCCCCGAGCCGGGCACGCTGATCCAGTACTTCAAGGACGATGCCACTGCGTTCAACGCGCAGAAGAAGGGCACCATCCAGGGCAAGGGCGTCATCAACAACCGCATCAGCGAGTATGTGTTCACGCGCCTCAACCACATCGGCGTGCCCAACCACTTCATCCGCCGCCTCAACATGCGCGAGCAGCTGGTCCGCCAGGTCGAGATCATCCCGATCGAGGTCGTGGTGCGCAACGTGGCCGCCGGCTCGATCTCCAAGCGCCTCGGCATCCCCGAGGGCGAGATGCTGCCGCACACCTTGATCGAATACTACTTCAAGGACGACGCGCTGGGCGATCCCATGGTCGCCGAAGAGCACATCGCCTGCTTCGGCTGGGCCAACGCCGACGAGATGCAGGACATCGCCGCGATGGCGATCCGCGTGAACGACTTCATGGCGGGCATGTTCGCCGCGATCAACATCCGCCTGGTCGACTTCAAGCTCGAATTCGGACGCATCTGGGACGGCGACTACAGCCGCGTGATCCTCGCCGACGAGATCAGCCCCGACGGCTGCCGCCTGTGGGACATGACGACCGGCGAAAAGCTCGACAAGGACCGCTTCCGCCGCGACCTCGGCGGCGAGGAAGAAGCCTACCAGGAAGTCGCCCGCCGCCTCGGCCTGCTGCAGGACGACGCCAACCCCAGCGAAGTGCTCGACCTGACCAAGCACCGCAAGCTGCGCGGCAAGTAAGGCGCTTTCGACGACATGCGAAGGGCGGCGCTTCCCCGGAAGCGCCGCCCTTTTTCGTGTCGAGTCACCCCGTCGTATCGGCGCCCGGTAGCTCGGCCCGGTAGCTAGGCCCGGTATCGCAGCCCATCGAGCAACAGGCCCAGCATGCGTTGTGCCCGCTCCGCACCGTCGTCGCCGGTGATGGCGGACAAGTTGCCGATCGCCACCAGCAAGTCATACGGTTCCACGTCGTCGCGAACCGTGCCGGCTTCGGCTGCCGCGCGCAGCAGCGATGCCAGCGCGGGTTCGAACATCGTGCGGAAATAAGCGGGCAGAGCGTCGAAGGCGGGATCGCCGGAATGAAGCGCCGCCGCCAGGCCCTTCTTGGTCGCCAGAAACGCCGCATAGCGGTGTAGCCAGCGCACCAGCGCCTCGTCCGGTGCATGGTCGGCCGCCAGCGCGGTCGCTTCGGCCGCGCAGGCATCGACCTCGCGCCGGAAAACCGCCGCGACCAGGTCCGAGCGTTTGGGAAAGCGCCGATACAGCGTTCCCATGCCGACGCCGGCTCGCGCCGCGATGTCCCGCACCGGCGCATCCACGCCCTGCGTCGCAAACACCTGCTTAGCCGCTTCGAGCAATGCATCCTCACTCCGCACCGCATCGGCGCGGATACGGCGTGCCGGCGGTTTCCCGTCCAGATCCTCGTGCAATTCCTGGAGCGAATCCGCATCCCTCGACACTGGCAAACTCCCCTGGACGCAATCGCGTCTTGATAAACGGAACATTGCTCCGTATACGCTCAAAGCGGAGCATTGCTCCGTATGTTTCAGATATGCCATCCGCGCCGGATTTTCCACCCGAAAAGGAGCCCCCATGAACAATCTCATCGACCAGGCCCGTACCATTCCCGTGCCCGAAGCGGCGCTGGCCGCATCGTTCAGCCCGGTGCTGATCCCTTCCCCGGATCGGGCATTCCCGCTCGAACTGCGGATAACCGTGCCGACCACGGGCACCGCGTTCCCCATCGTCCTGCTGTCGCACGGGCATGGCCCCTCGTTCTACATTCCGTCCAAGGATGGCTACGGCCCGCTGGCCAATTTCTACGCCGAACGTGGCTTCGCGGTTATCCAGCCGAGCCACGCCAACTCGAAGATCGCCGGCCTTCCCGCCGATACGCCGGGCTCACCACTGTTCTGGCGCGAGCGGGTGGAGGAGATGAAGCTGATCCTCGACAGTCTCGACACCATCGAGGCGATCGTGCCCGGTCTGGCCGGCAAGCTCGACCGCGAACGCATCGCCGCCGTGGGCCACTCGCTGGGCGGGCAGACCGTAGGCATGCTGCTGGGCGCGCGGCTGACCGACCCCAAGGACCCCGCGGCGCAGGACGCCAACCTGATAGAGCCGCGTATCAAGGTGGGCGTGTTGCTGGCACCGCCGGGTAACGGCGGCAGTGACCTGAGCGCGGTCGCCGCCGAACACTATTCGGCCCTGAACCCGGACTTCGCCCCCATGACCACCCGGACGCTGGTGGTGTACGGCGATGCCGACGTCAGCCCTCACCTCAGCGTGCGCGGTGCCGACTGGCACGCCGATCCCTTTACCCACGGTCCGGGGGCCGACAGCCTGCTGACCTTGTTCGGCGGCGGTCACGGCCTGGGCGGCGTGGCTGGCTATGACGCGAAGGAAACCGACGACGAGAGCCCCGACCGCCTCGAAGCCACCCGCCGCATGACCTGGGCCTACCTGCGATCGGCGCTTTACGATGGCGACACCGCGTGGACGCAGGCGTGCGAGGCGCTGGCGGGGACCGCCCGCAGCCTGGGTCGCGTCGACCACAAATAGCCCCGGACCCGAGCGTGTCGCAGCGCCACCGGCGTCGACACGCTCGGGAGTGGAGGCAAGTAGTCGGACGGCCCTTGCCTTCCACGCCCCCACAGGGCACTCCCTGCCGGGATGAGAGCATCCCTGATCGCGCTCCTGGTCGTGCTGGCGCCCGCGCCGCTGGCCGCGAAGGACAAGCCGCCCCGCCCTGCTACCGCCCCCCAGCGCGACGACACCGCATGGGCCTTCGACCACAGCGACGTACCGGTAGACCCAGACTTCCGCTTCGGCCGGCTGCCCAACGGCATGCGCTACGTCGTGCGCCGCAACGCCACCCCGGCAGGCACCGCGATCGTGCGCATGGACGTCGACGCCGGCTCGCTCGACGAGACGCCGGCCGAACAGGGCTATGCCCACTTCGTCGAGCACATGGCGTTCAACGGCTCGACCCGCGTGCCCGAAGGCCAGATGGTGCCGCTGCTCGAGCGCGAGGGGCTGGCCTTCGGGGCGGACACCAATGCCTCGACCGGGTTCGACCGCACGCTCTACAAGCTCGACCTGCCGCGCAGCGATCCCGCGCTGATCGACACCGCCCTGATGCTGATGCGCGAGACCGCGAGCAACCTGACGATCTCGCAGGCCGCGATCGAGCGTGAACGCGGCGTCGTTCTGGCGGAGATGCGCGACCGCAATTCGTTCGGCTTGCGCAACGCGATCGAGGCGACGCGCTTCTTCTATCCGCAAGCGCTCTACGCCCAGCGCTTCCCGATCGGCACCACCGAGACGCTGAACGCCGCCACCGCGCAGACGCTGCGCGCGTTCTACGAGCGCGAATACGTGCCGCAGCACATGACGCTGGTGGTGGTCGGCGATTTCGACGCCGCCGCGGTCGAGGCGGGCATCGTGCGCCATTTCGGCGACTGGGTGGGCCACCCGGCAGAGCCCCAGCCCGATGCCGGGCCGATCCCTGCCAAGGACCGCGACCGCGCCGACGTCCACCTCGACCCGGCGCTGTCCGAACGGATCACCATCCAGCGCAACGGCGCCTGGGTGGACGAGCCAGACACCGTCGCCCAGCGCCGCGAGAACCTGCTACGCGGCGTCGGCTACGACATCATCAACCGCCGCATGCGCCGCCTGGCGCAGACCGCCGAGCCGCCGTTCCGCGGCGCCGGCTTCGGCACCGGCGACGTGTTCGAAGCGGCCCGCTCGACCCGGCTCATCATCGACAGCGTCGACGGCAAGTGGCGCGCCGGGATCGAGGCCGCGGGCCGCGAATACCGCCGCGCGCTGCGCTACGGCTTCTCCGCCGCCGAAGTCGCCGAACAAGTCGCGCAAGTGCGCACCGCCTCGGTCAACGCCGCCGCCTCGGCCGGCACCCGCAGCAACGCGATGCTGGCGCAACTGGCGCTGTCGCTGGTCGACGACAAGATGGTGCCCTCCACCCCGCAGTCGGACCTGGCGCGGTTCGAGGCTTTCGCCCCCCAGATCACTCCCGAAGCGGTGCTGGCGGCGCTGCAGCGCGAGGCGCTGGCGCTCGACCGCCCGCTGATCCGCTTCGAGGGCCGCAAGGCGCCCGAAGGCGGCGCCTCGGCCCTGCGCGCTGCGTGGCGCGAAGTCGGCCGCGCGAAGCTGGCCAAGCCGGCGGACGCCGCCACCGCGCCCTTCGCCTATACCGATTTCGGCCCGCCCGGCCGCGTGGTGAGCGACATCCGCACGCCCGACCTCGGCATCCGCGAGGTGCGCTTCGCCAACGGGGTGATGCTCAACCTCAAGCAGACCGACCTCGAGAAGGACCGCGTGCGCGTCAGCCTCGCGATCGACGGCGGCGACATGCTCGACACGCGCGCCAACCCGCACGCGACGCAGCTCGTGCCCAATCTCGACGACGGCGGGCTCGGCCAGCACAGCGCCGATGCGCTGCAGACGATCCTGGCGGGCCGCACCGTCAGCGCCCAGCTTGCGAGCGGCGAGGCCAGCTTCGATTCGCGCGCCGCCACCACCCCGCGCGATCTCGAACTGCAGCTCCAACTGCTCGCCGCGCTCGTCACCGATCCGGGCTACCGGCCCGAAGGCGAAGTGCGCTACCGCCAGGCGATCAACAACTACTTCGCCCAACTCGACGCCACGCCCGCGTCTGCCGCCACAGCCCACGAAGGCGCGATCCTGAGCGGCGACGACCCGCGCTTCAGCCTCGGCCCGGTCGAGGACTATCGCCACCTCTCCTACGCCAAGCTGAAAGCCGACATCGGCGACCGGCTGGCGCATGGCGCGCTGGAGATCGGCATCGTCGGCGACGTCGACGAGGACGCCGCGATCACGCTGGTGGGCATAACCTTCGGCGCCCTGCCCGCGCGCGAACCGGCGTTCGGCGCCTATCCCGAACAGCCGCCGCGCACGTTCACCGCCGACCGCAGCCCCCGCGTGATCCGCCACACCGGCCCCGCCGACCAGGCGCTGCTGCGCATCACCTGGCCCACCCGCGACGACGCCGATCCGGTCGAGACGCTGGAGCTGGAAATGCTCGAACAGGTCATGCGCGTGGAACTGACCGACCAGATTCGCGAGGCGCTCGGCAAGGCCTATTCGCCGTTCGCCGCCAGCTACCTGTCGCACGCGTGGAAGGGCTACGGCGTGTTCGTGGTCAACGCCTCGGTAGACGTCGCCGAAGTGCCCGCCACGCGCGCGGCGATCCGGCAAGTGGTCACGGACTTGCGCGCCGCCCCGGTCAGCGACGACATCCTCCACCGCGCCCGCCAGCCGATGATCGAGCGCCTGCAGAACGCGCTCAAGGGCAACGCGGGCTGGATGGGCCTGGTCGCCCGCGCCCAGTCACGCCCCGACCGCATCGCGCGGTTCGAGCAGGCGAAAGCGCGGCTGCTGGCGCTCACCCCGGCGGACGTGCAGGCGATGGCCAAACGCTACCTCGCGCCCGACGCTGGGCTTGAAGTGCTGGTGCTGCCGAAGGATGTGAAATAGGCGCGGGGGTGCGCCCGTCGCGCCCCAACTTCTCCTCGTCAGTGAGCTACAGCCGCTCCAAAGCCGGCACCAGCTCGTCGAGGTGGTCGATCACCACCGTCGCGCCCAGCTCTCCAACGGGCTTATCGCTGAATCCGAAGCTTACCGCCACGCACGGCAGCCCCGCCGCCGCCGCTGCGCGGGTGTCGTACGTGGTGTCGCCGACGTAGGCCGCCCTGCCCGTCGCACCCAGCACAGCGGCGCGCTCCAGCATCAGGTGCAGCAGATCGGGCGCGGGCTTGGCGCGGCCGGGGCCCAGCGTGTCGCCGCCGATGACGGTGTAGAAGCGGTCTGACAGGCCCAGCGCCTCGAAGATCTTCACCGCGAACCGTTCCAGCTTGTTGGTCACGACCGCGATCTTCACGCCGCGCGCCGCCAGCGCGTCGAGCATGGCCGCGCCGCCGGGGTAGAGCCGCGTCTCGACCGCGATGTTCGCCTCGTAATGGACCATCAGCGCATCGTGCAGCACTTCGAAGCGCCCATCGTCCACCGCGCCGCCGGTGGCGACCAGCGCGTTGCCGAGCATCTTGCGCGCCCCGCCGCCGACGAAGCCGCGCACCTGCTCGGGCGTGACGGGCGCGCGGCCCTCCAGCACGAGCGCGTGGTTCACCGCGTTGCCAAGGTCGCCGAGGCTGTCGATCAGGGTTCCGTCGAGGTCGAACCCGACGATCTGGAAAGGAAATTCGGTCATCCCCGCCGCCGTGGCGGCTTGTGGTGGAAACCGCAATAGTTTGCTGGCAGGAGAGGAGCATGAGCACCGCACCTCTCGCAACCGTCATCCTCGCCGCCGGCAAGGGCACCCGCATGAAAAGCGACCTGCACAAGGTGCTGCACCCGATCGCGGGCCGCCCGATGCTCGAGCACCTGCTCGCCAGCGCGGCGGAGTTGGCCCCCGCGCGGCAGGTCGTCGTCGCCGGGCACGGGCGCGAGCAGCTCGAGGCGGCGCTGGGTCCGCGCGCAACGATCGCGGTGCAGGACCCTCAGCTGGGCACCGGACACGCGGTGCAGCAGGCCGAGGGCGCGCTGGCCGGCTTCGACGGCGACGTGCTGATCCTTTACGGCGACGTGCCTTTCGTAGCCCCCGCAACGATGCGCGCGATGATCGATCGGCTCCACGCGGACGACGCGCCGGCGGTGGTGGTGCTCGGCTTCGAGCCCGCCGAACCGCTGCAGTACGGCCGCGTCCTCGCTCACGACGACGGGCGCATCGCGATGATGGTCGAATACAAGGACGCGACCGAGGAACAGCGCGCCTGCCGCTTGTGCAATTCGGGGCTGATGGCGGTGAAGTCCGCCGACTTGTTCGGCCTGCTCGCCAAAGTCGGCAACGAGAACGCGCAAGGGGAATACTACCTCGTCGACATCGTCAACATCGCCACGCTCGAAGGGCGTGCGTGCGCGGTCATCGTCACTGACGACGCGGACGAAGTGGGCGGCATCAACAGTCGCGGCGAACTGGCCGAGGCAGAAGGCCGCTGGCAGGCCAAGCGCCGCATCCAGGCGATGGCCGACGGCGTGACGCTGATCGCGCCCGAGACGGTGTTCTTCGCCTGGGACACGCAGCTGGGCCGTGATGTCACGATCGAGCCCAACGTCGTGTTCGGCCCCGGCGTCAGCGTCGCCGACACTGTGGTGATCCACGCCTTCTCGCACCTCGAAGGCGCGACGCTGGAAACCGGCGTCGCCATCGGCCCTTACGCGCGGCTGCGGCCCGGCGCGGTGCTCAAGGCCAATTCGAAGGTCGGCAACTTCGTCGAGATGAAGAAGACCGTGCTGGGCGAAGGCGCCAAGGCCAACCACCTCACGTACCTGGGCGACACTACGGTCGGCGCCGGCGCGAACATCGGCGCGGGCACGATCACCTGCAATTACGACGGCTATTTCAAGCACCAGACGGTGATCGGCGAACGCGCCTTCGTCGGCTCGAACAGCGCGCTGGTGGCGCCGGTGAAGATCGGCGCGGACGCCATCGTCGCGGCGGGCAGCACGGTGACGCGCGACGTGGCGGATGGCGAACTGCGACTGGTGCGCGGCGAGCAGATGGTCAAGCCCGGCTGGGCGGACCGCTTCCATGACGCGATGCGCAAGAAGAAGTCGGAGAAGTCGGAGAACTGAGGGTGGCTAGGTTCGGGATGCCGCGTTAGACTCGAACCGAACACCTCGTCGCCCTCGCGCAGGCGAGCGCCCCGCTTGCTTTGCCCCACGGCGCGAGGTCGAAGGAAAAAGCGGGATCCCCGCATTCGCGGGGACGACGAGGGTTTTGATCGAGGCGGAGCGGCACCCTTCTACCGTTATCGCAAGCCTACCCTTCACCTCGTCATTGCGAGCGTAGCGAAGCAACCCAGCGCGACGTAATGCTGCCCTGGATTGCTTCGCTACGCTCGCAATGACAAGGTTAGCAGGGTTATCGCAGTTATCGTCGTTAGCATGGTTATCGCGCCGCCTGCCGCCGCACTACGTCCGCCAGTTTCGCGCGCGCCAAGCTATCGCCCCCATCGCGTTCGAGCAGGTGCTCGTAATAGCCCTGCGCCGCCGCAAGGTCGCCCTTCGCTTCGGCGGCCAGCGCCGCGCCACGCAGTGCGCGCAAGGCCATGCGGCCGCTCGCCTCGCCCTCCTCGGCCGAAGCCACGGCGTAGGCCTTGTCGTATTGCGCGATCGCTTCGGCGGGTTTGCCGCCCAGGCGCAGTATGTCACCATACTGGTTGCGGAAATGGGCGTTGGTGGGGTCCATCGCCACCGCCTGTTTCAGCGCCGCGGCGGCATCGTCGAAGCGCTTGAGGTCGGTCAGCGCGAAGCCCTTGACGAACAGCGCCTCGCACCAGGCCTCGGGCGCGAGGTCGACCTTGGCGCCGGTTTTCGCCGCCCCCAGCAGGTTGGCGACGCCGCCGCGATCGCGGTTGCAGAAGTACGATACACCAGGTTCGTGCTGGGCCGCGGCGAAGGCGACGATCATAGCGTCGGCCCGCGCTACCGCATCGGTCTGCTTGCCGTCGCGGATGAGCCCGACGATGTCGACCAGCCGCGGGTCCTGGGATTCGGCGCTGGCGAGGCCCGCAACCGCGAGCAGTGCGGCGCCGCTGATCCAGCGCGCGCCGCCTGCCCGGCTCATCAGGAGCCGATCGCCTTGCGGCGGGCGATGTTGCCGAGTTCCGCCTGCGCGATCGGGCTGGCGGGATCGTACTGCAGCGACTGCTGGTACAGCGTCGCGGCCTCGTCGTACTCGCCCATCTGCGCCTTGGTGAAGCCCATGCCGCGCAAGGCGCGCGCGGCGACCTTGGCA
>Ga0247734_1000686_pt1 | contig 28237 bp, 17 predicted proteins | sample UWRJL103311B2_FD_180933 | JGI IMG/M metagenome (GOLD analysis project Ga0247734, IMG submission 180933) | Plant litter microbial communities from Arlington Agricultural Research Station in Wisconsin, United States - UWRJ-L103-311B-2 | ecosystem: Environmental > Terrestrial > Plant litter >...
TATTGGGTACCGAAACCGAAAATTGGAACCCTTTCTTTACTAGGGCACAAATTAGCCTGAAATGATACACTTTCTCTAATAAGGATTGTTCCTGGATAGTTTTGGCAACTTCTAGCGGTGATGTTACGCGAAAACGTGGCATTCAGGGAGAGTTGAGATACTACTCTGATCATGCTTTTTTGTAGAGTCAATACAGATTTGTTATAGAAAATGAGGCTTTGTATATTGGTTGATGAGGGGAGATGTGAGTGCACTCTACCTACTAAACTTAAACGCTAAGAAGAAATACCACTTATGATGGTTTTGTTTAGAACACCTCCACATCAATGGAGCCGCTCCGCGTCGTGAACGTAGCTGTCGAGTCTTCGTCTCCCTTCCTCCAGCCACCTTTCCATTTTTCCAAACCCTGGCCACGAATGTGTTTGCTGCCACTACCGCTGTCAGCAGTAAGAAATCCCGACCAGCTCTTCAGTGCAATATTGAGCGACCCCGACCCATTCTCGTAGCTAGAGACACTAGTCTCTTTGGAATATTCAACATCCCCATTGATCGAACCGGAAAAATTCTTCACTTTAAACTCTGTTGCCGTTGTTGTTGCTGCCAATCTCAATGATCCTGATCGAGCCTCAACAAGCACAGATGGGGAGGAAAGCGAGGAGCGCAGGTCCGTACCTCCACTCGAGTTGGAAGTCTTTATAAACTGGTCGACAAGCTGCTTACTGAGTGCTTGGAACGTGATCATACCACTACTCGTAGACACCGTGAGAGACCGTGATTCGATATTTGTGACGTCGATTGGCGAAGATTCAGTCTCTAGAACAACATCGCCTGCTTTCTCCACCGCCTGGATAAAGATGGGCAGACTGAGTGTCTTGATCTCTAGGTCACCGATGCTGCGGGGAAGGGTGATGGCAACATTGATTACGAGACGCGGAGCAGCGGCGTAAGACAGCAGAGAAAGTCCACCAGTAGAGATAGAGATCTCTTTGTCTTTCTGAAGAATTCGAATATTGGATTTATCTACTGATGGTTAGTGGGCGTGAAATTGGTCGCTCGCTAGCAAAAATAATTACACGACGGGTTTGAAGATTTTACATCGATGGCCACGGTAATTTTGTCGGACTTCTCGGAGTTGGGAGAATCAACCACGGCAACACGCACTGACCCGTCGAGCATCGGAGAGTAGCCATCAAAATGTGAAAATGTCAGCTTTAACCCGCTGTGTCCCGAGGTTGTGAGGCTCTCTTGGGTGAGGTCATGCTGAGCCCCAAGGCAGTTAAAGAGAAACATCAGGCACGGAATTTGGAAGCGCTAAATAGAATACGGAGAGAAAACGATAAATCAACTAAGGGCAAGCGTGGATAGTGGGAGCAGGTTCAAAATATTTAAAGGGCGAGGTCATATTACATGACGTAACAACACGCAATGGAAATTCTCCATACAGACTGCCTGAAATTACGCGACAAGACCAGGGGTTGTGCAGTAAATAGGTACTTGGATAGACCGCAATCCAAATGATCCCACCCAATAATTATATGATTGGATTGCAGTCCAAATACGTTGGATTGAATAATATTATAAAAGTTTATCAATCTTGATTAATGGATGGGTTACTAGGTTTGAAGTTATAAATAGCCTAAGGTGCGGTTGCCCATATTCATGAATATAACATGTTATAATAATATGCCAAGTTAGACTCCTAGCTTCAACACACATAATATAGCGTACACGTTTTGTTTTTGAAGCTCAGGGTTCTCAAAATAGTATTAAATTATGAAGGAGAAGTTGTTTTAAATCCAACACCGTAGCTCAGAAGAGATTTGATCTGAAGGTATTGAGAGATCGAGGCTGTTGCAATGGTGGTATCGCTGCTAGTAACGATGAAGTGATTATAATAAGATCGTAGCCATTTAATATACGCATATCAACACATCCATAAATTGACTTTCTCGAAGGAGAAATGCACACTAGCGTTCACACAGTCGACCAGAGAAGTAACAACTTTGGGTTGCTAGCTGGGTTGTAAAGAAGACGTGCCCTATCTCTTGCTTGCGTAGGCCACTCTAGATACCCACAAATCTTCTTATTATTAATATAACAATCCCATCGTTATTTTTGGGGACTGTATCTTTCCTATTTAATTACCTTCTCAATATTCAGAGATTCAAGACTATATTCTAGTTAACCAAACCTGACTATTATCACATATTTCACTTTATTTAACTATTGACAACACGCTATATCACCATTCGCCCCATATACACTTGGATCATGATTCAATAGTCACTTCAGTCCGTTATTTCGGAGGGTAACTGTCGGATTAACCTCGAAAATCCATCTTTATATCTATGATGCTTTACTGAATGAGAATCATCAAGTCTTTACTTATATATACTAATTTCAGAAGATCCACTTTGGCTAAAGCTTACAAAGAGCAATATCTAACTTAAAATCTCAGTAGAACATGGAGAGTTAATTTACTGGGTACAGTATTAAACGAAGCGAAAATGTGTTTCACACGCGAGTTATATTATCTATCTTACGCTCTATGATAAAGGATGCTAAGACTAACTCCAAGTATGAAAAAGCAAATACTTGCGTTTTGGAATTGGTTTTAGATGTATGCTAACCGTGGCCTTAATCTTTTTCCATAAGATTTTATCCACCAACTTCAGAACCCCAGTTGCCTACCTTAATATGCAAGCATTGACTCAGTATTCATCATCACTTGCAACATCCTCATGGTCGAACGCAACCATTCTGAAAAAGTCATCACGATCATACTCTCCCGTGACCCTCTGATTAGATCTTCGAAGTTGAGCCTCCTCCCCCATCCGTATAAGGGTAGCCTGCACATCAACTACAGGGTCTACCACTTGCTCTGGTGTTAGCTCTATCACGATAGTCAGCCTATTTTGACGTCGGAGACGTTCATACTCGAGTTCATTGAGTAGATCCTCACGGCTCATGAATGGATCGAATCCAGGAAGCATTTCTTGAAGGTGCCAGTATTGCGGAACTGGAATTGGCTCGTCTTCAGAAGGTAACAATGACAATTCGTAATAATAATAACCATCATTTTCATCAAGTTGATCATTGTTGTCCTCGGAATCCGACTCATGGTCTGATTCAGGTTCATTGTGGGCTGAATGGTTCTCCTCATCAGCCATAAGCCAAAACTGATCTCGCCCAATGGCTCGCGAATTACGTCTTTGGATTTCTTCCTGGCGATGGGTAACAAAGTCTTGCAAAACCATCTGGGTTGCTTCCCGACTTCTATTTAATGCCTGGCCTTGATTGCGAGCCTCTTGCAACACACTCTCAGCTTGCTCACTGAGGCCGGTCGCCACTTCAAGAGCGCGTCTAAGTCTGGTTCCCTCCCCTTGATCATGAACGATTTGTCTCAAGTTTCGCTCTACATTGTTAGCTAGCTGTGAGCTACGATCTAGAACAACCTCTAGTCTTTGCTGGTTCTGAGCGGCCGAGTTAGCTTCGTAGAACAAACTTTCAAGACGTTGTTGTTCAGCCTCATTCTCGTCCGACTCACCTTCATCAGAGCCTTCGTTTCGCATTCCTAATAGGATTTCCACAACCATGCAATCATCTTCAGCAATCGGAGGTGATACGGCGTGACGGTAAAATTGAGGAGCCGTCCCATCCTGATCTATTGACGTAGGGCTTGGATTTAGCCTCTGATATTCACGAAGAGTGTTGTTCTCCGCTTCTATTACCTCCGTCGTTCGATCATCTTCCTCACGGTCACTATAATCGTCTCCAAGTATTGCTCGTATATTAGTAGGCATTTCTTGACGCAGCCGAAGTTGCCGCCGCAGTTGAATTGAATCAGCTATCAGCACCTCTCTATCACGCTGGCGAGTAAGTACATCTCGTCTCATCTGAAGAAAGCGAGGTAAGCTTCGGACCTCTCGGTAGCAACGTATGAGCTCTTCCATATCGTGTTGTAAGCGTTGTCGATGGGCAGTTTCTTGGTATATTAGTCTGCGATCATGGGCCTCGTTCATATCTCGAACGCTTTCCGGATCAAAAACGACACTGAGATCCCATCTTTCAAGTCGTGTTTGGGTTAATTCATCAAGTTGTAGCGCATGGAGGTCTTCGATGAAACGTTCATCTTCACGCTCAAGTGCTTCGTCGGTTTCACTGCCAAACACCGTCATATCTTCGATATTACTTTGTCGCTGAATATGTTCTTCTTCCAATGCGACTCTTCTGACTAAGTAACTAGACTGTGGAGTTCTACGATTTTGACTAAGCCAATTATTAGTGTTGTTGAGTGTTAGCGCGCTAAGTCGCTCATGCGCTTCTCTGGTTTGAGACACCATTGCAATAGCATACAACTGCGTGGCGTACTCCAGCTGGTGTGCCAGGTTGTCGATTTGATCAATAATTTCCATCCGGTTGATATCATCAAGATCAGGCCATTGAGGTCGAATGTTTCCAGCTTGGAACATGTATGGATTACTACACGGCTCAAGTCTGACTTGATTGGACAAATTTGTTCGTCTTGGGTGATGTAAGCTGTAGCTGTTCATCGATGGAGTCAAAAGCTGTTCAAAATCCGGTTCTGTGCTATCCGGTATGGGTGCCCCGGTGTTAAATCCTCCCATTCGTCTTTCGATGTCTTCGTCAGATGCTTGCTGTCGAGTTTGAGAATCTAGCTGGAGGAGGCGTCTCACTCGATCTACCTCCGAGCTTGTCCATTCTGGGTTAAGTCTTACACCGAAATTATCTCTTTGACGCATGATACTGTCAAGTATCATATCAATGTTGTTTCTGAGATGATGTTCCCGTGCTTGTACTCGAAGGTCATTAATATCCGCTTCTGAGATAGTTGCATAGGTGAATCCAGGGACAAGAGAAGTTGTGCTCCAATCTGGTTGTTGCTGTTCCGTGAAACTGGTCTCTTGAAGCAACCCTTCAAACTCTCGTCGATTAGCTTGACATAATTCGTGTCTGGCGGCAGCGAATCCCCGAGCTATAGGTGATGGAGCTTCAACGTCAAGGTGGAGCTGGTAAGTTGTTAAGCACATCTCCCAGTCGTTTGAGTCCAATACTTCGGCTGACTCATACTCCAAAAATTCACGAAAGCTCATCAAATTGATGTCATGGTCGATTTTAGTGGGATCGAAGTCGAAGTGCACTCGATCAGCCTCGATTTGACGACGCAGCTCCCGAAATTCCTCCAGCTGGCGAGGAGACGAGACCATTGCTAGATAGTTATTCGCATAAGCATGAACTTCATCTCGTAATATTTCTTCTTCGGTTAGGATGCAATTTGCGTGGCTGGGTACTGTAGGATGATCGAACTCTATCCATTCTGCAAAAGTCATTGCACGTTCTTCTTCTTCTTCCACCTCGAAACTCGATTCTTCTCCTTCAATCTCATCTTCGACTTCTGGGTTGTAGGGTTGGTACTCTAGATCGGCAAGCGTTATTCCCAATCTAACGGTTACCAGTTCGAGACCTTCCCATTGCCCACCAGAATGAAAGTTTAAGAATCGTCGATAGTTTCTTGCAATTATCTGACGCTCATTCCAGAAAATCAACGCCTGCTCCTCCTCACGCTGTTGATGAAGATAGCTTCTGTAACCTTCCTGGATATCATGTGGTGATTCATGGCCTCGCTCTTCACACCAGGCTCTGAAAGAGTGTAGTGTACTTGAACCTGCAGATACGGGAACGAAATCATATTGTGTTTCTTCTTGCTCGAAGGCACGAAGTAAATTGGCAAGTCGCTCCACATTCTCGTTAGGGAAATTATGCAAATAGTCTGTGTATGACTGAACATCGACTCGAAGATTGAATTCGTCAGAACCCTCAGTTTGACCATTCGTAGTAGCCCATTGCAAGAAGGTTAATGGTTCAACATTTGTTTGAGCCACTGGTGTTGCCGGTTCACAAGATACTTCAATCTGTTCTGGTATTTGGGGAGACGTAAGCCCCCTATTCCCTTGAAAGGAGTTTTCTAGTCTCGTTCTGAAGCGATTGACGACGTTGGAATATCGATAATATACATCCTCTTCGACGACTCGTCTACCAGGGATAAAGAATATATCTCTTTGTCTTCTCAAGCATTCCTCTAAGTCGGTTCTCAATTCAGCATCTATAGTTGTTTCACTCTCAGCCACAATCATGAAGTCTCTCCAATCTGACTGCACACGATAGGGATGCAGAGCCTCATGTTCTAAATAGCCTTCTAAAGCATAACGTGCCTGGTCAAAAATCTCTGCTGGGGTATAAGGTGTTGATAGCTCACCTCTCAAATACTCCATTAGTCGTTTCGCTCTGTCGATATATCGCTGGAATTGCTCGTGTTCTCCCTGTGTCTCGGACGACTCGGAGTTACAGTGGTGACAACGTTGGAAGGACATGCGGTAGGTACCGCCATAAATTGGATGTATTTGGTCATTATCACATTGTCGTGTGTAGTGGACTTGTCTTCTGTGGCATGCTGAGCAGATAAGGGTAGTTCCAAAGCACATTTCCACGATCAATATCCAAATATTTCTTTCATACCAATTATCTTATGTATAATTGGTGCCATTCATTCTCCCTTGCTCATTTCCCTTGATGTTGTACTGAGAGCCTCTTTTGGATATCAAGGGTTAACTTTATGCAGCGTGCAAGGTTTAAGATGCCTCGTTCCTTGGGGACAAAAGTAATGCCTCTTATTATCGTAGAATAACCCTGTTCACTTTATATCATTTGCTGAAATCCAAGCCTGTAGGTATTAATAGAGACAAAGAACAAGAGAAGGTCTGTTCTCTCTTGGTCTGCTTTATTTCTCTGTCCTTTTCCTTTGACTTCGACAATTGGGTTGTTTCGTATTCAATGCGATGGATTTAGATTATGAGTCAAACCTAAATCAAAACTTTTGTTCTAGATTTATTTTACATCATAATAATATGTAACCAAAACCAAGCATAACCTAGAAAGGAATGAAAATAAATTGAAGCATCCTGCTGCTTATTTTGTCAGTCAGGTCTGGTAATTTCGTGTATATTAATATTTCCAGTTCAAAAGTTATCCCCTACGTAACAAGGATCTTTTGGAATATAGAAGCTGAATAAGAAGAATCTAAACTGGAAAAGATAAAGTCCATCTAGTGTAAATCCTTCAAAAGCCTAAAAGTAAATTCAGACAGAATCCAAAATTGAAACTTACTATTTGATGACATTTTCATACCTTTCCTCTTGAACTTGAACTAAGAGTTTGCTTGCAATGCTTCATGCGTCCACGTTTCTATAAATGTGTTCATAAACCCGCAACTTGGCTTTCAAAATCGTAAAGGCCTAAGGTCTTTCAGAGGACAACATAAGCGGAATTCTAAGTAAAAAGTGACATTAAATTGCAGAATGTGTATTGAAGTAAGAATCTTTACTTTGATCTCTTTTGGGGAATATTATTTATTGATTAAATCGAAATTCCTGCCTATTAGTCAATGCTGTCGCCTTTATGCATATTAGCTTGGAGCCTGACTTTATGACTCTTCGCGAGATACATCTATTACTTAATCATGATGATTATGCTCTGACTACTGGTAGGGTGGTGCGTAGTATTTCATGCGATTCATAATACCTAGGGTTTGTGAAAGCCTTTGATATTGTCGAAGGTATATGGACTGCCCTGTAGCCTCAAGATGATACCACATTTTGAAAAAAGGAGTTAGCGGAGTTAAGCAAGCCCTAGAGGGAAGTTTATTTGAAGAGGATCTTTGCGTAACACCTTGAGATAGGGGCAACATGTTTGTAGTATGCTTTAAGCTGATAGGAAGGAAGGGCACATGGTTGTAGATGAGACGCGTAGAGCACGACGAGCCGATAAAATTCACAAACGGACTATGATTAACATATCCCTTGTGTCAGTAGGTGGGGAAGTGTTGTTGAATTGGCTTAATAAACGCTTCATTCCTAATGTTAGATCACAAGGTAGCATTGCTAATACCTTCAGAAAAGGAGCTTCTTGCAGAAGCCCCGCAATCTTACTTTCTATCTACGCCGCACACATACGCAGGTACCCTTTTATTTCTTGGGAATTTTCGTTGAATAAGGAAAAACCGTACAGGTTCATTATAGGTGGCCTTGGCTCTAATTGTCCACTGATCACGTGGGAGAGGCTACCGTTTCGCTAGACCCGATACAAGTACAGCACATGTTCCCACTATCATACCCATATCAGTAGCGCGTCGTCCAATTATCTCACCAGCAAGTTTACTTCTGCCCTTGAGTGCACTGGATACGCATCGCCCCGAAAGGATGACATCTGTTCGAGTCATTCCAAAAAACATTATTAACTCTCATAACCTCCCCCTGCGCAGTGCTTTTAGCTATAAGCGTCCAGTGTCATCATCTCATAATGCGTTCAAGGATGATCAACTTTCAAAATACACCAGCGGACGTTGGTTATGGAATGAAAGAGAACAAATGAATGCTCGTTACCGGAGATTTAACGTTGAAGGTCTCAAAAGGGTCGCTTGCGAGGCGATAGGCTCGAATGGATGTAAATCCCTCGAAAAGATTGGAGAAGGCAATTACAACAAAGCATTCCGGTTGGTTATGCAAGATGGCCGGAGAGTCATTGCAAAGATCCCAAACCCAAATGCTGGCCCTGCTCAGTATACAACTGCATCAGAGGTAGCTACTTTGGATTTTGCTAGGACGATACTAAATCTACCTGTGCCAAAGGTTCTAGCATGGAGTGCGACAAGCCATAACCCCGTTGAATCAGAATATATTGTAATGGAAGAAGCAAGTGGTTCTCAGCTTCACACAGTTTGGCAAAAGCAGGAGCTCAGAGTGAAGCGCGATATCATTCGTGAGATTGTGGACATTGAAAACAAAATGCTCTCTGTGTCGTTCCAAATGTTGGTATCCAGTGTAGAATCTGAACTTCAAGCAATGCTAATATCTCGTAATAGGATTGGGTCGCTTTATCTCAAGAATAGTGGATATGCAGACTGTGTAGCCGCTAAAAGTACTGCAACATCTCGGGAATTAGAAGACAAGATCGAATCACGATTCGACATCGGACCACTTGTCCGAAGAGAATTCTGGGCAAAGGAACGAAATGATATGCGCCAGTACCATGGGCCATGTAATTATTTTGATGTGCTTTCATCATGCTGCCTAACTAATCATTCGTATAGGGGAATCGGCGAAGGAATACCTTGAATCCATCGCTCGAAGGGAGATTGAGTGGATTAAGACGTACGCAAACCCCCAAAAAGAGAACACAAACCCATGGCTGTATACTTCCAACGAACAGAGATCTCCAGATATTCATATATCGTCACTTAGCAAGTTTATTTCCGCAATTCCTGATATCGTTCCGGAAGAACCCGATCTTTGTTCTCCCCGGTTCTGGCACCCAGACTTCCACGCTGGTAATATCTATGTTGACGAAAACGGCAAGATATCGAGTATTATTGACTGGCAAGGAGCGTGGACTGCTCCACTCTTCATTGGGGCAAACCCTCCAATGCTTCTAGACTATTCTGTCGAGATGATGATGAAACTACCCGATACCTTTAAACAGCTAGATGAGTCAACGAAAGAAGAGTTGCGATATCAAGTTGCGCAGTCAATATTGATTCATTCATATGAAACGCGAACTGCAGCTGAAAACCCTCTTATGCACAAAATGATGAGATACCCACAGGGGAAAACCCTTAAGGAGCTGGAGGCATTTGCGAATGCTACTTGGGACAACTGCTTATTTCCCTTTAGGGAATGTTTGATTCGTATGAAAAGGTACGTCTCTACTTGATTTTTAATGCTACTGCGCTAATGGATGTTGTAGGGAATGGAAAGACTTTTGCTCGGAGAGACCATGCCCATACCAATTTAGTGAGGAGGAGATCAGACAACATCAAGAAGAAAGATCCACATTTAGCGATAGCCAAGATTTCTGGCGGTCAATAGGGAGCGTTGTGAGCGATGAGGGGTACACATCAGCTGAGGATTTTGGCAAAGCCATTCAGACATTCGAGCTTTTACGAGAATACGGTTTAAATTCTCTGAATGATGAAGAAAAGGAGCAATTTGAGATACAAACGCGTTAGGTTCTAGATATTGGGAAACAATGTGCTAGTCCGTGTATAAATAAATGAATCCGCGTCACTTAAGGAGTGTTTGGAACCTACACCAATTGTCCAATAACTGAGATATTGCACGCGAAATATTTGCCAGTTACATCGTTGTTCCATCAAAGCAACAGCCACCTTAAGCATAAATATAGATGAGCTTGAGGAATCAATATGCCACAAAATTCTCTCAGATCTTGCTAAACAAGTATCACGTACGATTCCAGTTACCAGCGGTCGTCTGCTGACTCTTTTGCTTTAATTTAAGCTAAAAATTATGATAAGGCATTCTAGTGACATTATGACTGGCTAATATGAATCGCCTCGCTTAAATACTGTTCTTTATTAATAGCCTACAAATATTTTGTGAGAAGAGCGAGAAATGTTCAAACATCGACACTCAGGACTACGTTTAATATCATTCTATAGCCTAGACTAAGCTCTCACAGGGTAAATGATATAGATTACATTAACGTCAATCAAAATTAGTTATTTGAGCTGCGCGCTAATGGGGTTTAATCACGAAATTTTGAGACGTTCTTCTCCAACTGATTTCTAAACTCTACAAATGCTTTTGTGGAGAAACGTAGTCTTCCAATAACATTTTAATATGACCATTAATGGTCTAGCAACTGAGAATTTTGAGGCATAATGTGAGTTTCCGTGATCTAGATTCAACCAGAGTCCAAGAGAATTGTCCACATCAACCCTTTCTGCCCTGCGGCTTTGATCATAGGCATTAACATTACTTTAGTTCTGACAAGATTAGCCTGAACCTCATCCATTCAGGGTCTAATTGTTCGATCCCTCCTGTAGCAATCAAATTTATTTGGTTGAGGTCCAGGAGCAAAGATGGCCAATTAAGTTGGAAGAAGTCATGGGTTTTTTTTTGATAAGAGTAACCATGGTCCAAGATATTCATTGATAAACGCGCAGTGTGTGTTTTTGTAACTGCAAATATTTGTATTTGATCCACAAGGCACATAAGATTCAAAAAGTATATATCCTTTCCAGATGCAAGCTGTGTTCTATACCTTATAACGAATTTATTTTAAAACTGTGAGATACTTACACATTTGTCCTGTCCAACACCTGAATCGTAGCCAATCCATACCCGTCATTGTAGACTAGCGGAAGTGAAGCAGAAGATCTTATATTTGTCGCTATCCGGGATTTGATAAGAAGCAAGAAATCATGCATACCCCATTTCGGGTCCACGATAAGGACATATATACGTAGACAAATTTCAAGCATGAGTGAGTTCTTGGCCAATGAGGGTGCACATTTGACCAGAATTCGTGACTTATCGCTTCTATCTCCTCGTCCGATAGCAGGCTAAACCCAATGTAATACCTGGAATCTTAAATATGATATTTACTGTTGCTGTTCCTTTATCAACGGTTTTAAATTCATACTTTCGCTTGTCACTATTGCAGTCAGCCAAAGGAGAATAGGTGCGTCAAATGGTACAAACATAAAACATTAACAATCTCAACTCGGTGTCATCTCTGATATTAACGAATTATGTACTGTAATATTATGGTCTGTGCAATAGTTGGCAGGTAAGGAAAGGATGGGCGGTACCTGCAAGCACAGATTATAGTAGCCAGTTAACCTCTAGCATGCCCTTCATGAGGCAGAATCCCTAAATCAGCTGAGACGTACCCGGGGTCGGGGGAATTGCCATCCATCTTACTGCTTCCTTGGCGAGGTTTGTCGTGGCAGATCTGCAGTCCAAAAAGAATATGCCTCGAGATACGCCTGTTGTCAACAGCGAACTGCCTTTCATTAATTGAAAGATTGTACGAATTTACTGCGCTAGATGTGTTGTATGCGCCTCGTTAGTGGGAACCATTAGTGCTGTGTAAGTGTAGACTGCGGGGCCCCACATGGCAGATCCATTCACCCCCCTCGGCATCAGTGTGAATTTGATACAAATAGTGGCTCTTGCTATCACTCTCGGGAGACAGATATGGAAGTTCACAGATGAGCGAGCAACTTTGCCCCAGAACTTAGAAATCATAAAGCAACGTCTCGATATTATGGCAGCTACTTTGAAGGATCTAGACACTTCAGACTATTCTGAAGAAGCGGCTCAAAGCCTCGAGATTTACCTATCGAGCATGGACAAGAAACTCACGAGATTCCAAAAAATGCTAGACGAGTATCTTCCAGAGACCGGAGCTTCGGCGATGGAACGCTTGAAAAAGGGCTTTCAAAGCCTTGGAAAAGACTCCAGAATTGCAGACTTTGCAGACGAGCTGTCCAAGGACGTCGACCATCTCACTTTATTCATCATAACACAAGGTCTCTCGCAGCCCAAATCGAACCCCACAAATCACCTCAAGGGACGTACAATCTACCATGTCGACCGTCGCGGCGTTGCTAAGTTCGTCGGCCGCGAGGAGCACATGGTGGCTCTCGACGCAGCCCTCGGCAGTGCATCCCAGATAGCTGTACTCAAAGGGGTTGGGGGGCAGGGGAAGACCCAAATTGCCTTGGAGTATTGTCGACGATGTCGAATCTCCAAAAAGTACAAAGCTATCCTATGGGCAAATGCAAGCTCCGAGCAGAGTCTTAGGGACAGCTTTGAAAACATCTCTAATGTGTTGAAGTCTTCAGACGAGAGTCTTGTCGACTCTGAATCTCGTATCCGCTACACGAAGCAAACTTTGACGGATTGGTCGGAGCCATGGTTATTGGTATTTGACAATTTTGACGATCCGTCCAAGTTGGCAATCCAGGATTATATCCCATCATCGATCCATGGACACGTTATTATCACTACCAGAGCAGGAGATGTAGAAACTCTGGGCAACAGCATCCTTGTAACTGGAATGACAGATGAGGAAGCATTTCACCTTCTGATGACATCTGCAAACCTCGACAGAGAAAACGAAACAAATATCACAGAGGGGGCGAAGATAGTCAAGCGACTAGGCAATATGCCCCTCGCAATCGACCTCGCTGGTGCTTACTTTCGTCGGAGATACGGACTTATTAGGATTCAAGACTTCCTAGCTAGGTACAACGCACAAGCAGAGGCAATTCTTCATATCACTCCAGGAATCTCCGAGTACGCCAACGATCTGAGCCAAAGTGAGACGAGCGTGTTCGCAACTTGGGAATTGTCAGTGCGTCTCCTATATCCAGATACCGAGCTTGGAGCCCAGAAGATTGATTTCCTTAATATCCTTGGATTTCTAGATTGTGAGAACATCTCAGAAAACCTGTTCCGCACATATTACTTAAAAAGACGGAATACAGAAGACGTGCCGCAATGGTTCAACCTATTTCTCGACGAGGAAGGAGAATGGAGCACACTTGAGTTTGAGAACCTGATTGCTCAGCTAGCGATGAATAGTTTGGTGGAACGGCCATCCCGTAACGATGACGGGGTTGTTGAGTTTTCGATTCATCCACTCATTAGCGACTGGCTCAGGATTCGCCAAAGTCACAACAATCAAGCTCTTGGGGTTATTAACTACCAACGTTCAGCCCAGATGCTTGCGTGCTGCCTCATGGACAAGTACTTCGAGTTCCTCCTGCAACCTGCTTTCAAAATGCCATTCAGGGAGCAGAATCTCCTGACTTCACACTTGCTCTTCCTACAGAACCTCAGCAATACTTTTCGGAACCAGAAGCCTATCTTTCTCAGCGAATCAGAGCGCATACCATGTGTTGAACTCATCTTTGTAATGTACCTTTACGACATTGGATTCAGCCCGATTTCTTTGAGGATCGCTGAAACACTGTGGAAAAACTGTGGTATAAGTACGAAAGTGGGTCGGACTGTAAAGAGAGCCGCAGGGGCGTATGTGTGGCACAATCTCTGCACATTACATAACCATTCTTTCGCCGAGAAGAGGATGAGGGAAGTTGCTGCCTTCTGGTCGCATGCCCTCGATTCAAAGCACTCATTCACCCTGGAAGCATTGTACTATGCAGCTGCATCACTAAGCTATATGGGAGACATGGAAGAGGCCGCCAAAATATACGAGGACATTGCCAGTCATGAGTCTGATGAGTGGAGCCAGTCATGCAGAGAGAACATATGGTTTCCGCGCCCCGAGTGGTCTTTGGTCGAGCTGGTTTACGTCCTGGGAGCCCAGCGATCTACTAGCAAGAAATCCGAGATACCAGCGATAACAAAGAAAGTATTGGAAATGAGGGTAACATCACCTACAGTTCGGCACGGATCAACCGAGTGGAACTGGCGATGCTACAGTATGATGATCAAGACCCTCGAAGACAAAGCCGTTAGCTCAAGCATGGCGTGGGAACTCCTCTCCATCATAGAGAGAAACTGGGGCAAGATGCATAGCAACTACTTCCTGGCACAAATCGCCGTTATGGAAGCTTTGTTGAAGCGCGAAAACAAAGCCTCATCCGAGCGCATCTTGAATAATTTGCTCCAAAGCGCAGGAAGGGCACAATTCTCACGAAGCTACCGGTTTTTACTTTGGGGACTTGAAATCCTTAGTCAGATGCTATTGGATCGAAATAAGCTGGCCGATGCTGAAGGAATTCTGCGCCAGATGCTCGAGGTCTATGAAGATCTTCCAGATGCGACAAGTGCCAAAGACTCAGTCTTGAAGAATCTGGGACGCTGTCTCTATCTCCAGAAAAGAGTAGAGGATGCCGAAAATGCGTTATCCCACATTTCTTCGCCAGGCTTGGACGTCTTGATTCTTCATGCCTTAGTTAAATACAAGGTTGGCACACGTGAGAGACTTGAGGAAGCGAGTAAGCTGCTTGACAAGGCGCTTGAATATTTCATGCCTGACGAGAAAGGCTTGGAGCTAGATGAGGCCGGCTCCGGAGGTTTCTCATTAGAGATGATGCTCACGGGCGCTGATGACTCGACTGCCCGAAAAAAGTACAAGATGGACGTGAATGGTAGCGTCTCCTATGAAGTTCTCATACTGTTAGGAATGTGCCAAATAAGGATAGGCGACACACAGCACGGACAAGATAGCATCGCTGACGGCGAGAGGGCTTTTGAGGAAGGCGGCGGTATCGAAGCCGGTCTGGCCGAAGGGTTCTGCACTTTCATTACTGATCGCGCCCAGGAACTTGTAGAAACACTGCAGACCCCAGAATCCCCTCCTCTGGGCGAGGTGGCTACCGAGGAGGTCCTCGCCTTACTTGAATGGGCTATCATACAGGTTATGGACCACCTCCCAAAGCAAACTGATCTCCTGCATAGGCTCAAAAGTTTGCAGCAGGACATCCGGGACGCCAATGATGACCATGGTAAGCTCTTCGACAACTTCTCCGCTCTTTCTCTCGAAAGCAAGGAGAAGAAGTCAAAGCTGACGCGCTTTGCCAAAACAATTCTCAACCCCGGATCCATCAAGAATAGTGGTGGGAAGGCTGGAGACGACAGGACAGGAAGCTTTACCTCGGATGCCATTACACTTGTTCGGACTAGCACTGACAAAAGAGAAGTAGCATCCTTAAAATGAAGTGGTTAAGGTGATTTATTCGGAGTGATTTAAGTCGGATAGGTCGAAATCTTCCAAGGAAGAGTCTATTGATAGCTTGACGACAAGGTAGCTGTAGAGTCTATATATGTGAGCATTTGAGATTTTAGCCACACTAGAAAAGGGAACAAATGAGCGGGAGTAAACCTATACGATCGTTATCCTAGTTCTGCCATTGTATTGATGTTAATTAAATATTAGGAATCAAGCTAGCTTTTGCGTGTATGAGCCCTAAAAAAGATATAACAATATTGATGGGAAACATAAAACGATTGAAATAGCTTGTTTCCAGATAATAGCATAATTTCCACCTCGCTTTTAACCTGAAGATGCCATCTGGTTCTCCAAGTATGTCTTGACGCCTAGACATTGGAAGCTTAGGCTCCAGAAGAATAACATGGACTACAGAAATGTGTGCATCACCAAAACATATACTTCCGCAATATAGAAAACTACAAATTACTTGATTAAAACTACTAGAACTTCATTTGAAAGGTCACAATAAGTGAAGTTGTTATTGGGCGAATGCTGTTGAAGTATTTCGCCCCCATTAGAGTAAACAGATGGTGCAGAGACAGCGGCGTGTAGTTCGCTAGTGACACTCGAGACACGCTATCGGTCACCAGAGCTGGAAAACAAACCCTCGCCAAGCTTAAAAAGTCAAGAAAGCAAGGAACCTAAAAACGGTAACGGTTTACGATACGGTACGCTGAATCATTCGAGACAGAGCATGTGGCATCGAATGCGGGCATGTCAGGTATGGGACTCTATGTCGTTATATCAATCGGGGCTGTCGAATGACCGTTGGGAAACTACACTACATTGGGCTTCCGGTATCAGTGCTACATAACACTCACCGTCCGGCAGAAAAGCTAGGGGACTGATATTCTCGTACGGAGATTTCAATATGTATTCTTTACTAGAGTTCGATTACGATCGAAGTCGACATTAGTAAAATGGCCATATAATATCAGAAAGTCAATCATTCAAAGGGTAAATACGTGCGTTTCCCCCACTTCCGTCAAGTAGCCAGACGAGACTATATTTATAGATGCTGAGCTGCATGTGTAGGCCTTAATTACAAGGCATACATAATTGGAAACGAAAATTGACCACACATTGTTTCCAGATGGTAGGATTACCTTCGAGGCTGCTATTTTCCTAGTTAATTGAATGTGGATTAAACCAGCTGTTAGAGTGCCCTGATTCTATGCTACTTGGAAACAGCGAAGTTGTTGATTTACTACAACAATTAGGTACTTCTCCTTTTCAAAAATCAAATTCCGTCACTATAATAATACCACCAACACCACCACCAACATTACTGTACCAACATTGCTGCGGCTCATGAAACTCATATAGGAGAGCTGAAAGACTGCAACGTCCGAACAAAATGCTGCATCCGCTCCCTATTTCCTAATCTTCTCTTTCTCCTTCTCTTCTCTATCGTACTGCTACCTTTCTTAATATTTGATCTACGATAAACCTTTGATTCTTCTCACATTTACCAACACAATCATGCAGTCTAACCCTGCCCGTATGTCTGAAGCAGACGACAATTCGTCTCTACGACCAGAACATGCTCGAGATTCACAACATCATGCTCATTTTGACCTCGAGGCTGGTGTTACTGCAACCGACCATGCGAACCACAACGGTACGAACGGGACTCGCCCAAACACATCTGCCTCTACGCACCATTCCAATGTTTTCTCAACTCGTCATTCTATGCAGTCGGAGCATGGCTCCGCTCGCAAAATCGCCATCTCCCCAATGGTTTTGAAGCGCCGGACGACACGAACGGCGACTATGCAAACTACGACTGGGCAATCGGGCAAAACTGTGAATGCGGACAAAAGCCAGAAAGATTGGCATCCAGGACAGGAACCAGGACTGGACCCCTCCAAGCCCAATGGTGGCAGGAAAGCCCCGATGTTGTACGAGAAATGCCAAATCACAGTGGTGGATTACAGCGAAGACGATCTGGAGATGCATGATTTCAATAACGATGAGCTGATTGAGTTTTTGAAGACCCCGCAGGAGGATTGGATAAAATGTCGATGGATCAACGTCAATGGGCTCAGTTGGGATGTCATACAAGCGGTGGCTGAATACAAGAAGCTCCATCGACTCGCAATTGAGGATTTGGTTAATATTGAGAATCGCACAAAGGCTGATTGGCATGTCCCTCTTTTTTACCCATCAGATTTGGCTTCTAACAAACAGCAGGTATACCGACCATACATTCATTGTCATGACCCTCTTCAAACTCATACATCTACACACAGATAATTCTGGAGATTGCGAATCCGACGAGGACGAGGATGGAGGTAGCATAGAAACGCTATCGCGGATGGAGACTGTTTCAAGAGGTATAAAAGGGATATTCAAATCAAAAGCCAAAACCAAACAGCAAATGGCAAACAAAGTGGCTGTGAAGGCGGCAATTTCAGTAAATGGAAATATAACAGGTCACACTGAAGGTGATTCCGATGCCCCAATCAAAAAAATGAGGACATTGCAGAGATTTCACAGTGGTCGGAATGAAGAGGGTATGGTCTACATGGAGAAACATTCCGTTTTAACTCCACAGCAAATGGCTGTCAGTGCAGAACAGGTGTCAATATTTCTCACAGCCGGTACGTTCAAGCTCACGTTGAAGGTATTGATACTAACTGCGATGCAGATAATACCGTCGTGTCCTTCTTTGAAAACTCAGCCGACGATCTGGAAACTCCAATTTTGCACCGTTTGTGTACACCGGACACCATTCTCAGACGTTCCTGCGATGCTTCCATGTTGCTACAAGCACTAATGGATGCAATTATCGACCTCGCAATACCTGTCACAAAAGCCTACGAGGATGTTATCGGTGCACTTGAACTTAATGTTTTGACCGACCCAGACATCAGGCACACCAAAAACCTCTACATTGCTACCACTGAGATCACAAAACTGAGAAGCAACATTAGTCCTACAGTACAGCTTATCAGCGCCCTGAGGGACCACAAGACGCCTTACGCTTATGCAGACACTAATCACCCCGGCCATGGAAATAAAATATCAGGACACTCTACAGTCGATATTAGCGCCATGGCACGAATTTATTTTGGTGACGTCGAGGACCATATCCTCCAGATGACCGGTTCCCTAGATACCATGCGACGTTCTTGCGACAATATGATCGATTTGATCTTCAACACCATATCCGCTTATCAAAATGAATCTATGAAGCAATTGACCATCGTCACCATAATCTTTCTTCCGCTGTCTTTCCTAAGTGGCTACTTTGGAATGAATTTTGAACATTTTGGTGCGATCAATAACACGGATGCTTACTTTTGGAAGATTGCTATTCCAGTTGCGGTGGTAATCATGTTGTGGGTGATGAGAGATACACTGAAATGGTATATCATCAGGTTGATTGAGCAGCGTGGTATTTCTAGGACACGGAAAGGAAGGTTACTGAGGGAGAGCAAGGAGAAACGTATGAGGTAATTCTGACGATATTCTCATTTGTATAATACTGCATTAGCTTGCAACGCATACCCCTATATATGTACAAGATTAGATGCGTGAATATTGATAGACAACCAAACCATTGTGTATGTTGAAAACTGAAATTTGGTTACACGTGAGAATGAGGCTGATGGATACGTGGTCAACAGCACAGTTGTTTTCGAAACTGCCCGCATCCCCAAATCAAGTCCCATGCATTCCCTCCCTGTCGTTCTTGATGAAAAGCATATAGTAAGCTCCTCTCCCACCTCACTTCCTCCCCCCTTTTGCACCAACAGTTGTTCTTTACAGGCCTTAACCACATTTACTTGAGCCCCCGAAAGCCGCCACAGCGTCGCCCTCTACTAGTCTGTTCAATATACTACATCCAATCATGAGCTCACCCATGGAACTGAACATGCATGAGCAGTCAACCGAGCCAGTCATCGACTTTGAGAACCTCGACCAATATGCTTTTGATGCTACGTTGGACTTTCTCAGGGCGAACCCTGAGCCACCAAAAGAGCTCACCGACTCCGTCAAAGTTCTCTTGGGTGGTGCTATTGGTGAACATGATTGGATAGATCCGGATGATCTGTGAGTAAAAAAAAAAGTCGGTTGCGCTAACAGGGCGAAAGGTGGCAAAAATATACCCCTTTTCATTGCGGTTGGAGTCATTGCAAGAATCCCATGAAATCTGCGGAAGAGCTCAACAATCACTTAGAAAGGCACTCTGAAGAGGTGCTGCAGCGATGGGTACCAAACACATTGTGCTTGTGGGAAGGCTGTCATTCCCAGGCCAAGTTTTCAAGCATTCCAAAGTTCAAAACGCATCTTAAGAATATTCATACCCAGCCATTGCTCTGTCAGATCCCTCGATGCTCTTACAAAAAGCCATTTAGGCATGCAGGTGATCTAGAGCGACATGTTGCAACCATCCATCGCCGCGAAACTCGCCCATATGTTTGTCCCTTTCAGAGTTGCAACGCCAATTTGACAAGTTTCAACCGGAAAGATAAACTCTTGAAGCATCTACAAGAGACTGAGCATATTGGCGACATGTTTTGTTTCTTCCCCCATTGCATTGAATACCAACCCCCAAGATTCACTGGATTTAAAACCCGCAAAGAGATTGCAGTGCACTTTTCACAATATCATTCTTATGTTACAGAAGTCCATCAATGTGCGCTTGGTCTTTGTGCCCTAAATTTAACGCAAGAGGGTTGGCATACGCGGGATCTCTATCACCATCTGCGCACCTGCCATGACGTATCAGACGGAACCTCATATTCTAGAGCCAAAAGAGAAGGTGATAGTTATATCTTGAGGCCAGGACATTTGCAGAAGTGTGAAGACACAAATGAACCAGAAACCGAATGGCAAGAGTGTAGCATCTGTCTCCAGCGACAACAAACAGAACCTACTACTCAAGCAGCCGCCATTGATCTTGTTAGCTTCCAGCAATTCATCGCCGTAGCTGGAAACGTGGACCAGCCAATTACATCTGGAGCATGCGAGTAACCACTCAGCTGGTATAAGTTCTGTTAGGAAGCAGACTGCTGTTACGCTTTGATCGTTTTCTTCTGTGGTGGACAATTGTTAAGTATCAGCAATTTCTTGGTTGGCTCATGTCACCTGCTCTTTCGTTCTCACACAGCTCGCCTCTCCTCTCATATTTTTATCCTGTTCTTTCTTTCGGTTGCAGGAACAAGAGGAGCGTCATTGTTTTCGTTATTGTTGTCGTTATTGTTGTTACTGTTCTGATTTACCATTTCTTTAACAATACGATCAATGAGTATTGGCGGTAGGAAAATAATAGGATAACTACTGGTGGAGGATAGTGTATCCCTACTTTCCTCAAGTTTTATCCTTACTTGATGTCGTATCTTCCTTTGTCGTCGAGGATGATGGGGAATTTCAGATTTAGTATGTGCTCGAGTTTCACTTTTACTAGTTTAGTTGTATGCGGTTACTGAATGCATTACTTTTATTTTAAAAACTGCCGTGTGAGATTCAAATGTGCAAGGTATCTTCATTATAAACCATAATGCGCCAGAAATGTAGAGAAGAGGTCGAGGTTCAAGAATAGAAGTACATTTGATGTCTTAGCTGAAAGCCTTCGAAAGTAACTGCCAATCAGACCAGTCCTGTCCGCCGAATAATGTCAAGTGACAATAATAAAATACCAAAAAGCAACTAGCAACTAGCTATCCGTTACAACACACAGCCTCCTCCCAGATTCCAAACCATTGTTTAGTAGTTGCAACCTAAGAAGCCTTCAGGAATGAGTATGTGATATTGCTTGCGCCGTAAAATCAGAAAGGACTCTCATGTATGCAGGGCATATGCAGCCCTAGAATAGAGTGTTTTCGAAAAGAATAATCGGGCATATGTTCGTGGAAGCAAAGCGGTAGAAATATAATAAATTGAATCACATCCTAAGGTAGCCCAGAAAAGATAATCATAACCTCTGGACTGAGCATCCGCCAGTAAGGATGCCCTTCTGTACAGAGCAGCCGCCGGTGAGAATACCCTTTTGTACGGTGCAACCGCCGGTTAAGATGCCTTTTTGAACCGAGCAGCCGCCGGTAAGAATTCCTTTGTTTGTAACCATCGTGATTATGAAGTATTATGTTTTTGTGTGATTTATGAGTTCGTCTGGATTTTTTGCGTGATAGGAAGGGGTTAGCACAGTGGTGGATGGAGCATATTCTTATAGATTATGATATTATTGTTCATGTGCCTCTTGTGGAGAGAAGAAGGGAAGAAAGGTCTGATGAAAGGAAGATATGGAGCTGGTGCTAGAACCTTCAAGTGCAGGATAAGCTTGTCGTGATTGGCACTTCAAAATGGAAGTCACTGGAATTCAAACGGGATTGGACAGAAACATGGCTCTGGCTGCCCATTGGGACGTAAAGGGATTCTAAAGTGAAGAAAGGATACCAAGCTAGCACTTAATTGTTCGGAATCAAGCTCCTTTCTAAGTGGGAACCTGGCAATTTGCCTCTGATATTGTTTTGTTAAGCGAAATAGCGCCTAACTTCTGGATTAAGGACCTTCGTTGATCACTTTCAGATTACGATCTATCATTGGCCCGTCTCTAAAGAACTCACTACTTCATTAAAGAGTTGATCGATCTGTCAAGTGCACGGACTCCATAAAGAAAGAGGAAATTAAGCGAGCCCCTTAATATTGTTCGCTGATGCTGTTGTTGCCAACAAAGATCTACTCTCAACCGACCTTAATGTCACAGTTCTAGATTGCGGTTTAGTATTTATTTTAATATTATACAGAAGGTGTCTAATTGGCGACGGAAAATGCTTTCTTTAGTAATTAGTCAGGATATAACGAGGTAACAGAGATGGACTGGGTCTGGGCTCGCACATGTAAAGAATATCCTACACAATAACAACACTTCTCTCCACCCAGTCAGGATATTGCCATAATTCATTTAGGTTGTGCTGTCGATCGTCGAAATTGAGAGTTTGGTGATCAAACATTCCAATCCTGCAGAAAGTTCCGTCTTTCAATTGTCTTAGAATCAATCCACCCTCTAATGCCACTTGCAGAAGCAGAACTTTTTCGTTCCAAAAATCCTGATCCAAATCATCTGCGGAGACATCACAGTATCCACATCCTATTTTGGCATACGGTAAATTCGAATAGCTAAAGCACAACCGTTGGCACTTCGATATGTTAAATTGTGCTGCACGTGGATAGATCATTACGTGTCGAACTTTTGCCCTTATCTCAAGATGTCCAGCCATAACAGGACTATAAATATCGTTTAGAACCAGTGTGACAACACTGATGTTTATAACATTCATTTGAACCCCAAGAAATGTATTAAAACGAATGCCTCCGTCGATAGATGCCCACGACCAGGATGGGGCTACATATTTGGGAATGTATTTGCCAGTCCCGAAAGGTTGCCAGAGGAGAAATCTGGGGAGCGCATGCTTCCACAAACCAGCCACGTACTCTTTTCCTGATAGTTGACCGAACTTCCTCGCGATTGATGATAGAGCTATTAACTTGTCATCTGGCCTGCCCAGGTTTCGCATGGAGTAATTTTCTACTATTCTTGTCCATGTAGAAATAAAGTTCTCGAAAAGTTCTGGCTGTGGAGAATGTCCCGCAACCATATCCCAGTCAACGTAAACCCCAAAGTTTTCAATTTTCCCTGGCGTCCACCCATCGGTCTGGCGACTACTACGACACTGCCAGTGGATTTGATTTTCTCCGTACTCTAAATTGCGTATAGAGATCAGTGATTCCTGGAGTGTCCAGCCTCGCTGATCGATAGGTTCGCGCCATACCACGCTCCGCTTGCTCCAGAGAATTACTGAAGCCAGCTTGCCATCTTTACACATGAATGGGAGCCAAAAACTTCTTTCTCGAGGCAGAGAGAGTTCAGATGAATTAGACAATTTTCTGCTTTACAGATTTCACATAGTGAGGTCCGATAATATCTCTATAGTTGGGAATGTTCTCATCCCTGCTAAAGAGATCACAACTAATCGACTGCGCTGCCTTCATTATATGATCTCTGTTCACAGGATGTAAGTAAATTTAGACTTACCAAGTCTAGTAAATTGAAATTGAAATTGAGAATTTCCTTGATTTACCTACCCTTTATTCATCTTCTAATCTCTAAAAGGAACAATTAGATCGCATACACACGGACTCTTTGTTTCCTAACCAGAAGCACCAGTCGTGCAGTGGGCGGTTTCTGGAAACGTGATGCTTTGGAGATGCAGGTTACTCAATGCGTACTCGGTGAACATTTTGCCCGGGTAATTATTTCAGGTTTTGGTTGCCGGTAGTGTTGGTAAAATTTATGACCAAATATCATTCAGGTCACGTGAGTCTAAAACTCGCGCTCCGTTTGATCCCGATGAGGGAGTGTATCAATAGTGGCCTGTATGTAGAACTTACAGCCATAATAATTGCCATTGCCACCGAATACAAGAGCATATTATTATACGCGTGATCTGCCCCGTATTCAAAGTGAATCAAACCCGTGCGTATAAAATTAAACCGTTAGGTAGTTTTCCTGTTTACCATATATTCATTGTTACACAACATAAAAAAGCCGGGGGTTCATCCAATTGCTTCCTCCAATCCTATCACAGTGGTGTTGGTATCTTGTTATTCCAACGGCACATAACATTGACAAAATTTATTCTTGCCACTTGCCTATAGGCTAAGCTGCCTCGTTGCCGTCTCTCCTCCCAGACAGTCTTGAGAACATCATCTGTATCCAACTTAACCCACACTCCCCTCCTTTCTATCAATGCTTGTATCAGTACCACCTCTCACTGAATATGTTAACAGTTCTGGGTATTCTCGGGATTTTCCTCGTGGGAGTTTGGACTCTTTACTCCTGGTACTCGCTGTTGATCAATTATCTATCGGCTCGAAAAACTGGCATCCCTCTACGGGTCATACCAATTAGTCACGAAAATCCGTTATGGATGCTTGTGGACAAAAATATCTTCATACCACTCTTCTCTCGCCTTCCATTTGGCCCTGGAAGTTTCACGAGGTATAACTGGCGAGGATGGGAGTTCGAGGATAAATTCAAATCCCATTTGGAGATGGGTGATGTGTTCATGTTGGTTACGCCTGGTCGAAATTGGCTTTACCTCTGTAATGCAGAGAGTTTAGTTGATGTTTTTCAGAGAAGAGCAGGTTTTCCGAGACCCCTTGAGCTTTTCGGTATGAATTCTGCTGAGGTGTCATACTCTTGAATACGAATGCCTAACTGGTCTCATTAGAGATGGTGAACGTATTTGGGCCAAATCTTTCCACAGTAAGATGATTTAATGAATATAATAGCAAGAGAGTTTAACAAATTATTATCTAGACGGACGGCCAGCAATGGCAAAGACATCGAAAGATAACTGCCAGCTGTTTCAATGAGCAAAATAACGAAATCGTGTGGTCTGAAAGCATCCGCCAGGCTACAGACATGCTTGATTACTGGAGGTCAAACAATCCCATCAAAAGCACGGCCGATGATGCAAGAACCTTTTCGTTGCATGTCCTTTCAAGCGCTGGATTCGGAAAATCGTACCAATTCCAGGGCTTCAACGACATCTGCCCAACCCAGGTAGCTACCACATACAAGGAATCGCTCCAGGCAATTTTGGATAATTGCATACTCTTGATGGTACTAGGCACGAAGTTTTTGTCAATCAAATGGCTGCCTAGTAAGCTCAGGAAATTGCACCAGGCTACAGTGAACTTCAAACAGTATATGATAGAAGTGTATGAGAAAGAAAAGGAGGCCATTTCGGACGGGAAGTCCACCGACAGGAACCTTATGACCTCACTAATCCGCGCATCTCTACAAAGTAACGATGGATTAGATCCAAACACGGATGGATTGACCGAGAGCGAAATCTACGGCAACATATTCGTTTTCAACTTCGCAGGCCATGACACTACAGCACATACCTTAGCATTCGCAATTGTTCTTCTTGCAGCTAAGCCAGCTGTTCAGGTATGGATTTACGAAGAGCTTCAAGAAGTATTTGGTGATCGACAACCAAGCGACTGGAATTATATCGCAGATTTCCCCCGCTTAAAGCGGTGTCTAGCTGTCCTACTCGAGACCTTGAGACTTTATACACCTGTTCCTATAGCAAAGTCAACGGGCATGGAACCACAAACATTAAAGGTTGGAGACAAATCCATTGTTGTTCCGCGCAATACCTTGGTGATCCCGAATCATATCGCTGTGCATACTCATCCCAGGTACTGGGGCGATGATTCCTTAGAGTGGCGGCCATCGCGATGGATTAATAAAGAAAGCACCAACAACTCTAATTCCATGATTGATGATGAAACTGTCATAGTCCCATTGAAAGGCTCTTTTATAGCATGGTCTGAGGGGGCAAGGGTTTGCCCCGGGAAGAAATTCTCGCAGGTAGAATTTGTTGCTGCTATGGCAGGAATCTTTCGGAACGGGCGAGTCGAACCGCTGCTCATAAGGGGGGACGAGAATATGGATGGTGCGAGGGAAAGGGTAATGAATCTTGTGGAGTCTGACACAGGTCAGGTTTTGTTGCTGCAAATGTTGCATCCTGAACGAGCTCCGTTAGTTTGGGAAAAGCGAGCTTAAAATGGTCCAATATTGGCGTTCGTCTATATTATCACTTTTTAAGACAGCCTGTGACCTATTATCTTTAATACCTGTTTCTCATCTCCGACAATCGGCAATTTTAATTATATCTGCAACCAGTTTTACTGCAGCATTGCCCGTTACTGTTAGCGGCATCAAAGTCGCTGCTAAACTACGCAAAATATGATATATCTCGGACGGCTATAGTTTGGGAATATCTGGCTCGAATTGCATAATTTGTCAAGGACCCTACTTTACGCAAGAGGGAAGGTTCCCTAGGGTAAAGGATTGGGTCTTGTATTCAGTGTATTTAGTCTATGAAGGAGAACAGGCTTCTCGTGATGTTATATACTGTAGCGCTAGTCAGAAGTTATGCCTAAGGCCACAACAATAATCAAAGGCATCCTTTGACATATAATCCCTAGCCATGTCGTAGTTCGGAAGGCCACAGCTTAAGTGATCAGCCCATCGAGGCTCAGGTTGCAAATGCATTCACATCTTTCCCGGGCCAATTGCTTTCTAGCTTTGGTTGCCTTGGCGTTGGTGGGAAAACTTATTTGGCCTTCGAAGAGAAGAGTTATATTCTTCGAGAAGATCCCCCGATTCTTCAATTGATTACTAGCTATAATATCAGTCTTCTCTGATGCTGCATGGATAATGTGCTCTTTTCCTCCACTGGAAGACAATTTTCTTTTCATCTGTTTTTGAGAATTTCGATGTGGTGATTCGGAAGATTAGTTCCAGCCGGGGTGCTGGCCTCAGGCTTAAACCCTCAATCATCTGGTGCTGATTCTTGGACTGATAGAAGGTAGAATCCTGAAGACCTTGAATCAACTATCCTCATTTCTTGATCAAATCATCAAGTTGCGAAATCAATGGCCCGTTACCATATTTAGTTTAATGATTCAAGGGAAGAAATAATAATGTATATGCTGCAATTCACATGAGGGATTCGCACTTAGCAACCTTTATTACATGCCGAATTCAATGAGACATGCGGCTATGTATAAATAAGTTTTACAGGAGGAAAAGAAACTGGACAGAACTCCTTGTTGAGATCGTCGCCCACCAGCAACGGCTGCCAAAGCCCGCGTCTCTTTCACTCAAGCGTACCGACAACCCCGAAGTGGCCACCTCCCTTATGGCTCGCGGATATCGTTCCGCCACCGAATACCGCTTCAGCGAAGAACAGACCGATGCCATTGCTCGAATCGCCGCCTATCATCGCAAAGACTACTGTCTATCCGTTATCTGGTTCTCGCCTCGTGAACACGTCGATATTCGTCCGTCATTAGCAACATCCTTCCGGCGGACTTCGAATTTGGGACTCGGTTCCTTCGATCAGCTACCCCTCGGGCTCTTGCATTACACGTTATTCCATCTGGATATGCATTCTCTATTCAAGTTCCGACAAACAAATCTTAGGTTGAGACAGATAGTAGACTCTCTTAAACAGTATCAGATGGTAGTCTCGCTTGGACTGAACCTTCTCTGCGCCTTATTACGAACACAACCTGCCATCGGCATTTCTCTACTCGACTTTTACAACGCACTATGTACCAAGGCTTGTATTTTTTGTGGTGAATTCAGCGGATTTATATCTCTCCTGACGTGGAAGCGATGCTGTTTCAAATGCATCCAAAGGGCTTCCGAAATCCAACTGCAAACTCTTAACGCTGTTCGAAAGCAATTCCGCTTTACTAAGGTCGAATTAGACCAACTGAGGGTATTCAAGACCTTGCCTGGAATATATTAAATGAAGGAATCGGTCCACAAATCCCGTACTGCGGTCGTTTCTGCTCACCAGGCTAGCTTGATTTGCAGACGGCAACCACATGCACCAGGGCAAGCCCAGCTAGCGAACTCAGAACGAAATCAAAAATTCAACTTTATGGGGTCGTGCGCACTTCCTTTTTGCGATAAACTAACCGGCAAAGTCGAACACGGAATTTCATGTGCCGGGTGTCAACTTGCTCTCGAAAAAGATGTCATCGGCACTAAAGGCGAGAAATGGACATTATG
>Ga0247734_1000687_pt1 | contig 28209 bp, 26 predicted proteins | sample UWRJL103311B2_FD_180933 | JGI IMG/M metagenome (GOLD analysis project Ga0247734, IMG submission 180933) | Plant litter microbial communities from Arlington Agricultural Research Station in Wisconsin, United States - UWRJ-L103-311B-2 | ecosystem: Environmental > Terrestrial > Plant litter >...
CGTTAGATATTGCGCAGCGGGGAATTCACTGGCTGGTAACCTGAGGTAGGTGGGTGACCTGATGTCGCGACCACGGGCAGGAAGAATTAGAGTGGCCTGAGTGGTACTGGGAATGACGAGAACGAACGAACGATGGGCGAACAACGGATTCTTATTACTGGAGCTGGAGCTGGGATCCAGATATATTGCCGGTGCAGGTGCAAGGAGTCCGTCGTTGTAGGGGCGGGTGCGGATGCAACAGCCATACAACTACAACCCTGAGAGAACGCACCGTAATAATGCACGCAAGCGTAAGGGGTGGGAGGGTTGGTCTATATAGAGGTGGTGATGATGGTGGTGATATTGATATTTGGTATTTGGTGTTTGGTGTTTGGTGTTTGGTATTTGGTATTTGATATTTGATATTTGCTATTTGATATTTGATATTGATATTGATGGTGGTGGTTGTGTGGTGTAGCAAAGAGAGTAGAGGAGGGATTGTACAGGATGGAAAATAAATAATAACAATAGGAGGAACTGGAGCAGGATCAAGAGCAAGAGCAAGAGCTGGATGAAGTGGGGGTGGGGTTTGGCTGGTGAAGGTTTATATAATAATGGATAGTGAATATTGAAAGAATAAACAATCGTACGCTGAATCAGACGAGCAAGATGCGCAGAGAGGTGGATAAGTAAAGTATGTATCCCGGGCCAGGTATGGATGTTTGTAAATATATATGAGAGTACTTATACTGCACTTTATATCTACATATCTATCTTTCTATATATGCATTTGTGGTAGGCAATATATCAATACCAAGATCAATATCAATATCAATATCGATATCAATGGGGAGATGCTCAGAAGCGCACTACTTGGTTCACATAAAAGATCTTCCGCCGCTACGCGATTAACAACAATGCGGAGGCCGGTGGTTTACGATTAAGATGCCTGGTTACTTTACTATACGAGCTAATCTGATCTGGATCTAGATTCTTGCACTTAATTAGTCCTGATGTTGATCTCGGATTCTAATTCCTAATGTTTCGCCAATTTCAATGCCAATATGCCAATTCAGCTTCTTCCCCCGGAGAGGGCCCATCATCCTTCACCATTTGATAATCACATCCCATCCCATCACATCCCATCACAATACATAACATTACATTACATTACATCAGATACGGCTAAGAACCCCCCGCGAACGGGACGGTGCGATCCCAGCTGGGCTAGGGAAGGGAGTGTTCATGGTGTGATCGGGGCGTCGTAGGATTTTGAGCTACACAAGGAACCTGCGGGAGGCCTAGTACTTACTGTATCTATCCATCCCTATACTGTGTGACTTAGCTACAGGAAGTATTCTCCAGTCGCCTTTTTGCTGCTCACGCAATCTCGAGAGAGAGCGAGAGATAATGGTACGGCGGGTACGGGTTCGGTAATGCACATATATGTCTTGGTATGTATGTATGTATGTATGTATGTATGTATGTATGTATGTATATGCGTATGTGTATACTCTCCATTGCACTGTACATTACTTGCTGTACAGTCGGTACCTCTAATGCTGTACAGAATTGTACATACAGTACATGCCTGTCTCCAGCGTACCAATCCGAAGTCCCCGATGCGGTACACTACTTACGGTACTTGTCCTATCCGATGGACTGTACCTCCGATGTACCGGATACTGTGTGCATCCGTCACCAACATTGTCCGATGGTTTAAGCGTTTGTGCCAACATCGAACCTTATTATATCTTAAGCATATAAGCATAAATCCATGCTTAGTAAGCCACCGCCTCTCCGGTCCCCCTCGAGCCTCTGCCCTCCCCAGCACCTATCCGATCGTATATACAGTACAGCACACTACAGTACTATACAATACTCGAGCAGTGGATATGTATGATATGATATTTATCCATCCACTTGGCACATTTGGTGTCACGACCACCGGACTGACACAGAAGTTCAAACTGATCGATCCGGATCCGACTATGTACTGCGGTACCTCAAGGCACCAGAAAGGGGGAGGATCGCAACATAGACCAAACAGCTCCGCCGGTCAAACCCAGACTGCAACACCGCCAAAACATAACCACCTCTCCCATCAACTACTGTTGTGCCTAATTGTATGTATACGAAAGTATTCTGCTCCGTACCGCACTTCCGAATCTCTAAACTACTAAACCACTGTTACACCACCACGGCACTACACTACCTCCACTATCTCCCTCCCCAGGTACCGAGAGGTTGCATTATTCGGCGGCGCCGTGAACAAATGCTCAATGATGATGTCTAGCAAGGGTACTCCGCATGACACGGAGCACTTCAACCCCCATCCCGTGTTTTGTGGGATTCCCATAGGTTACCAGGAAGGGTTAATGTATGTAGGTCAGAATGTACATACCATAAGTACGAAGTACTTACGAGAGCGCGGCATCTCCCCCCTGGCCTGTGGTGATATCCATATCCAACAACTGGCAATAGCTTCAGCGTAACGGCTCCTGGATTCATTGGTTTCGTAGCCGCTAAGAACTGCATGCGCTTGCTTGACACCAAGGACGGCCCGGGCAGAGTGACATCGCTCCCCGTCTCCCTCTCCCTCAAATTAAAGTCAAAAACTATTCAACTTAAGCGCGACAAACGCTCAACAACTATCCGCTTTCCCATCCTTGATCCCCACTCCTCTTTCTTTCCGGTCAAAAACCTCCGAGAGCTGTATGTCTTTAAATCATGCCTTAATGCCTTCATGCATTGGTAAGCTGGTGCACAAAATCTTCCGGACCTGACAAGCTGAACAATGAGAATGAGACCCTGATGAGCGCATACTCGGCATGTACCAACCAAAAGATCATAGGATATCTTCTGTCTGATCGCCATTATTCTCTTTGGAGACGTTTCTATAACACGGTCGCTATCGGTCCCAAGGAAATGGTCCTAGCCCAGCTACTTCTGTCCCATGGAAAATGCGCCAAGAGCGTTACCATTGTCTCTGATAGCCTGGATTCATGCAGAGAAAGCAAATGCAATACTTTTTCGGTAGTGCAATGCAAGGAAATTTCGCGCGGGCTAGAAATTCATGTGGGACGGCCTCTTAAGCTTACTGATTACTGTTGGTGTTGTTTCCCACCAAGCGCTCGGTTAGGATAATCGATCTGTGAAGTACATACCACAAAAACACACCTTCCTCTTTTTATGGAGACGAACTATGCACAGAGCTATAGCAAAGTATGTATTCCCTTTCAAAATCCTCATATCCGTTCTGTTCCCCACCTCGTCCCTATCACATATCGGCATCATCATCGAGATTGCCTTTGGCGCTTAGGTATGGTATGTCTAAACTTCAATTCATCCAGGCTCTAACTTTATCTCCGATGCACTTGGACCCGGCAAATAGGAACAATATGCAGAGTACGGGCCGACCTCTGTGACTAGGTGGCTGTGCACTTTCAAGCCCCTCAGATACTTGAACCAGAGACCCATGAATCCCACATTCAAGAAGCTTCATTGACTCGTCCGAAATATCTCACACCAGGTGCACACGTTACGGGACAAGGAATTTATATTAGCGGGGCCACCAGTCATAAATACTCTATATGCTGTCATGCCGACCCGGCAGTTTGGAACTACCACGCTGGACTTCAGCTGGGAAACGGTTTTCCCTAGATTTTCCACAGCCAAGTTGAAAAGTTCGTACTTGAGCCATATCATGAGGTTTCTGAGCATACCTAGTCCTCAAGGTGCATAGACAGGGTCGCATTTGGTGCTTCATTGTCTATGCCAAGCTGGAACTGCACCTTTTGATCGACTTTAAAGGTCATTTCTGAGATGTGTCTTTAGCCGCTTGCTCCAATGAGTTGGCACTAACATCATACTCGGCGTGTCTTTAGCTCTATGGCTCTAGTTATACACAGCAAAATTAGAGAGAAAAGAGATTTGACTTTTCCATCCTTCTGGAGTTAACGAACCTTGTTCAAACCAGTCTTGATGTCGCAAAAATGGCTAGAGAGTGAATAAGTCACACACACCAAGTCCTTAACTGCGGACATTATATCAAACTATCTTTCTCGATCTCTTCATCTTTTGGGAACCTCACCTCCTAACAGTGTTAGGTCCAACCTGTCTCTGGCATACCCTCGCTGAGTGGCGCAAAATCGAGCATCTGGAGACTCTTCTTGCATATAAGTTAGACTTGCTCGGGAGTTCCTTCACTGCTTCAAGCTCCACCATGCATATATTATCCCACACAAATGTACTCGGCCCTCTTGGAAGTGTTTCAATTACGTAGTGTAGTTTATACTATTGCATTCCACTGAACTGTTCCCTTGTATAGGAAGCCAATCTTAATTCAGCTCTCGCTTAAACCAGAGCAAAGAGGAAGGATACAGTGACTAGTGTTACTAGCCAGCCTCAGCTGGATCAGTGTATGTGACGCGTGAGCTTACCTGGTCAATTTCTGATCAAGAATATTCCCCAGTGCTTCAAGTATTGGCACATTCGATCAGCTCCAAATTATTTGTGCCCCGCAGCTGCTTGCTTCTTATTACATGGTCTAAATAGCAGATTATCCAAGGTTGCCCTAGTCCATTCAAAGAATTATCAAACCTACTTGGGTTTAGTACGCCGATAGAACGATCCTAGAAATAACAAAGTAGTCTTTGAGCCAATGGGCCATTCATTTTGCGCGGAGGACTTGATCAACGATGTCAGTCTCGCATAATGAAATGTTATGGCTTCTCTAAAGGCGTCATGTATTGAATATCGGACCACCCTAGGCATAGGTAATGTTCATAGCAGCATATCAAGTCTCCTTCGAGCTGAGCTGCCAGTACTGAGCACAGAGGTGCTAAGCAATTTCGTTAAGGAAAGTATCTTGGCAATATGTCTCTAATGAGCCTGCAATTCCACATCCAACATTCATCACCGCAATGTACCCAATAAAAGGATAAAGAAGCAGAACCGCATCGGTAACCTAGTACCAACGCTGCGTCAAAATTGCCGCCGCCCGTCGCGACACCTACTAAGAAGAGATGCACCTTATCCATGAATAATTCCATTGAAGCGGCCCAGCAGAGCATCAACTCACCAACCTTGAAGCTTGTGCCCAGAAAGTTTCTTGCAATTCAAAATACCATCAGCGTCTTAGGAGTCTGCTTGTATTGTATACGCAGGCTCAACCGGAGCTTCGTATGTTCCATCACTAGAGTGATAAAACACATCACCTGCTCTGTTGTTTGTATGGTACAGTACTTCCATCGTGATTGGATACGGAAGTACCCATCGACAATATCGATTAAAGGAAGAGTGTCCAGCGATTTGATGCCACCCACCCCCGTCCCCATGGAAACTGCATCACATCTCACATTCGCCTGCATGCCCTCGCAGCATATCCCAACTCCTAGGTGCCGAAGTGGCCCAACATGCAGCCCTATCTATATTTCATAGGATCACTTCTGTTTCAACATATAATTTTATCTTTCATAGATATTTTCTCCCTTATAATCTGCCTTACCAGATTTGGATCAGACCGAGCCAGCCAGGAAGGAGACCGCAAGAGGAAGTCGCGCCTCCATAACCAACATCGTCCTTGTCCAGACCCTTGGGTAGGCCACGGCCGCCGCAACCAAATATCAGCCACAAAATCATTAGAAATATATGAAAAGCATCTCGCTGGCTATTCAACTTCATCATGGACTTCACTATTCCGCAGCGTGAAGCAGATCACAACCAAGAACATCTCACATCAAAAGCTGAATCCTCAAAGGCAACGGACACGGCACCCTCGTCTCCTTCAAATTTTTGCAGCTACGATATCTGTCTATCAAACCTTCCACTCGATCCCTTCCAGTCATTCACAGCTATCTCTCCAGAGGTTTCAAGTTCAATACCGTACTACTACTCGGCTGAGGTTCACCCAGATTTCCCTCCAACCATCTACTCTCCTTACTACGACCCCTACGTCGACAACTATATCTTTGAACAGCCGCTGGTTCCTTCACAATATCCTTCGTTGCAAAACAAACGCCAATCTCCAGTGCCATTCACTCCACCGGCAACCCCACATACCATCGACCAAGTAAGCCAATGTCGCGCCACTACACATACACATACTCTTACTCGTCCACCCAGCCCCGTGGTACTAAGTCAAGCAGCGGCCACAGCTCAGGGAATGGTTCCGGCTCGGGATCCCATCATAACAGAGATGGAGAACGTGAGCATAGAAACGAACAACCACGTGTGGAGCGGCCGATACGGCAACGGATACGGAGGTCTTGTCACCGCTGCGGCACCGTTGTAAGTTTCATATTTCTACTACCTACTTTGAGCGCGCGGGAGACGGGGCAGTTCTCTAAAAGCTGTTCATCATGTCAATATAACCGCTCTCACAAAAGTAATGGATTACCAGTATGTATGATAAGTGCTAATCATATCACAGTTCACCCGTGCAAGAGCATGCGCCATATGCGGACACGAACTTTGCTCGCAATGTCCTCGCTACGAACCAGATAAATATACAGCTTAGCCACCAGCCCGCGCCCCAATCCGCCTGTTCTATTCCACCTTCCCCTTCGTTGTGTGAATCCCAAGTCCCAACTCAAGCTCAAGCCCAAACTCCAAACATCCCTCCGCCCACCGCCACGGAAACCACCAGCACCAGCATCAGCAACACGGCCAATCCCAAGCCCAAATCCCGAGCTCAGAGAAAAATCAGGAGGCGAATCCGTCGCATATGCCACAAATGCGAGACGTTGTTCAGTGGCAAGTCGTGTCTGGTATGCCAACACCGCATCTGCACCCAGTGTGGAGAGCTGGAGCTGGGCCAACGGGGCCCGATGCGCTGGATTGGCAGGTAGAAGACCTAAAAGGAGACTGCCTGCCTGCCACAGAGAACGTACTTCGAATTGGTGCGTGTTGCGGGTGGTGGTGTGGTGGGTGTATATATGTATATATCGGGTGAAATATGATTGAAGCAATGATACATGTGCCCAACTGGGAAACGCGGGGGGGAGGTGTGAAGGTGGAGGTGGAAGTGGAAGTGGTGAGTTGGGTGGTATAGATAGAAAGACGAGGCTCGCTTAGGATCAGGGGAGTGAGGGAAGAGAAAAAAGGGGGCGGATCGGGGGTGACGCTTTTTCTTGTTTTGATTATTCCTATTTGAGGGGTTGGCGTTGGCGTTGGCGTTGTTGCTGTCTTCTCCCTTCTTTTCTATTGGGGAAGATGTGTTTGGAATTCATGAAACTTTTCTTATATTTAAGTTACAGATCAAGAATTCTTTTTTATGTACCTTGGCATTGTCCTTGTCCCTCTGAACACTCAATTCTCACTCATTATATAAAGGGGCGTTTTTTTGGGGCATATAAACAAAATTACGAAACCTGGCTTTCTTTATCTTATACCTTTTTAACTGAAACACCCCAAGTGTGCCAGTTTTTCTTTCCATTCCCTCCCTCCCTTTCGATTCCTCCCTTTCGATTCCTCCCGTTCGCTCAATATAAAAAGAAGAAGAAAGGATGAAAAGAGGAAAGGACCGTCTTTGCAAAACGGGGGTATTAATTTTTTAGTCTCATATATCGAGATTGTTTTGATTTGGCTGAAGTAGATTTCTCTCATTTGCCCTCCTCGCCGTCGCGGAAAAGAGAAGAGAAGACAGCTGGTTAAGAGAAAAAGAAAAAGAAAACGCCTATAAGAACCCACGCATTGTAACGAGATATTTGGATAGGAAAGAAAAAATAGAAAAAGTTCCAGAGACAAAGGTTCTGAGAAAACAGAAAACATTTCCTCTTTTTTAGGGGGGCATATAGGAGTATCTGTCCTATAAAGCAAAAAGGACGGAGAAAAACTATCAATGCAAAAAAGAAACCCCCCAAAAGAATCGTAGAAAACGCCGGATATCATGCGCCCCCTACCATCTCAATCGTCACCAAACCAATTGCCTTCCTTGAGAATAGACCATTATTAAACCCCCCTTCATTTGAACACACATCATTCTTGCCACGGAAAAGCTCCAAAAGAAAAGCCAAAGGAGGCCTTCTCACTTCTTCTTCCGTCCAAACAGGCCGTCCAGATAATCCTTACCCTTGTCCGCCAGTCCGCGGTGGTCCTCCTTGGGTTTATCCGTCAGGCTCACGTCCGCATCGTCGCTGACCGCGCTCTCCCACTTCTGGTCGGACTTCGCGCCCGCGACCTCCTCGGCCGAGGGGCGGAAGATGTTGGCAGCGCCGCCGCGGCCGACGTGCACTTCGTTGTTGGATGGACGGCGAGGGGCTCTGTGAGATTTGGCTTGTTAGCGGTTTCTTCTTTCCTTTCCTCGCTCTCCTTTTATCTTTCTCCCTTTCCAATATAGGACTATATATTCTTCGGTATAGTCTTTTTTTGTATAAGAGATATACACTAAAATTCCCAAAATGACGAGGGAAAAGAAGTGCGACAACTCAGAAACAACCTTTGGGCCAAAGAGAAGAAAGAGAGGGGGGAACGTACGCAACAACATCCTGTGCGCGCCTCGCAGCTTCCGGATCGTTGTTCTTGGCCATGTTTCCTGATCCACCACGACCGGTGGTGTAAACTTCGCTCTTCAGCGTAGGCGTATCGAGACTGGGGGGCTCGCTGTCCGAGGGTGCACTGCCGATGTTTCCAGCTCCGCCGCGGCCGTGGGAGAGGGCGCGCACTTCGGCGGAGGAGCGCGGGGGCTGCTCAGTGAGGTTCTTTGGGAGGGCAGCCATTTTTGGCGGATTCTTTGTTCCTCTGTTACTTTTTGGGGCCGGTTGTTTGGGTTGTTGGGAGCGGAATTGGGGTGCTTGGCGGAGGTGTGGAATGTGGGATATGGAACGATCCAAGACCAACGTTGGTTGATGATAATTTTTGATGCTAGGAGGGGTTGAGAGTGAAGATGAGGAAATTGGCTCGCGGTTATACTTGAACTAGGAAGCGATTGGGAAATCACAGAAGTGAATGGCGTGACGTAGCACAGTGCAAGAGGGAGGTGAGGTGAGACAGACAGACGGTGGGTGAATACAGCCAGCACCAGAAATCGTAAAGAAAGCGCAGGAGAGGAAGCAACAACGGACAAACTCAAGAGAACTACACCCCCTCTATATAAACGCAAAACCACAGCCTTGTGTTGGTCACACACAGGGGTGGTAGGGGGAGAAAAAACTCAAAACGCAAGAGAAAACAAACAAAGCCTTTTTTGGTGTTCTTGGATCAGAGAAACCCAAAATAAATAAAAAGCCAATCAAAAATATGGAGCGGTACACATGAGCGGAAGTGTTTGCATCAACGGACTGCAACCGGATGTTCACCAAGTGGAGAGATGGCCCAGTAACATCTTTCCATTACCCAATACCAAGGCACTAAGCGACATCAAGGTTTGTAGACTTCTGGACTCTGGACTCTGGAGGTGGTCGAGAAGGAAAAGCTGCTGCTGAGCAGGATTATATTATTATTGCAAAGTGTTACTCTGCATTATTCTGTGCCTGCTGGGCCCCTCCAAGGCTGAACAAGGTCAGCAGCGTGGTTGTGTTGTCGGTGAATGCGGAGAATGCTCGAGGCTAAACGTGGCTTTAGGTAATGGAAATCCAGTTCGGCTTGCCAAGCGGTATGGCGACATATACTCGCGCTATGGTTGTCCTGTATTCAGTTAGCGAGCCTGGATTCAAATTCATTCACGGGAAGCATTCAGACCGCCAGCCTTGCTTCCCCAGGAAAAGCATCTGGTTGTGGCTCCGGGAAGGGTTTTGATGGATCTCAGGTACGGTACGGTACAGTAGGTGGACGTCGATCAAAAAGAACTGGAGCTGCACGAGTGCGGCTCTGCTGAAGTGCAGCAAAGACGGGGGATGTCAGAAGCACGCCAAACTCCTATCATAATTAAACGGTACCTTGAAGGGATGCGGACTTCATGCACGTCACTTGGATATCACTCCTCCCTCCGTCTGACCGTCGTTGAAATATTTTCCTTTTTCTCGGTCTTTTCCGAGAAGCGAGATCTTGGCGGCATCAACAGCAACATCAGATAATGCAACGTCAAAAACGTTATGGGGAATACGCTGTCTGACCATTCTGGGTGTTGTCAGACTGTTTGGTACCTTGGCACTCAATTTAAAGTTGATCTATGTCCAAAAGAATCGATTTGATGATTGCCAATTGGTACGTACCATATTATATTCAGACTCTGTGGACTTTCGAGTGGATTTAAGCTGACTTCAAGCTGTGGCTTAACCATTATGTCAAAATGTCCGGCTTTATTTAAGAGCAAGTATATATCGCAAAGACGCCTGAAACTCCAACTACAATCCTTGAATACTAAAATGCTGCACAAATATTGTATATGCTATCTCAAAATATCAACTGAAAGATCTTGTCACCATCCATCACTTCAAGATTTCGAAATACATTCAGTGATCTGACCAATTTGAACCTACCGGTCTTGAAACGTAGTGTATCATCTCTTCATCGAGTTAGAAGCGTCATTCAATTCCGGGATTTTGAACATAAGTGTTCGGAAAGTCACGATATTTGAAAAGGTATGTTGTGTCACCATGTCTGGGCCAATAAGAATTCAGCTAGACTTGTTGGAATCACAAAATCAAACCCTACACCTAGCCGCGAGTACTTTCAATCTGCTTCGTATTGCTAATGATTAAATGCGCATATGAATAGTTGGTTTCCAACACCTGCCTGTACATCTATCACCTCCACGGTTTTCAGCTTTCTTTGCATCACCTGAGATCAAGTACAGTACATGCTCATCTTTCAATTTTAGCTGTCCTTCATATATTAAAGCGTCCTTGCACTTCTTCAGGAGCCATCAATCATATCTTGATAATCTCGCTGACATTCTTTGTAGCTCGATCCTATGATTTTTATAACCAATTCATTTCAATCATTCTGGTTCAGTGTTATTTTCCACGCAAAGAAATTACTCCTACTCTCATATCAGTTCTCACAAAGTCTTTGGGTATATTTGGCAGCGTTGGACATAGCCTTCGGAACTGCTGACGTGAATTTAGGAGCAATTTATGGTTCTTTGTGATGATGGACCGTAGTATTATCACCTCTTAGTTGATATACTAGATGCAAAATTCGTCTATAGCAAAGCAGAATTTGGAGCTTGGTCAAGGTCAAAAGATTCAGCTGACAGCCACTTATTTATTGCTTGTCTACTTGACTTGTGCATGTTGATTTGCACACTGTAGCTTGCGCCGGTGATTATATTAAGTTATTTTGCAATTTTCTACCATTGGGTATCCATCGTTGATCGTTAATGATTGCTGGCAATATACAGCGCGGCATCTGAATTATTCGAACCATTTGAGGTGTCCACGAAATATCATCGGGGTAATGTATCAAAGGTTTTACTAGAAACCTTGCGGGAATATGATTGGAGTCTCGCTTTAACAAGGCAGTAAGTAGATAAATTTAAGCATAATAATTGGACACTGACTAAGGTGAGAAATTAAAGTACTGAGCAACTAAAAAAAGCTTGACATTCTAGAAAGAATAGTGTTACCAGTTCACCCATGCTTTACTTAAATCGAGATACTCGGAGAATACAATCGAGTGGAATCTCATATGATTACCAAAACACAGCGAGCCAATTTCTCAATTGCTAAATTAAGTAAACCAAATTACGGGGTATCTTCTATCAAAACCAATTAAGTCCCGATTCCAGATTGATGCGTTCCTTAAAACTCCTTGAAATCATTATCATATGCTCCTCTATTTGGTATCGTTCATAATCCAAAATCCATCGAAAGTCGTAAATCGTCAGTGGCATAATTAATGGTATCATATGCTCCTATTTTCTGGAGCGATACTGCTTCCATGAGCTCTGGATACGGGCAATCTGACCCCAAGTAAAGCCGCTTTTGCAAGTACTATTGTTGTGTTAGTGAAATACTTGGAGTCAAGGTGGTAAAAAGGGATGCTCACTCGTCAGTATAATCCATATAGTTGCCCAAAGGATCAACTCCTTCAAATCCCTGGCCGGTGCAAGAATCTCTACCAGTTGGGCATCCATAAGCAGGTCCTGCTTCGGCCGGGGTGTCGGAAACCAAATCACCCTCCCCATCACATCCTCCCTGGAAGGTGTGATAGAGCCCAAGCCAATGGCCGACTTCATGAACGACCACCCACCCGCTATGATATTTCGGCGAAGGTACACCTGCGATATAAGAGTTTGCAACGCGGGCACCATCGAGGTAATATTTGTCGCTGTCGGGTTTGACATTGACGGGAAACGTAGCTACGCCTGCCCACCCTTCGTCGCCGGCTGTGGCGACGATGTATAGGTTTAGCTCTGCGTAGCTACCTTGGCGGAGTGCCTGTTTCATGGGGAGCTCGGTGCCGTTCCCTGTGTTCGCCCAGTTGGCATCGATGGTCCAATCTGTGCTCGCGTGGACAAAAGAGATGCTGTAACGGTTATAAATTGCGTTCTGTTGATGTTAGTTAGGAAGCACCAAGGTAGAAATCCAAAAAGTTATTAAGGTATCTACTCACCAATGCTGCCACTTGTTTATTGGCCATGTCTTGCTAGTAAGGTTATTAGTAATATGATCTGGACCACCGATATTTGTGCACTTACGCTGATATGGCCTTCGCTCTCCGAATCACCGGTAGCTACGACATGGATGTGAACCTTGATTGCCGGAATGTTTGTACGAGGTGCCAAGCCAGGCTGTCGAGTTAAATCTTCGTTGTTGCGAAATTGCATAGACATGTTTAAATGCTGCTGAGTAGGTTCTGCTATACCGCATCGATCTGCATAAGCACCACCTGCTGCGAGTGCAAGGCCCGAGAAGAAAAGTGATTTGAACTGCATACTGGCTGTTGTGTGAAAATAAAGTAATGATGTGCTATCAATCAAGTGGTACTCGAATGGAGAATAAGACAGAACTGATTAGATGAGGAATTATGAAGATGAGTATTCGAGGGCATGAACATTGTTTTATACTTATCACTTTGAGAACTAGAAACCCCCACGATCAAGATTCATGTATGATCTAGGCAAAGCAACTCGACCAAGACGTTTTTCACGTTAGTTGTTCTACGTTTTTATTGTCATTGCCCTCAATGAGTGCCTTGCTTGGCCGCTGGCAGATTGACAGAAAATTGACGACTATAAGGACATGGACAGAAGAGCTTCGCACTTGAGCCTCGTTAGGCTCAATTATGCAGAGACGAATCAGAAATTAGCTGCGCAATCCTAAAATAAACAACATTTGGGGGCCTGCTCAATGGTTCGTCAGCTTCTAAAGTCATCCCAGGAAGCAATATCTTGTACCTCAGGTCATTGGCTCTCAATTACGAGTACCTACGTATATACCCCTGAGTAAGCGAAGCGAGGTAGGTCAATTCCGCCTTATCACCTGACCATCACCTGCTGCACTCGTCTACATTGGAACTTACGAATATACATGTCTTGTTGATACTAATTCGAGAATTAAGGTTTGGGGTAACTCCAGGGTGACTTATTAAGTCGTTGGTTACGAAGAATTGGGCTAATTACTACCATAAAACTGACCATGAGTTTAGAAAACATTAAATCTTGGAATTGAGACTACAGTGGACTTCAAATTTTCAGGAACGTGTTAAGAAACTACCAGCTTGAATATTTTCAATGATCAGAGAGCTTGGTAGGTAGGTAATACAAGGGTGAACTCGACTATTGCGAAGCAGTTTTCCCTTGTTATTCTATACACTGTTAGATAACGCGATTCTTTCCAGGCTATGTAAGGATAATTTTGAACAGTTTCGCGGAGAAACTCGTCTTGTTGTACAAGGGCACACAAATAGAGTATCGATAAAGGCACTAGAGTAGACTATTGGCTCAAGACCCGCATCACTAAGGTCAGCAGCAAAATCCACATCACCGTCAAGGCAACGCGAACATGTGAGATAATGGAATGAGATGGCCTATATATGGAGATCCGAAAGGTGGTACTGAGTACGATGGAAATGATGAATATCCCAGGTCGCTTAGTTGCTAAGCGCTGGGAAAACGTGGCGAAACGGTTCAAGCTTCAATGCTTCAATGCGTCCAAAGTCCTGATAATCGGGCTTTTAAATATCAAATTCAATTCCAGCTCAATAACAACCATATTTGTTGAGAATATCTTCTAGGAAATTTTTCGCTATGTTGTCAAGAAGATTTCATTGCAACAGCAACCTTAAAATTTTCACCACAACACAAGATACGGCAAAAGGCATTCCATGAAAACGTTGGTGTTGATTATCTGTGATACTCGTTGTGCTAAATATTGATATTATAAGGTGCCCATACTTGTTGAGACTCAAAGGTCAGGAAGAAGAAAAGCCTCCCGAAATTATACGCAATTCGCATCTGAATGCAATGTTTTATTCATCCACCAACTACTAAATATCGATTCCAAATCCAGTTGGGCAAAGGAGCGAGCTTCTTCCCTCGCCCATCTCTTCTTCATGTTCTCGTACATCTCAGAATACTCGATATAATCGGAATCACTCTCACCGTAGAGTTCTCTCCATCCCGAAAGATATCTCGCGTACAGGGATGCAGATTCCTCATACTTCCCCTGGTTGTTAAGGTCGTTTGCTAGATTTCTAACACTCCACATCGTCCTCTCGGCTTCCAATCCATACGCTTTCTCTCTTTGTTGAAGACATATCCTATCTGCGTCTTCTGCTTCATGGTATTTTGAAAGCCCTGTATGACAATACCCAAGAAGAGAGAGTGAGTTGACTGTCGACATATCAGCAATGCCAAGAATGTTCTTTTTGGTTTCAAAAACTTTCTTCAGGATAACTTCGGCCTCTTCATATCTCTTTTGGCATACGTAAATGTAACCAAGTTCATGCAAAGCATTGGCTTTTGTTAGGTTCATATCTTGTAAGTTTGTTTTCCAATCTCCTAACACCGATCTATACATGTCTTCACCTTTTGCGTAATTCTCTTGTGAGCATAGCTGTTTAATGAGAGTCCTGAGCGTATCGAATGTATCTTTATGCTCAACCCTCAAGTTCTTGACACGCATAAAGACATCTTTATACACTTCCTCGCCTTCCAAATATTTGTGGTTCTTTTGGAGTGCAAAAGCATAATCCTGCTCGGCAACGAGAGTATCGGGGTGGTTTGGCCTCAGTACATGCTGTCGCTGCTGCATTACAAATTTACTAAGCTCTTCAGCTTCGCCTAATTTGCTTCTCTTTAGCAAAATGGCTGCTAGCTTGGTTGCAGTTTCCAAAGTACCAGTATGAGCTAAACCCAATACTCTCTTCGTTTGCTCAAATACACGCAGCAAAATGCATTCGCTTTCCTCATATAACTTTTGATCAGCGAGTACATCTCCCAAACAATATGCAGTGGCCAAATATTGGGGATGTTTGTCTCCAATAATTATTCGGTCTACATCTAGAATTTCTCTGTAAATTCTGGTAGCTTCTTTCAATCTACCCAGAAATTCCAGGTTAATGGCGTGCTTGTGCTTCACCTCCAGTACTGTCCGGTCTTCCGGGCCGAATATACTCTCATAGGGTTTTAGCTTGGTGTTATAGATATATTCTGCTTCCTCGCATCTCCACAGGCGGCTCAGAGCCGAACCAAGTTCCGCATAGGCCATGAACGTAGTTTTTTCATCATTACCGTGCAGCTTCTCGCTAATATTAATCCAACGGCGAGCAACTTTCTCCATTTCGATATAGTCTTCCGTGTGTGCAAGTGAATTACAGAGATCATAAAAAAGAAGAACAGTATCCATATGCTCTATCCCTAATTTGTTTTCTCGCCATTCAAACACCTTACGAATCATTTCAGCAAAGCTGTTCGCGAAGCCTAGCGCTTCAAAAAGGCGAGCAAACCAATGCTCACAAAAATTTAGTTCCCTCCAAAATTGAAGTGTTATTCCTGTGTGGTAATCTAGGTTTGCAGCACTTTTTTGATACATCTCAACATGCGATAATAATGAGTGTTTGAAAGGCAATGGCAGTTCAAAGTGGTAATACGAGTAAGAAACCTCAAGTGTCTCTTTAAGAACTGAAATGCCATATTAGTGCCAGTCTATGATGAGGAAGAGTGTATGATATTCTCCTTGTCTGACATAACGAGAACAACAAAAGGAAGAAAAAGTTATATGATGATGACACTTTTTAGACTGGGATCTCAAATTACAGCAACAGAAGAAGAAAAGTGGATATTTCATTGTTTCGGGGAATATGTAATGAAGGTATTCACTACGACATGAGTTGCGATACGGAAAATGGGAAAGACAATACTAAAAACAATCTTACTCGTTGCAGATATCAAAAGGGACTCTAGGAATGCGTCTCTATCTGTACGCAAAAGAATCCAATCTTGCACCAGGGGATGGAAAGAGAAATGTCGATATCCATCAGGTTCTTGGCTCCAGGATTGCAAAAGTGCGATCTCGTAGAAATTGATGATATGTTCGCCAAATTTGTGCTCATCCAACTTTCCATCCAAGTCGAGAAGAAGTAGTAATGCTTGATTTGTTTTCAACCGTTCCTCCGCCTTGCTTATTGGATTGGCTAGAAACTTTTCAAATAGCTCTTCCGATATGTCTTTCCCATTAAAGAACGCGAATAGGGTTAATAAGTCAGCTTGTTGTGGTTGGAGATGCCGAAATGAGAGCTCCCAAGTTGTGAAGACATTTAGGGCAGTTTCTTTATCTTCGTCATTAAGTTTTCGGCGATACTGGGTCATTTGATGTGTTTGTTGTAATACCGCCTTTCGCTGATGATCGTAGTGTGACATAAAGTCACGGAGCTGGAGTTTTTGACGCCGAATATAAGAGCCGGCTTGTGTGATAGCTAATGCATGGTATCCAAGCCTCTCTACAATCTTGGATCCCTCTAGCTGGGCGGCATCCGAGTTTTGAATGTGGGACTGCTTGAGCAGAAGTTCCAGGGCAGATCCAACACTCAGGCCAGGCAGTTCAATGACATTGTTAGCCACAGCCAAATCATTAGTGTCCGCGTGGCGACTGGTGAATAGCACACAGCCGTGCTTCGCCTGGGGTATGTAGTCATCGACGTTATTAAACGACCTCGGATCATCATAGTTATCGAATACCAAGATCCATGTATGAGGCCAATCTTCTAACTTCTCCTTTACGAGATCGACTGCTGCATTTTGCTCAAGGATCATACCGGGTGGTTTCAGCTTTTCCGCGAAGTCCTGGAAGCTCTTTCGTAGAGTGCTTTCTGACGTCGCATCCGCCCAGAGTATGGCTTGAATACCTTTTGCTTTGGCACGATGACAGTATTCGAGTGCTACCTGAGTCTTTCCCTGGCCACCCATTGCCCGAAGGACCACAATCCGAGGGGATGTTTCGGTAGAGAAACCAGCTTCGATTCTGGCTATAATTCCTTGACGGCCTACGAAGTCGCGGACTCGGCGATTTGGTACGAGAAAGTAATGCTTGCTGTGGGGGTTGTGAGGCATCGGGGGTGGTTGATGATCACTCAACTGCGAAAAGAATCAGTTCTGGCACCAGATTGGCAAGGCCTTGCAAACAAATTGTGGGCAATTATTCTAACAAGCTTCAAGAAATCACTCATGTTAAGGAGAGAGCATAAAACTATTACTGGTAGACTCTTGGCTTGAAGACCATAATTGTCTCAAGTCCGAAACTACAAATTCTTTTGTCAAGCAAAACCATATGGAAAGCAACCGAAAGTCACTGTATGGAAAGTTCCGGTTCAGCTCATATACTGGTTTATGCCTCCCATTAAAAGTCTCATAGTGTTTGAGGCAATGAATGAGTGGGTTTAAACCACATTCCACGGTGTTATAACTTACCTTCAAACTTAAAAGTCCAAGATCTTGCCGAATCCGGTCAGTGTTTTCATATACGTTAGAGACCGTGCTCGCAATGACTGTAACATCAGTAGCCATCTTGTGTGATAGTTCGCTATCGAATTAGCAGCGCAATTTTGCTTGTTAATGTGGATACTTACACGTCAATACTCTCCATACGCATGATCAACGATGCCTTCCACCTCTCTAGGTCTTCCAATATTGCAGTGGTCTCTTTCTCATTAAAAACAGCACTCATGTTCTTTTGCAGCTTACGCATACGTCCATCTTTCTCCGCAAGAGACACTCTTTCCAAACGAGCTTGGATGTCCTTTGCTCTGATTAAACAAGAGTTTAAAATAGAGGAAATTTGCGTATCGGCTTGGAGAGCGGGGTTCTTTTCGACCATACTAACTATCGCTATCATATCCTCAATTCGTTGCTTTTGTTCCTTGACTATCGCACTAGTACCCTCAGTTTTACCGTATATCATATACAGAGCCTGAGAGATCTTGATGCCATATGCTATAAACTGGGTAGCAGCAGCTGCTGCCCCGAGGGCTGTAAGCGGGTCTGCCATAGAGTTTGCAGAGCTAGTGAACCATTATGCGAAGATGTTCTTGAGAGATCGGTCGTGAATTTTTAGGATTGAGGTGAGAGCTGACAGCTCATGCACACTTCATGCAAGTCTAGTTCTCAGCCTCCCTTGCTACTTTGCTGTCACCCTGTCCTACTACAACGGCCGGGGAAACTGCGAGCAAACCCAATCATTTTGACAGACTGGATTATTTAAGCGTAATCTGCCCAATCTGCCCGTTCTAATTGTGTCAAAACCTTGTGAGGCATTCTCTATGGCATATCAGTACTCTGCCGATTGTGACATAGGGCAATAACAAGAATATTATCGTTGACTTGCCAGCTTCATTATTAGACTAGTGTAATATCTAAGTATCAGAACCTGAAATATGATTTGGTTTTATGCAAGACGAACATACAATTAGAGGATAGCGTGATTAGCTGGCCTAACTCACGTGCCTTGAAACCGCCACCTTTTCTCGTGATGGTATCTTGAGCTGAGGGTCTTGGGAGCTGCGGGGAGTGACCTACTTTGAATGATAATTCATAATCAATTTGTGAGTAGACTTAAACTCGGGAAAGCGAACCACGCACAGTGTAACAAATATCAGATGCACGTTTGAGAGCATCAATAGATTCCTGCTACTGTGAACCACCAAAATCAGCGCGATCAAACTAAGCAACACAAGCGAGTAAAGAAGAAGCCTTAACCAGTCCAGTGACTGCTTGCGGAGACTACAGAAATAGCACTACTGGAAGGATGTTCGGCATAGGTTTGATATATTCAAAGTTATAACTCAAAACGCTCGCTTATGGTCTTCTTTTGATATAAACTTTTTATATGTGGTCCCCCTGACGGATGTCATAAAGTTTATCCAAACACGACAAGTTACCTGGCATAGGACCGAAAGGAACTCTCCGGGATTTGAGGACTGCACAAGAAGATACCGCTTTGATTGAGATCGTGGTCTACCTTTTCTTCCTCAAGTATACCAAGAAGGTCCGGAAAGAGGGGTAACGAGTGAATATTGAAGCTTTAAATAAGGTTCAGCCATCAAACAATAAGTAACAAATTCTTTGGAAGTTCAGACTTCCTTGATTAATACCTTACATCTGATTTGAAAGGTCTGATAGCTAGGAAAATTGCAGTCTTTACAATTAAATAAAGAATGAAGGGCAATGCTGCAACAATTGGCAGTAGAAGGTATTCGGTGGCTGCATGAAGACGCTTATGTAGAACAGCCTGTCGACCTCTACGGTGGCATCAGCTCAGCTCAGCTCGGCCATAATCTGATGGGCAACACTAGTTATAACATGAGATTAATTAAGCTCTTGATTTGCGAAGAGCCTTAGTTCCATTGTACCGTATGTAATATGCACTTGCAAATAGAAGTTGACCAACCCAAAGAACTAGAACCATTTTGCCACACGATTATTACTAGCTTGTCAAGCTTATGGAAATGGAGTGGTTGGGTGAAGAAGGTTCAGGTTCCCCTGACCCCTGAACCGGGATATGTCGATCTCACGAAAATCTTACATGTTTGAGATGGTCTGGTCTGTCTTGTATCGTGATTGGCCCACTACAACATTTCGGCCAAACCTTTGAGGTTTGTACATGGGCATAGGCATGGGCATGGACACAACACCTGTGAAATCCCATCCATCTGACTCTTATTTCGATCTCCATTGTGAACAGAATAGTAGGCCTGCTTTTCCTGCCCCTACCAGTAGAACTTAGGCATATAAGATATTACTGTAGGATTGGTCTACAGTATATAGCCAGGATGGTGGAACATGCCTCCGCTCCATAATCTACAATACCAGAAACAAACTGGGAAGACACGGAATTGGGACCACCGACTGAAGGCACAGGCCAACGGTGAAACAAGACTGACAAACACAGTAGAAGCTTGAATATTGGCAGGCTTTTCATTCAGCCTGAGAAGAATTGAACATTGAACATTGAACATTGAATTGAACATTTGATAATGTCAACAAAAACAAAACATCTGCACGACCAACCACTGTAGCAGCATTCACATTCTTTCACTTCCAACTACCTACTTGCTTGCTCTGTACACGTCACTCATTTATTGTGCTCCTCATCTGTGGTTTGTTGTTCACCGTTTACTGTGTTGTTCCTGGTAAGTTTTCATGCATAAATGGGCCGAATATACATACGCAATGAGACGGTCGGCCAGGAGAAACACCACACTGACCTGTGCTCAGAGGTTATTGCCCATCCACACTTTTTGAGAAACATTTCATACCTCACTCTCTAATCCTCTCCCCCAACATTAGACGACTCCCCTCCCCTCCATGCACTCCTCCTGGCTGGATTCACTTTGAAGTAAAGTTCAGATTCACTCTTGGCGAAATCAAAATTAGGACGAGAAGCGGTGGCTGGGCCTGGTCGCACTAGCGCGCCTCTGAACGTGCACCACCACGAAGTTTCGGCACGACAACACCACCTCCTCATTCATCATAATCACCACGACACTCATTAAGGATAAGAGGGGATAGCAGAAGAACGCGATTACGATCCGAGGACGTACAGACAACCGGCGCCATACTTTTCAATTGGGACAACGTGATGGAATAATTGTTGTCCGACGGTCAAACAAAGGAAGGAATACGAGATTGCTACGGCTTCTCCTCACGACTTTCAATTGCGGCCATCAAAGGACCGCACTCGGATCCAGCAATGAAGCTGTCTTCATGGCTGAGTCAATCCGCTGGGATTCGACCTTTATCAACTCGTTGCGGACTCTTAATCACATTACTGGCCTCGAGCGCACGAGCGATAACTTTCAACCCAATTCCTTCTCCGAACCTCGATCTCGACTCCCTCGGTCGAATTGCCCTGGCAGGCGATTTCGATGGTATATCGTTGTATCAATTCGAGGGTCAGAATGAGAACGGGTTCAGCACCAACGGTAGCCAATCTATATTATCCCGCTTTCCCAATGGAGGTTTTGCGACGCTCGCATCTGCCGACGCTGGTATACGCGCGATGTGCCCGTTTGTTATGAAGGATGGATCACTTGCAGGTATCATTGTAGGAGGAAATTTCACAAGTTTGGGGGGAATGGAGTCGCAAGCCGTCGCTATGTTCGATCCCACAACCTCTAAGATTACACCATTAACCGGACTCTCCGGACAAGTCTCAGCACTACTTTGCGATCAGGAACAGGAGACGGTATATGTTGGAGGGAGCTTCCGTGGCGCAAATTCAACAAACGCAATTGCTTGGGTAGGCTCAGCTGGATGGACCAATTTACCATTCGCTGGCTTCAACGGGCCTGTTACATCGATAACTAAGGCATCTGACGGGCATATTATCTTTGGCGGAACTTTCACCGGCTTAGGAAATGCCACAAGACCCAACCTACCAGATCAGCAGATCATAAACATATCCGGCGGCAATATCACCAGCGGCGCTTCTTCATCTACCACAGGCTTCTCGGACCCTAGAAATATTGTTTGCAAAACCAGTGGCATCGACGGAGAAGGTAACACATGGCTCCTGGCCGATGAAGCCCCAGGTTTCTGGGACGCATCTTTCCAATTCGGGTTCCAACCAACGAAATTGAGATTATGGAATACTCACAAAGACGGACGAGGTGTAAAGACATGGCGATACACAGCACAGCCGATCAATGGTATTATGAATTTTACCTACATTGATCCAGTAACCAAACAGAATGCATCCTGCACTTCCGAATGTCCATTAAGCAGCGACCCGGCTATCAAATTTCAGGACTTTCATTTTGTTAACATCGTTGGAATGAGCGGATTCCGGATTGATATATCTGATTGGCATGGTAAAGGTGCTGGTTTGAATGGAATAGAGCTTTTCCAGGACGATATCTATGCATACGCGATCAACGCCTTCAATGAACCCACCTGCACAGGTATCCAGCTTTCATCCACCTCCACAAGGACTGGTCCTTGGACTGTCACTCCTTCTCGCCAGAGCGTATCCGACTACCTCTCAGCTACTGTAACTGAAGCTGATTCGGCTGCGGTCACATTTCTTCCAGATATCAAACAATCAGGAAACTACTCAGTCAACATTTACACCCCTGGTTGTCTCCAGGACAGTAGTTGTGCGACGCGAGGCCGTGTCAACATTACTATAACAATGGCAACATCCAACGGGCAAATCAGCAAGGAAATCTCTCAGACTAATAATTTTGAGAAGTATGATCAAATATATTTTGGCTTGATAGAAGCTGGCGATGAAGCTTTCCGTCCATCGGTTATTCTCTCCCCAATTTCTGGACAGAACATCCCCAACTACTCTGTTGTAGCCCAACGAGTTGGATTCACTCTTATTTCATCCAGTGTTGGATTGAATAACCTGTTCGAGTTCGATCCTACTCAACTTGCGGTTGACACTGCCGCACTTGAAAATTCAACATTTACCAAGGCCGGCGTAAGTCTCGGAACAGCATCGGAAGTAAATGCGTTGACAACATCTGGGAGCACAACATTCGTGGGAGGCAACTTTACCACCAAAACTGCCAATAACATTTTAGCTATTTCCGGGAGTGAGGTCACTCAACTAGCAGGTAGTGGATTGAATGGGGTGGTCATAGACTTGTTCTTGAATGGCACGATTCTTTATGTCGGTGGTAAATTCACCAATACAAGCACTGGAGGAAGTCCGGGCCTGAACAACGTGGCGGCTTACGATACGGGAAAGAAGACATGGAGTGCTTTGGGGGCTGGTGTTAATGGAATCGTGGACTCTATCGTACCGCTGTCTCTGAATATTACCAACGTTCCAGAAACCGTCATCACTATCACGGGTGGATTCGACCAAATCCTAGCATTTGGCAGTAACAAGGCCATATCTGTTTCTGGATTCGCTGTCTGGGTACCATCGAAAAGCGTTTGGCTTCAGAATTTGCCTGGACCGGTTATGTCCATCAATGGAGAGTTGTCTGCTGCTACAGACATCCCTGGTGGTGGATCCCTCTTTGCTGGTTCGTTGTCTTCATCCCAGCTACTAGTTAGTGGTGCTGTAGGTCTAACAACAGATGGTGCCCTGAACACCTTGCCTGTTAAAATCCAGTCATCGCAATCACAATCAGGCCTCGCGAAGCGAGCTACCAGTACACGAAATGTAACTGGAGTAGTCACTGGATTGTTCAACGAGGAAGGAAGTCGTAATATAACTGTTCTTGGAGGGCATTTCACCGCAACTGGAACCAATGGATCGGATATTCACAACCTCATCTTTATAGATGGTGCAAAGTCAGACACAGTCACCGGCATTGGATCAGAGTTATCAAGTGACTCTACGGTCCTCGCATTAGCTGTCCAAGGAGATCTACTTTATGCAGGAGGTTCACTTTCTGGAAATGTGAATGGTGCAAACATCAATGGCTTACTGTCATACAACCTAGCAACATCAGGGTTTCCTACCCAGCCGCCTGCGCTTGCTGGAGATTCGGTCGCGGTTCACGCCATATCGGTTAGACCTGGCACATCTGATGTCTACGTTGGTGGAACTTTCTCGGATGCTGGTGCTCTTGATTGCCCTGGTGTGTGTGTTTTCTCAACCTCAATATCTCAATGGAATCGACCTGGAGCCACCTTGAGAGGAGTTGCCAATGTCATGACATGGGCGACGTCGAATTCGTTGATAGTTGGGGGAGCCTTGTTGCTCAATGGTGTCAACACCACGTTAGCAACATATGATGCGAAGGCGCAGGAATGGTCGGGAACTGCAGGAGCTGGAGCTATACCAGGACCAGTAACTGCACTTGTAGCTGCAAATACCGATGCCTCGGAACTTTGGGTTTCGGGAACAGCAGCAAACGGCTCAACATTTCTCATGAAGTCTTCGAAGGGTACATTCAGCTCAATTGGGGACGTGTTCGGAGCCGGTACTGTCATTCGAGGTCTTCAGATCCTGTCCGTCAGCAAGGACCATGATTCAACAGACCTCGTCTCTGCAAGCGAGACTCTCTTGATCACTGGTGCACTTATCTTACCTGGCTTCGGAAATGCTTCATCAGCCCTATATGATGGCAAGACCTTCCGGCCTTTTGCTCTTACTAGTAGTTCGTCCAACAGAGGAGGAAGCCTGTCTCAAGTCATCTCACAAAAGGAGAAGTCATTCGGCAAAAAGAGTATGTATCCTCCTTCCTGCATCAAACATAACTAACAATTTAATAGAAGGTGGTCTTGCCGTTGGCTTCGTTGTACTAATTAGTCTTGCGATTGCCCTCCTCTTAATCTTCCTAATAGTTCTCGCTGGTATCATCGCCGAACGCATTCGCAAGAAGCGCGAAGGCTACATGCCAGCCCCGACATCGAGTTATGACCGAGGCGCCGCAATGACAAGAATGCCACCCCAACAACTATTCAGCTCCATCGGCCAGAACCGCAGTGGAATCGAAAAACAATCGACTTTAATTTGAGTTTCTTCTAATGATAACACGGCGTTTGGCTTGGGTAATTGGCGTTCAGGATAGGCAGTGCGCTGTCTTTTCTACTACTTTGTTTCATGTCCATCTTTCGCAGTGGTTAATTACCCACTGCAACACACTTCACAAGAAGAGCCGGCATGCTCTATCTTCGGCTCCTTTGAGAGCATTTAACGCCCCGGATCACCATGTTTCTCCGTTTGCACCTCCGCATATACGGTTGAGACTTAATGTCTAGAAGCTACCACTACACCTCTTTCCTTTTTTTCACGCCATATCCACCTCAAAATCCGCCACAATCGCTCTTTTCTTTTCTTCAATGTATGATATATGGAAGTCCACGCTATATTGCGTGGCCCCGTTGCAAAATTCTGAGATTTGGTGAGCTTGGAATTTGGAAGGGAATAGTAGATCCCGAATCAACATTTGCACCAGGGGAGGTTGGGCGCCTTTAACCTGTTCGCAGTTGTATGTATGTGCAAAGCCTTGTAATGTATTCATCGCCGATGATGCGGCTAGAGGATGCAAATAAATAAATGAAATTACATCAAAAATATCTTGCCGATGATTCGTTTTCTATGACTAGATACATACGATTATGTTCATCATATAAGACACCTACGTATGTATAATCCTACACTGATTCTACATTTCACAACCAGCTCCGTTTCTCAATTACCGTTCAAACGCTCTATCCAGCTGCTCTCTCATCTGTCAAACCCACATTCTCATGAGACCTGAGGTTGGAATAGTGTTTGTCTTGTGCATGAAGATTTAACATTGTGAAAAGAAAATTTGTACACTCTGGTTTCGGAGTGTTGTTGATATAACTTGGAGCTCATGATTGGGTAGTTAGCTATACGGTTCGATTGTGCTTGTGAAATATGTCTTCCTCACTGATCGTTTCTGTCGACCAAAACAGCTTTGTGTTCAGTACAGAATCCCCGAGCCTACAGGATGTTCCCTAGTTCGCTTTAAGAACTGAAACTACGACAAGTGTCATGGCATATTGGTGAATATCATTCTATGGATATATTTTAGATTGACATACTTTGACTTCAGCATTTGATATTTGTATTGTCAGAGATATTTGTGGAATCGCAGTTTTTCAAATGGAAGCAAATTGTTTGATTTTTTTTTGGAAATTAAGAGTATAACTTGTGTGGATTCCAGCATTCCTTCTCACCGGCTTCGTTTCACCCTACTCGGCATCTGGTTCTTCAAAAAGTTAGTTGGTGTTTGGTATAATTCTTGACCATGGTGCTTCGGCTTACTTGGTCCATGCGGTTCGAGCGGCCGCGTCAGCCGCATCGGGTATTCGATATCAACACCACGCTGCACGTAGAGCTTATAAGACTATTGATCGCCAGCGAATACCCCGAGCACTTACGCTATACGAGTGTAGTGGTTCCCCATACTCAAAGTATGTCAGGTAAAAGCGGTTGGAGTGATTATGTCAGGTATAAGGTATGTTGGAAGTGTATACTGGCAAACGAACGAGGAAGGCAAGGTAAGCGAGAGAGGGTCAGGAATCAAATAAGGGATATTGCAGGGATACTTTGTGCTATGTTCTCAAGCTTAGTTGTTATGCGTAATTAATGTTTGCGATAAAGACTGACCCAAAATATGGGCAGCTGCACAGGCACTTATAGTCATCAAACGATGTGCACTGTGGCGGCGGCAATAGGTGACCTTCACACGGATCCCGTATGTACGTCTGACAAGAGTAGTATATTTGTCCATCTGGGCATCCCGATATGCAACTAAATACGAGGATTATCATATCTAGCCCACCAGACCAGCCATCAGGGTCCACGCCGTTCGGAGGGGGTTTATTTCTAATAGCTTCGATATCGATAACAGTTCGATTGAAATAGGTTGGGACGTTGGACACGTCTGGGACCGGGTGTGCCAAACTTTGACTTGCAAGCATCAAACCGGTGAATATCTGTGATATATACATGATGGTATCCTTGAATGGATCTGTGTGCGAAGGATATTGGATGAAAAGAGCAATCGTTTTCAAATCGTCCAAACAATAAAGTGTTTGTAGTTTGTGTACTCCTACGGCTTCTTATACCTTTCTCTTACAACAAGCTTTTGGGAAAGATCAAGATAACGCTTCTGTCCAGGAAACCTACTCTAACACCGTATATCCTGTTTCTTGCTGTGATAAGAGGACATTTTCAGCTCGTTGTTAGCCTGTTCGTGGACTTGGGGCTTTGGGTATTATACTCTTGTGATCTGAGCTGACGTTAGAGTTTTAGGATGTCGATAGAATTGTTTGGCTTTTCAACAGATACGTCCTCTTTTTTATGTGCAATACAGTACTCCTATCGTGAAATTTAACATCTCTTTGTCCTGGAGCTGAAAAGAAGTTCGAACAGATCAGGAAAGTGTATAGTTTTCTCTCAACCAGGGAACTCTAATGATTTCATTGCGGAGGGAAAGTAACACTGTCTACGTTTTTATATTTGGAAAAAGCCAAAATATATACAAACATGCTGTAATTATGATTGAGTGGGAAATGCAATTTATCAGCTCCGATACCTTCAGCTAGGCGCATACGAAGTATATATCACTGCATTGAAAGGAAGACCGTTTTCAATGTTCGCATATGCGTTCGCATATGCGCATCAGCACATACACACATATACATATATATATACATCACCCAAAGAAGAAGATCTTGGGGTTATTTTTTTAAGCTTCGAGTCTTTTTAAACTTCGAATCAACCTCCGAATCAACCTCCGAATCAAATCGAGCAGCTTTCAAGGAGTTTTGAAGGTTCTGACGAAAGGTCGAACCTTATTTCCTTGTCAAGTGTTGTCACGCGCTCAACGGTTTTACTGGACTGTCTTTGATTTTTATGTATATCTAATCTATCCAAGATCTTTAGCAACTCTAGCACCCACCCCGGCCCCCTTTCCTCCCCAGTAGTCCTCAACTGAACCATCTATATTCCCGTGTAACTTATATACCACCCCAAGCCCCCCTCCTCTTTCCTTTTTCGCCGTTCTAGCCCCCCAAAGCCCAGTCTCCTATGCCGGCTTTCCCAGCCTCACCCATCAACCAGGTTTTTCTTCTTTCTTTCCATCCATCCAGGTGAGCAAGTAACGATAGCTTCATGCCGTGTGACTGTACCAGAAAAGCATAAAAGAAAAAGAGGCGTGTAACGATAATGAGCAAATTTGAGATTAGGGTGTTGGCTGGCTGGCTGCTGATGTGATGTGGTGTGGTGATACAAAATTAGGTACCTACTCTACTGTAGTATCACCGTCGTACGTAAGGGGAGAGGGGGGGGGGGCTTTTTTTTTACTTTGCGAGATGGAAAAAATCACGCAAGTTGCACTACCTTAGAGCTCGATCTGGCTGGGATGGGCTGGGCTGTACGCTCATGGGGTTTTGATTTCTTGGTTTTC
>Ga0247734_1000688_pt1 | contig 28202 bp, 21 predicted proteins | sample UWRJL103311B2_FD_180933 | JGI IMG/M metagenome (GOLD analysis project Ga0247734, IMG submission 180933) | Plant litter microbial communities from Arlington Agricultural Research Station in Wisconsin, United States - UWRJ-L103-311B-2 | ecosystem: Environmental > Terrestrial > Plant litter >...
CTTACATGTAGTTTTTATTTTATTTGGGGAAGCAGGAAATCACATTCACATCAGGCCATGCACAATCCAGAAATGCTAATGTTCTTGCAGCCCCACGACGATCATCAAGTATTAAACCAGTCAGACCAGCCTATTCCGAAAGATCGATATCTTCCTCTTCACTCTCATCCAACGACAATATGGAGAATCTACCCCTCCCAGGCGCAATCAAGCGTCTTTCCTTCCCTGGAATGCACTCTCCTAAGAGCTCCACCCGATCCATTCCCCAGATTCCTGCAGTACACCTAGATATCGGAATCGAGTCTCCTCCTTTGGTGTTCTACGGCACGGTCGCAAACAGCAGTGGCGCCCTCCTCTCGGGTCAATTGAAGGTTATGATCAAGGATGACCAGACAACAATCGAAGAGTTCAAGATGAGGATGGTGCAAGATGTGCAGAAGAAAAAGCCGTTCCATGGTCATTGCAGCGATTGCGAAAGACAAGCAACCGAACTGACAAAATGGTCATTTTCACAAGGCCCAATGACTCTCAAAAGAGGGGAGCACAGCTTCCCATTTAGCTTCCTACTCCCAGGCACTCTCCCAGCGTCCATGAAGGGCATGCTTTCGGAGATTGGTTATACGTTGAAAGCAACGTTGCAAACCACCTCTGGTGAGGTTGTGAAGGTTTCACACGTCCTCGATGTTAAGCGTGCAGTTCATCCCGGTGTTGACCCGCGAACCTCAATCCGAATCTTCCCACCCACGAATATTGTTGCCAAATGCAATCTGCCATCTGTGATCCATCCTATCGGCGAGACAAACCTGTCAATGCGGATTGATGGTGTAGTCAAGCGTGAAGGCAAGACACAAACACAGTGGAAGTTGAAGAGAGTTACATGGCGCCTGGACGAAACACAGAGAATGACAGCTCCAGCATGCGCCAAGCATGCAGCGAAGCTGGGAAAGGACGTTGACGAAGCGAAGAAAAGTGTTGCACATCAAGAAGTCCGAACGATCGGCTTTGCAGAGTTGAAGGATGGCTGGAAGGGCGACTACGACACCGCGAATGGAGAAGTCGAGCTGGAATTCCCTTTTGGTATCAAGGCAGAGGGACATCCCATCTGCGATATGAAAACCGAGGATGGAACTGAGGTTTCGCACGTCCTGGTCGTCGAGATGATCGTAACAGAGGAATTTGCGCCAATTGGAAAGCCCAAGCAGACAACCCCAACCGGCTCAGCAAGAGTGTTGAGAATGCATTTCAATATCACTGTGACTGAGAGAGCAGGCCTGGGAATCTCATGGGACGAGGAGGCACCACCAACCTATGAGAATGTTCCAGCAAGTCCACCCACGTATGGGCAATCAGAGCCATTGGAAACCCCACAGGGACTTCCGGATTACGAGGATTTGGCACCTTTGGGCAGCCCTCTTATAGGAGAGAATCGGGAATTATCATAAAATTCAACATCTTTTCGAACGATATTCGGCTTGCATTTTTTGGGACGGTAATACATTGGCTTAAGCATTATCTCTTGCACTGGAGCAGAGTATTGGAGTTTTGAGGGGGAAAAAGGAGCATATTTGCAGCATTTTGCTGGTCGCGAGTATTTTTATTATGTTCTTCACGGCGGATATACCCCTGAATCGAGCTTTGGCGAATGGATGGCATTGAATAGATTTCACTTGAAATCGCGAGCGAGCTACTCTCTACTTTGAAATATCGCAAGCGATACCCTCAGTTATAGCTATCTTTAGCTATAGCATTATGAATAATTAAATGAATATGAACTAATTTAATTATACATTGCTTGCTGGTGAAGTGAATAAGCTGTGTGACCTAACCAGCCAACCCAGGATCCCAGGATTGAGTCTTTGCCGAAAAGGGGCTCGCTCGCTTAATTATGTACTGTACCAACCTCCCTCTTCCCCTTTTCTAAAGTTGCAAGCAGGTAGTGTGGCATCACATCTAGAAGCAAGCCGCAAAACCTTAACTTCATCAAGAATAGTTTCATTAATCATCTTCTCATTCACAAGTATATATATGTATATATATATAATATCCTGAAGCCAGGATCAACGAAGTTTTGATATGCCTTTCTCTCTATCTAGCAAAGAGAGCGAGTGAGCGGCGGGCTTAATTAGGAGTAGGCAAACAAGGCAGCACAACGGCAGGTTTTACTTCTTCGACATACACATACATACCACCCCAAAATTACCATACCATGGGCGAAGGAAAAAAAAAAGGGGGCTGGTGGAGGGGAATCCTCTGAAAACCCACTTTCTTTCTTACTGTGTGAATCTTCAATTTTCCTCTCAAATTTTCATCCACTTTTTGAAATACCATCCAACCGCCGCCGGAGCTGTGCGGTGTGTGTGCTAATTATATAAAGAAGTTTGGACCTTTGGGAAGGTGGAAGAGGTGGGAAATTTAGTCTGTAGTAAACACACACACACACACACACGTTTACAAAAATCTAAGAATAAAGGAAGAAGAATCGAAGTTTTATAGACACTTAAACAAAATGCGTGATCGTACGGATCTGGTATCTAGTCTGGGAAATGTACAGGGGGGTGGTGCTATTTTCTTTTATATCGTCCCCTTGAAAATGCCAAAAAAAAGTTGGTTCGAAACCACAAAATAAAACAAGAAAATAAACCCCTCCGCTCGATGCAATATATCGTAAAAGACAGCCGTGAAGTTTTTTTGCCGCCTTGACGGTCTTCGAAACACGAATTGAATACATAGATAGTGGGTGTTAAAGAAGGAAGTTGGGCATGGGAGATGGAAGTGAATGTGTCTAAGGGGACGGTGTTATTGGCCGTAGGCAGCCCAGTTGCGATGTGCGTCTCGTAGAACTAGGACAGAGGTTAGATTACATGTTAGAGGAGGGATAGTGGAAGTAACATACCATCAAGTACGTAGGACTGGCCACCCCGATCTTCACAGGCAACTTGTAGCCCACCTCCTTCAACAAAATCCAATACAACACTGTTAGGTAATTCTTGCATTTCGACATCGGGAATTGCTGGTAGTCTAAACGAACTGAGATGATAACGTCGAACGGCTCCAGCGTTTGTCTTATCTCGGTCACTGCCCGCAGGTGATATGATCAAATATCCTTGGGAATCAAGAACCATCGAACGCCGTTTCCAAAGTAGAGTATCGGGAAATTGGACATTGACATCGCCGATATCCACTTCTGTTGCTTTTGGATATGTTGCGGATTGTAGAGCTAGAGGCTCGCTTTCTTCGCGCACCGTAGGTGATATTGCATGCTTACTTTTGCGACTGGAGGTAAGGGAGGAAGACATTCTACGCATCATACGACTCGTTCGACTAGATTTCTTATCTTTCTCCTCGGACATCGAAGAAGATGAGCTTGCAGTTGGTGGAGGTGATACGACGTCTCTTGACATAGAGCGTCTGCCCGCGGAAATAGTTTTTGAAAACCCAGGGCTTCCATTGGTATGTGTTGATGGTGGGCGTAAAGGCGATAACATAGAAGGAGTGGAAGATGCCGGCTCAAGATTGATAGACCTACGACGCTCTGATAGGGACGCACGACCTTGGATTATCAAATCTTTTACCACAGCGATAGAAGAACGTCGCTCTCTCGTAGTAGTGGTGGTGGTCTTTGAAGCTCTCGAGGCTTTAGAGGAAGTAGACAGCCTTCTCTCTTGGATGGTTTCCTTGGGTGGAGTGGTTATAGCTTTGTGATGGTCTATAACTAAGGGAGACTGTTGGAGATCTAGTGGAGTATATTCCATAGGGTCCTTGCCTGCTTCAGGTTTTTTAGGAAAAGGCTGGCTGGGATCACGGATGATTCGTGCAGTGACAGAAATTGACTCTGGCTGAGATTTTTGTGATTGGCTTAAAGATTGGGAGCTCGAGCTCGAGCTGAAAACGCCCAATCGTTTTTGGATAGAGCTTGACCTGTCGCGGGGTCTAAATGCTTCCGGGGAAGATTCGCGAGAGGCATTAGGGGAAGGACTGTTCCTACTTAGTGAGTTCGCCCTGTCCGCAATAGACGGGGATTTCGAGTCGCGAGCGCCACCACCTCGAACCGCAAAAAAGGATGGGGATGGAAGAGTAGCTGTGCCAGGGATTAAAGGTGCTGTTGGCGCTAAGCTTGATAGTTTTTCGAGGGCCTTTATCCGTTGTGAGATTCCTGATCCAACGTTGACTTTTTTCGGTACGGCTTGAGATGACTGCTGACTGATGCGGTTCAAGTAAGCTGCAGACGCAGATACTGATCGAGAAATATCAACTTTGGGCGAAGGGGTCAGGAGGGTGCTCTCCTTGGTATCCTTCCCAAGTGGGTTGGAGAAAGCACGGGAGAATCTATTGCCTGGTTTCTTCTTTGGGCTGGATATTTCGCTTGGGAAAACTGGACTGATAGGGGACTTTGAAACAGATATTGGCTGAGCTTCATGAAACACAGCATCTTGTAGCTCGTCCATGAGATCGTCGTCTGACGAGAAATTTGCAGAATTCGCACCACTTCTATCAGAGAGATCAATATCTGTACGGATCGGCTCTACAAGCCCACTGCGTTTGATCGTTGTAGGTGGTGCTACCTCGTTGTCGGATTGCGAGGTTTTGATAGGGGATTTCGGTGGACCGGCTAACGAAGCTTCATTCTTTAGGTGTGGCATTGTTTCAGCTCCAATATCTAGTTCGATTGCTTTGCTCAGATCTTGAATGCTAAATTTCGACCTTGGTGCTTTCCACTCCTTCACTTCGATTGATATCGGCGTTACTGGTTTGGAACCTGCTTCTGGTAACAGAGCAGAATTACGTCGTGCTGAGTTATTGAAAGTAGACGTTGGAATGGATGCACTGGAAGGGCTAGTTTCTGGGGCGGCAGCAGCAGAATTTCGATGCGGTATCTCATTGAAGCTAGACGTTGGTATGGATTTATCGACAGGGCTTGCTTCGTGTCCTGCATTAGATGTAAGAAGTGGCGCTGAATTGAATGTAGACGTTGGAATGGATGCCATACTGAAATGAGGCTTTGGTGTAGTCTGGAGTTCCGGAACATTTTTCTCGGCATCTACACAGATATCCTCATTTTCCAATGCATTTTGATCTGAATTACTTTGCAGACTTTTTGGAAATTTAGTGTCCGGAGATTGCGAATCATCAACGATTGTTCTTTGCACGTGCTCTTCCACCTTGACCGTTTCCAATTCTTCATCTGAGTTCTGGACTTCAGGTGCAAATAATCTAGGGACATGTATTGGGCTTGGAATAGGATTGTATGTGACAGGCAACAGATAGGGTAGGTCTTCGAGCGAGGGCTCATCGTGTTTTGTGGCCGTAGGCTCCGGAGCGTGCGTGATCCGATTTAACGGTTTTAATGTAATACCCAGAGATTTCCTTCGAAGTGTAGGTGCTTCTGAAACCTGAGTAGTGGCAATTGAAGGTCTGACTGCCTTGTCCAAGTTTTCTTCTACGTTTGGAGTTTCGACCTTGACGGTCTGCGCATCTTGTACAGTCTCATCCGTAGACTCCGAAATTGAAGAAGCCCTGGTCGATTCTGCATGCTCTGAAGCACCAGCTGGGGAGACTGGATATGAGTCAGACCTTGCAGCATCCGACTCATCTGTTCTCAGAGTTGAATTGGTATCAAATGAGACTGCCGAGTCGTCCTCTTTCGTCATGTCATCAAGCATAGCGATTGTATCGTGAACTTCTCGTGGAGTTCCTGGTATGAGGCTATCGATTTTTTCAACTGGTTCCTCTAGCCCAACATTAGTAGACTGAGGGGGTGGCTCAGTGGGTAAAGAAGGAGTGAGCTTGGCGCTCATTTGTTTCTTTCGGAGCTCCAAGGCTTTCAGCAATCTTGCTTTCTCAGGTGTCATGGTGGGAACCTTTGGCGTGTTGACATTTGAATTCATAAGAGGTTTAGGCTTGATAGCAGACCCAGAACTTGAAGTTGGACGCCCCCCGCTGGTATGAGGGCGCGGAGTCTGTAAAGATTGAGGCATTGTACTGGGTAATTCGGGAGGTGGAACTGTGTTGCTAGAGTTTTCTGAAGGATGATGTGATTTGGGCCTATCTTTACCACTCTTGGAACCCCTTGAAAAGAACTTTAGTCCAGCAGGAAGCGTTGAAACTGGCCGATATTGAGAGGTTGACCCTGATGTATGTGGTCTGCCGCCTATGTCTAATGAAGGTCGTGGTCCTAGCTTTATTTTCGGTTTCTTGTTTGATCCGTATGATGATTCACTGATTAAACCAGGACGTACAGATTGTGAGGATTTTCGAGGTTCGTCAATGTGTACTATAGGTTCAGAACTCGGGGGTTCTCTTGGGGGACAAGTGGTATCGTCTGTATCTGTAATCGTGGAAATGTACGATGTGGATGTCACAAGGTCCGGGGGAAGTGGTATTGTTTCTGGAGCTGGAGCTGGCGCGGAGGTTGTTTTTGCCGTTGTAGGTCGTTCTTCAGGAACTGTTGACTGTCTTTTGATCCTCATATCCTCCTCAGCGTCCTCAGCTATTTCCATTAACCTGCGTCTTCGCAGAGAGCTTGTTGATGAGGAAGTGGAGCCGGATGCAGTGTGCAGTGAGCATGCCGCCGACAGCGTGCTATCCTTCAACTCCTTGGATGTGGATATGGGAAAGACTGTGTCGTTTGGGGAAAACCGCTCGGTCACCGCGTTAAAATGTACTGTAGCCCGGGCTTTGGGAAATCAGCATCCAGGCTCATAGCGAGGAATAGGCGATTTACCTTGGATCAACCTCGAGCACCCTTCTGGCACATATTTGATAACAACATTTCTCCGTCTATATCTAAGGAACCCAAAAAGCGGCGCAACCTCTTCAAAATTTGCAATCGAGTTTCGAATTTCTACGATGCCTCCATTCCCTCTGCCTAGCAGTTCTACCTCTTCCCGCGAGGCATATTTGAGCAAGAACCTGCCACGCAATTAATTATCGGTTCTGTTCCCTCATGGACGCAAGGAGCAAACTCACCATCCTCCTGGTTCTGCCACCGCAGCCTCGTGCGCTTCCTTGACCTTCACATCATCCAGGCCATTCAGCGACATCTCCCCTCAATCCCCCACAGGTGTACGGGTTGAAAATGTTGTGGCGGAATAGAATTCAGTCGTCGATCATTAAAGAATTTCTACCCCTGACTATCAACGCTACCGAACCATTGAGACGATGATTGGCCTTAGTCTGCCAGCGACAACCATGAGACTTCGAAGATGCTCAAGCGAGGTAAATAATGACGAGCAGCCTACAAAGAGATACTAGAAAGACGATAATGATATCAACGCAGAGAATCTTCAAAAAGTAATGGTATGGCGTAGCGATACGGTGCTATGGTGGATCTCCACGATGGGACTAGTTTGCTGCACCGAGATTATGACTGGTCTGGACTCAGCCGAAGCATGCGACCACCGGCTTGTAGACCTGTCAGACAATATCGTACAGATGCTCTTGTTGATGAGGGCGAGTGAGTGTACAGGTCAGGTTGCAAATGACAGATTGTTTCAATGTGGTATTCCAAAGAGGGGAGACAGCAGAGGTTGATGGACTGACTGTACATGTAGAACTTAAAGCATCGCATTGACCTTCGCCCCTCCCTTTCCCCCCGCACAGTCCCCGCGGATGGATTGTATTCCTCTGTTCGTCGGAAGTCAGCGTTGGTAATAGCCAATGGGAGCCAATCCAAGCCGATGCGAAAGTACATTTCGCCTCTTCTATATGCAGTCGAAACGTCCATTGTACAGTATTTCGACTGGCTAGGTGCTAGGTTGGTAAACAAAGTGACCCGGCAGTCATCCCATATGCGTCTACTTACTTACAGAAGATAGCCTTTTCCTATGCCTCAGTAGTGGGGCATTCATTGACTTTGGCTGTCAGATTTGTATCTTTATGTACGTCAAAACTGGGGGACGAGCTGGCACTAGTGAAGGTGTGAGCACTCGCAGTTAACTCTCTCTGCAACAGAACTGTTTGCAACAAACTGGTGCGCTTCATTAGCTCTCAGTCTTCGAGCCTCCATCTCATGCCTCCGAAATGTCGATCAAAAGAGGCCATGGTGCAACTTCAAATACTTCACTAGTAGAAGTCCCGGCATCCAATCTACGGGAGGTGAACTTGTATGGACTTGGAGCCGGATGATAGCCCGCTTTATATTAAAAGCAACTAAAGTGCGGTAGATCAACAGGGAATGACCATGATTCTTGATTCATTAAATCAACCGTTAATTCACCGATTGAAACGTCTCAGAGTTTGATAAGAAATGCTGGTATATTACTGCAAAATGGGTTTTCAAAATTGTAGATCAGAGAGGGGTTTAAAAAAAAGCCAGTGCATCGAGAGGACAATGTTTCCACCCAAATTATCGATATTTTCAAAGATACCAAACGACCCGAGTCGGCTTGAACACGATGCACAGGGCTTATTTATCAGGCTCCTGGGTTCGTGTCTGGATTACGCTTCTGGTGATTGCGGTTGAAAGTCTGACCCGATCGACACGATATTATAGACTCAGGATCATACCGTAAACAATCGAAGTATATATCTGCGCAATCGTATGCAAAACCTTACAAAATCCAACAATAGCTCTAGCTAATAATTGCAAGAGCTTATGTCTAAAAAGATCGTATCACCCAACAGATGAGGAGGCTCGGCCATTGCGCTACCACCTTGAGCCTCCACCCCTCTCTAGCATCTAGCATTTATCAATTTCGAACCATTCTCAATATGTCATTATTTCTAAGCTACGGGAAGAGATACATTTATGCGCCGTTTGACAGCAAATACACCTTCATTTCAGTGAGATGAAAATCTTTTGGAGAATCCAAACCCAGATTTTCCAATTGCTCAGTCCTTTCTTACCGAATATCAATATATTATTGACTTTGTTGGCGAGACCCCGTCAATTAACATTCTCGAATTTTCTTGTGCCGCATCAGAAAAACCGCCGACTAAGTCATCATGCGGAAGCACTTGGATACAAGAGAAGAATGTAATCTTTTTTTGCAGCAATGACTGTATTCTAGACAGTTTGCTATCTTCAATTTTAAAGATCTTATGTCAAGGTTGAAAGGAGCTGTATTCAGTTTGCGGTCACATGAAATGTCATCTATTAATAAGGCCACACTAGCTCTAGTCTTCTTAGGCATTTTCGATCATGAAAGAATTGTTTTCGTTATGAAATTCTCATGCACAGGCTGATGAAAACTCTGGATATAGCTCCATCCAAGGTTATAAGTTATCCTATAGCATGAGATATTGCGAACCACATAGAAGAAATCGGGGGTAGATTTAGCAAATCCCTCATTTAAAAATACTAAACGCTACCTCAAATCTATTGTCTTCGACTGACTTTTACTGTTTGAGGCGTTTGAACTTCATGGGGTGTCTCGTAGCTAGTCACTCTATGGAAGAGTACAAAGAGTTTCACATGATACTTAACTTTGACTCCCTCAATTGTTCGAGACTCCCTCATAGCAAATGCAAGAGTTGCAGGCTTGGAGATCTTTCCGTGACCGGCATTCTTCTCCTCTCGACAATTGTACATAACACTATAATCAACAATGAAGACCCGAACATCAAAGCTCTTCTCAGCAACTCTCCAACCCAATATTGAAGACATTGCTGATGACCAATAAATAAGTATGTTCTCAGCCCAATTTCTCCCTTTCCATGAATTATTTGTAGGGACCAAAAGCTCAGGATCTTACCATGTCGGCTGTGGTGTACAACCTGTCTATCTACCCATCAGTCAAGCCTACCGGTCAAGGTTTTTTCAACCCCCACCCCCCACGAATATCTTTCACTCGGACTGGTGTTGGAATTGTCCCTCTATGGGTACTAGGGGTACTAGGGGCAACAGTAGCCAGACTGGATATCCTCGAGACTCTCCCTACATAGCCCTCAAGTATGAACATGGGTTCGTGCGTCGTGCGCCGTCAATAGTAGCATCTAGCCCTTTGAAGGAGAAAGCTTGTTACGAAGGAAACTTGATCTTGATACAGACCTTATACTCCTAACCAGGAAGGTGGGGTGTTGAAACAGCGGTGAATTGCATATGACTACGACCTTGACAAGGCAGCAGGTTAATGACCTTAGTCAGATTCTTCTTCAACTATGATATAACTAAAAGAAACTCAAGCGACTCTGGTTCCCCCTCATTACGACATTGGAGAGCAGATTTTGCAAATCTGCAACCAAATTCATTGTTATATGATTTTGTCCAGCGCATTGTTGGATTTTACAGCAAAAGAACAATACAGGGAAAATTACGCCTTATTACTCACTTATAGATTGACACAATGGCTATCCCCACTTTCAAACTGAACAATGGTGTTGAAATACCAGCACTTGGTTTTGGTACTTATGCAGCCGCAGGGACCGCTGAAAAAGGCACAATCCGGAAAGCTGTAACTGCAGCTCTTGATATTGGATACAGACATCTTGATTGTGCATGGTAGTGAGTTTACTTTCGTCACGTCCCTAGTCAAGAGTAAGTCATGCCTGACCGAATCTAGTTATCAGAACGAAGATGAGGTCGGTGCGGGACTACGAGATTTTTTGATCGCCAATCCTAGTGTGACGAGAGACGATATATTTATTACGACAAAGGTGTGGGTACATCTCTATGAGCCTGAAGACCTAGAATGGAGCCTCAACGACTCTCTACGAAATCTTGGTCTAGAGTACGTCGACTGCTTCTTGGTCCACTGGCCATTTGCTGCTGAGAGGACTGAAGATCGCAGAGTCAAACTTAACTCAGATGGCAAAGTATATACATCCTCTGGGTTAAATTGATTAAACGATGATTGACGTTACTTCAGTATATCATCAAGAAAAGTCTTACGGAAAATCGTAAGCCCATCTGGCAGGCTATGGAAAAGCTCTACAGAGCTGGCAAGACTCGTTCCATTGGAGTATCCAATTTTAAAATTGAACATCTCGACGACCTGCTTCAATTTGCCGAGATCAAACCGGTCATTAATCAAGTGGAAATTCACCCATTCCTTCCTAACACAGAGCTTTTGGAGTATTGTTGGTCTCATGACATCCTGCCAGCCGCATACTCACCGTTGGGGTCGCAGGAGAAGGTGTCTGAGAAGCTCCTGGACAATGAAGAGCTTAAGTCTATTGCAGAGAAAAAGGGTGTGAGCTTAGCACAGCTTTTGATTTCCTGGGGAATAAAAAGAGGATACGTGGTGCTTCCAAAGAGTGCCAACCCTGAGCGAGTCAAAAGTAATTTCAAGCTCGTAAATTTGAGCGAAGAAGAATTCAAAGGCGTCCAGAATGTCGCAAAGGGCCGACACACACGGCTGGTGAACCCAACCTACATGTTTGGATACAATGTGTGGCCGGAGGAAACTTCTTAATCTCAGGCTAAATTGAAACAGAGACTATCATAAACGTATATAGACCGAGTAGAAGAAATAGGAAAGAGGCCACTATTACTGTCATTCCGCACTTCCGAGTAAGACACGGTGCAAACAAATACTTGGCAGAAAATGCACCTCGTCTGACAAGTTCCCATAAGCTGCTGGTTTGTGGCACCTGCATCGCAAGAATATAGCACAAGTATGCGGTATTGGTAGCATCGGTAAACCCATGTAAGCCTTAGTTGGGACGGCTGGACGAATGACCAATTCTCATGTGAGCGACATATGCGCTGCAGCTGTCTGCTTTTGTAAATTATCAAGCCTGTCGATTCGTCTAACCTGTGAGTTAGCGGACATATATTCATTCTTCCGTCACATCGTGCGTCCCCAGATTCTATTGTGGTGCAACCCGACGGGACGGGACCGATTAGCACCAATCATTTTTGCAGGCATAATGCTAGCCACAATTACAATTACAAAGTTGGTAATTTTGAATATTGGATCTCTTGCTTGTGGCAAAGAGTGAGTGTTATCGGGGCTGAGCAATTGGGGCTTTCGTATCTGCATACCCCGATACGATATGGACTGAGTCCACCATGACGACGCTTTAGTTTCAAACATGACATCTCTATCAAGCCAATACATTTACTTGTACGTCTTTGCAATAGATGGTACATGTGAAAATAAGCACAGCTATGGTATTCGTAATTTTATATTGAACCATGCGATATCGCAGTCCAATTCGCAATGTGATGGAATCTTCATGGCCATGCTGCACAAAGGTAATCAAGAATTAAATCTGAAGTTGTGAGGTGTTGTAACCCAGTTTCAGCGTACAAAGTATAACGCTTCCATTATTATATATTCCTAACCACAAGCTCGGTATCCTTTACTAAAAATGTGCTGTACCATACTCATTCATCCCATTCTCACTGTCCTCTACAGATATCGGGACTTCAGTCATAGCCGCAAGACGAAACAAATGACGGGCTTGCAAAGTAGTGTCGTAATCAACCGTGCCGGTATCTATAGTGGACTATAAGCCAGGTTCGAAGTTGATGGGAATTCTCCCGCTAGAACTTACGGAGGGTACTTCGGCCATCGAAAAACACAACACTATGCTTTTTCCAATGAATTCTAGCTTGGTAGTCATGTCCCATTACCATTCTGTCCATCAAGAACTTTGTGATACACTCTGCCTCTAAGTCTTTGAGACCAATGATATTCTTCTTAAATTCTTGATTCAGAAATATTGATTTTTCACCAGTAACTGGATGTACCCGTACTAGAGGATGGATTGAGTCAATAGGATCATTTCGTACTATGCCTCCCAGACCCTTGGTGTGATTAATCATCTTTTCAGAAGTGTGGACAACTTTCACTTTGTCAATCATGCTTTGAAACACAGGAGAGAGCCTCTTGTATGCTATGGTAGTATCGCAAATAACAGTGTCGCCTCCAACATCCTATTCATAAATGAAGTCAGCATACTCATAGCTTCAGAATTCGAGACTATAATTAGGGGAGTCGTATATTGTCACAGAAAGTGCAAAACGTACAGGACAAGCTAAGATACCAAGCATTATGTATCCAGGAGGTTGTCTCTCATAAGATACGTCGTGGTGCCAGAGTGTCGCAGTCATTTTGTGCTCGAAGAACTTGTTTATTTCTCCCTCATTATTATCTCGATGAATGATATGAAATTGTGGGAAGCCTTTAACCTGGCCGCTAACAGGTTGCATGGAAAGCTTTCCGTAATGAGACATGAAGTCGACCTATCAGGTGAGCATAGTCAGTTCAGCAAGTAAGTTTTTCTGAAAATGAGATTCAAACTCTTCAACTTCCTGATACTCGAAAAATCCAGGAAATTAATTTCAATAGGAATTCCTAGAAGCCTTTTTATGCCCAAAAGTACCGCACTTACCTGAAATTGAGGTCCAGCTTTCAAAAAATCAAGTTGCTCTCGCAGGATCACAACCTTTCTTTCACAGATCAGTAAGGCTAGCTCATCTTTGGCCTCCTTTGAAAGAGTTTCCAATTTGACACCTGTTAGGATCGTTCCCATTCTCGGCGTGATAGCCTTTTGGGTCACACCATCTTGGAAAAGATGTGGCTTTGTGATATCTGCACGAAGTGCTGGGTCCTGGTAGTCGAAAAGAGGGAAATTATCATGCCAAACACCTTCCTATCACGAAGCTAAGCAAAATATGACAATCAGTGCAATGATAAGTAACTTACCTCCCAGACAGGCAGATATTCTGGAAATTCTGTTCTCTGTTTACTGTGCTCGAGATAATCGTCGTTCAGTGTCTGGTAGGCAATATTGATATCATAAGATGTTTTAGGCTCTGATATATCGTCATCGGTTCGACCTGGCGCCATTATGAATATATTCTTGAATTTCGATCTCTAATTCGTAGCCAAATTCTTTGAAATTGCCGGAGGACTATTGGTGGACAAAAAAGCAAAGATAATTATTTTTGATATATTCTGCACAGCAATATTTGGTGAAGAGTCTTTGTGAAGGGGTTGCTGACACGAAAGAGGATAAGAAGGGAAGAACAGCCAAAGAAATCCGAAGTTTTCCAAGTTGAACGGATAGATATATTGTAGCAACTAAAAAGGCATTTATGAGACTTCGTGGTCGAATATTAGAAAGCACATAAGAAAATGCAAACAGAATTATGCACAGCGGGAAAGTGGATGAAGTGAAAGCACATTCTTTTTTGAAGGAGTCCTATTTATATATTGGCTGGGCCACAATTCGTAGAAGCTGCAATTTGGTCTTATGATCCAGATAGAGCATGAGGCGGTCTCCATACTAAATGCCTGAGAGACAACAAGTGTGAGGCGGTGAGGAACTATGTTCATACACCTGCTTCATTAAGCTCCGTAGGCAAGGGTTATAAACTTGTCAGAGGAAAACACCGTATATAGTTATAAACTGATGTGTGGTATTATTATACAAGGAAAGGGTAGCATTGACGTTACAGATGCTTGCCTGTCAGACTTGCATCACGCAGGTTGAATCCCAAAAAATAACTGTCATAAACGGCTGCTGTGCTATGAATAGCGGTTCGTGCACACGTCGTAATTCCAACGCCGATCTTTAAGTAAGCCATATTCTGAAGGAATCCGACTACGTGATATGGGAAGACTTAGCTTGCTACGTGTCTCGAATTGCAGGGTAGATTTCCGTGGGGCCACTAGTGGGGAGCGAGGAATGGGGTGCAGTACGGCACTCGCACTTTCCCAAGCATGACACTGTTCGCAGATGTGTAACCGGAGGTTTTCTACTGTAGTAGAAAAGATGATGTGTCGTTGTACATAGTTTGGAAGCTAACAAACCGAGCCGCAGTGCGGCGCTATATTATTCAGTGATAGAGCGTGAAGTAATACCGCTACCGCCACACTAGATCTCGTTGTTCCGATTACGGAATCTATCGTAACCTCCAAAACTCCCATACATAAGGCAGTAGTATTCGCCTCGTCCTTCTGAGCTATGGGCAATGACAAGGCTGACATGCACCATAGTAGATGAGTACAAGGCTACCAAAGTTGTAGACACAGCAATAGACATTGTTGAAACTATTCTTTGAAGATAGATCTAATATATGATCTCGATTATACTCTCCAAGGCAGAGGATTTTGATCTGATCATAATCTAAGAAGTAAGAGCGGGTGGTGATCTTGCGACTTAGAGAAACTGCTTTGGAAAGAACTATCGCAAAATTCGGCTTACAAGCCCTGTTGATGCGTCGACCTGTATGAGATAGTCCAATGCCAACTAGAAGCCATTGAGGGGATGATTCTCAATCGATCGAGTATGATTGTCAAACAAGGAAAAATCGGTTCGGACAAGTCCGATGGCTTCTCTGCTTTGACACAAGGACTGGTCTTGTGAGTCGGCTTCCGATGTACACCTGTACAGCAGCTGACAAGTTGGGAAGGGCTATTAGCACTCTAATTTAGTCGAATTTTTGCTGTTGATGAGAAGACGATAAAGGAAGAGGGAGATGGCTAAGAATAATTTCCTAGCTTGACCAAGGTAGTGTTAATAGCAAGCTTTTAGTCCGGTCCTGCAGTCAAGGGAAGGAGTAACTCATAAGCTCACGATAAGTTTCTCCTTCAGTGCTTTTTATCTTCATAATGCAGAGGTGTGTTTCAATCGTATAATTTGACTGTATATAGAGATCGATATCTTCAAGCTCTATATGATGTTCGTGCCCAAGCCCAACTCCCAACCCTTATAATAATACATAATTCACAAGCCTATTTGGTTTAGCAGAGAGCTCCGGTGCATATATAAAGTCTGGCCGTACCTAAGCATGATAAACCTTCAATCCTCGCCGTTTTCCGTCTTCCACCTCCTGATATATGCTTCACCACTGAAAGCTCCCTTGCTATCTCCCTCAAATCGACCTTTAAATACTTCGATGTTTTTGGTAACGAAGGGGGTGAGCTGGAAGTATCAGTATTCTCCATTAATTTGGTTTAGAGACGAGGATTCACCTTGAAGTCTTTGAGATCTTTAGGCACAACGTATGTCCTGACTTTGTCCCATTCTATCTTATATCCTCCATGCTTCGTGTGCCGACCCATTGATCCGGATCCGGTACCCTTGTAGTATCCTTTATTTGTCATTTTCGTGTTAAGAGCCTGGCGACTAATGCGCTTCAAGAGCGGCTGGGTTGCCTTCATCGTGCTAGGGTTGAGGAGTAGGGTGGTTGCTTGGAGCTTTCAACCTTCATCCAAATCCAAAATGTCCCAAGTCCTCGTCCTTGGCGCGGCCAAGCGGCCGCCTGTATCCGTACTCCACTTTAAAAAAAGTTGCAACTCTGACGGACTACCCCACCTGGTGATGCTCAATACAATAAATTCTAATACTTAGTTGAGTATCAATTAATTACTATGCCTGGAAGACAATCCCATGGCGGACCAGCACCGAAAAAGGCAAGTGTGCGGACCAATGCGAAGAAGAGATCATTAGATGCTTTCTCCATTGCGTCTCACCAAAATCCAGACAGAATCAAAGTACGACAGAATCGACTGGGCGCCAGTGAAGGAGGAAATCGACCAAACAAGCGCCGGAGAAATGTAGAAGATGATGACGAGGACGAGGACGAGGACGAAGACCAGCAAGATACCAAAAAGAAACATAAGGGCCCAGTAAAGGGTCGGTTCGATGAGCTAGATGTGGACGAAGGGAGCGACAGCGAAGGTAACGAGTGGAAGATGGGACAAGTCGACAGTGACGATGATAGCGACATCGATAGTGACGAAGCATTTGGAGAAAGCGACGAGGAGAAATTCGACGGGTACGCCTTTTCCGGGAGCACCGAGAATAAAAAGGTCCAGAAGAAAAAGCCTCGAGCACAAGCTATAACACTCGATGAAGATGATACGGATGATGAGCCGTCCGACTCAGGCTCAGGCAGTGACGATTTGGGCGACGATGCAATTGATCTAGCAGCAATGTTAGACGCCACAGAAGGCGAAGAATACCCGGTTGGAGTCGATGAGGAGCATGGGAGCAGTCTATCGGGCTTCGAGGATGAATTGGAAGACGAAGATGATGAAGAAATGAACAGCGATGACAGCGGAGACGAGTCTTCAATCTCTTCCGTAGATGATGTCTCAAATCCAGCCAAACTTGCAACGGTTCAAGAGATGGTGAAAGGTCTACCGCAAAAAGACCGTTCGATCCAAAGAATCAAAGATTACAGTTCTAGCGGCCCAGGAGAGAAATTAACAATGGATGATTTTACTGCCGTTTCCACCACTGCCACCAAAAGATCAAACAAGGAGCGGAAAGAAAAACAGCTTGGCATACCACTGGCTAAACGTCAACAAGATCGACTGGATCGCAGTGCTGCGTATGAAAAGACTAAAGAGGAGCTTGGTAGATGGACGGATACTGTCAAGCACAATCGCCGGGCTGACCATTTGATGTTCCCGTTACCCGATCATGACGTTAGTTCTGCGAAGAACAACACCAAGCTTCAACTGACAAGTACTGCAAAACCTTTCAATGAGCTAGAAGCTACAATACAGTCGATTCTCGAGGAAAGTGGTCTTGCTAATTCAGCTGGAAAATACGACGAAGACCGAATTCGTGAATTCGAGGACTTGGAAAGTAACAAAATGTCCATCGAGGAAGTCAAATCACGACGGGACCAGTTACGTATGGCTCGAGAATTACTTTTCCGAGAAGAAGTCAAAGCGAAGCGTATCAAAAAGATTAAAAGCAAATCATACCGAAAGGTCCATCGCAAACAGCGAGAGAAGGAGGAACGGATGAACAAGGAGGCTTTAGCTGAAGGTGGATTTGAACCATCTGAAGATGAGTTGGAGGCTCAAGATCGAAGACGAGCCACGGAACGTATGGGACAAAAACATCGGGAAAGTAAGTGGGCAAAAGCCACCAAGGCTACTGGTAGAGCAGCATGGGATGATGATGCAAGAGCAGGCGTCACTGAGATGGCACGAAGGGATGAAGAGCTCCGGAAAAGAGTCGAGGGCAGAGTGGTTAGGGAAGCGTATGGAAACGACGCTTCTTCATCCAGTGAGTCCGAAGACTCTGGTCGAGATGATGATTCCAAAGATGATAAGCGACTTTTAAAAAAGCTGCAATCCATTGGTCGCTCTGATCAGATCGACGATTCGGCGCCTGGGTCGAAATTGGCCAACATGAAATTTATGTTAAAGGCAGAGGCCTCAAGAAAACAAGATAATGATGCTATGGTAGAAGATATAAGACGTGAACTAGCAGGGGAAGCGCCTCCAAGCGAAGAAGAAACTGACATTGGGCGACGTATTTTTGGCCCTGGTAGTCAAGAGTCAGCCAAGAAACCAAAATCAACAAAGCACGACTTTGAAGAACCTGAGGATTCGGAAGATGAACAAGGCCATAACGCGGAAGAACCTAAAGCTTTGCGCCCCCTCAAAGTCCCAAAACCTAAAACTACAGGCATTTCCAAGATTCCTGAACGTTTAGCCATTCAAGATAAACGAAACGAGCCAGTGGAGGGTGGGGCCTGGTCCAAAGCAGCTAGAAAATCCACTTCTATTAATGATGCAGAGTCGCAAAGACGAAGGCATAAGGCTAATAACGCTATCGAAATCGAAGAGTTAGATTTATCTCAGGCAGCAATGATTGCAACACGACCAAAATCCACAAACGCTGCTAAGAAGACCACAGCTTTGGATGTATCATCTGATGAAGAGAGTGGAGGTGATGAGACTGTTCAATTACCCTTTGTTATTCGCGACCAGGAATTGATACAGAGAGCTTTCGCTGGAGCCGATGTTGTCGGAGAATTTGAAGCTGAGAAACGGCAGACAATCATTGATGAAGATGAGAAGATTATTGACAACACCCTTCCTGGCTGGGGAAATTGGACAGGTGAAGGTCTCAGCAAGCGAGAGAAGGCACGAAATAAAGGTCGAGTCTTGACAAAAGTTGCAGGTGTCAAAGAAGGCAGTAGAAAAGATGCAAGACTTGATCGCGTGATTATCAACGAAAAACGTGTCAAGAAAGTAAGTCACGACCTCTATTGCTTATAGCTTCTTAGCTAACCAATCTTTTAGAATTCAAAATACCTTGCATCCGCCTTGCCTCATACATTCGAGTCTAAACAGCAATATGAGAGATCACTTCGAATGCCCATTGGCCCAGAATGGGCCACAAAAGAGTCGGTCCAGAGTAACACAAAACCACGCATACTGCTCAAACAGGGCATTATTGCACCAATGTCAAAACCATTGATTTGATTCAGCAACCTCTAAACTCAACGGATTATTCTTAGCGCTCAAGAAGTTTGGAATAGATAGCTAGTAAATTCTAAACCCATCTTGCATGAAAAGCTTTAGTTTGCCAGTGTGCAAAGATCATTGATGTTATGTCTCAACCCCTAATTCACAACATGGTGCAGTGCTATGCGGGGTACTACTAATATACACTTCATCTATTGCATTGGACTCAAACCATGCCTCTGCTAATTTGTCAAAGCAACCCTCCCGTAGTCAAACGTAACTCCTCGAAGAAACGAGCCCATTTATGCAAATCGTTTCGGTTCACCGCGACTCATTGACATCCCTCCGGCCTAGATCGAAAACTTAGTGTGACTATTTTGCCCCAAATCTACGAATTACTCTCGAGACCAGACTTGATCACCGTTAATATATTTTTCTCATGACGTTCTCCCCAACCACCCAGGAGGCTGGTACTAGTAACTAACAGGTGTGCCACGATTCGGAAAAAACGACTTGGTAACTACATGAGTCATTCATATGAGACTAAATTGTATTGTTGACAACATTTGCCCCATCTAACTCCCATCCGGACATTAATTGAGTTATTTTCTAATATTATTGTAAGATATTAGTTTAAGATTGAACTAACAACCACATATTACAAAATATCGTATGGTATAACACCATTCATTATGATAGGCTAGGTTGGAGAAGCTTAGGATACAATTGAAGCTGGCGCATTAAGTCTGCCTAACTCACACAATTTATTTAAGTGTTGTGGTTATTAAGATAGGTGCCTCAGGTAATCCATTCTGAGGAGTAATTGATCTTGGCTGTATGGTTTGTTCCATGCCTATACAAGCAAACCCCGAGGGGGGCTGGCTGTTTAAAAGTCAAAAGAAACCTTGACTGCTTGTCAAAGATTGGCATGTCATTTGTAATACGTAACTGACTTCCTATCCTTATTTGCTTGCGTTTTTAGTTCCACATTCCACCAAGGTCAGTTTGACAGACGGGACGGCGTTCCTGAACAGAATTTTGGTAACTTAATTGATGAAACAGTAATTTGAAAATAGTTATGAGACATACCCTGAAAGCAGCTATCCATGATAGAGTTGCCATTTACTTCATTGTCTAATTGCTTCGTTACCAGGCCACAGAGTCACTCGTGTATGAACTCAATCCCAAATCACTTAGCCACTCCTTCTGCTACCTTTTAAACGCACGTGGGAATAATCATAAGGTGGATCAAAAATATCTTTCCCAGGGAAATGAACTCTTGCTACAAGTCTGGCACTAGATCACTAGGACCGTCTTGTCCCTTCCAAGGGAATTCTTGAAAAGACCTTCCTACGTCCACCACACTATGAATATTTAAAGCCGAAATGACTCGTACTTATGAATTGGAAGATCTGATCTCAGTGCAAATTCTCCCAGTTTGATCTTCAGTGGTCAAACCAGGGAATAAAGTCAATGGCCCTTGGCTTCTTCTCAGCGAATGTTTTAGTTTAATACATATATTCCGTTTTACATCTAGCTTCACACTTTCTAATAGATAGATATAGTTGTTTTGGTTGATAAGTAAGCCTGTAACAGCAATGAGAAATAGGCCAAAATCGTAAACAGAAAGAGGTAAACAACATCCAAATAAACAAACTTTACGGAGTACCTACCTACCTACCGTACGTCGTCGCTAAAGCCCATCGCCAAAGTGCCAAGAGATGTTTAATTCTACTCCAAGCTCGCCCAGATCCACTTTCCGAGAATGTGACCCATTAATTCCTCCACTATTACAGCTAAGAGCCAGCACTACTAGGGTCATCTGAGGTCTATTTAGATTTTGGCCCCACCTGTGGAAGCTTAGCTGAGGGCCGAAGGGTCCTTCTCCCAGTTGCTTCAACTCTATGTTCTGTCTTATTTATCTCTTCCTACAAAAGAATCCAAAAGACACAATGTGTTCAGATGGAGGTCATCAGATATAGGCCATTAGTAGACCGACAGTGTGCGAAAGAGAATCCATTTCGAGAAAGAACAAACCAATCTACAACGAAACCCAAATTAGTCAACTTACAAGAAACCTCCAATCAACAAGCTTATATCGTGCAAGTGCTTTCTATAGAATGAGTCAGCTTAAAGAATTACTACATGTCTCGTATTCATCTTACCCATTTAAGTGTTGGACTGTAAATTAGTCACGTTCTTTTAAGTTTGGAGACCTGAAATACAGCCATTCCAATAATAATCAGCCCTAAAAGCGTAATTACCCAGCCTCCTAAACATTCCAAAAACTACGCCGTAAAATTACGACCAATAGACTCAGCAGCCAATAGTAGTTGTATGTACTCTCAAAACTTCGGAAAAGCGATCTCCAGTTCACTCTTAAGAAGTCATACTAGTTGTGTTAACGTATTGATAGTACTGTGTTATCTATACGTTTGGATGTTACATCTAATTATTCGTTCCATTTTAACATCTCTTGTCGCGTAACATATTACACCAACGAGCTCCCGCAAATCTTAGATTTGATGCATTAGAAACAGCAACCGATAAACATCTTAATGTAGCCATAATATTCTACTGTCAATAACGAGTCATGGTCAATTTAGCGTATTGTAGTCTCGTTTGAGCTTGTCAATGTTGTAATATTTCCTGAAGTAGTTTCTAAGTCTCCTTCATTTTCCAATTTTCCCGAGGTTGGGAAACTTACATTACTGAAGTTAGTTATTCGGAATGGCTGTAAATTTTAGTTTTCGAGTTTGCAACCTGACGAAGCACGAGAGTATTTAAGACAGTCCCTGCATCAGTATTCTTTTATAATCATTCTCATGTTATTGTTTTTTCCCGCAAATATGAAGTTCTTCATCATACTACTCGCAGGGTTTCAATTTCTTGGCACCAACGCCTTGCCTTATTGTAAAGAACCCGGATGTCCGATTTATGCATTAATTTTGGAATCTCCAGATGGCACTCCTTACATACCGTTATTTCCTCCCCAGGTTGAATCAACCTCTACCAGCGAAACTCTGGCACCTCTTCCAACTTCACAAGCAGGAATTATCGCGCAGGAAACTCAACGCCTCACAACTACGACAAAAACCACGTGGACTTCTCCTACCCAGTTTGTTACGGTCTCTATTAGCGAAGTAATGACTTCTGCTGGTGAGGCTGTGACTTCTGTGAGCGAATTTACTACTTCTGCTGGTGAAGCTGCCTCTGTGAGCGAAGTTACGACTTCTGCTAGTGAAGCTATGACTTCGATTAGCGAATCTGTCACTTCTATGAGTGAAGCTACAACGTCCGTTAACGAAGCTGTGACTTCTGTGAGCGAAGTTACAACATCTGATAGCCAAGTTACAACATCTGATAGCCAAGTTACAACATCTGATAACGAAGTTGTAACTTCTGTTCCAACTTCAACAACAGAAACCCTCCCCCAGACAACGAAAGCTCCTGCAGTCACCCGAAGTATTTCAATTCTAACTGTAAGTCTGTCCCAAAATGTCTCATATGTCGCAACCTCTCCTAAGGTCAGGATATATAACTGACATTCATATATTAAGGTAACAAGTGAATCAGCCACTGTTGAGGTTGTACCAACTATATCAACGCGAACGCGTTCCACTCGCGGCACCATTAACACAAGCCTGAGCACAGCAAGTGCACCTTTGCTATCTACATCCATCTCTGCACCCACTAGCACAATTTCCGCGCTGCCAACAAGTGATCTCGAATCCTTAACGTCTCTGAATCCTCCAACACCTACAAATATACTTTCTAGTAATATTTTCCAACCCATCTCCACAGATGCTCCATCCCAGGTGTTTGGCTCTAGATCGGATCATCCTGTGGCAAAACAGGGTCTGGACGGTCAAAACAACCCCATTGGGACGAACAAGTTTTACGCAAATTTCTTCTTGGGCAGTCAAACCTCAGGATCATGGACACATCCTTACTCTATCGCCTGGGCCAAAGGAGCTGGTGGCTCAAACATTTGGGGATTAGCTGTCACTCATGTTGACAGCGATCAGAGATCATTTGGCCCTGATCCCTCATCAAACCCTGTTGAGTATTTCATCTACCCAGTTGGTCTCCAGTCTCTAGTTATAAGCGCTCAGGGACTTACGGACTCGACAACATTATCTATGGACTCAGTTACTGCGTTTTCAGCAAATCTAAATGTACGTGTTTTGGAAAACCCCCTAATCACTGAAATATATAATCAACGATGCGAACTTGTGATTCCACAAACTGACTCTGTTTTCTCTCACAGCTATTGCCGGCACCTGGCGCGACACCATCGGTCACATTTCCCCTTGTTCAGGGAATGGGGTTTGTAACTGCGCAATATAATGGAGACACGCCGATATTGCAATCAGCAACTTTATTTAGTACTCTTACCACTTTACCAAGTCCCAAATCAGGCGTATCAAAGTACAAAATTGTCCTTGAAGACGGAGTAGCTTGGTTTGTTTACGCGTACTCGGATTCCGGGCTGCCTCTTACTCTAACCATCATTGATCATGGTCTTATCTCAGCTGACTCAGCTTATCATGGAATCATCCAAGTGGCCAAAGCTGTTGATGGTGGTGAACCTGCATATGATTCTGCTTCTGGGGCATATCCTAAAGGAGTAAAGCTCACAGGTGAAGTCACTGGTGCAACAGCCCAATACCATTTCGTATTTGATAAGGGCGGCAGGGCAGATACAACATTACTTCTCTACGCGCTGCCACATCACGTCGAGTCATTTTCACCGGAAACGAGATCGGCGATAGTAGCTAATTGCCAACTCCAAACAACAACCAAAGGCCTCGCTCTGGGAGTTCTCGCAGATACATGGACCCTTATTGAAAATTTACCATCTGATATGGGTATGTTATTATTTGATTACCATGACTAATTATAATCCTGCTTTCAATCTCTATAGATTTACTCATCTGGGCAAGTCACTAATCGTCTGTGTCCATAGGTTTTGCACCATGGAATCCAGAATCTGGAAGCCACCAGGGAGGCTTTTCGGATGAGGTTATCTCTACCATCCGCAATATTGCTCTGAGTGAAGGTATGTCTCCCCAGGTTCTAAAGTCCTTTAATCTCCGCTGCAAAGCTAGTTCAGTACGAAGTCGCTAACCACATTTATATAGTTTCTCAAGACAGTAAGTTTCCTATTGACAAAACCGCCTCGTGTTCCAACACGCCACCATTTGGTCTGTTCAATTCCGAATGATTACTAACACGACTTTCCATCAGTGAATGCGCAAACAAACCTTGATTCGATGTACTTTTCTGGCAAAGCATTGGCCAAATTTGCTGGAATTGTGTATACTCTGAACGATATTGTAGAAGACCAGGCACTAGCACAAGCAGGTCTCAAAAATCGTTAGTATTTGTTGTTTTTATCCACTTACTCTGTAACCACTACTAATTTTCTTTTGCTTTAGTCAAACAATCCTTCGCAGTATTCGCCGAAAACCGGCAACAATTCCCTCTTGTTTACGAGACTTCATGGAAAGGCGTCGTTTCCTCGGCGACGTATACCACGGGAGAGTAAGTACATATATTTAACTAATCCATTCCATCCTTTTGTAACGAAGCCAGTATTCTTAATCCATATTACTGTTCTACCTCGCGAAGCAAAATACTGACTGAGCATTTAGTCAAGGCGCAGATTTCGGCAACACATATTATAACGATCACCACTTTCATTACGCCTATTTCGTCTATACTGCTGCAGTTATCGGATATCTAGATCCATCTTGGCTTGCTCAGAACAAAGACTATGGTAAGTTATTGTTGATTTATTTTATGCACATACATTCGCTAACTCTCGGCTGTTTAGTCAATACACTTGTTCGTGATTTTGCAAATCCTTCAGAGGAAGATACAGTAAGTACCTCCTAGATCATCAGCTTTAATCCAAAAGTTTATAAAGAAGAAACAAGAAGCTAACTTGCAGTAGTACTTTCCGGTTTACCGTGCCTTCGACTGGTATCAGTAAGTATACCCTACAATTATGTCTTTATTTATTCCCAGATCAGCGTACCATCGAGTTAAAACATGTTTTTCATGTTTTTCATGAGACGTGGCGCGATCCTATACTTAGATAGACAGAACTGACCGTAAATTAGTGGTCATTCATGGGCTCATGGACTCTATGAGACTACAGATGGCAGAGATCAGGAATCTTCTTCCGAAGATTCGTTCTCAGCATATGCACTCAAGATGTGGGGTCGAACTGTGGGTGATAGCAATATGGAGGCTCGCGGTAACCTCCAGTTGGCAATCACTGCCCGATCCCTTCAAAAATATTACCTCTATACCTCCGACAATACTGTACAGGTACGCCATGAACATTCCTTCAATTCCACGATTTTACTGACTTATAAAACTATAGCCACCCAACTTCATTGGCAATAAAGTCGCCGGTATACTTTTCGAGAACAAGATCGACTATACCACCTACTTCGGCACCAACACTGAGTATATCCATGGGATCCATATGATTCCATTGATGCCATCGAGCACCTTGACTCGGACCAGACAATTCGTGACAGAGGAATGGGATTCTGTTTTCTCGAACGGCAGAGCAGATGCAGTAGCCGGGGGTTGGAAAGGCATCCTCTATGCAAACCTCGCCATTATCGACCCATCCGCCGCATGGAATTTCTTCTCACAGCCAAACTTTGATTCTGGTTGGATAGATGGTGGCGCAAGTTTGACATGGTATCTGGCACTAGCTGCTGGTAAGTAGAATAACGTTCCCTTTTGAAACTGTTGAGCTAACCAGGGGTTAGGCTTAGGAGGAGCGGTTTGATGCCGATTGAGCATCAAATGTCTACCGAAAGCAATTCTTTTTATCGACGCATATGACAGCAGCTGGCTTGTACTGTATAAACAACTTGATCTTGACTGGGCAGGCGGAGTACTACATTCATTGGGGGGTGCATTATACTTGGAGTCGGGTTTATCTCTTTTTCTTCTGGTCGCAAATACCCCTTTAGATTTCATTATCCTTAATCATAGAACTGTACATTAAATATAGCCAATGGACTATTCCACACAACCTTGGGAACCCGTTTTAGAAGTTGTCGCACATGTGTAGGTTGGAATCTGATACACCCAGCTTAGCCGGGAATAGCATTGAGAACTTGTGTCTTGTGCTTGACAAACATGAAAAAGAATTAGCCATGATCAAAGTCTAAGTTTCTAGACTCTTCGAGCAATGTATAAAAGGGGCTCGCTTATGCTCGCTTATACGATCACACCTCAATTCACCATTCGCTCATTCACCTTATCCCTATGAAGTCAGTGAATTTTCAAGAAGGCAAAACTCTAGGTATTGCTCTTCGAGGATATCACATAATTTCCAGTATCTGAATCATAGTACTACGGGCCTGCAGCTGTTTGTGCCAGGTAATTTTGAATTTGAGGGGGGGGGCTAGTTACTGTCTTTCAGTCTTCAGAGATACATATTAGTTTTCAACGACAGCAATCGCCAATCAGATACCATTCAGCACCATCATAGAAGAATTGTGGAAACCAAAAGAAGAAATTCTGTCTTGAAGGCTGGGCCGCGGAAACTCAAAGCTATATGGTCGAAACTCACCTGCCACACCTTACGCGTAGTGTATTGAGAGGTGTGGATATTATTGATGGAGCATGTTCTTGGAAGCCTGGGTTCGTCTCAAGCCTTGATTCTACGTGAATGAGTGGCAAATCGGGAAATCCTTCTTTCCTTGCACTCATAGAGTTGCGAAAGGTTGGTGGAAGGTTTGACTTTAGAGGGTGTGTATAGCCTGTGACCATTGACGTGCGCCCATCAAGGTTTTACCAGCCATTCATACTACTCACTAGTAAAATCTTAACCTTCCCACCTCCCGAATTTTACGAGAACCCGTACGTTTACTAAATCGTGCTCTTTTAACTTCTTGATCTCATATCTTATGTAGAATAGGCACCACCTACTGGTTAATTATGGTTGGTTTGTATTCCAATTGAAAGCTGGAACACAGATTACATATTTGTATGTCAAAACTACCTAGATTTCAAGCCCCGAGAACCCTGAGAACCCTGCCAACTTTACCACTGTGCATTTCGCGTTACTATGCAACAACGAGATTTAATTAATATGTTAATGCTATATAGAAAAATGTGCTACTCTTAATTCAATGCATATCTTATATAATCTGCAGAAATAATTGTAAAGGATTCAATTACACTGTTATTCGAGAGGTAAAAGCGAGTGCCAAGTTTCACCGACCACTACCTTGTAGGAACAGGCTGTAGCCTCGCCTGGTCAACTTAACTTAATCGCGGTACACTTGTGAGAGCTCACGCGTCAAAACTGTGAAATCAACACAATCTCAACACAAACCCGAAGTTCATACAAGCAAAACCCGACAATGGCTCCCCATGATGAAGAAGACCTTTTCGATGAGGAGCCACCCGCGGTTGACCCATATGCAACTCTCGGACTCCTCAAGTCTGCCACGGCCGACGAGATCAAGACCGCGTATCGCAAAGCCGCGTTGAAGCACCATCCAGGTAAGAAAGAACTTGTCAATTATCCTGCAATGGCGAAGGACTGTCACACCTGCAATCATTTTCCTTTTGTCCATAATTTATAGGGGTTCTCTTATGCTGTGGCACATAATGCTAATGGGGTTGGAATTTCAACAGACAAGGTCGCCCCCTCCGAGAAAGACTCTGCCCACACCAAATTCCAAGAACTCGTCTTCGCATACAGCATTCTCTCGGATCCCATCCGGCGGAAACGGTACGACACCACCGGATCCACCGCCGAAAGCGTCGACTTTGACGATTTCTCCTGGTCGGACTTTTACCGCTCCCAGTTCGCGGATATCGTCAACTCGGACTCAATCCAGAAATTCTCGGCCGAGTATAAAGGCTCGATCGAGGAGAAGGATGCCGTGCTAGAGAACTACAGGGCGAGCAAGGGAAAATGGGCGGGCATCTATGCTAATGTGATGTTGAGCGATCCGCTTGAGGACGAGGAGCGGTATCGAGGATATATCGACGAGGCGATCAAGAAGGGAGAGGTGGAAGCGTATAAAGCATATACGAGATCGGAAG
>Ga0247734_1000689_pt1 | contig 28200 bp, 24 predicted proteins | sample UWRJL103311B2_FD_180933 | JGI IMG/M metagenome (GOLD analysis project Ga0247734, IMG submission 180933) | Plant litter microbial communities from Arlington Agricultural Research Station in Wisconsin, United States - UWRJ-L103-311B-2 | ecosystem: Environmental > Terrestrial > Plant litter >...
TACAGACAAGGTCAGGACTTGATCCTGCCTTCAGGAGCGATCGGCCTCCCCCAGAAACGTATTTCTCGTATGTCACACCGCAGAGACTAACCCTTCTCTGTTGGTGCAGGAGCAACATACAAGGAGCGAACTTGTTCGCGAGGCAGTGTGTCAGGCACGACGCCTCGCCAACAAGTTGGCTCCTGCAAATCCCCGTTTTTCATCCCGGCAACCTCGGTTTACAGGCATAAAAAAAGCAGCCCGAAGGCTGCTTCTTTTTTACAACGACTGTCGCTTAGTGCGACACCGCACCGCTGGCGCCCAAGCCAGTCTGCGAGCGTACGAACTGCGGAGCGAACAACGCGCGTTCGCCTTCTGCCGATTTCGATTTGTCGGTGATGGAGAAGAACCAGATACCCACGAATGCGATGGCGATGGAGAACAGCGCCGGGTATTCGTAAGGGAAGATCGGTTTCGGATTGTGCAGGATCGAGACCCAGATGGTCGGGCCGAGGATCATCAACACAACGGCACTGATCAAGCCCATCCAGCCGCCAATCATGGCGCCACGGGTGGTCAGGTTTTTCCAGTACATGGAAAGCAGCAGCACCGGGAAGTTACAGCTCGCCGCGATGGAGAACGCCAGGCCGACCATGAACGCGATGTTCTGGCTTTCAAAGGCGATGCCCAGAAGGATGGCTACCACCGCCAGAGCGATAGTGGTCATCTTCGACACACGGATCTCGTCTTTCTCGTTGGCCTTGCCTGCCTTGATCACGCTGGCATACAGGTCGTGAGAAACCGCCGAAGCACCTGCCAGAGTCAGACCGGCAACCACGGCCAGAATGGTGGCGAATGCGACTGCCGAAATGAAGCCCAGGAACAGGCTGCCGCCCACTGCATCGGCAAGGTGCACCGCTGCCATGTTGTTACCACCCAACAGCGCACCGGCCGCGTCCTTGAACGCAGGGTTGGTGCTGACCAGCAGGATCGCGCCGAAGCCGATGATGAAGGTCAGGATGTAGAAGTAGCCGATAAAGCCAGTGGCGTAGAGCACCGACTTGCGGGCTTCCTTGGCATCGCTCACGGTGAAGAAGCGCATCAGGATGTGTGGCAGACCTGCGGTACCGAACATCAGTGCCAGGCCGAGGGAGAACGCCGAAATCGGATCTTTCACCAGACCGCCCGGGCTCATGATCGCCTCACCTTTAGGGTGAACCTTGACCGCCTCGGCGAACAGCATGTTGAAGTCAAAGTTGACGTGTTTCATGACCATCAGCGCCATGAACGACGCACCGGACAGAAGCATCACGGCTTTGATGATCTGTACCCAGGTGGTGGCCAGCATGCCGCCGAACAGCACGTAAAGGCACATCAGGATACCGACCAGAATCACCGCAACGGTGTAGTCCAGGCCGAACAGCAGCTGGATCAGTTTGCCCGCGCCGACCATCTGCGCAATCAGATAGAACGCCACCACCACCAGCGAACCGCAGGCCGACAGGGTGCGAATTTCTTTCTGCTTGAGGCGATAGGACGCCACGTCAGCGAAGGTGTACTTGCCCAGGTTACGCAGACGCTCGGCGATCAGGAACAGGATAATCGGCCAGCCCACCAGGAAGCCGATCGAGTAGATCAGGCCGTCGTAGCCGGAGGTGTACACCAGCGCGGAAATACCCAGGAAGGACGCCGCTGACATGTAGTCACCGGCAATCGCCAGACCGTTCTGGAAGCCGGTGATTTTGCCGCCTGCCGAGTAGTAGTCCGATGCGGTTTTGTTTTTCTTCGATGCCCAGTACGTGATGTAGAGGGTGAAGGCCACGAACACCACGAACATGACGATCGCCGACATATTCAGGGGTTGTTTCTGCACAGCGCCAGTCAACGCGTCTGCCGCCCAGAGGGACGGCGCGAAGGCGGCCAGGCCGAATGCTGCAAAGAGGCGCGGGATCATTGTTGCGCCTCCTTCAGGATGGCGTTGTTCAGGTCATCGAATTCACCGTTGGCACGGCGAACATAGATGGCGGTCAGCACGAACGCGGACAGGATCAAACCAACCCCGATCGGCATCCCCCAGGTAATGGTCGACGTGGGGCTGAGTTTAGCGCCCAGAATGTGGGGTCCATAAGCAATCAAAAGGATGAAAGCGGCGTAAAGCCCGAGCATGATCGCCGAGAGAATCCAGGCGAAGCGCTCCCTTTTGGATACCAGCTCCTTGAAACGGGGGCTGTTTTGAATCGAGAGGTAAATGCTGTCGTTCATTGTTTTTGTCCTCGCAGCACAGATGAGATGTTACGTAATGCACTTTAGTCCGCTTCGGCGACTGCTCCAGACGACCTTAGTATTAGAACGACATTAGTCGAGGGTTCGGGGATGTGCACTGTTGCCAGGTCGCGCGACTCCCTGTGGGAGCGAATTCATTCGCGAAGGCAATATTACTGCCGACGAAAATGCATGGGATGTACTGGCCCCTTCGCGGATGAATTCGCTCCTCGCATGTCCGTAGCTTTAACACATCAAAGCATTGCGCCTTATGTTGATTGTTAACACAGCATCCGGGTGCTGCTGAGTCAGGTTCCGTCCTGACGGCCGGGTCACTTTTGGTGCCAAAAGTAACCAAAACCTCTGCGCTGGCGTACGGCCCCCGCTTCGCGGCGGTACGTTCACTCCGGTGCCGTGGTGGGGGCACGCGCCGACGGGCCATCCATGCCCCAGCGGCGCTCGCTCGGCATCCATGCCGAGCGACCCCCACCACGACACCTGCGTTCACCCTCCCGACGCGCATTTTGCGTCGTCTGTGAAATCGAGGCAGGAAAATCCAAAGCAAAAAGCAAAAAGCAAATATGCTTTGCAGATTTCTCCAGCAAGACGTCTTCCTGACTCACCCTGCTTTTGATTCTCGAGGCCTGCGCAAAACGTAGGGGCGACACAAATTGCGACTTGTGGCCGGCCGAGCGCAGGTATTGCGCAGTGCGGCTCTTTGTTTAAAGGCAGCGGCAAGGATGCCGGTTTAGCCGCACTGGGCCAAGGATGGCCCTTTGCGGCGACCCACGGCGCAATGCCCGAGCGAGGGAAGTCTGAGCCTTGGCGAAGACCCGGACAAAGGAGCGGAAGCGCTTTGGTTACTTTCGTCTGAGTCGGCATTCCGGCTTTTCGAAAGTGACGCGCCGTAAGGGCGCAAAGGTGAATCAGCGTCGCCGCCGTTGCTGGATATGCATGGTTTTAGGGCTCTCCCAACAGAGTATCCACAGGGTTAATGGCAAGCCCTATATTTTGCGGGCAAAAAACCGCCCGGTCATTGAACCGGGCGGTTTGGGGTGTAGCGTCAGAGCCGCCGGCTTATTTGCCGGTCCACTCTTTTACCCGATCAGGGTGCTTGGCAACCCAATCCTTGGCAGCCGCATCAGGCTTGGCGCCGTCCTGGATGGCCAGCATGACTTCACCGATTTCATCCTTGGAAGCCCACTGGAACTTCTTCAGGAATTCCACGACATCCGGAGCCTTGGTCGCCAGCTCTTTGCTGCCGATGCTGTCCACGGTTTCCGCTGCACCGTAGACGCCTTTTGGATCTTCCAGGAACTTCAGCTTCCACTTGGCGAACATCCAGTGTGGCACCCAGCCCGTGACGGCGATGGATTGCTCTTTTGGATAAGCGCGAGTCAGCTCGGCAATCATGCCAGCGCCCGAACTGGCCTGAAGTTTGTAGCCATCAAGGCCGTAATCCTTGATCGCCTGATCGGTCTTGATCATCACGCCTGAACCGGCATCGATCCCGACAATCTTCTTCTTGAAGGACTCGTCAGTCTTGAGGTCCTCGATGCTGTTGGCCTTGACGTACTCAGGCACGATCAGGCCAATCTTGGCGTCCTTGAAGTTATGGCCATAGTTAACGACGTTGTCTTTGTTCTTGGCCAGGTACTCACCATGAGTCACCGGTAGCCAGGCCGACAGGATCATGTCCAGCTTGCCGGTCGCAACGCCCTGCCACATGATCCCGGCCGCAACGGCCTGCAGTTTTACGTCGTAGCCGAGTTTCTGCTTGATCACTTCTGCCGCAACGTTGCTGGTGGCAACGCTGTCGGACCAGCCGTCAACATAGCCAATGCTCACTTCTTTGGCATACGCCAGCGTGGAACTGACAGCAAGCGCCAGAGCGGCACTCACGCCCAGGATTTTTCGCATTTTCATCGTTACTCCCCGGTAGTCCTGCGCCCGACAACAGTCAGGCATCGTTAACGTTTTTATAAAGACCGCAGTCCGCACACACCGCGACAGCACTGCGCACTTTTCACGCCTGATTTACTCAGCGGACGATGACCAGCACCGTATGCCCCATGATCATCAACCTGCATGGCGAAAGGACATGCTCTGTCAGCGACCTCAAGGCACGGAGAAACGACATCAGCGCGCCATCAACGACAACCATGTCGTAAAAAGCGTCTGCGACCGGCAAGCCTGTGGGGAACACTTGTGTTACCGCCCGAGCGCAAACTGCCGCCAAGTCGGGTAACACGGAAACAGATCCCGCCTGACGGCTTGCAATGAGATTTTGCAAGCCTCTGTTTTTAAACGGTTTTGTAAAGTTGGCACAGCTCCTGCTATATCTCTGGCACAACAAGAACAAGAAGTGGCATACCTAATAAGAACAAGACGTATCGGCTCTGACATAACAAGAACAAAGGCACAGAGACGCAGCTAACAGATTTTTTTGGAGTGGATCAGCTTTACAGAGGTGCCTCGGGGCCTCGCAACCGGACAGAGAACAATAAAACTGCTATCAGGCAGCTCCCGTACTGGTTGGATCGCAAGGTCAAAGTGAGTCAGCGCTCAAAAAAATACGTTTGCTCTTGACCCCGGATGGGGGTCGAACAAGAACGCAGTCAAGGGACAGGTCGCCAAAAACAACAACAGGCCACCCTAGAACAATAAAAAAAGAGCACGTAAGACGATTCAAAAGGGGAGCCTCGGCTCCCCTTTTTGCTGTGCGCTTTTCTTCGCTGCCACGCTGCGGCGGCCCTCTGTTCGGGAGCTACCGGAGTGGCGCCCACAGAGCTGCATCCACTCAAAACACAGATAAAACGTTCAGCTTTGCGCTATTGACGCCAGAGAACGTGTATTGTCTCGAACTATTTACAACGGGTTTACCTGCCGGTAGGGCACTTTGGCACTACAGCGGCGGTCATAGCCCGCGTACATCATCAGCACTTCTTTCCCAAGGGATCTAGTCATGCTCCGTTTCCTGCGCTTTGCTGCCGTTATTGGCGGCCTCTGTTTGAGTGCGTCCGCTATGGCGGTCAACGTTGACCCCGCCACCTATGGCTTCCCTTTAAAGAACCCTTTTGAAGCGACCATCGCCACCACGCCTCCCGACATGCGCCCGGAGCTGCCAGCCGACGACGACATCGATCAGGACGATTACACCCTGAACCTGCGGCCTGAGCGCGAGTTCACCCTGCCGGACAACTTCTGGGCCGTTAAAAAGCTGCGCTATCGCCTGGCCAGGCAAGACAAGCCCGCGCCGCTGATCTTCCTGATCGCTGGCACCGGCGCACCGTATAACAGCACCATCAACGAATTCCTCAAGAAGCTGTATTACGGCGCGGGTTACAACGTCGTACAGCTTTCGTCGCCCACCAGCTACGACTTCATGAGTTCTGCATCGCGCTTCGCCACTCCGGGTATCTCCACCGAAGATGCCGAAGACCTGTACCGGGTCATGCAGGCCGTGCGCGCGCAACAGGCTGATCTGAAAGTCACCGACTATTACCTGACCGGTTACAGCCTGGGTGCGTTGAACGCTGCGTTCGTCGCCCGCCTGGACGAAACCCGTCGCAGCTTCAACTTCAAGAAAGTGCTGCTGCTCAACCCGCCGGTCAACCTCTACACGTCGATTTCCAACCTCGACAAGCTGGTGCAGACCAACGTCAAGGGCATCGACAACAGCACCACGTTCTATGAACTGGTACTGGCCAAGCTGACCCGCTACTTCCGTCAGAAGGGTTACATCGACCTCAACGACGCCCTGCTGTACGACTTCCAGCAATCCAAACAGCACCTGACCAACGAACAGATGGCGATGCTGATCGGCACCTCGTTCCGTTTCTCGTCGGCTGATATCGCGTTCACCTCGGACCTGATCAACCGTCGCGGCCTGATTACCCCGCCGAAGTTTCCGATCACCGAAGGCACCAGCCTGTCGCCGTTCCTGCGTCGCGCCCTGCAATGTGACTTCGATTGCTACCTGACTGAACAAGTCATCCCGATGTGGCGTGCCCGCACCGACGGTGGCAGCCTGTTGCAGCTCGTGGATCAAGTGAGCCTGTACGCGCTCAAGGATTACCTGCACGACAGCAAGAAAATCTCGGTCATGCACAACGCCGACGACGTGATTCTGGGCGCCGGCGACCTGGGCTTCCTGCGCAAGACCTTTGGCGATCGCTTGACCGTTTACCCTTACGGCGGCCATTGCGGCAACATCAATTACCGCGTCAACAGCGACGCCATGCTGGAGTTCTTCCGTGGCTAAACGTCTTTTACTCCTCGCTGCCCTGCTCTGCGCAGGAACCGCCCAGGCCGCTGACACGACCGCCAGCAACCTTGCCGAACATCCGGCGACAGTCGCGCGCCAGATCGATGCCGACGGCTTTACCCAGCCGTTGAAGTCGCTGCAATTCAACCCCGGCCTGGATCAACGGGAATTCGAGCGCGCGACCCTCACCGCGCTGGAAGTCTACGACCCGCTGGAGTCGTGGAACCGTCGGGTCTACCACTTCAACTACCGTTTCGATGAGTGGGTGTTTCTGCCGGTGGTCAATGGCTATCGCTACATCACACCGGGTTTCGTGCGCAGTGGCGTGAGCAACTTCTTCAACAACCTGGGCGATATCCCCAACCTGTTGAACAGCCTGTTCCAGTTCAAAGGCGAGCGTTCGCTGGAAACCACTGGCCGCCTGCTGGTCAACACCACCATTGGCATCGCGGGCCTGTGGGACCCGGCGACCATGATGGGCCTGCCGCGCCAGAACGAAGACTTCGGTCAGACCCTGGGCTTCTACGGCGTGCCGTCCGGCCCGTACCTGGTGCTGCCACTGCTCGGCCCGTCGAACCTGCGTGACACTGGCGGCCTGCTGTTCGACTTCACCGCCGAATCGCAGATCAACTTCCTCAACGTGTCGCAAGTCAGCAGTGACCACCCGGAACTCTACGTTCTGCGTGCCATTGACCGCCGCTACGGCACCAGCTTCCGCTACGGCCAGATGAACTCGCCTTTCGAATACGAGAAAGTGCGCTACGTCTACACCGAAGCCCGCAAGCTGCAAATCGCCGAGTAACCACGCGGCGTAACAAAACGGCCAGCCGGAGCGATCGGGCTGGCCGTTTTTTGTTTGAGCATGATGCGCTTGTAGGAGCTGCCGAAGGCTGCGAAAGCGGTGTGTCAGGCAAATCGCCTTCGCAGCCTTCGGCAGCTCCTACATATCGCACTAATATCGACCAACCCGATCATTCCCCCTCAAAATCCTCACCCATCAATCAACCAAACAGGCATAGCATGGTCGCCATTGATGAGGAGACTGACCCATGAGCCAATTTCGTAAAGTGCTGTCCATTCAAGCCGGCCAACCCACGTCGGACGGTGCCGGTGTCAAGCTGACCCGCGTGTTCGGCGGTCAGGGTGTTGAGCAATTTGACCCGTTCCTGATGCTCGATGAGTTCGGCTCCGACAAGCCGGACGACTACATCGCGGGCTTCCCGCCGCATCCGCACCGGGGTTTCGAGACCGTGACCTACATGCTCGAAGGCCGCATGCGCCATGAAGATCACATGGGCAACGTCGGCCTGCTGCAAGGCGGTGGCGTGCAATGGATGACCGCGGCACGCGGCATCATCCACAGCGAGATGCCGGAGCAGGAAGAAGGCGTAATGCGCGGCTTTCAGTTGTGGCTGAATTTGCCGGGCAAAACCAAGCTCAACGACGCCAGCTATCAGGACATCCAGCCGGAAAACATACCGCGCCTGACCACGCAAAACGGCGTTGATGTAGTGGTCATCGCCGGGCAGTTCGACGATGGCCAGACCCAGCAAGCTGGCGCCGTGCAGCGCCCGGATACCGAGCCGCAGTATTTCGACTTCCACATGCCCGCCGGAACCAGCATCAGCCCGCGCATCCCTGAAGGCCATCGCGCGTTGCTGTATGTCTATGAAGGCAGCCTGGAAGTTGCAGGCCATCCTCAGGCGGTCAGCGCCAGCCGCATGGTGAGGTTGTCCGAAGAAGGCGAACTGCAACTGAACACCACAACAGGTGCGCGCGTGCTATTGATCGCCGGCAAACCGCTGCGCGAGCCGATCGTGCAATACGGCCCGTTCGTGATGAACACCCGCGAAGAGATCGAACAGGCGCTGCGGGATTTTCGAGATGATCGGTTGACCGCGTAAGCGAAACGCTGCGATCCCCTGTAGGAGCGAACTTGTTCGCGAGCCGTACTTCCAGAAAAAAATCTGGACCTGACACACCGCCTCGCCAACAAGTTGGCTCCTACAGTACGCGTCACTACAACGCGTCACTACAGTGAGGAATCAGCGCTCTTACTTTCACGGCCTAATGGATCAGGACCGTATTCATTATCGCCGTGCGTACCTCCGGCTAGCATGAGACCCAACATGATAAATGGACCTACCAACGGAGCCCAAAAAATCAGATACCACCAGCCACTTTTCCCGGAATCATGAAGTCGACGAACCGTAACGGCAAGGTTAGTGGGGAAAGTAAACAACGCCCAGACACCTGTCAGCGGGCCTAGAACCAGATCCCAATCAAACCACCCAAGCTTGTAATCCACTGCAAAAAACACAGCAGCGAAAAGCAGATAAAACAACGCAAACAACCAGTATTCTTTCCTTCTTGCACGCCCACTGTAATTGAGCGTGTTTGCAAACACATAACCAATGATGGACATATCCTGGAACATTCCCGCACTACGTTAGTTATCTAGTTATATCTGCTACAGCTAAACCATCAAGGGTCACAGATGGCGACAAATATATAGATATAATTTTTTATTTATGCAGGACGCGCCCTCAGAAGCGCGTAGGAAATTTCATCAGAGAGCAGCAGACCGGGCATTTGGGCTCCAGCAAGGTCAACCTGACGATCGCAAACAACCACACACCCGTGAGGAAACGCTGCGATCTCCTGTAGGAGCGAACTTGTTCGCGAGCCGTACTCCCAGAAAAAAATCCGGGCCTGACACACCGCCTCGCCAACAACTTGGCTCCTACAGTTATAAGCGCGACCTGAGTTCAAGGAAGCCGCAAAAACCGTTTCAACTGCTCACCCTGAGCCATCGCGTCGTAACGACCCAGTTCGATCAGTTCCCGGCAGTAACCCGCCTCGAACAGCAAGTAACTCAGCACGCTGGCACCGCTGGTCTTGGTGGCGCCCGGGCCGCGCAGGAAGGTGCGCAGCGCTCTGGGCAGTTCGTGGCGGTGGCGGGCGGCGATCTGGTCGATGGGTTGGCTGGGGGCGATGATCAGGACTTCCACCGGTGCCAGGCCCTTCTGGCGGATACGTTGCTCGCACGGCAAGAGATCACTCACCAGGTTCATGCGCTCCAGTACTTCGATATCGCTTTCCAGATTGTCGATGAAGGTGCTGTTGAGCATGTGTCCGCTGATCTGGGCCAGGGTGGGCTGCTTGCCATGGGTGACCCGCTGGATCTGCTTGCCCGCGTCAATGCCCCGCGTGTTGCCGCTGACACCGACCACCAGCACCCGGTTGGCGCCCAGATGCAGCGCCGGGCTGATCGGCGCGGACTGGCGCACCGCGCCATCGCCAAAATATTCCTGACCGATTTTCACCGGCGCAAACAGCAGTGGAATCGCCGAACTGGCCAGCAAGTGATCAATGGTGAGTTGCGTCGGCACGCCCAGGCGACGGTGCCGCAGCCAGGGCTCGATGGTGCCCTTGCCCTGATAGAAGGTCATCGCGTGGCCGGATTCGTAACCGAAGGCCGTGACCGCAACCGCATGCAGATGCCTGGCCGCAATGGCTGCATCGATGCCGTCCAGATCAAGCCGTTCGGTGAGCAGGTCACGCAGCGGCGAGCTGTTGAGCAGCGCCACCGGCACCTGCGAGCCAAGCCCTAACAGGCTGTTGCCGAAAAATCGCCGCGCCTGGCCGATCACGCCGCGCCAGTCACTGCGCAGCACCTGGTCACTGTGAAAGCCCTGCCAGAATTCGGTCAACTGGTGCACGGCCGTGCGAAAGTGCAGCGCGCCACTGGCCAGTTTCACCGCATTGATGGCGCCCGCAGAGGTGCCAACGATGACCGGGAACGGATTCGGCGCCCCCGGTGGCAGCAGATCGGCAATCCCCGCCAGTACGCCCACCTGATAGGCCGCACGCGCCCCACCCCCAGACAGAATCAACCCGGTAACGGGTTCGACATCATTCACAGCGTCCATTGCTACGGCAGGATCGAGCATTTAGCTGCCCTTCTTGGTCAGTCACGCTTTTTATAGAGTTTCGGCTCGCCGGGCGGCCTGCTTTTGAAACGACGATGCGCCCAAAGGTACTGCTCGGGACATTCCCTAATGGCACTTTCTACCCATTGATTGATGCGCAGGCAATCGACTTCATCGCTTTCACCCGGGAAATCCTGCAATGGCGGGTGGATAACCAGACGATAACCGCTGCCGTCAGCCAGACGCTGCTGGGTGAACGGCACCACCTGGGCGCGGCCGAGCTTGGCGAATTTGCTGGTCGCGGTCACGGTGGCGGCCTGAATGCCGAACAACGGCACGAACACACTTTGCTTGGCGCCGTAGTCCTGGTCCGGGGCGTACCAGATGGCGCGACCATTGCGCAGCAGCTTGAGCATGCCGCGCACGTCCTCGCGCTCTACAGCCAGTGAGTCGAGGTTATGCCGCTCGCGACCCCGACGCTGGATGAAATCAAACAGCGGATTCTTGTGCTCGCGGTACATGCCGTCGATGGTGTGACGCTGGCCCAACAGCGCAGCGCCAACCTCCAGGGTGGTGAAGTGCAACGCCATGAGGATGACGCCCTGCCCTTGCTGATGGGCGGCGTGCAGATGTTCCAGGCCTTCGATGTGCGCCAGTTTCGCCAGCCGCTCTTTGGACCACCACCAGCTCATGGCCATTTCAAAAAAGGCGATGCCGGTGGACGCGAAGTTTTCCTTGACCAGGCGCTTGCGCTCGACGCTGGATAAATGCGGGAAACAGAGCTCCAGATTACGTGCGGCAATGTATTTGCGATCAGTGGCGAAGCGATACATCACCGCGCCCAGCAGCCTGCCGATCACCAGCAGGACGCGAAATGGCAGCTGAACAATCAGCCAGAGGAGCCCAAGCCCCAGCCATAGCGGCCAGAAACGCGGGTGAAGAAAACAAGTTCGAAAACGCGGGCGATCCATTAAAGCTTCCGTCAGAACCATGGCCGCGCATTCTACAACGGTTCGACCCCGCTTGCGGCTCGCGGGCGTTCTCGTTATAAGTCTCGGCACTTTTAGCGACAAGCCGTTGTATGCCGACCATGAGCCAAAACGAATCGCAAGAACAGGAACCTGTCTTCCAACTCAAGGGCAGTATGCTGGCCATCACCGTGCTGGAGCTGGCCCGTAACAACCTTGAGGTCCTGGACCGTCAATTGGCGGCGAAAGTGGCGCAGGCCCCTAACTTTTTCAGCAACACCCCGCTGGTACTGGCCCTGGACAAGCTCCCGGCCGACAGCGGTGCCGTCGATCTGCCCGGCCTGATGCGTGTTTGCCGTCAGCATGGCCTGCGCACCCTGGCGATCCGTGCCAACCGTATTGAAGACATCGCCGCTGCCATCGCAATCGATCTGCCCGTCCTGCCGCCGTCGGGTGCGCGGGAACGCCCGCTGGACCCGCTGGAAGGCGACGCCGCGAAGAAAAAGATCGAAAAGCCGCCTGAGCCGATCATCAAGCCAACCCGCGTGATCACCTCGCCCGTACGGGGCGGCCAGCAGATTTACGCCCAAGGTGGCGATCTGGTCGTCATCGCTCCGGTGAGTCCCGGTGCGGAACTTCTGGCCGATGGCAACATCCATGTTTACGGCCCATTGCGTGGACGGGCGCTGGCGGGAATAAAAGGCGACACCAAAGCGCGAATTTTCTGTCAGCAAATGGGCGCTGAACTGATCTCTATTGCCGGGCAATACAAGGTTTCCGAAGATCTGCGCCGCGATCCGCTGTGGGGCAGCTCGGTACAGGTCAGCCTGTCAGGCGACGTGTTGAACATCATCCGTCTTTAACGGATACTGCGCCATTTTCAAAGCATCTCTGATTCGTCGCGAAAACGTAGCAAAGGTTATAGGAAATCCGGGGATATTCACTTTCCTCGGCAGATGCTCCCAGGGTCAGCCCGACGGGCGTTTAAATTTCCATCATTGTTCGGATGCCGCCGCTTCCAGGGACGCTCTTCAGGACTAACAGTCCTTTTCCTCTAGGGGTGATACACCTTGGCCAAGATTCTCGTGGTTACATCCGGCAAGGGTGGTGTGGGCAAGACCACCACCAGCGCCGCCATCGGTACCGGGCTCGCCTTGCGCGGCCACAAAACTGTCATCGTCGACTTCGACGTCGGCCTGCGTAACCTCGACTTGATCATGGGTTGCGAGCGCCGCGTGGTGTATGACTTCGTCAACGTCGTCAATGGCGAAGCCAACCTGCAACAGGCTTTGATCAAAGACAAGAAGATCGAAGGCCTCTACGTACTGGCCGCCAGCCAGACCCGTGACAAGGAAGCCCTGACCAAGGAAGGCGTTGAAAAGGTCCTGATGGAACTCAAGGAATCCTTCGAGTACATCGTCTGCGACTCCCCGGCGGGTATCGAAACCGGTGCTCACCTGGCGATGTATTTCGCCGACGAAGCCATCGTCGTGACCAACCCTGAAGTGTCTTCCGTACGTGACTCGGACCGCATGCTGGGCCTGCTGGCCAGCAAATCCCGCCGTGCCGAACGCAACGAAGAGCCGATCAAGGAACACCTGCTGTTGACCCGCTACAACCCGGAGCGTGTCAGCAAGGGCGAGATGCTCGGCGTTGAAGACGTCAAGGAAATCCTCGCGGTGACTCTGCTGGGCGTGATCCCGGAGTCCCAGGCAGTACTGAAAGCTTCCAACCAGGGCGTCCCGGTCATCCTTGATGAGCAGAGCGATGCCGGTCAGGCCTACAGCGATGCAGTTGATCGCCTGCTGGGCAAAGACCGCGAGCACCGTTTCCTGGACGTACAGAAGAAAGGATTTTTCGAACGCCTGTTCGGGGGTAACTGATGAACATTTTCGACTTCTTTCGTGCCAGCAAAAAAACCAGCACCGCGTCGGTCGCGAAAGAGCGTCTACAGATCATCGTGGCGCATGAACGCGGCCAACGCACTACTCCGGACTACTTGCCAGCCCTGCAAAAAGAGCTGGTCGAAGTGATCCGCAAATACGTCAACATCGAGTCCAACGATGTGCAGGTCGCTCTGGAAAACCAGGGCAGCTGCTCGATTCTGGAACTCAACATCACCCTGCCAGATCGCTAGATCCGGCGGTTGTCTGCGGCGATATCGGCACTACTCTCAGGAGTGGGGCTGATATCGCCGTTGGCGTTTTGAGGCTCAACAAATGCCGTTGTCGAACATCCGCATCATTCATCAGGACGCTGGCGTTCTGGTGATCGATAAGCCAACCCTGCTGCTTTCCGTTCCCGGCCGTGCCGAGGACAACAAGGATTGCCTGATTACCCGCCTGCAGGAAAACGGCTACCCCGAAGCCCGCATTGTCCATCGCCTCGATTGGGAAACCTCCGGGATCATTCTGCTGGCCCGCGACGCGGATACCCACCGTGAACTGTCCCGACAGTTTCATGACCGTGAAACCGAAAAAGCCTACACCGCCTTGTGCTGGGGCGAACCGACGCTGGACAGTGGCAGCATTGATCTGCCCCTGCGTTACGACCCACCCACCAAGCCTCGGCATGTGGTGGACCATGAGCAAGGCAAGCATGCGCAAACTTTCTGGAAGGTACTGGAGCGTTGCGGCCATTACAGCCGTGTGGAACTGACGCCGATTACCGGGCGTTCGCACCAGTTGCGGGTGCACATGCTGTCCATCGGGCACCCTCTGCTGGGCGACGGTTTGTATGCCCACCCGGAAGCATTGGCGGCCTATCCGCGCCTGTGTCTGCATGCCAGCATGCTGAGCTTCACCCATCCGCAGACGGGTGAGCGCTTGCGGTTTGAGTGCCCTGCGCCGTTTTAGGCACACCATTGTTCTGTAGGAGCTGCCGAAGGCTGCGAACAGCGGTTCCCCTGATGCATCGCCGCTCGCAGCCTTCGGCAGCTCCTACAGGTCATGAGTTCTTCCAGCGATAAGCACACCCGCAACAACACGACACAGATCAATACGGTAAACTCCCGGCATTGCTGTCTGGAGCTATTTATGCGCGAAGAGTTGAACCAAGGCCTGATCGACTTCCTCAAGGCCTCCCCTACCCCGTTCCATGCCACTGCCACTCTCGTTCAACACCTTGAAGCGTCTGGCTTCCAGCGTCTGGACGAGCGCGAAACCTGGGCGACTGAAACCGGGGGCAAGTACTACGTCACCCGTAACGACTCATCCATTGTGGCGTTTCGCCTGGGTCGGCAATCGCCGCTGACCGGCGGCATTCGCATGGTCGGCGCCCACACTGACAGCCCGTGCCTGCGGGTCAAGCCGCAACCTGAGCTGCAACGCCAGGGTTTCTGGCAACTGGGTGTCGAAGTTTACGGCGGCGCATTGCTTGCCCCATGGTTTGACCGCGACCTGTCCCTGGCCGGTCGGGTGACATTCCGTCGTGACGGCAAGGTCGAAAGCCAGTTGATCGATTTCAAACTGCCGATTGCGGTGATCCCGAACCTGGCGATCCACCTCAATCGCACCGCCAATGAAGGCTGGACGATCAACCCGCAGACCGAGCTGCCGCCGATCCTGGCCCAGGTAGCCGGCGACGAACGCGCCGACTTCCGCGCCCTGCTCACCGACCAACTGGCCCGCGAGCACGGTCTGAACGCCGACGTGGTGCTTGATTACGAGCTGAGCTTCTACGATACGCAAAGCGCTGCGGTGGTCGGGCTCAATGCCGACTTCATCGCCGGTGCGCGCCTGGATAACCTGCTGTCCTGCTACGCCGGTCTGCAAGCGCTGCTGGGTACGGACACCGACGAAACCTGCCTGCTGGTCTGCACCGACCACGAAGAAGTGGGCTCGTCGTCAACCTGCGGCGCAGACGGCCCGATGCTGGAGCAGATCATTCAGCGCCTGCTGCCCGATGGCGCCGATTACGTGCGCACCATCCAGAAGTCGTTGCTGGTCTCGGCCGACAACGCCCACGGCATCCACCCTAATTACGCCGAGAAACACGACGCCAACCACGGCCCGAAACTCAACGCTGGCCCGGTGATCAAGGTCAACAGCAACCAGCGCTACGCGACCAACAGCGAAACCGCCGGGTTCTTCCGCCATCTGTGCATGGCCGAAGAAGTACCCGTGCAGAGCTTCGTGGTGCGCAGCGACATGGCCTGCGGCTCAACCATCGGCCCGATCACCGCCAGCCACCTGGGCGTGCGCACCGTCGACATCGGCCTGCCGACCTTCGCCATGCACTCGATCCGAGAATTGGCGGGCAGCCATGACCTGGCGCATCTGGTGAAGGTGCTGGGCGCGTTTTATGCGAGTCATGAATTGCCTTGACGCTAAACCAGAAAGCTCATGTCCGCAGCAAGGTATCCGCTGCGGCATGAGCACTCTGAATGACGAGTAACACCGATAAAAGCCCTGTATCAAACGATCGTCACCCTCACCTTCTCCGACACGCCTTTATCTGAACCGTCTTTGTTCGTCACAGCATAATAGACCTCAAGTGTCTGCCAGTGGTTTAGATGTGGTCCAGGATTAATTGGACGCTCGATATCGTCAATGATAGTGACAGGTATTACTTCGGGAAAGGTACCGGGCGCTTGGGGGTTACCAGGCTCTCCGACGATATGCAATGTAACGTTGTCCCCGATCGACATAAAATCGTAAACCGAAACTATAATTTTTCCACGCGAAAGCTCACTCCTTTTCAGCTCTCCATTCACCGCCTCAGGTAGAGACGGAGCAACCAGCACCTTAGGTTGTGTATTGCTCATGATGTTTCTCCTTAATTATCAAACCTGCTTACAACTAAACATTAGATATCTCAACACATTAGCCCTGCAAAAGAAAAAACAACAAGGCTCACCCTCTAAAACACTTCACTTTTGGGTCTACTGCCGTCCCGATCTCTGCCAACACAAGGAAGTCATACATCAAATTCGGGTCCGCGCAGCCGAGACTCTGCTCGGGATAAAGGAAGCACAGCGCCATTCCTCCACCGCAGCCCTCATGAACGGGGCACCAATAGTGTTGATCCAGATAAACAAAGGGCCTTTGATACAGCCTAACCATCTCATCCTGTGCACGCTGTTCATAGGCCAGATACCTGGAGCTCAAGGACTCAAAGTAACGAACCGCCTGTGCGTGAGTATACTGAAGCGAAGCATGCCTCAACTCATATACATTCGTAACGAACACTGGAAAAGTCACGACATTAGACTTTTCATCACTAACGGACACAGTCGTTTCACCCCAACCAACGCCCCGTACCTTACCGTTAGCGTCCACTTGCGCAATAGCAGTATTACCTGAAGAATAACGATAGACACCACTGCCGCCCGTAGGCCTCCGAACCTGCGTATTACCCGGCGAATCATTATCCGTTCTGGGCCAGCGCATATAAATCGAAAAACCATCAAGATGCAGGGGCGAGGTATCAATCACCAAGGGATCGTTCACGACCGTCAACTGCCAGGGCAAAGACTCCAATTGACTGCTTGCCTCCTTCGCTCTGAAACGATGCAAGCCAAACTCCAGCCCCGCCAGTGCCTTGCTCCAGCTTCCACCAAGCGAAACCGGCACGGTCCCCCAAGAGGTTGTTTCATCCAGAACCTCGATGGTAGCGTTCGCCATAGCAGTACCCGACAATACAATACTCGTATCTTCGGTAGACCCACCATCGGTTATATCCTGATTATTCGAGTCCTGAGCCCGCACTATCACAGGTGCTGTAGTGGCAGACTCTACCGTTAGCACCCACGGTAGTGACTCCAGCCCATCACCCGCATTTCTCGCCATAAATCTGTGTTCACCGATTTCAATCCCGGCCAGACGTTTATTCCAGATCTTGTTGCCATCCACTTGAGCGGTGCCCCATGAGGTGGTGTCATCCAGAATTTCCACTAACGAATCTGGCGCAGTGCCAAACAGAGTGACAATCGTGTCCTGAGTAGTACCGCCATTTTCAATCAGATTTCCACGCAAATCCTGAACATGAGAGATGGCAGGTCTAACGGCTGCTGAGACAATGGTGAAGCGCCAGGCATTCGACGTCGACTCGCCATTTGAAGTCCTGGCCTCCAGTTCATGAAAACCTGCTGATAGACTGCGCAGGGACTTCGCCCAGTCGCCCATTTCTTCCGCCTGAACAAAATCTATGTATTCACCCCTATCATATAAAGTGAGTGATGCATTACCGCCTGCCATCCCGGCGACAATAAAATTATGATCTTCAGTCTCGCCATCATTTGAAACTTCCCCATGCTCACCTACAACACGGATGATGCTAAGATCAGCCTTGTTTATATTCACTTTTCACCTCCAGAACCAGAAGGGTTCTGTCGCCGTGTATGCAGACTTGGACTCTTCAAAATCAAGGATTAGTCGAATTCACTGTAAGCAACCCGGTGAGCGGCGACAACTGTCACTTATGACAGTCAGCCTTTTATTTGGAAATAAAAAAAATCTCTTGGTTTCCTATGGCAATAACGACACCCCAGCTTGAGATCGGGACTTCATAGGCAGTTGAATAAGGCGTATTGCATGCTGTGAGGTTTCATCTGCCCAATCCCACCTACACTCAAAGCATCCGCCCCTTCAGGAGGTTCGAGGCCATGAGCGCGTTTTCCACACTGCAGCTGCCGGTGATCGGCGGGATTCTGCTGTTGAGCTTGTAGGTTATAGCTTTCAGGAACGCCCAGTAGGTGTGCTGATGATCTGGCTGGACATGATGCCGCCGACGGGGACGGCGTGCTGAAAGATTCTGGAAAAGCTCACGTGAGTCACGACCTCAAGGATTACGCGGCTTGCAGAGGTGAAAAGCCACTCGCCAATCTGTCACACCACTCGTAAACTCGACGGTCATTCATGCCCGGCCGTTCGGCTTGCGGCGTACCGATGTCGATTCGAGGTTTACTGCCCGGTGACCGCTTCCCCCAGCTTTTCCCTGCTCCAACGCCTGTTTCTGGTCTGTCTGCTGGCATTGCTGCCGCTCAATGCCGCCCACGCAGTCGCTCTGCCGGGCGTTCTGGGGGGTGGGACGAAAACCCAGCCTCAGGCACAGGAGCCGCTGGGTCAGTCGCTGGATGAAGTGATCAAAAGCCTGGAGAACGATCAGCAGCGCACCCAATTACTGACCGATCTGAAAAAGCTGCGCGATGCGACACAAAAGGCGCAGCCCGGCAGCGACCAAGGCGTGCTGGGGTTGATCGGCAGCAGCCTGGGTGAGCTGGAGAAGAAGTTTTCTGGCGCCGACAGCCCCATCACTCGCTGGTCCGAGGAAATCGATCTGGCCCAGGACGAGTTCGTTGCCCTGCTGCTGCCTGCCAATCAATGGTTGCCGGTGATCGTCGGCTTCGCGCTGGTGCTACTGCTCTGGAGCCTGCTGGCGGCGGCGCTGATCTGGCTCGGCCACTGGGTGCGGGTGCGCTTTGGTTTATCAGAGGAATTACCGCGCAATCCCCGAACCCTGGACCTGCTGCGCTTCGCCCTGCGCAAGCTGGGGCCGTGGCTGATTGCGTTGGTGTTCACCGTTTACCTGAGTTACAACCTGCCCTCGTCGCTGGGCAAGGACCTGGCCATGGTCCTGGCCTACGCGCTGGTGGTCGGCACGCTGTTCTCGGCGATCTGCGTGATCGCGTTTTCTGTTCTGGATGGCCCGCATCGCCACAAGGCGTTGTATATCCTGCGCCATCAGGCGTTCCGGCCACTGTGGTTGATCGGCAGTTTCGCGGCCTTTGGCGAGGCGCTGAGCGATCCACGCCTGATCGCCAGCCTCGGCATCCATCTGGCCCACACCGCCGCGACCTGCGCCAACGTGATGGCGGCGCTGTTCAGCGGGCTGTTCATCCTGCGGTTCCGTCGCCCTATCGCCCACTTGATTCGCAACCAGCCGTTGCCGCGTCGCCTGACCCGCCGTGCGCTGAGCGACACCATCGAGATCCTCGGCACTTACTGGTATGTCCCGGCGCTGATGCTGGTGGCGGTGTCGCTGTTCGCCACGTTCTTCTCCGCCGGTGACACCAGCACCGCCTTGAGGCAGGCACTGATCTGCACGGTGCTGCTGGTGGTCTGCATGGTGATCCACGGGCTGGTGCGCCGACATGCATTGCGCCCTCGGCACGGGCACAAACGCCATGCGCTGTATTCGGACCGGCTGAACAATTTCTTCTACACCCTGATACATCTGTTGGTCTGGCTGGTGTTCATCGAACTGGGCCTGCGCGTCTGGGGCCTGTCGTTGATCCGTTTTGCCGACGGCGATGGCCATGACATCAGTGTCAAGCTGTTCAGCCTCATCGCGACCCTGCTGTTCGCATGGCTGGTGTGGATCGTCAGCGACACGGCCGTGCATCATGCCCTGACCCGCTCGCGCAAAGGCGTGGCCAACGCCCGGGCGCAGACCATGATGCCGTTGATTCGTAACGTGCTGTTCGTGGCGATTTTCATCATTGCGCTGATTGTCGCGCTGGCGAACATGGGCATGAACGTCACGCCGCTGCTGGCCGGTGCGGGTGTAATCGGCCTGGCCATCGGCTTCGGCGCACAGTCGCTGGTGGCGGATCTGATCACCGGGCTGTTCATCATCATCGAAGACTCTCTGGCCATCGATGATTACGTGGACGTCGGTGGCCACCTGGGCACGGTGGAAGGCCTGACCATCCGCACCGTTCGGCTGCGAGACATCGACGGCATCGTGCACACCATTCCGTTCAGTGAGATCAAGAGCATCCAGAACTACTCGCGGGAATTCGGCTATGCGATTTTCCGCATTGCGATCCCGGCCAACATGAAGATCGACGACGCCCTCAAGCTGATCCGCGACGTGGGCACGAAAATGCGCGCCGATCCGCTGCAACGGCGCAATATCTGGTCGCCGCTCGAGTTTCAGGGCGTCGAGAGCTTCGAGTCGGGCAATGCCATCCTACGAGCGCGCTTCAAGACCGCGCCGATCAAACAATGGGAAGTGTCCCGGGCGTTCAACCTGTCATTGAAGCGGCATCTGGATGAAGCGGGCATGGACCTGGCGACGCCGAGGTTGAGTGTGCAGGTGATGACGGCTGGGGGAGCAAAAGTAGAACCCGACAGCGCTCCGGATCTGTAGGATCTGCCGAAGGCTGCGAATTGCGCTATGTCAGACACACCGCCTTCGCAGCCTGCGGCAGCCCCTACATAAATTGCATCGCGCTCTAATCAAATATCCCGCACCACCGCGCTCACATGAATCGCATCGTGGCGCCAGTATTCCAGGTCGCAGTCAATCAAGCGGCCGTTCTGGTCGAAGTTGACCCGGGCGATGCGCAGGCCGGGGCTGCCAAGGGAAACCTTGAGCGCCGCCGATGCTTCGGCATGCAACGCCGTGGGGACCATTTCGAAGCGCACCTGGCCATAGCGCAAGTCGTAGCCGCTGGCGTACAACTCGGTGAGTGACTGATTGAGGTCGTAATCGAGAATGCCGGGGAAATACTCCGGGTTCAGGTAGTGCTCCACATACAGCACCAACCGCTGATCGATACGCCGTGCGCGGCAGATCTGGATCACGCTGGACAGCGCTGGCAGCTGGAGCATTTCGCAAATCTTCGCCGACGCCGGTTGCAGGCGCGCCGAGATTACCTGGGTGTCAGCCACCCGCCCTTGTGCACTGACCATGGCGTGAAAGTGACTGCGGCGCATCAGGTCATAGGCCAGGCGCGGCGGCGAGATAAACCAGCCGCGACGCTCCTCGCGGTAGATCAGCCCCAACGCTTCCAATTGCACCAAGGCCTCACGCAGGGTGATGCGCGTGGTATCGAAGACCTCGCTCAGTTTGCGTTCAGCGGGCAGCTTGCTGCCGGGAGGCAACAGGCCGTGCTCGATCTGCTCCTGCAACGCAGTACAGATCGTCGTCACCGCACGGGGTACTTCTTCGCGCATCGGGTTACCTTTCTGGACTAGACCAGCGCCAAAACAGCGCACAGGTTGGGCGCTTCGCACCGCCTTGTGTGTCGCAACAGCCTAATGAGCGTAGATGACTGGCGCATGACAGGGCGCATCACAAAGCGTGCCAATCCAGCGTTCAACACGGGTTCAGCCCTTGCAGATCAAGGCTTTGATCATGGTCTACGCTTATCTCGCGATGGCCCGTGTGCCCAAGGCACAGGCGCCTGCCACACCGTACCAACATAAAAATGTCATCGAAAAAGCTTAACTTGGCTCAGGTATTGCTGACCTAGACCAACCCACCCGCAACGATCACTTCTCAATAGATCATTAAGAAGTGCACAAGGAGCTTCGAATGAAACACCTTTTGCTGGCATCACTCCTCGGTTCCGCTATTGCGTTGAGCACCTCGGTCATGGCCGCGGACGTTGACCTGAAAACCCTCGAAGCCGCCGCCAAGACTGAAGGCGCGGTCAACAGCGTCGGCATGCCGGACGACTGGGCGAACTGGAAGGACACCTGGGCGGACCTGCAGGCCAAATACGGTCTCAAGCACATGGACACCGACATGAGCTCGGCCCAGGAAATCGCCAAGTTCGACGCGGAAAAAGATAACGCCAGCGCTGACATCGGCGACGTGGGTGCAGCCTTCGGCCCCATCGCTGCCACCAAGGGCGTGACGCAACCTTACAAGCCAAGCACCTGGGACCAGGTTCCGGACTGGGCCAAGGACAAAGACGGTCACTGGGCACTGGCCTACACCGGCACCATCGCTTTTGTGGTCAACAAGAAGCTGCTGCACGGTTCCGAAGTGCCGACCAAATGGTCAGACCTGAAAAACGGTAAATACAAAGTCACCATCGGTGACGTCAGCACCGCCGCCCAGGCCGCCAACGGTGTGCTGGCCGCCGCCATTGCCATGAAAGGTGACGAGAGCAACATCGCCCCTGGCCTGCAATTGTTCACCGAACTGGCTAAACAGAAACGTCTGGCGTTGAACAACCCGAACATCCAGAGCATGGAAAAAGGCGAAGTCGAAGTCGGTGTGGTCTGGGACTTCAACGGTCTGAGCTACAAAGCCAAGATGACCAACCCGGATGACTACGTGGTGCTGATCCCGTCCGACGGTTCGGTGATTTCCGGCTACACCACCATCATCAACAAATACGCGAAGAACCCGAACGCCGCCAAGCTGGCCCGCGAATACATTTTCAGCGATGCGGGCCAGATCAACCTGGCAAAAGGCAACGCGCGCCCGATCCGCGCCGAGCACATCAAGCTGCCACCTGAGGTTCAGGCCAAGCTGCTGCCTAACGAGCAGTACAAAGGCGTGACCCCGATCAAAGACGCCGCCGCATGGGAAGCGACTTCCAAGAAGCTGCCGCAACTGTGGAATGAGCAAGTCATCATCGAAATGCAGTGATGCGTCACCGGCCTCAAGGATGAGGCCTTTTTTATCGCCCTCCCCGTATCGAATCCCGTCGGAGCGACTGGCTCATGAAACACAACGTCATCCTCGTGGTGCTCGACGGCCTCAATTACGAAGTCGCCCGGCATGCCATGGGTCATCTTCAGGCTTACAGCGAGGCAGGTCGCGCCGCGCTCTACAAATTGCAATGCGAACTGCCGGCCCTTTCGCGCCCGCTGTACGAATGCATTCTGACTGGGGTGCCGCCCATAGAAAGCGGCATCGTGCATAACCAGGTTTCACGGCTGTCGAACCAGCGCAGCATGTTTCATTACGCCACTGACGCCGGGCTGACCACCGCTGCGGCGGCTTATCACTGGGTCAGCGAGCTGTACAACCGCACGCCGTTTGACGCAGCCCGGGATCGCCACACCGACGACATCGAGTTGCCCATCCAGCACGGGCACTTTTATTACGCCGATCACTACCCGGACTCGCACCTGTTTGCCGACGCGCAGAGCCTGCTGGTCAGACACGCGCCCAACCTGCTCCTGATCCACCCCATGAATATCGACGACGCCGGGCATAAGCACGGCCTCGACAGCCCGCACTACCGCAACAGCGCACGCAGCGTTGACATCATCCTCGCCGACTACCTGCAAGGCTGGCTCGACGCCGGTTATCAGGTGCTGGTAACCGCCGACCACGGCATGAACAACGACCGCTCCCACAATGGCCTGCTGCCCGAAGAACGGGAAGTGCCGCTGTTCGTGCTCGGCGAAGCCTTCAGCCTGGACGTCAATGCCGCGCCCAAACAAACCGAGCTGTGCGGCATTGTCTGCGAACTGCTCGGCGTGCCCCACGACAAACCGGTATGCCGGGAGATCCTCAAGTGACCAACAATCGAGGCAAATGGCTGAGCCTGCTGTGCCTGCTTCCCTTTGCGCTGTTTTTCTTCGTGTTCCAGATCGCACCGCTGGGCTGGGTGGCGATCAACAGCCTGCATTCCGAGGCGGGCTGGGGCATCGAGAACTTCATCAACGCGTTCAGCTCGCGGTTCTATCGCCAGGCGATGCAGTTCAGCCTGGAGATCAGTTTCTGGTCGAGCGTATTCGGCATCATCATCGCGGTGCTGGGCAGCTATTCGCTGCGCAACGTGGATTCGCGACTGCGGGATTTCGTCAATTCTTTCGCCAACATGACCAGCAACTTTTCCGGGGTGCCGCTGGCGTTCGCTTTCATCATTCTGCTGGGCTTCAACGGCGCCGTGACCCTGATGCTCAAGCAGGCGGGGATCATCGAAGACTTCAACCTGTACTCGAAAACCGGGCTGATCATCCTCTACACCTACTTCCAGATTCCTCTGGGGGTGTTGCTGTTGTACCCGGCTTTCGATGCCTTGCGTGAAGACTGGCGCGAGTCGGCATCACTGCTCGGCGCCAGCAGCTTCCAGTTCTGGCGCTACATCGGCCTGCCGGTGCTGACCCCCGCCCTGCTCGGCACCTTCGTGATTCTGCTGGCCAACGCGCTGGGTGCGTACGCCACGGTCTACGCCTTGACCACCGGCAATTTCAACGTGTTGCCGATTCGCATCGCAGCCATGGTGGCCGGCGACATCAGCCTGGATCCGAACATGGCCAGCGCCCTGGCGATCATTCTGGTGGGCTTGATGACGCTGGTGACCGTCGTTCATCAGTGGTTGTTGAAGAGGAGCTACCATGTCTCGCGCTGAAAGAAGCCCTGCCCGGTTCTATCACCGGACCATCGTTTATCTGCTGTTTTTCATCCTGCTGCTGCCGCTGGCCGGGACGATGCTGTACTCGGTGGCCACCAGTTGGTCGGCGAGCATTCTGCCCAGCGGCCTGACCTTCAAGTGGTACATCGCGCTGTGGAGCGACCCGCGCTTTCTCGCCGCCTTCGGTCAATCACTGCTGGTCTGCGTGGGCGCGCTGATCCTCTCCGTGGTGCTGATCCTGCCGCTGCTGTTTGTGGTGCATTATCACTTCCCGCGTCTCGACGGGCTGATGAATATCCTGATCCTGCTGCCCTTCGCGGTGCCGCCGGTGGCCTCGTCCGTGGGCCTGTTGCAGCTCTACGGTTCCGGGCCGTTCGCGATGGTCGGGACGCCGTGGATTCTGATCGGCTGCTACTTCACCGTAGCGCTGCCGTTCATGTACCGGGCGATCAGCAACAACCTGCAAGCCATCAATCTGACTGACCTGATGGACGCCGCCCAACTGCTCGGCGCCAGCACCTGGCAAGCGGCCTTTCTGGTAGTGCTGCCCAACCTGCGCAAAGGTTTGATGGTCGCGTTGCTACTGTCGTTTTCCTTCCTGTTCGGCGAGTTCGTGTTCGCCAACCTGCTGGTCGGCACCCGCTATGAAACCCTGCAGGTGTACCTGAACAACATGCGTAACAGCAGCGGCCACTTCAACAGTGCGCTGGTGATCTCTTACTTCCTCTTCGTGTTGCTGCTGACCCTGGCCGCCAATCGCTTGAATAAGGACAAAGACTGATATGAGTTTTGTCAGTGTTGAAAACCTGCAAAAAAACTACGGCAGCACGGCGGTGTTCAGTGACATCAACTGCACCATCGAGCGCGGCGAGTTCGTCACCCTGCTGGGGCCGTCCGGCTGCGGCAAGTCGACCCTGTTGCGCTGCATCGCCGGGCTGACTTCGGTCAACAGCGGGCGCATCGTGCTCGATGGCGTGGACCTGGTTCCGGTCACGCCGCAAAAGCGCAATATCGGCATGGTGTTCCAGAGCTACGCACTGTTCCCGAACATGACCGTGGAGCAGAATGTCGCCTTTGGCCTGCGCATGCAAAAGGTCAGCGCCGATGACACCCACAAACGCGTGGCCGAAGTGCTCAGGCTGGTGGAGCTGACCGATTTTGCCAGCCGCTATCCGCATCAGATGTCCGGCGGCCAATGCCAGCGCGTGGCCCTGGCGCGCTCGCTGGTGACACGCCCGCGCCTGTTGCTGCTCGATGAACCTCTGTCGGCGCTGGACGCACGAATTCGCAAGCATTTGCGCGAGCAGATCCGGGCGATTCAGCGCGAACTGGGCCTGACCACGATCTTCGTGACTCACGATCAGGAAGAAGCGCTGACGATGTCAGATCGCATCTTTCTCATGAATCAGGGTCGGATCGTGCAGAGCGGCGACGCCGAAACCCTTTACACTGCGCCCGTCGATGCCTTCGCCGCAGGCTTCATCGGCAACTACAACCTGCTGGAAGCCGACGACGCCAGCCGCCTGATGCAACGACCGATCAACAGCCGCATTGCGATTCGACCAGAGGCCATTCAATTGAGCCTCACCGGTTCGCTCGAAGGCGAGATCCGCAGCCACAGCCTGCTGGGCAATGTGATCCGCTACCGGGTTGAAGCACGCGGCGTGGAGCTGGTGGTGGACGTACTCAATCGCTCGGCGGATGACCTGCTGGCCCATGGGCGACGGGTGTCGTTGAGGATTGATGATTCGGCGTTGTGTGAGGTGGTATGAAGGCAGCTGCAAGCGGCAAGCTATAAGCTGCAAGCAGATACGGCGCACGGTCTTTCTTGCAGCTTATAGCTTGAAGCTTGAAGCTTGCAGCTGCGCGCCAAACACAGATAGAACAAACAAAGAGTAAGGAAAAGTGCGCCATGGCATTAGCAATTTTCGACCTGGACGAAACCCTGATCGCCGGCGACTGCGCCAGTCTGTGGAGCGAGCAGATGGGCAGGCTTGGCTGGGTTGATCCTGCGTCATTCCTCAAGCGTGACCACGAACTGATGCAGGCCTACAGCGAAGGCAAGCTGGCGATGGAGGACTACATGGCCTTCAGCCTGGAGCCGATGCTGGGCCGCTCCCCGGAAGAAGTCGATCATCTGGTCGGGCCTTGGGTGGAGGATTTCATCGAGCCGATCATTTTCAGCGACGCCACCAAATGCATCGCCGAGCACCGCGCGGCAGGCGACCGGATTCTGGTGATTTCCGCCTCGGGCGTGCACCTGGTCAAACCCATTGCCGAGCGCATCGGCATTGATGAAGTGCTCGCCATCGAGCTGGATGTGGCGCATGGCGTCTACAACGGCAAGACCGTGGGCACCCTGACCTACCGCGAAGGCAAGATCACCCGTCTGATGGAATGGCTGGACGCCGAAGGCGAGAACCTTGAAGGCGCGAGTTTCTATTCGGATTCACGCAACGATTTGCCGCTGCTGCTCAAGGTTGACCATCCCCACGCAGTCAACCCGGACCCGACCTTGCTGGAGCATGCCCAGAAGGCTGGATGGCCGGTGCATAGCTGGAAGTAACCCAGCGAAGGCAGGAGCGAAACTGCCCCCTGTAGGAGCCAACTTGTTGGCGAGGCTTCACTTCAGACACAGAAGTGTTTGCTGAACCACCGCCTCGCCAACTTGTTGGCTCCTACAGGTTCTGCGCTCAGCGTTTAAACCAGACTCTCATCAATCACCAACACCAGCTTGCCATTGACCTTGTTGCTGGCCAGCTCCGCATAGGCCGCTGCGGCGTCCTTGATCGGGTAGCTGCGGGCAAGCTGAGGTTTCAGGCGGCCTTCGCTGAACAGCGGCCAGACGTGCTGACCCAGGTCATGCATCAGGTCAGCCTTGAACGTGTCGTCGCGGCTGCGCAGGGTCGAGCCCAGCAGATGAATGCGCTTGCCAAGAATCTGCGCCATGTCCAGTTGTGCCTCGCGGCCACCCATCAGGCCGATCAACACCCAACGGCCGTCGACACCCAGCAGCTTGACGTTCAGCTCGGCATAGTTGGCGCCCACGGGATCAAGGATCACGTTGAACGGCGCGAAGTCCTTCAGGCTCTCCAGACTTTCATTGCGCACCACGCCACCCTGGGCGCCCAACGCAATGCAGTACTCAAGACGATCAGCCGAGCCGACACTGACCCACACCGGGTTGCCAAACGCCTTGCAAAGCTGAATGCCGGCTGAACCAACTCCACTTGCCCCGGCATGCAGCAACACCTTTTCACCGGGTTCCAGCTTCGCCAGCTGAAACAGGTTCAACCAGGCGGTGGCATAGACTTCAGGGAGCGCCGCGGCCTCGGCCAGGGTCAGCCCCTCGGGCACCGGCAACACATGTCGCCCGTCGACCACCGCCTCTTCGGCCATCGCCCCGCCCGCCAGCAACGCGCAAACCCGGTCGCCGACCTGCCAGGACGAACCCGGCCCGACTTCGGCAATCACGCCTGAGCATTCCATGCCGAGGATTTCACTGGCTCCCGGCGGGGGCGGATAAAGCCCTGCTTGTTGCAACAAATCGGCGCGATTCAGACCTGCGGCCGCAACTTTGATGCGAACTTGACCGACATCGAGCGCCGGACTCGGCTCCTCGACCCATTCCACTTGACCTTCAACGCCTTGCAATGCCTTCACAGTGCCTCCATAGTGAGTCTGGACTGGGCCCGAATGCTGAAGCAGCACGGGCTTTCTTGCATTATGCGACCGGATCCG
>Ga0247734_1000690_pt1 | contig 28153 bp, 25 predicted proteins | sample UWRJL103311B2_FD_180933 | JGI IMG/M metagenome (GOLD analysis project Ga0247734, IMG submission 180933) | Plant litter microbial communities from Arlington Agricultural Research Station in Wisconsin, United States - UWRJ-L103-311B-2 | ecosystem: Environmental > Terrestrial > Plant litter >...
AGGCCCGATCATTGGCACATTGCTTGTTCAGGCGGCGACAAGCGGTGCATTGTTGGGGCCGGCCATTGGTATGTTCGGTTTTTCATTTGCACTGGCTATTCCATTTGTACTTTTTGCCCTATTCCCATCGGCACTGAATGCTTTGCCTAAATCTGGCGGATGGCTCAATAGCGTCAAAGTTGTCCTGGGTTTCCTGGAACTGGCATTTGCACTGAAGTTCCTCAGCAATGTAGACCTGGCTTACCACTGGGAATGGTTCGACAGAGAAATCTTCCTCGTTTTGTGGATCATTATTTTTGCGCTGATGGGCCTTTACCTGCTGGGAAAACTTAAGCTTGCGCACGACAGTCCGCTTGCCTACATCTCTGTGCCAAGGCTTTTAATGGCGATTGTAATATTGGCTTTTACCGTATATATGATTCCAGGCCTGTGGGGTGCACCCTTAAAATCCATTTCGGCATTCCTCCCACCTCAGGATACGCAGGATTTCGACCTCTATACCCCTACCCTTATTCCTGGCGGAATTGCCAATACACAAAATGCAGCAGCTTCATCCGGTCCGCATAAATATGCCGACCTCTTTCATGCTCCGTTGAAACTGGATGCTTTTTTTGACTATGATGAGGGTATAGCTTATGCCAGGAAAGTGAACAAGCCAGTGCTGATTGATTTTACCGGACATGCCTGCGTCAATTGCCGTAAAATGGAAGCCAATGTATGGCCTGACCCGGAGGTATACAAAATGATCAGCCAGGATTACGTCCTGATACAGCTTTATGTAGACGACAAAACTGAAGTCGCTAAAGAAGATGTCATGATCACCCCTGCTGGTAAGGTATTAAGTACAATCGGGAAAAAATGGAGCGACCTTCAGGCTTCAAAGTTTAAGGCAAATTCGCAACCCTTTTATGTACTGCTGGATCCAAATACTACAGCGCTTTTAGCACCTCCGCAAGGAGCGGATTATGAAATTGACAACTACCGCAACTTTCTGCATGCCGGTTTAAAAGCCTTCGGAAAATAATCAATACAAATATCAAAACTGGTAAGCCATTCCGTGTAAAAGCGGGATGGACTTATTTTTTTATACCGTCCGACAACCGTCAGGAATACGCTGTTCCGCTAAGTAAAATTTTTTTGAAAAAATTATCTGCAAATTGAAATCATTAAATGCTTTTAGCATAATAATGACAAAAAATGGGTATATCGTATAGCATTTTTTTGATTTTTTTTTATTTATTATTGTCACAACTAATGCGTGCCTAAACCAAATATTTAAAAATAATGGCCTCTTTATCAGGAGCAAGCGATATCGAATTATACAATTCAATGAAGGCGGGTAACCAGAAAGCGTACGATCAAATTTATGCCCGCTACTGGCAAAAACTTTATACGGAAACCCACAGGAGATTGAAGAATGTTGAGCTGGTAGAAGAAATTGTACATGATGTTTTTATTGATCTCTGGGAAAAAAGGGAGAAAAAGCAAATTGAACATTTGTACCGATACCTGGTCACTGCGGTTCGTTATTCCGTTTTTACAAACTATAAAAAGAAGAAATCCCTTCCATATTTCGAAGAGCCGCTTGAACACATGGCTTTGTCTTACCTTGAAGCAGATTCGCTGCTGAATGTGAAGGAATTGAAAAGCTGCGTTGCCATTTGGCTAACCATGCAGCCAGAAAAGCGCGCAGAGGTCTTTCGGCTAAAATATATGGAAGACCTTAGTACGAGGGAAATCAGCGAGCACCTGGGAATATCCCAGAAAACAGTTCAAAACCAACTCATCACTTCTTTTACAAGCCTTCGTGAGTTTGTGAAAAAAATGATGATACTGCTGGTTCTTTTACCATAGTGGGCTTATTCCTCTACGGTCCATTTTTCAATTTCCGTCATACTGTTTCAGCCTTGCAGAAAATAATGCCGGGTGCCTGCCAAATAGCGTTAACTTCTGCGCCGTATTTGCATGATAGCAGTGATACTAGAAAAATATAAGCTTTCAGTAGTTGCATTGCTTTTTTAACATATAAAAATATTATTGATTATTTTTTGAAAAGATACTTTGCATAGAAAATATAGGCCAGTAAAATTTATATTTGACTTATTCTACTATGTGCAATTTCAAACAATATAAAGGCTTTTTATTAGCATTGATGGCGGCCATGATGTGGGGGATTTCCGGCACATGTGTACAATTTTTGTTCCAGCACCGGAATATCAATACGGAATGGCTAGTGACCGTAAGAATGCTGATTTCTGGCGTCCTGCTGCTCAGTTTTTCTCAGTCACAAAAGAACACGGATGTCTGGTTAATCTGGAAGAATAAAAAAGATGTGATTGCTATAGTCGTATTCAGCATCCTTGGTATGCTTGCTGCCCAGTACACTTATTTTGCCGCGATCCAGTATTCCAATGCAGCTACCGCTACCATCCTCCAGTATATTGGCCCGGTTATCATTGTGGCTTACCTGACCATAAGGCGGCGAAAATTACCGTCTGCTTTAGAGGGGATAGCCATCCTGTTTACATTGGCGGGTACCTTTCTCATCGTTACACACGGCAGTTTTCGTAGTCTATCATTGTCGGCCCCTGCCCTCTTTTGGGGAATTATTTCTGCCTTTGCACTAGCCGCTTACACCTTACTACCGCTAAACCTCATTAAAAAATACGATAGCTCAGTGATTACTGGTTGGGCATTACTGCTCGGTGGTATAGCCTTCAGTTTTGTTCACGCACCCTGGAAAATACAGGGGAATTTTGATGTCGTGGCTATGTCGCTGATTACCTTTGTAGTCCTGTTCGGCAGTCTGGTTGCCTTTAGCATATTTATGATTAGCGTAAAAATTATAGGGCCTACCAATGCCAGTTTACTTAGTTGTACTGAACCGCTGTCGTCAGCGGTACTCGCTGTGGTATGGTTAAATGTATCCTTCGGCATATACGACTGGCTGGGATCGGCATTAATTTTGACTACCATTGTGCTGCTTGCCCTCAATGAAAAACAAGCGCCACCCGCTGAAGCAGGTTTAGAATTAAATAACATCAATTGAAACATGGGGCAATCCCTTATAAATACATACGATACCGAATGAAAGCATATAAATTACATGCGCCAAAGAGCCTGGAGAATTTTAAATTGGGTGAATACGATGAACCAGCTGTAAATTCTAAGCAGGTAAAAATAGCAGTTAAAGCTGTATCATTAAATTACCGTGACTGGGCCCTTGCTAATGGAAAGCTTAGCTATGCAGGTGAAAGCCTTCCCTTTATTCCTTTAAGCGATGCAGCGGGAATAGTTGTCGAGGCGGGGGAAAACGTTAAAAATATTAAAGTGGGCGACCGCGTTGCAGCAAGCTTTTTTCCTGAGTGGCAGTCCGGACCGTACACCAGGGAGAAAACTGACCGTGCGCTGGGCGGAACACAAGATGGTGTACTGGCCGAATACATTGTTATGGACGAGCGGTCTGTAGTAAAAATTCCTGAATATTTTGACTTGGTGCAGGCTGCGGCCTTTCCCTGTGCGGCCGTAACGGCCTGGCATGCGCTGGCAATACAGGCACAACTAAAGCCTGGCGATACGGTTTTATTGTTGGGAACCGGCGGTGTATCAATTTTTGGGCTACAAATTGCAAAGATGTTTGGGGCAACAGTAATTATTACCTCAAGCAGCGATGAAAAACTGGCGAAGGCTAAAGCGCTTGGGGCAGACTTTGTAGTGAATTACAAAAAGGATAGCAACTGGACAGAGACAGTGAAGTCTTTAAACGGTGGTGCAGATTATGTGATAGATGTGGTGGGTAATCTTGCGGACACACTGAAGGCGGTAAAACCAGGTGGCAGTATATTTATGATTGGTGGTGTAGGCGGCCCGGCTGATGAGAAACCAAACCTGCGCCAGGTTACCGTTGGGATGAACAGGCTGCAAGGCGTATTTGTGGGCAGCACAGAAATGCTTGCAGATGTATTTAAAGCTTTTGCCAGTAACCAGATTAAACCTGTTATTGAAGAATCATTTGAATTTGGCCAGGTGATGGAGGCATTGGAACACATGGGAAAAGGCTCACATTTCGGAAAAATAGTTGTTAATATATAAATATGGAATTTACAGAAATCTGCAAGCCTTTTGAGTCGCTTACGAACAAAGAGCTCTATGCAATATTACGTCTGCGGAGTGAAATCTTTGTGGTGGAGCAGAACTGTGTGTTCCTGGATATGGACAATAAAGACCAGTCCAGCCAACACCTGATGTTGTATCATAAGAAAGAATTGATGGCCTATGCGCGAATTGTGCCTGCAGGGCTTTCTTATACAGAGCCTTCTATTGGCAGAATTGTGAGCAGCGCCGCAGCCAGAGGAAAGGGATTTGGCAAACAGCTGCTTCCGCTTGCCATTGAAAACTGCATACGCTTGTACGGAAACAAAACCATCAGGATTGGCGCACAGCTCTACCTCAAAAACTTTTATGAATCTTTCGGATTTATAGGTACCGGCGAAGTATATGATGAGGATGGAATTGACCACATTGAAATGATCAGGGCTGCACGGTAAAACTGCAGCAGCTTATAAAAAAACAAAGAAATGATAGAAAGTAATTTATTCCAGATTGCCACAGAAATCGAATGGCAGGATTTAGGAAACGGTATTCAGCGCCAGGTTTTTGGATACGACGATCATATAATGATGGTGAAGGTTAAATTTGAAACTGGCGCGATAGGTGTACTTCATCAGCACCCGCACACGCAACTCAGCTATGTAGAAAGCGGCGCATTTGAAACCAGTATTGGTGAAGAAAAGAAATTATTGAAAAAAGGCGACGGTTTTTATGCGCCTTCAAACATTATACATGGTGTTGTTTGTACTCAAGCAGGTGTATTGGTAGACGTTTTTAGTCCGCACCGGCAGGATTTTATATAAAAATCAGTAAATGAAGTAAAGTAATGCGTTTGTTTGGTAAATGTTACCTAAGAAAGTGACATTTTGCAGATCAAATCAGGTTTGTTTGATTGATTCGTGATTATATTTACCCCTATCCGGAAAATATTCTCAACTAAAGTCAAATTAACCTATAACCAAGCCAACAAATGAAACTCTCGTCCAAACTACTGATGGGATTGCTGATTATTAGCAAGCTCTCCAGCGCTCAGGGTAAAAATCCTGGCTCCGCTCCTGCAGCATCCATTTCTACGCTAGTACAAGGATTTAAAAAGTATGAGGGCTACTTCAATTTTTACTACGATCAAAAAAGTTCCCGCATACTTCTGGAAGTGGATAAACTGGATCAGGAGTTTCTTTATGTCAACACCCTTCCTGCGGGTGGCGGAGGAGCGGGCGACAGGGGAAATATTGGCGGATACCGAATCGCGAAGTTCATTAAGGTGGAGAATAAAGTTATGCTGATGCTGCCCAACTATGACTACCGGGCCATCAGCAAAAATACTTATGAAAGTAAGCTTGTTGAGGAGTCATTCCCACAGTCGGTAATCTGGGGTTTTTTGCCTTTGGCAGTAGAAAATGATAAGATACTCATTGACCTCACCCCATTTCTAATGCGCGACAGCCATAAAGTGGCTGAGAGGATAGGCAAAAGTCCTTCTGCATTTTTTGGTGTTTCGGGCAGACCTGCCGCGGCAGCCGGGGGCGCCTATCGTATTGATGAAACACGGTCGGCGCTGTACATGACTAACACTAAAAATTTTCCAAAAAACACGGAATTTGAGGCTATGATAACTTTTACAGGGAATGGTCCTGCAGAAAGAAGTTATTTCAGCGGTGGCCCCGGCAGTGCCGCGGCAGCTCCAGATCCATCTGCAGTGACCATCAGAACACATCAGTCATTTATTGAATTGCCGGACAACAAATACACGCCCAGAATATACGATCCCCGCTCTGGTTTTAACTCCATGGATTATTTTGATTTCGCCACTCCCCTTGACCAGCCTTTGGTGAAGAAATTTGTACGGCGGTGGCGACTTGAGAAAAAGAACCCAAATGCGGCAATGAGTGAGGCGGTTAAACCTATCGTTTATTATGTTGACAGAGGAGCGCCGGAGGATGTTAAGCAGGCATTGATTGAAGGTGGATCATGGTGGAACCAGGCTTTCGAAGCTGCGGGATTTAAAAATGCATTTCAGGTAAAAGAGATGCCTGAAGGTGCAGACCCAATGGATATACGTTACAGTGTGGTCAACTGGGTGCACCGTCCTACAAGAGGATATTCAAATGGCGTCGGCATATTTGACCCCAGGACCGGTGAGATTATCAAAGGCGAGGTCTCACTGGGCTCCATGCGTGACCGTCAGGATTTCCTGATTTTTCAGGGATTGACGCAGATTTATGGCGATGATAAAAACGCGCCAAAGCTCGCCGTGGATATGGCCCTTGACAGGATAAGACAACTCGCTGCCCATGAAATTGCCCATACCTTAGGTTTTTATCACAATCACCTGGCCAGTGCAAACGACAGGGCTTCGGTAACTGACTACCCTTTTCCACTAGTAATATTAAAAGCCGACGGGAAAGTAGACATTTCTAAGGCCTATGCTAAAAACATTGGGACCTGGGATAAAAGGGCTGTAATGTGGGCATATGCAGAATTCCCTGAAGGCAGTGATGAAAAGGCCGGGCTGGAAAAAATCATGCAGGAATCTATTCGTCAGAACCAGATCTTTATGTTCGATCTTACTGTGCATCCAAGAACTGCACAATGGGACAATGGTAATAATCCTGCTGCGGAACTCCACCGCCTGATGACCGTTCGCCAAAAAGTGCTGGCAGATTTCTCGGAAAAGGCAATTCCAGTAGGAACGCCGATGGCAACACTTGAGGAGGTGCTTGTACCTGTTTATTTGTTGCACAGGTATCAGATTGATGCCACTGCCCATATACTAGGGGGACTGGACTTCAGGTATGCGCTGCGTGGAGATGGACAAATACCTACACAGTTGATTGATCCCAAAGAACAATGGGAAGCATTTGATGCTTTAATGAGTACTATAACGCCCCAGGCACTGGTTATCCCAGAAAAGCTATTGAAGCAGCTGGCCCCCTATCCGGAAGGTTATTCCCGCACAAAAGAAAATTTTCAGGGACACACTGGAGCAACGTTTGATCCGCTAGGCGCCGCAGAATCTATTGCTGGAGTTACATTGGGTTACCTCTTGGATGCTGAACGTGCAGCAAGGTTAATAGAATACCATTCGCGCGATGCCGCACAACCAGGACTGATTGCAGTTATAGATAAATTAATTGCGCAAACCTGGAAGACCGCGCAGGTAACTGGTTATAAACGAGAATTGCAGAAGTTAGTAAAACAGGCAACCCTGAAACAACTGCTCACATTGGCGTCTGATCAGGAAGCACCTTCAAACGTGCGTTCTATCGCACTGGCAGAAATCAGTATGTTAAAGAAATGGATAATTGCTGCAGAAGCCGGGACATCAGATATAGGCCAAAAGGGCGACTACCTTTTTGGCTTGCAACAGATCCAGCAGTTTGAGCGCAATCCTGACCAGTTTAAGCCAGTGCCAACTATTGCTATGCCTGCTGGTGCACCAATTTAAAAGGGAAAAAATTGGAGTTCAAGACGTCAACATGGCGTCTTTTTTAGGGGTTCAACTTTGGTAAATCGTTCTGCTGACCTTTAAGCAATTCCCGGTGAGTTTCATTAAGTTTTCGTGCCCTGTAGCTATTAATCGCAGTATCACCAAGCAGTGCAACCAATTTGTAGTTTGCTATCGCACCAACTGCAGCGCCAATAACTGGAATAAGCTGGGCCATCTTTGCGAGGTCGATATAATCCCGGTATTCCTGCTGAAAAGTACGCCAGTCAAACTGTTCTACATTGTCAGGCAGTGAAGCAGCATATTCCTCCCAGTTAAAAACGACATGATAAACCTTATTTCTGTGATGTTGGCTTGAAAAGGCCAGTTGGAAAACGTACAGGATGAACAACCTTTCTTTATAATCTTTGACATCGTGGCCGTATAAGGACGAAATATCAAATAATAATTTTAGTTTGATAGTCAGTAATAATGGGAAATCGGCCAGCCCGAGCAAGATCCCTCCTGCCCCTGTAACTGCCCCTTCTACAGTTGCAGTCTTCTGGTACAATCGGATCTGTTTTTTCGCGCAGGCTTCCCTGAACTGCAGGGATGAACTTTGATCGGGAGATTCCCCCGTGGTGTATTTTGCGCCAAAAAGCACTGCTTTGATCATATTCTCGATCGTTGCAGTAATTACATGATGTACCTTTTCTGGTATCAGGTCATTAATTTTGGACTGGACGTTCCTCGATAAACGGTCTGTAAAAGAAGGCTTTTTTAGCATTTTCAATTGCCAAAACTGTAATTCTACGAAAGCCTGGTCCTCATATGACATCTTCAGCGTATTGGGATTCTATAAATAAACCAATTTTCGAGGCAATAGGTTTTAAGATATTAAAGTCAGTTTTCCAAATCCTTTCACCGCTCGCGGCAACCTGAAGTGTAATTGATCCATAAAAATCTGCGCCGCAGAACACCCTGTATGCAACTCCGTCCCCCGCAGATAGGATTAACAGTTTTCTGGTTTGTCCCCGGTATTGATCTTCATAGGTGTATTGTTGCATGGTCGTCCAGATTAAACTCAAATCTACTAATTCTATACTGATATTTCTACTGTACCCAAATGCATATCTTTTTAGCGTGCCGGATTATTGTTCTATATTACGCTACTGGAATAAAATTGTTATTTTAATCAAACATAAATAATCATTTCGTTATTATATATATAGCCAACAGTACAAATGCTCTCGAATGATTAAAATTACTCTAGCTGAAACCCTTACTCCCGCAGGATATGCGGTCTTTGCCATTACATTCTTTTCCATAGGATTTTCGTATTGGTGGCTTTCCGGTAAAAAGGAAAAAGCCGGATGCGTGTCTGTTGGACTGGTTGCAATGCTGATTTGGTTCCTGATTATACTCCCTGCTTCGATCAGCTTTACTTTATTTGAAGGTGGAGCCACTCCCGTTCGGGCAGCAATTATTGCGGTATGGATTATTATAGCCGGCGGAGTGGTTTATATTAAAAAGTCTAAAAGCATCAAATTCAGCTGGGCTATCTTCCTGAACCTATTTCTGGGCATTGGCGGACTAATGCTTGCTTTTATGATGGGGGGCATGGGCTATTTTGTTTATATCAGGCTATTTACCCATGAAAAGGATGATGCACCTGTGTGGGCAGTATTCCTTTGCATATTCTTTTTAAGTATACTCATCATGGTCATCGCGGGTAAAATTCTTGGGGGCAATAAGGCTAACAAAAAAGGAAAGAGCGAATTTGACGACCTGGCAGAAGCTATACTCACACCCGAGGTGGTGTTTGGCCTTGATTTATCAGGACAAGGATTCAAGACATTTCCTTCTGAAATCCTGAAGTTTGAAAACCTGAATACACTTGACCTGAGTAACAATCAGATCAGCACACTACCAAACGATATAAACAAGCTGAAGTTTCTGTCTTCGGTGAAATTATCTAACAATCCTATTTCCGATCAGGAGCGCGCGTTGATCCGCAAAATGTTCCCTCCGGAAATGGAACTTATTTTTCGCACATAAATGATGGTTGACAGCAAAATAACGGATGAATTCCTATCCTTCTTTTATAATCAGGATGTAAGTATAACACTTCTTGTTTTTTTGATGGTTTTCAGTTGCGGTATAGCCTTATTTCATAAGCTCATAGTCAGTTTCCTGTTTGATCTCAACATGCGGCCGGGTTGGTTGTTTTTTGTTTTGGAGCCCACTATTGTTGGCCTGTCTTTTTTGTACCGGCCGGGATTCGCGTTACTGGCAATGGTTTTCCTGTTTGCCTCTGTATTTCCCCTGGCAATAGTGGGGATGATACGCTCATCCATTATAAAAGGTAAGGAAGACAGGGAGATCAGAAAGAAATTTGAGGCCAAATACCAAAGCCCGAAAAAGAGCAAATGGGTAAAGCTGGCCGTAACAATCGGGGCATTTGCTTTTATAGGATTATGTATCTGCTTATATGATCAGGGTAAATTATCAATCTTACTGGTAATTGTTCCCGTATTAGTTGCACTGGATGCTATATTTCTGCCCTCTACCAAGACCAAATTTTATAAACTACAGGCAGTTTTGCCAACTTCAAAAATGAACGGAATAGCCATGGGACTAGTGGAGGTTGTGGGAGATCTGGTGATGACAGAGCCGATTATTTCGCCCCATTTTAAAACGCCATGTATCGGATACTCGATTCAAATTCAGGAAGAAAGTAAAGATAATGACGATAAAATTAGCTGGAGTACAATATTCCAGGAATGCAAAACCGGCATGTTTCAAATCAAAGACGATACGGGCATAGTCTCTGTTAACGGTGAAGGTCTGGAGTATTTCATCGACCGTATCGACAAAGAAATCCAGAGCGGAAAAAAACGTTATATGGAGACCTATCTGAAAAACGACGACTATATCATGCTGATAGGAAAGGCAAATAGTGATAACGGACAAACTGTTATTGAAAGAGATCACGCGCATAAAGTTTTTGGTGCGGCATTTCCGCATGAAGTAGCAATCAAAAACAAGTTTACACCATTATACCGCTCATTTTTAACTACTCTATTTTTTATAACCTTACTAATCATTTATATTATTATAACATAGACCTATGAGTGCACAAAATATTGCCCTGATTGCTGGCCTGCTACTAATTGTGATCCTGTTCAGTTATTCTATTGGTATCTACAATAAACTTGTGATGCTCAGGAATAATATCGAAAAATCGTTTATGAACATTGATGTGATACTGATGCAGCGGGCGGGCGAAATACCTGAACTGGTGAAGATTGCAGCCAAATATATGGACTACGAAAAGTCAATGCTGACCAGTCTGACCAAACTGCGCACCGACTTCCTGAACGCCACTACAATTGATGATAAAATTCAAAATGCCAGCGAACTTTCCAAGGTTACAAAATCACTTTTCGCGGTGTCGGAAAACTATCCCGAGCTGGCGTCCAACAATAACTTTTTAGAGCTCCAGAAACGTGTGTCGCAAATGGAAGATAAGATTGCCGACCGGCGGGAGTTTTTCAACGACAGTGTGAACTTGTACAATATTGGGATTGAAGAATTTCCGAATGTATTACTGGCCGGATTGCTCGGATACAAACAACGCAACCTTTTCACCGTACTTCCTGAAGAAAAAAAATATGATGGCGTTCAACTTTAATCATTTTTTTGGCTATGAGGATGTCATCAACCGCAATCCGGACCTCGTATTGATCTACGGCTTTGGGGTGATTATCTTCGGAATGATGCTACTCACTTTGCTGTCCATGATTTTGGTTAAAATAGGTATAACAGTATTAGTCGACCATTTTCTGGCGCCCCTTACTTTATCATTACTGTTATGTCTCATTGTAGCGATTATCCCCACCGTGATCCTTAAGGTTGTGGCCAACGATTTGAGCGGGGTGAAACTGGTTTATATCTGGATAACCATCTTTGCAGGTACCACCTTTTTTAGTTTTTCAAACTATCCGATGATGAAAAAATGGTCGGCCGCAAAAAAGGGCTAGATTGCTTTTTTCCGGCCATATACAGATAGTTGTTTAATACCATAAAGGAGGCAATAATTGTGAAAAATAATCTTTATTTCATTCAAACTGCATTTGAGTTGATTTATATTTCTGCATTCAATATTTTTTATGATTTTTGGCTATGAATAAATTAAATCGCCGTTTGACATAGAGCTAAGCTACATTTATATGTGCGGAAGATCCAATTGATGGCGCAATAATTACAACAGTTTAAGGAAAAATAATTGATAATTTAATTTTTCTAAGTAACTTTACTAAAGGTCGGCTTCGCGTAATTGGATCCTGACGATATCTGATCTTGTAGCTCAGTTGGTAGAGCAATACACTCTTAATGTATGGGTCCTGAGTTCGAGCCTCAGCGGGATCACAAAATAATCACGTTTTGCAATGCCTGGCGCCTTCGGCTTTGCCAGTATTCCACGTTTTACTGGCAGCGCGCCAGTGTGGGCAGACCATCATTTCATCTAAGCGAAATAATGGTCTATCAGCGATAACGCGGTGCCTTCAATGTGGACTCATCCATATGCAGTTAGAACTGCACCCGTACCAAAACGCGTATACCGTGTCTTGATACATCCGGGTGGTCCAGGTAATTGAAACGCTCTACGTAGTCAAGCCGTAAGACCTTGAAGATATTGGATATTCCTATACTTCCTTCCTGATAAGGGCCATCTTCTAATGTATAGGTAAATGGTACGCCGTTCCGTTCCGGATAACTGAGCAGTTCCGGATCTTTGGCAGGGTCATTCTGAGATCTTACACCGCCCCATAAAACTTTGTAAGAAATCACCTCCCTCCACTTCAGTTTTCTCAGGAGTGGTATTTTATTGAAGAAGAAGCCATTAAAATTCTGATCAATATTGAAAGCACCATAATGGTCGCTCACAAACTCCTGGAAATTCATCAGGTTATACGATTGCAATTGCAGTGCATAACTTTGATTGGCCCGGGCAATGTCCATGAGTGGAAACGGAACTTTTCCTGCGATAACCCCACCTTCTGAACTCATATCCGCAAATCCGAACTGGGAAAGGTAAAAGCGTTTGGTAACATTGGCCGTAAAGTTCTCGTAACGGTACTGGCCTCCAAATGCGCCTTTTATCCCCTGCTGATAGCGAAGCGTGTAAATTGGATATTTGTCGGGAATTGGAGTACGGTATAATTTGCCCTGGTAAAATTTCTCGTGCGGTGCGTAGCGGATTTCGGCAGAGACTTCCAGGTTTTTAACTCCATCTACTGGCGTGGGAATACCGTTTACCCTGTTTTGATAGTACAAGGCCCCACCTACATCGGGACCTGCCGCATGCTGGTTCCATTTCTTAATGCCTATTTTATACGAGAAATGGTTTAAAAATTCCTGTACGTAGTCCAGGCGGAAAATATCGTTATACGTGAGGATATCATTGTTGCCCCTTTTAAATGATAGCAGGAAATTGTCTTCCTGTACAAACTGAAGTTCCTGCCCCGGTATTTTGGTGTCATGCTGGAAACTTGCCCTGATAAAACTCTGCGGGTAGGAGTAAATAGATTTGTTATTAAAAGAGTAAGTTCCGCTCAAAAAATACTTCCATTTTTTATCTTTGAAACCGTAGGCGGCGTAAGTTTCAGAGTAGTAACGTTTGCTCAATGTAGTGGTGGTGCGTCCGCCAAGTCTTAACCTGAAACCTTCGATAGGATTAAAATTGTAGAAAGTGTTAATCGGCCCCATTTCAAACGGGCCGAAACTTTTATATCCTGCGAGAACAAGTGTTAGAATATCCATCGTTCTACGGAAAGAAGGAATGGTTTGCAGGCTGTCAATATTTTTATAAATATTGGCTTCAGAGGCTTTCAGGCTGTCGGGCCTGTTTTTAGCCCAGTATTCATCGTTTTTTTCCGCTGCATCAGCAACGGTAACTTCGGCCGGTCCCTGGTAGGTTGTCAATGGACGGGGAACGTTGATCACAAAATCCCGGATCATCACCACGCGCTGACCCAGGATACCGCCACCTTTGTTTTTATTGAGCCCAAACTCTATTTTTAGGTCACTTTGACTTAAATGATAACGCCCGTCGGTGGCTTTTTCAAAGGCAAGTATCGCCTGCATCTGCCTTACAAAATTGAGGTTAATGTTTTTGTTAACGGAGAGCAATGCTTTCTCAACTGCGTAATTTCCGTCCAGGGTGATGTAAATTTTACCTTCAAACAGTAAATCTGTATTGGTCCGGGGTGTAAAACTTAACTCAATCAGGTTTGGGGTTACATCACGCAAAGTATCAGTAATATAAAATTTATAAAAAGTGGGCGCACCATCTGCAATAGGGCTCAACAATTGATTTCCAAGCATTGAGACATTGTTGTCATATAGATTGATATCCTGGTACATGCGGTTGAAATAGGTACTGAGGCCCTGGTTGTCTACAAAATTTGCATCGTATTTCACCTGCTTGTCAGCTTCAATAAACTGTTTCCTGGCAAATGGGTTTTTGCGGAAAAAGGTGTGTGAAAGCTTTTCTTCCAAATAAATCGGTAATGTATTCTTTCCGCCAATTTCTGTGGAATCCTGTTTTTGAAACAGGAATTGGTAGTTTTTAAAAATACGTTTGTCCTTGTACTTGTCGGTGAGATTGCTGAGTGCAAATATCATTTTTTCATACTGATGATATTCTGCAAACTCGTAATTCTCTACCCTGTTCTGGTTTTTATGGGCAATCACCTGACGGATCAATTCAACCGCTGGGTTATTTTTGTTTTTATAGCGCACTTTTCTGCCGGCACGAATGTCAACTTCCTTCAGCAGGCGGTCATCTTCGCTTATTGCAATGTTTACTACCTGAGTCTGACCAGCCACAATGTCCTTTACCAGGGTTTTGTACCCAATAAATGAAACTTTAATTTTGGCGGCCGGTCCCGATGTTTTTAAAGTATAACTTCCATTGTTGTCTGTACTGGTTCCAATAGTTGTGCCATCAAAAGACACTGTAACCGCTGGCATAGTTTCCCTGGTTTTTGCATCGGTTATCGTTCCGCTTACTGTTGTTTGGGCATATGACCTGGCCGTAAAAAGAAATAGGATTGTCGCCAGTATCGATAATGTTCTAAGTTGGTTTGTGTAAGTGCGTTTGTTCATGCCCTGGAAATTAAGTTTAAAGACCTATACCTGCAAAATTCACGTAAAACATCAATTAAAATACGGAATAAGCTTACTGGATAATAATCTGAATATCAGTTTTACACGAAAGTATGTAGAGATCACCCTGTTAATAGCCAGAAATGACCTGCGTGAACGTCCTGCTGGCCGTTATTATTATGGATACGATATCTGTCCCGATTTCCCCTTTATTAGTCGCAATCACACCCCCTCAACTGGAAGTAAGCATTGTAAATTTACACTGATCAAAATATAATCCTATGCAAACAATCACTAAACCAACCATTACAGTAGAAGCAGAAATCCATGCTCCTGTAGAAAAAGTTTGGAATAACTGGACAAACACACAAGCCATTATCAAATGGAATAGTGCATCGCCTGAATGGCATACCCCAACTGCGGAACATGATCTTACACCTGGCGGAAAATTCAAGTACCATATGGAAGCAAAAGACAAAAGTACGGGTTTTGACTATCAGGGGGTGTTTGATGTAGTTACGCCAAACGAATATCTGGAATCCACTATTGAAGACGGACGTAAGGTTAAAACCACTTTCATGCAGAAAGGAAAGGAAACCATAGTTTCAACTATTTTCGAAGCTGAGGAAACCAATGCCATTGAAATGCAGGAGGAGGGCTGGCAGGCGATACTGAACAATTTTAAAACCTATGTTGAATCGTTAAACGACCGTGTTCAGCTTCATTTTGAGATAGAGATCAATGCACCTGTCAGGGATGTTTACACCACCATGATTGATCCGGAACAATACAGTGCCTGGACAACTGCCTTCTGCCCCACTTCACGTTTTGAAGGATCCTGGGAGAAAGGCTCCAAAATCCTGTTTATAGGCGAAGATGAAAAGGGAGAAAAAGGTGGAATGGTGGCCAGCATCGCTGACAATATTCCAGGTAAATTTATCTCCATTCTGTATGAAGGCTTATTGAAGGGCGATGAAGAAATTATTTCGGGGGATGAGGTCGATTCCTGGAAAGGCGGCTACGAAAATTATACTTTCGAAGTGAAAAACGGTGGAACACTGTTATCTATTGATACGGTTGGTACTAAAGAACTGGCGGACTATTTTTCTCAGGCATGGCCGGTTGCACTGAATAAATTAAAGGAAATCTGTGAACGTAAATAAAAGGCCATGAATAATTTAATTTATCCCTGCATAACGCTTAAAGGCAAAGTAGCTGAGGCTGCTGATTTTTATATCAATGCTTTTGGAGATGGTAAGGTATTGGATACAAATGCTTTTGTTATCCAGATCAAACTGAGTGGACAAAAATTTATGCTGCTGAACGATGGTCCCACCGTTGCGCCAAATGCTTCGATTTCTTTTATGGTAGTGAGCAAGAATGCTGAAGACACCGAGCGCTACTGGAACCTATTGAGTAAGGACGGAAAGATTTTTATGCCGCTGGACAGTTACGACTGGAGCAGCAAATATGGATGGGTGCAGGATAAGTTTGGTGTATCCTGGCAGTTGTATACGGGTGAAAAAGGTGACCCGACTCCAAAATTTAGTCCTTCACTCATGTTTACTGGTGCGAAAGCTGGGAAAGCCGCGGAAGCTATGAAATTTTATGCCAACCTGTTCCCCAATTCATCGGTTGACGGAATCTGGGAGTACGTTGAAGGCGATGGCGATACCCCAGGATTAGTTAAACATGGCCAATTCAAAATCAATGGTTTTGTTGCCATGGCTATGGACAGCTCCGCAGATCATGGAGTGGACTTCAATGATGCAGTATCTTTGGTTGTGGAATGCGATACGCAGGATGAAATAGATCAGTACTGGGACAAACTGACAACGGCCGGCGGCCAGGAGGTGGCTTGCGGATGGCTTACCGATAAATACGGTCTCAGCTGGCAAATTGTGCCTAAGGTATTGGGTAAACTAATCAGTGACCCGGAACGAGGAAAGGAAGTGATGACAGCATTGATGCAAATGAAAAAACTGGTCATTGCAGATCTTGAAAATGCGTGAATAAAAAAACGGCTATGCAAAAATGCATGGCCGTTTTCCGAATGACGTAAAAATAATTATTTTACATCGAAGCTATAAGTAGAACCCTGCCAAACTGCCTCATAAGGTTTACCGTTGTGGTCACCTTTGGCTTTTTGGTAGTCAGTTACTTCTACCACATACTTTCCTGGCCATATCGGTGTAAAAGTTGTTTCTCCATCGGCACCTGAGATAAGTACCTGCGACCAGCCTGCAGGTGAAAACACATTGATTGAAGCTTCAGGCTTAATTGCGCCTTTATGTATCACTTTCAGTGTTACAGGTTTGTTTACCTGATGACCTAAGGCTGTAGAGGGGAAAATTTTTAGCTCATTGCTGATGGCTTCCGCATTTACCGTCGCTGCTGGTTTACCTACGTGGACGGTGGCACTGGTGAGAAACTGATATTTTGTGGTACCGGCCAGATCTTTCGCCTCGTGGCTGACCAACAATGTGTATTGTCCGTCTTTTTCAGGAGTAAAAGAGCCTGTTGCCACATTATCGCCGAGTGTGGTATTCAACTTCACCTTTTTCATATCAGGCCCTACTATCCAAAGGCTTAGATCCTTCACATCAGAATACCATTTTGATGTCACGTCACGTTCGTTTTGTGCATATTCACCATAAAAAACTCTAACTTCATGGCTGACACCAGCTTTGCCAATGCTCTTTGTTTCTATCCAAAGTGCATGCGCAAATACACTGGAAGACATACAAATGGCCACCAGCGTCAATAAAATTGCTCTAATTCGTTTCATAACAAAATAATTTATTAATTTATAACTGCGAGCTAAATTAAGAATAAACATTCTATTAAGATCAATTATAAATAAAAATATGATTTGTTCAGTGCGAGAAGATTGCCCAAAGTTTCTGCAGTCCTGATCAGGTTGCTTTCCGTATGGGCGAAGGCACTATCCGTATCAGTTGGCCGGTTGCCGATCGGCAGTATGGCATCAAAGTATTCAAGCAGGCCATTATGTTGTTGCAGTGGAACCTTACCTGCCAGCACAATGACCGGTATTTTCTTATTTTTTGCCTGGCAGGCAACGCCGAAAGGCCCCTTACCTTGTAAGGTCTGTTCATCAATGCTGCCCTCCCCTGTAATAACCAGGTTTGCGTTTGATAGTGCTGCATCAAAGTTAGTGAGATCCAGGAAATGATTGATTCCGTTAGTCAGATTTGCATTGAGAAAAGCGTACAGCCCCGCTGCTGCGCCTCCCGCTGTACCGCCATATGTGACAGTCGCCATATTCTTTCCTGTCTGTAGTAGGGCAACCTCTGCGAGCCGCTCAAGGCCGGCATCAAGTTTCATAATGTCTTCAACCGAAGCACCCTTCTGCGGGCCAAATATTGCTGCAGATCCCTTGTTTCCAAGCAGCAGGTTGTCCACATCACACCATATAGTTATTTCGCATTGCTCCAGTCGTTTGTCAAATGCCGAAAGATCTACTGCATCGAGCGACGCCAAATCTACTGGAATTGTTGTTAGCTCATTCTGATCAGCATCCAGAAATCTGGCACCCAGTGCTTGCATTATCCCCACTCCTCCGTCAACTGTTGCCGATCCACCCATAGCAATCACAATTTTGCGGGCCCCGTGTTCCAGAGCAGACATGATGAGTTCTCCGGTTCCAAAAGAATTCGCGCTTAAAGGTTCCAATTCTCCGGGTTTCAACAGCTGGATTCCAGAAGCGCTAGCCATTTCAATCACAGCTGTCCGTCCGGAATCGATCAATCCGTAGGATGCACTTATTTTTCGTCCCAGTGGATCATTAACAATCAGCTCTTCAGTATTACCTTTACAATGCTTGATAATGATCGCAGTTGTGCCATCTCCACCATCACCAATCGGGAAACAAGTGCTACTGTGTACAAGCTTACTTCGCCGCAATCCTTCCTGGATTGCCAACGCCGCTTTGTCCGCGCTAAGACTGTGCTTAAATGCATTGGGAGCAATGAGAATATCCATTTCTGTTTTTTAATTATTAATAATAACGCTCTAGTCCTTTAACTCAATCAAGCCAGATTAAAGAAATACAAAGATAACATTCAATAGGACCGCTCCCTGTATTTAGGAATTTCATTTTAATTGAAAAATATCGGCTATAAGATTGCATAACTAGCTAGCAATTATTACTTTTAAGATAAAAATAAGTCCCGCAACTAAATAGGCAGCCGATGAAACAATATCTAGCCACAATTACAGCAATAATGTTGTGCATATCATGCAACAGTAAACAACAAAATGAAATGACCAAAAATGAAGAGATCATTAAACAGTATTTTGAGCATTTTAACGCGCATGACTGGAGTAAAATGGCGGATATGTACAGCGCGACTGCAGAATTCAAAGATCCATCGCTTGGGCCGGGACTGGTTAAGCAAACAAGGGCACAAGTGATCAAAAAATATGGGGAGCTGAGCCAACAATTTGCTGATGTAAAGGATAAGGTGATTGCTGTCTACCCTAGTGGTGATGAACATATTATCGTGGAGTTTATTTCCAGCGGAACTGCGCCCGATCAATCAAAATTTAAGTTGCCAATATGCACCATTTTTACAATAAAAAAAGGACTCATTACTCAAGATTTTACTTACTATGATAACTTCGGGGAGTAGTCTGAGCCTTGTGGAAGATGCATGACTTAGATAGTCATGCACCCGTTGCTTCACAATTATTTATTCAGTTTGAAATGATCGCCTGCGGTATACAGGTTAAATTGCATGTCTTCCATCTTAATCAGCCCTTTTTCAGTGGTCTTCAGATTTTTAGGCTTCGCAATTCTGATCACCTGGCTTACACCTGCTATGGTAACCTGTTTCTGATGAACGATAATTGCCGTTCCTTCGTCTATTCCAATACAATCGTATTTGGGATAAGCGGCCAGCGCGGAGATCAGTCGGTTAAACCTGCTGCGTTTTAAAAAATGCTGGTCGATTATTGCAGAATCCAGTAAACCCAACCCCTCTTCAAATTCTATGTTTTCTGTCCATAATTTGTTGAACGTCTCTTTGTAAATTGTATCCTTGAGCTGGGTACCGGTAATCATTTGTTTGCTCATGACCGCGGCACCCGCGCTGGTTCCGGCAACTGTAGCCCCGTTCTGATACGCTTTATGAATGGCTTGGTAAACGGGAGTATTGACTACAACTTTCATAAATTTTGTTTGGTCGCCACCAACAATATAAATCAGCCTGGCCCCGCTGAGTGAATCCAGCCATTTTTTGTCGTTTACATTACGGGAGTTGAAATTCAAACTCCCAATTGCATTTTTTGATGCCTGCGCCAACTGCTTACTAATTGCGTCAAAAGAAGCTTCAGGCTCTGCTGTAGCCATAGGCAATACAATGATGTAATCATTGGCCTTCATGCTGGCAGTTTTCACAAGAGACTGTATAAGTTCAGGGGAGCGTGTTCCTCCGCCAATTATAAACAGGCTGCCCTTTTGTGCCATTAATGGAACAGAAGAGAACAGCATGGAGGCGACAATTATGATTTTATAGTACGTTTTATTCAATACCATTTTAGTCTTTTTTATAAATCAGCACCACGATTTTTCCATCCTCAGTAACAGTGCCTCTGTACATTCCTTCAGTATTAAATGGCATCGCAGCATGGCCTTTGGCATCCAGGGCAATTAATCCGCCGTCGCCGCCCATCTTACCAACTTTATCCAGCACTGCCTGGGAGGCATCTGCAACACTCATATTTTTGTATTCCATCATTGCAGAAATATCATGAGCAACTACATTTCTGATATAAAATTCACCCCATCCGGTGCATGATATTCCGGCCGTTGCATTATTTGCATATGTTCCGGCACCAATAATTGGTGAATCACCTACCCTGCCGTATTTCTTGTTAGTCATTCCACCGGTAGAGGTTCCGGCAGCCAAATTACCTGCCTGGTCCAGTGCAACAGCGCCCACAGTTCCAAATTTGTAGTCGTGGTTGATGGTGCCCAGCTTCATAGATTTTTTGCTGCCGTGATCCAGAACTGCTTTCACAGAATCTTCCTTGATTGCATTTTGTAATCCGTCCCAGCGTTCTTTGGTGTAGAAATATTTTGGGTTCACAATAGTTATTCCCGCCTGTTTGGCAAAGGCCTCTGCGCCCTGACCAACCATCATAACATGTTCTGATTTCTCCATTACGGCCCTGGCGGCTGAGATTGGATTTTTAATAGTGGTTACTCCTGCTACAGCACCTGCCATCATTGTCTTGCCATCCATTATTGCCGCGTCCATTTCATTTTTGCCATCGTGTGTAAAAACGGCACCTTTCCCAGCGTTAAATAGTGGGTTATCTTCAAGTGTATGTATGGTTGCCTCAACGGCGTCCATACTTGATTTTCCTGCTTTTATTGCCTTATATCCTGTTTGTAGCGCCAGTGTTAAGGCTGCACGATAAGCTGCTTCCTTTTCTGCACTCATATTTTTTCTTGTCAGGGTACCCGCTCCTCCATGGATGACCATCACATATTTTTCTTCCTTTGTTTGTGCAATAGCAAGATTTGCTGATAAACAAAGTAACAGCATTGCCCCTGTTTTTAAATTTTTCAAATTCCTCATCATATTTCAAATTTTTTACTGTAAAACCTTTATTAAGCTGCCGTTGTCAATATTCCACCAGTACCAGCTTCCGCCCGACACTTCCGACACACTAAAATTAGCCAAATTAAAATTACCATTTCCGGTTGCACTACCTTGTATTTCATAAACAGGCACCGCTTTATTGTTTTGCTTCCAGATAACCGGTTTTCCAGCAGTGAATTGTTCTGGCGGTTTGTTGGCTTCCGGTAGGATAAAGTAGGCTTTGCTGCTTCCAAATACTGTTGCTTTACCATCTTTATCAATGCAAACAGCCGTTTTTTCATCAGTAGCGATCCCCCTGGCCGTGACATTCCAGTCTTTATAAATCCTGCCGAGAAACGCCATGCTCCTGCCCTCACGGCCCCGGGTGAGGAAATGCTGATCGGTAATTACATTTTGCAGGTAAGGTGCATGCAGGAAATCATTGTTGTACAGATTAATATTGGCCGAGTAAGGGTTGGCCAGTGCTTCATCAGACACTACGCTGCCGTTTTCGCCACTGAAATAAAAGCCGCTTAAAACGGCACATCCCGCACTGGTACCTCCAAACGGGACTTTCTTATTCTGTAAAAGATAGTTTAATGCAGTTCCCGTTTTAGTGCCGCGCCATAAATTCATATAATCAGACTGGTCGCCTCCGGCAATAAATAACATCTCTGCATTTCTGATGATATTGGCTACAGTATCGTTGTTTGCAATCTCCCGGCTATCAATTTTTAAGGTTTCCACAGAATTTACCGTTCCCAGTTTATTCACAAACGCGTTATAGGCATCAGTACCCGAAACGCGGATAATAACCACATCTCCGCCGCCGCTTCTGTCAATCATCCATTTAAATGCAGCTTCCACATCAGTGCCGCCACCCATCAAGACCATGCCGCCATTTACAGTTTTATTGGTGTTGGCCGTATCACCTACTATACCAATGGAAGCAGGTCTGCGTTTAACCGGAATATTTATACTCCCGCCCGGGCCAGTATTGTCCTGGCCCGGCGAAGTACTTTTGCTGCAGCCCTGGGCCGTAATCCACACCGATACGAAAGCAATCAACAAAGAATATCTCATCAGCATCAAATTAATAATTCGGGTTTTGTATCGCATTTTTATTGATTGCCAGTTCCTGTGCAGGAAGCGGAAATGTATATTGGGCCTTGGTTGGTAATAATGTTACCGCGCCTGAGGCGTTGATGGCATCTTCAGGCAATCTCTGCACAGGGAGGTTTCTTCTTCTCAAGTCAAAGAACCGATGGCCTTCAAAGGCAAGCTCTTTGAAACGTTCGTTATAGATGGCTGTGATCAAAGCGTCTTTGTCTGCGAAGGCCGCACTTGTATAGCCAGTAATCCGGGCAGCCCGTAAAGCGTTGAGATCAGCAGCGCCATCACCAGTAGATTCAGCTTTCGCTTCAGCCCTGATGAGGTACATTTCGCCGGTCCTGAACAATTTAATATCTGCCAAACCCGGAACACTGGTCGTGCCCGCATATTTATTGACCAGGTATTGTGACTTAGTGCCCGTTCTTGTTGCATCAAATTTGATGTATGCAGGATAGCGGACATCATTCACTTTATCAAAGGTGTTGATCAATTTGAAAGACGGTGCATATAAAACAATGCCTCCGCTTTGGCGGAAATACACATCGCCGGTGCGGCTATCTGTAGCTACGCGTTTTGCTTTCCAGGCGATCTCAGTTTCAGATGCATCAGTCCAGATGGCTGGAAATTGTGTCCTGGTAGCCAATGGTAAAGCCGTAATTACTTCAGTTGAATAGGTAATGGCGTCGTTCCAGTTTTTCTCATACAATGCAAGCCGCGCCTGGATAGCCGAAACGGCAATCCTTGTAATCCTGCTTTTATCTGTAAAAGAAGCAGGGATTAAATTTTTGGCTGCAGCCAGATCTGCTTTTGCTCCAGATACAGTTGTTTCAAAGTTATCCCTGGCCAGGAAATCAAAAGTTGATTTGTTCAGGTAAGTTACACCCAATGCGCCGTTTTGGTAAGATGCTGCATAAGCCCTCAATAATTCAAAATGCATGAATGCCCTCAGCGCCAGCAGTTCTCCCCGATATTGGTCGCCAGCTGCAACCTCAGTTCCTGTCAGGGTAATCAGGTCCATGCCCGCCAGTGTCCGGTTAATACGATCGATGGCAGTATAGTATGTGCTATAGAGAGCGGTTACCGAACCACTGCTTCCTGTGTAAATCCATCTGTATGCATCTGTGTTGCTCACTGTATTTTCAGTTGGCAACATTGCTTCATCAGCTACGATAGAATTATTGATAATCATTGTATTATCGAGCAACGCATAGGCTCCTATAAGGCCCATGTTGATATCACCGATATTTCTGAACGCCTTGCTTGGATCGATTGTGTCTGTCGGCTTCATATCCAGTTTGGTGCAGGAAGCCGATATAATTAGCAGGGAAAATATAATTGTATATCTTGTAAATATGTTTTTAATCATGATTGTAAGCTTTAAAAGTTAGCACTAAGTCCGGCAGTATAAGTTCTTGCGTTTGGATACTGAAAGCGTCCGTAAACACTGTTGTTTTCAGGATCCATGCCTCTCCATTTAGTCCATGTAAACAGGTTCTGTCCTTGCACAAAAAACTTCAGCGTCTTGATCAGTCCAATTTTGTCGAGTACGTTTTTCGGTATCGTATAACCGATGTTCAGGTTTCTCAATCTTAAAAATGATGCATCTTCGATATCCCTAGAGGTAAAGTTCCTTGGAACGTCAAATCGTTGAAGGGTCTTGACGTCACCTGGTTTCATCCATCGGTCTTCAAGCATCCTTAATGATTGATTACTTGTGGCATAACGCTGGTTCTCATTGTAGAAATCCTCATTATTCCAACGCTTCACACCAGATACGAAAGAAAACAAGGCTGTTGCAGAAATACCTTTATAGCTAAGTGATGTGTTAAAACCTCCCGTGAATTTTGGATATAAGCTACCTGACTCAGCAACGCTTTGTGTTGTTGCGTTATAAGTAGTTGTAATACTTCCGTCTAAATTATAATATTGTGCATCACCTGTTTGTGGATCAACCCCTGCCCAGTTCGGTGCGTAATATGATCCGTAAGGCAGGCCTACTTTAAATACGCGTGTGTCTCCGTCAAGCAGCTGATCTGCTGCATCCGTCAAATGCAGGATTTTGTTTTTGTTGTAACCAGCGTTTGCACCAAGGGTCCATGTGAAATCTGATGTTTTAATGATATCACCACTGATATCAAATTCTATCCCGCGATTTTGCATTTTACCTGTACTCAAAGAAACAGAGCTGAATCCTGAAAGCGCAGAAAGTGGCTGGTCAAAAAACATGTTGCTTGTTTTCTTGTCATAATAATCAACTGACAGGCGCAGCCTGCTGCTTTTGAACAAGCTCAGATCAAACCCTACGTTAAATTCATTGACGTATTCCCAGTCATAATCGGGATTACCCGGTGATACCGGGCGCGAACCTGATATGCCGTTATAAGATGTATTTACCGCATAAGTTGCCAGGTAATTGTAATCGCCGCTTAGCGGACTGGCTGTAGTTCCATAACTTGACCTGAAATTCAGGTCCGATACCAGGCTTAAATCTTTCAGAAAATTCTCTTTTTTAGCATTCCAGTTGGCACCAACCGAGTAAAATCCATGCCATTTATTCTGCGGGGCTACTTTAGTAGATCCATCATAACGGTAACTGCCCGTAAGGGTATATCTGTTATCATAGGTATAACGAGCCACCCCCATAAATGAAGCAAGGGCACTTGTTGTTTTTGATCCGCCAACGATTGGCAGAAAAGCCGCACTGTTAGTAATGCCTGCTGGTGTTTCAGGCAAACGGCCATCAATTCCGAATCCTGAATAATTGAATGCATTGTAGTTGTTGTAGACGTATTCGTAAAAAGCAGAGGCTTCGAAATCGTGCTTTTCGTTAAAGGTTTTAGCGTAGGTAAGGCCGGTTGTAGAAATAATATTGAAATTTCTCCTGGTTCCTTCATCAAAACGGCCTTTACCACCAAGTGTATTGGCCACACTTCTTGACCCGTAATATGAATCAGGATTGATGAAGGCCTGGTCGGTTGTATTGCGGTAGTCGATACCAGCGCGGGTAGTTATCTTCAGTTCTGGAAGGATTTGATAAGCGAGTGAGGTTCCAATAATCGACTTCAGCTGGTTAGTTTTGTTTGAAGAATTCTGCAAACGCTCCAAGGCCTGACTTCCCTCCCGTTGATCGAGAATAAAATAGTTGGCTTTATTACCCTGGTGGATCAATGTACCATCTGGTGCATACGGATTTTCGTAGGGTAAAGCATAATAGGCAGCAGACATTGCCGTACCGGCACCTGTACCGCCTTCGCCCTCAGTAAAACTTGAATTTGAATATCCGATGGTAATGTTCACGTTCCCCGAAAATTTATTGTCTTTGAAGTCGACGTTGCTTTTCAATGAATAACGTTCAAGACCTGTACGTTTTGCAATTCCGTCTTGTTTGTAATAATTAAGGGAATTATAAAAACGGAAATTTTCGTTTCCGCCGCTTACACTTGCTTGTTGCTCCTGAAACTTGCTGTTCTGGTAAATCTGGTCCCTCCAGTCGATGTTGATATTTTTCAGGCTGTCAAGAATCTGGTCTGCCCGCTGTCTGAAAGCAGCAGTACCATTGATATAAGTAGGGTTTTTCGGAGAGTAGGTCCATCCCGGGCCAATTGTCCGTTTGAAATCCACACCTACACCTTCTTCAAACTCCAGGCGCTGTGCAGTGTTCATCATTGTTGTTTTACCTTCAGTAAGGTTAGAGAACCCATACTGTGAGCTGTATTGCACTTGTACTTTACCTGCTTTACCTCTCTTACTTGTAATAATGATTACACCATTAGAACCTCTTGATCCGTAAAGGGCTTTTGCAGATGCATCTTTGAGTACTGTTACGTTTTCAACATCCTCAGGGTTGATCGTCTGGAAATATCCACCTTCAATCGGTGTGCCATCCAGAATGTATAACGGGGTTGATGATCCGTTAACGCTACCTATTCCGCGGATCACTGTAGAAGCGCTCTGACCAGGCTGCCCTGAACTAGAAATTACGCTCATTCCGGGTACGCGGCCTTGCAGAATCTGATCAAAGGTCAAACCTGCTACGTCATTGATTTTTTCTGCCGTAACCAATGTAGAGGCACTTGCCGACTGCGATTTTTTATATGTGGTATAACCAGTAACTACCACTTCCTGCAGGTCCCTGTTATCAGCTTTCAGCACAATATTCATAAAACTGCCAGTGATGGGGATTGTCTGTTTGATATACCCTATAGAAGTGAATTCCAGGCTGGCACTGTTGTCCGGTACCCTGATACTGAAAGCACCGCTTCCGTCAGTAGTTGAGGCGACAGATAAGCCGCTGACTTTTACAGAAACTCCAGGCAAAGCCAGGCCGTCCTCATCCGTTACCTTGCCAGAAACAACAACGTCTTTGCCTGATTTCTTACTGGCATAGATCACCACCAGGTTACTTTCTTTTAATGTGTAGGTCAGGCCTGTTTCTTTCAACAGCGTTCTCATTGCCTCATCCAGAGAAACCTCGTGTATGTTGACGCTGATTTTTTTATCGTTTGCCAGTGCATTATTGCTGTATACAAAGCGATATTCGGTTTGAGTTTCAATTGTCTTCAGCAGGGCTTTGATACTCACTTGTTTTGCTGTGATACTGATTTTTTGCTGGGCAAAACTTGTTGCCGAAACCTGCATACACATGATCGTGACGATCATCCAGGTCAGTTTCATCGTGAGTAATACCCTTTTAGTAAGGGCATGCTTATTCAAGCGCTCTAAAAGTATAGTTTTCGTCATAGTGATTGGTTTGGTTGTTGAGCTATATGGGTTGGTTATTTGCTGATGGTAATGGTGCTGTCCTGAATTTTAAATTCAAATGGATAAGATAATTGTAATGCTTCCAGTGTATTAATAATATTTTCATTTTCAAAGACCCCTGAATAGCGGTAATTTTTAACCTGGTCATCTTTGATGCGAATTTCAATACCATACCATTTTTGAAGTTTTGTGGCAATAACAGATAATGGTTCGTTTTCTATATCCAGACGGTTTCGTACCCATTGAATTTCTTCAGGCTTTTGTGCCAGGCTTTCATTTTTGATAGAAGATACATAGAAAACTTTTTGTACAGCAGCCGTTTGAGGAGCTTGCTGATCCTTGGTGATCAACTTCTCGTTGGGTTTTAACGTTACCGCGTACCCGGGATATTTTTTAGATTCTACACGTACACTACCTCTGATGAGGGCTGTTTCCATAGAGGTAGCATTTGCGTAGGCCTTTACATTAAAAGTTGTGCCCAGCACCTTAATGTCATTAAATTCAGTATGCACAATGAATGGATGTGCTTTGTCATGTTTTACATCAAAAAATGCTTCACCAGAAAGCCATAGTTCCCTTTTTCCAGCATTAAAATGTTTGGTTAACCTGATGGTCGTTCCTTTTGCTAAGGTGATCAGTGTGCCATCAGCGAGAAATATCGTTTTGCGCGGTGCATTTCCCGAGTTGATACTGCTGCCGGCGTTATGTACAGCAAATAAAGAAAGTGATTCTGAAAAGTTTTCTCTTCTAGCAAAGAAAAGGGAGAAGGAGATTAAAATACCTAGCGACGCGGCGGCTGCACCAACGTATTTAAATAATCTGTAGGTTTTTACTGGTGCGGTTTGTTTGGTATCTGGAGCAGGTGAAAGCAGGTTACTGAAAGCATTCCGCTGTTTAATACCGCTGCGTAATTCTCTAAGCTGCTGGATTCTGCTCCCCTGCTTAGCTGTAAGAATTCCTA
>Ga0247734_1000691_pt1 | contig 28103 bp, 25 predicted proteins | sample UWRJL103311B2_FD_180933 | JGI IMG/M metagenome (GOLD analysis project Ga0247734, IMG submission 180933) | Plant litter microbial communities from Arlington Agricultural Research Station in Wisconsin, United States - UWRJ-L103-311B-2 | ecosystem: Environmental > Terrestrial > Plant litter >...
ACCACAACACGCCCTCCGACACCAAGATCTCGATCCCACCATGTTTCATTTAAGCCACCGGAATATGGCGCAACACCAAGTTGGACGTAACCGGCAGCAGTTCGCTTGTTGGAGACCGGCTTCAATCTAGCGGTTAATGCATCTACATGTCCACCAACCATCGCAACACCATTGCCGCTCTTGTATGAATTCCCAATAGTAAAAGCGATGAGAGATGAACCATTGCGGGAGATGAAGTATTTGCCGCCTTTGACGAGCTCATCATTCCAGGTTTTTCGCTCTGACAACTAAAAATTGTGTTAGTTAAGCCTAGAAAGTGGTGAGATATTGTAATACCTTCTTAAACCCTGACTTTGTCAATTTATCCTCGAAAGCAGAAACTGCGTGCCAGACGGTCGGGTTCTCAGTCATAAACTGGCAGAAAGGTTTTGTGTATTCCTCTGCGGCTTTGAGTTTATTCTCACCGCCAAGGGTGGCTCTTCTCTCTTCTTGACATTTCTGATATCTCTCGTAGAGGCTCTCACTAGCTGTGGGGAAGCCCTGCGGGGCAAGGTGTGGATAGTAGCGCGGCCAATTCGTGGAGGATTCTTCTGATTCTAGCTTGAATTGTTGGTAGGCTGCTAGAGCTACTTCTGTATATTTAGGTACTGTAATCGACTTGTGAGGCACATTCGTGGAGGTTGCCTCGGATTCTAACAGAGATTCGTAATAGGCTGCTAGGGCCAATTCCGGAAATTTAGGTACTTTAATCGACTTTAGTTGATCCGAAGCTTGCAAGTTTGGGGATAATCGGTACGCCGCATGTGATTCTCCAGAAGGCATGTTGCGATCCTGGGCGGTGGCTTCTGTCATGACCCTGTCCGCACGATCATATGCTGTCGACGAAGCAATGGGAGCAGCAACAGATGCTACGTTTGGCAGATTAAGCCTTGATTGCCCTACTTCGCTTGCAGCTCTATAGGTCATGGAAGGTGTGGTAGAAGCAAAGGAGTCGGGCGCAATGGAGCTTGGTGCCTGCTCGACCACAAGTCTGTTATTGGCCTCGGCAGGAGTGTGCTCTCTGGACCGAGACATATGGTCTATATTCGACGGCTTGCGATTGAGATTCTTGACCATTGCAACTGTTTAGATAATATAGTATGATGAGTGAATGAGAGTGGGATGTGTGAAGATGAGGTGAGAGTGATAGATAGCTATATCGATCATTGTTGACCAGGGGACATGATAACAGGTAGCGGAGTTGGCCTTGGCGCCTAGCCTCTCCACAGCTCCAGCAAGAAGTGGGTGATGGTGATTATGAAAATCACCCAACGTTATAAAAAAATAGTGATATATTCTAAACAAAGTGGTATATTCAGTTCCATATATGTTTTAACCCCATTTTTATAGGTATAAATTATGCCATTTCCATAACAAATACTCAGCAGGTCGTTAGGTTGGTAGTTGGTTTGTCCGTTAAAACTGAAAAGAAGTGAGAAGTAGATAGAATATACAATGAACAGATTTCTTGTGAAAAGATTACGTTGGCCTATTATGATCTAGTGTAACAGCCCTCAATATACTGTCGCTTTCGGAGTTTCACGTATGTTTTCATAGGTAGGTTCAGGTGCAACTAGTTTATAATTCCGGTTGAACCAGTTGATTGACAGAAAGCTTTACTAGAGCACCAAAGAAAAAGACCATAAATGGTGCCAAATTCTTTAAATAAAAGCTTCGGAATCCCATCTAATATCTGTTGAGTCTCTCTGGAGGGCCGTATTGATTTCTATACTCTGTCAGTTCCAAGAAATTCTTCATCTCTTTCGAAATACTCACGGATCATATTGATCAGCACCTTGATTTTGTACATAGTGCTCATCATACATGTTCTCTGTCTGTTCCCTGGCATGATGCTTTGCCTTTTCGCGATCGACAAAATCCATTCCCTTGGTCTCGGCCAGCTTGTCAATCTCCGCTCCAGCAATGCCAGCAAGAAGCTCCTTTGCAAAAGCATGAGAGACCGGCTTTCCTGTAGACGATGTTAGCCGCCAATCATGAATATAATAGTGGGAATATAGTAGTGTGAAAAGTAGGTGAGGCAACTAATGACGGATGGAAGTTTCCAATGAAACGCTTCGAAGTGTCACCGTATCCCGCATGAGAGGATATGCATACCTTCAGAACGTTGTCTATCTTCAAAGATCTTAAAGGCACCAAAAGACGCAGCACCAGCTAACGCCTCATGTCCGAAGCTCGACTCGTTGTCACTTTGCTGGACGTCATTGTATGCCTGCTCGGATTCACCTAGATATTCTCGTTAGTCTCGTCTTTTTTCTCTACCAATTCTTGCTCATTAAAACTTGAACATAGTGTGATGAGATACATACCCCAGCCGAAAACCATGTTTGCTGACTGTGATTTTTATTTTGGAAAGTGGATAGAGAGAGTAGTGATTGGAGTTCGTCAAGTTGAGTGATTTGAAGTCTTGTCAAGATGTATACTGATGGATGCTCGAGGAAACCAAGCTGGGTATTTATACCTCTCTACAGACTCAGCTCCTCACGGAATCCCCGCCGGCATAATCCAACCAGGAGTCTAAGCCTTTACTAATGCATGCAGTTTAAAGCTTGTTTCGTTCCTTTCACTGCATACCCGTCTATATCCAATCGATCGTCGAGTGGCTGTGAGCAAATAGCTCATCATGCATGACCCAGCATGTCTCAACACTAGTTTGGAGCCTCCGATTTGGTAGGTACCATCCCTTCAGGTACAGAAGTAGCTTCTTTGCGGTCATAAATGGGGAGTAAATTAGACACACAAACACGCGGTTCGTGTATGTAATTTGTGCATTGCAGATACTCCATCAAGCATGCGTTACATAACGATTTGTAGGTGAGCGAGACGTCAGAGACTTACGACGCAAGAGGCATCCCTCAAGTCCAGAGATGCCACTTCATACACGAGGTGAGGGGCAAAGAGGGGTCAATATAAATCCCAGCTGAATCGTGCGTCAGCAACCCAGAACTTTTGTTTCGGAAACGGAATCAACGGATGGAAGTGCGGCACTCGACGGTCTCCCCGATCCACGCCAGCCGCTGTAGTTCATGTATGGCCTCAATCCCAACTAAGAGGAGTCACGGAAGCTGTAATCTTCTTTGATCTCGATGATGGCTTTGATTTCGAGCTTAAACACGGCTATTCTATTCTACACGCTGTGATTGCTTGGGATCTAGAGGGCTTCAAGTCTCAGCCACGGGCATTGGTATCGAATAGAAACAAGCTTTGGCCAAGGTCTTGGGAAAGCTTGACAAAGCTTGACCGCCTGTGTCCGTCCCGCTCGCCCCATCCATTTCCTATGGGAAAACGAAGCCGGCAGGCCGGGACTGGTTTCGTTTAGCGAGAGGCGCAAAAGATTGGGTTCTAACACTTGGTTTCAATTCTCTCGCTGGTTATTGCATTAGGTGAAAGTACAGATCTGATAGGGGAAGCATGGCTCTAAGATATACCAACCCAGACTTAAGTCACGCTTTGGTTTAGGTTCTAGCAACTGAACCTCCGCGCGTCCCTAAATTTCGTGTTTCGGCGATTGCTAGACTCGGCCGTATTAGGATCCGAATGAGAGTAGCGAAAACAGCGAAAGAAAATACTTGATTCTTAATTCATGCTTCTTCCTAGGGGATCATCTTGCGTTTGTGCGTCAATGTAAGCCAACAATCAATGAGGCACGCCAATGTGATATTACTCCCTGCAAACATAAACTCTCAAGTACTGTACACCAACGGATGCCATCTCAATATATAATCACTGGGCTGATAAACGGGGCGGAATATTAAGTGAACATTCTGCTCAGTAACCATTTAACTTTCCCTACGAAGTCGTTCATTAATCATACCAGGAGAGGATGGGATTAACTGAGGAGCTCAAGCCATCATTTCCTGAAACTGTGGCATCAACAATATCGCGAAAGGTTTTATGCAAATTATAAGATAGGCTACCTTCGTCATGGGAGACTCTAAGAACAGCTCTTTTCGAAAGCTTTGACGAGGGCCATGAATTGTAATAGCAAGTGAAGGGCGTGTATTTCTTGCTCGATCGAGGGGCTGGTCAATCTATGCTTGAGAGTTGCGAGGTCTACAGAGTTCCCTCAAAAGTGAACAAGCATTAAAGGAGACATTTGAAGAGAAAGGTAAAAAGAACATCGGCCCTGATTGTATGTAGGATCGTACAATTCCTTCTTTTGTACGTTCGTAAAGCACACAGATCCTACTGCTTGTGCATTCTAATGCTTGTGTCTTGCACTCATTATACTCTCAGAACACCAAGACTTTATAAGGGGGAGTTTGCCCGAACAAAATTGGTAACATAATGGAGCATAGATCCAATCTCATAGTTAGGATCTTCCAGACCTCTTCTCATTCATGTTGAGTAGCCGCTTCTCACAATGACTGCTTGAGATGTCACTTTCATCAAGACCTTGGCATGGTGGTATCAAAGCTCGACCGCACCATCCACTACCCCAGCTCTACTCCTCAGCCTCCGTCCCCAAAATTTAAAGATAGGTAATATTTCCTCCCGACTAGCCGGCATTCCATCTCCGGCTTTGTCCCACCCCACATACTCAACGTCCTTGAACGTCTCTCTAAGGGATTGAAGCGCACTCTTTGTGACCTGCTTGCTCTTCTTGCCGCCACAAACCAGAATCGGGGTTGGGCTTTTGCTGTCGCTATTAGATTTAATGTTGGGCGTATTTGAGGTGATAGAAGAGGCGCCAATTGACACCACGCCTCCAAACTCAACAGTGGAAAAAGCCGCGGTTGAAAGGAGTGAAAGTGCAAGCATTCCTCCCTGCCCATAGCCAAAGAAAAAGACGTTGCGAGCGGGAACCTTGTGGGTTGAGATCAAAGGGGTGATAAGCAAGGAGGAAAGCCGCGATATGGAGGGGGTAAAGTCGCCATCTATATCTAACTCGCCAGTGTTGTTATCCACCACGATATCAGTTGTCCAGTGGAATGATGGTGTATCGTCCCCAAGGATCAGCGCGGGAATTGGGGTGAAGCCTCGTACGGAGATGCAGGTTGTTTCTGCTAGATTTATGTTCTTTCCAAATTGTGTGAAAGCTTCTTTGGAATCTCCAAGCCCATGCAGCAGTATCAAGACATTGACGCTGCTACCATTTGGTGGAGGTACGATGTCTAGGATAAGGCCGGAGAAGTCCGAGGTGTCGAAGTGAGGCATGACCATATCTGACAGAGCCTTAGAGTACTAGATGTATGGAGGATCATTGATGTGGAGGTTGTGAGTGGTAGGTCCTTTGGACGAGGTGGGTGGAAGGGAGGAGGGGAAAATCTTGGCGGGTATTTTAGGATCGGATCGGCTATGAGCCCGGCCCTCAGGACGCCACGGCCCGGATATATAAATCAGTCACGTTTGGTGTATTTCCTCGAGTACAGTACATTATTGTTGCCACTTCACTAGCGCTACTATTGCAACCAACAAAAAGCCCGATGATTCCCTATCAAAGCTCGGTTCTCTAAGATCCACATTGTTCCGCGCATGTTTATCCCCAATGCTGTATCTTACGGTGCACTACCAGATAACGAACATTCGCTCCACAGTGAACTGCAGGGCAGCAGGGCACCCCCGCAGAAGAGGAGGAGTACCGGCGATCGAAGTGAGACCTCCCAAACCGAAGAAAGCATGCAACCGAATTATTAAGAATTCTACAGTAGAGGCAACAGATAGGATGGCATGAGTACGGTGTCAAGAGCAAGTTGAAGCCCAAGCCTTCTCTCAAGCTTCTACCAAGATTCCATCGCCGGCATGGCTTGCATGGCATCACATATGCATAGCTAGGAAAGTCACGCAACATATTACAGCTGTATCTTGACTCACAAATCCACTCAAATCCACACATCTTCACACATCTCCCTTCCTGTCCGACTTGGCGACTACTCTGCTACTGTACTGTAGCCCAACACGGCCACACCCTTATCAACAACATCTGTGCTCGAATGGCCCCGAGTGGCCACTAGCTACTACTCCTGTCAGTCGTTGAACAGTCGTTCCTATCCCTACAACCAACGACATATTGCCCATATTTCATTCCTCCAAAATAGGTCTCAAAGCCATCAATGATACAATAATACAGGCCCGGCAGGCTATTTACGTTCCCAGCTCTTCACCTTTGGTTCTCGTTGGTGATTGGTTGCACCGGCCTTGAATCCTAGACTGGCATGGTAGACTGGCATGGGATCCAATACCACGCTGCACACGGGCCATACTTACAGACTATGCTAAGTATTCGTGGCACAGGCAATAATACTACTGTACTTTCGTAGGATGTGGTTATAGCGAGTACAGCATATGTAAGCTTTTAGACGCACGAACAGGAGACCCGATAGCCAAGATACTCTACAGTAGAACATTTCCAGGAGCTTGTGGAGCGCAAGACTGCTTGGTGGCAACTATTCCAGCTGGGGGCAGGTTGGCGACTCACTCACTACGCCGTACAGTACTTGAACTACGGTGACGGCGACGGCGACAACATCCCATCCTATCGTCGTTCCACTTGCTTGTTGAAGAGCAACAAACCCAGCCACCATTCCCAGCTTTGCAACAAATACTTCGTATCACCACGATAGCCTAACCTTAGGGGCATCTCCTCTTATGGAAAGTGACAAGAAGACAATATTAGCAATTGTTGGTATGCATGTCGCCAAGGCCGCTTCCAAGGCTCTTATCTCTTGGAACATGTTGGTTGCTGATTTTTACACTAGGAAGCATCTGTACGTACAGGACTGCTGGAAATTGCAGTAATAGCAATCCCCTGTATAGCTTCTGTTCTCCCAGGCCCAGGGTAATGGCATGTCGTACCCAAATTACTTCGTTCACTGCCCATGTACGTTGGGGAGGAGAACCTGGCAACTACTTTTGGGCATCCCGTCCCATTCCTCCTCAGCACTCGGATTCAGCCATTTAGGTTTCCCAAGTCTGGATGGATTAAACAAGTACCCCGTACTTGCAAAAAGCATACGAAGTAAACTCTGTAATATATCCAAGAAATCGATAGGTCACCCGTTTTGTTTGTGGCTTTCCGATTCCCTAGTGGACCGTTGAAGAGGAAGTTGCTAAGCTGCTTGGCGAAAGTAGCGCTGTCCTCCACACAACCAACCATCCAAGAGCATCCAAGAGTATCCAAGTGCGTCCAAGAAATGCAGGCATACTTACATCCACCAACCACTCACTTACTTCGTACGGAGGTATATCCATGACTCTAGCCTCAATGCGGAGTACAGCCTTGGGGATCGCCTTTGCGGTATCTGGACTTCGTGAGACCCCTGAAAATTGGGAGATGGGACCCCTCACGGGGATAGCAACGCCAACGCCGACGCATGTGCCTTTGGACCATATGTGGAAATGGAAATATGGGAATCTTCTCATCCATAAGAGCCTTACCTCGCCCCCGCCCCCCTCTCGATTCTTTTCACTCATCTCTACCTCAAAGCAGTGTGACTTCAACTGGTCTACACCACGCCGTAGTGGACAGAAGGGACATATACGACAGCCATGGCCGACTTGGAGAAGACCGCGATTGTCAGGGAAGACACCATTCCCCAGCAAGACATGACAAAGAAGCCCAATGTATGTACATTACTATGCAGCATAAACACGGGCGATTTACGTATCTTGGGAAAATTGCTAACATGTTCAAAGGAGCAATCTTACGATTCTATTGATGAGCTGTCTCTGAACCAGGTCGAAAAGTACGCACTTTCACTTCTCACTCACTCTCTATGCTATACACTTCGCGACACGGGCTAACTGTGGATTTGATAGTGACCTTAACGTCACCGAGGCAGATCTGCTCCAAGCAAAGGAGGGATCTAAGGCTCTGACCCTCGAAGAAACTCGGGAAGTAAGTCGTTGATCTTCGCCCTGTTTGGCGCTCAATAGAAATGAATTGCTGCTTTCACTCCAGAGAACACCTCGCTGACAACCCGTTAGATAATGACGAGGATTCTCGCCGTCCATGAGCACGACCCCAATTTCCCTCATCAAATTATTGGCAAGATCAGAGAGTTCCTCCAGAATGAGGATGTTTTTATCAACCCAGACGACCATCACGACTTGATTAATGAGCTGAAACTTGAGGCTGCTCTTATCACGAACAATTCCCCATACGCTGAGGTCCGAGCCGTTGTTGAAAACACCGATGACCCCAACATGCCATCTTCCACCATCCGTACTTGGGTTATTGGACTTCTGTTCGTTCTTGGCCTGGCTTTTGTCAATCAGCTGTTCACCATTCGCCAGCCCGGTATCATTGTTATGGCCAACGTAGCTCAGTTGCTCTCCTACCCGGTTGGCATGGCCGCAGCGAAGTGGTTGCCAGACTGGGGTGTAACCGTCTTCGGCATCCGACACTCTTTGAATCCCGGTCCTTTCACCAAGAAGGAGCATATGTTGATTACTATCATGGCTAATGTCGGCTGGCATACTCCATACACCAACAACATTATCTGGGCCCAATATCTCCCCAGCTTTTTCAACCAGCCATATGCAGGACAATTTTCTTACCAGATCTTGATTGCACTTAGCACCAACTTCATCGGGTACGGTGTTGCCGGCCTTTGCCGAAGATTCTTGGTCTACCCTGCATACTGCTTATGGCCAGCCTCTCTTGTCACGATTGCTCTTAATACCGCTTTCCATAACGGTCAAAATATCCCTGTCGTCAGCCCATTCATGAAAAGGATCATGACAATATCTCGAATGAGGTTCTTCAGTTGGGTCTTTTTGGCCATGTTTGTTTATTTTTGGTTCCCAAACTACATATTTACTGCCATGTCTCTCTTCAGTTGGATTACTTGGATTGCGCCAAATAACGTTAATCTATCAGCTATTTGTGGCATTTCAAATGGAATGGGTATCAATCCTTTGCCCACCTTTGACTGGAATATCTTACTGTTTGACGAGACGGATCCGCTCATGGTTCCTTTCTTTAACACCGTGAATAAAACAATTGGATGTGCCTTTGCTACCATTGTTACAATCGGAATTTGGTACACAAACGCATGGAACACTGGATACCTCCCGATTAACTCTAACAGAGTTTTCGACCATTTCGGCAAGCGTTACAATGTCTCACGTGCGATTGATCACCGCGGACTGTTTGATGCAGCGAAATATGAGGCATACTCCCCCGCCAATCTTTCAGCAGGTAATATCGTTATATATTTATTCTTTTTCGGAATTTATACCGCTACGATCTCATACGCCTATCTTTATCATCGTCATGAAATCGCGATGGGCTTCCGGAATCTATGGAACAGTTTCCGCAAGAACAAGAACTCGGCGGAAGGTAGCAAATATGAGTACGAAGATGTCCACAATAGGTTGATGAAAAAATATCCGGAGGTACCAGAGTGGTGGTATATGATTTGTTTGGTCTGTGCTGTCGCTTTCGGTATTGCGGGTATTGCCGGATGGGAAACCTATACTAGTGTCGGAGTTGTATTCTATGGTATCGCCCTTTGCCTCCTCTTCGTTGTTCCAGGTAAGTTAAATAAACCCCCTCCCCCGTCTAAACAAACATAAACACAGGCACTCATATCTTCTCTAGTCGGTATAATCAAGTCTATCACTGGTATGGAAGTCACTCTCAACGTAATAGCCGAGTTCATTGGAGGAACTTGGGTGGCTGGTAATGCGCTCGCCATGAACTACTTCAAGAGTTTTGGTTATGTTACCTGTGCAACTGCTCTTCGCTTTACCAACGATCTCAAACTTGCACATTATGTCAAAATTGCACCACGACACACTTTTTGGGCGCAGATGATAGCAACACTTGTCTCTACATTTGTGTGCACAGGTGTTCTCAACTTCCAAATGAACAAGATCCCTGAAGTTTGTACACCTAACCAGAAGAACCACTACACTTGTCCCTCAATCAATACATTCTTCACTGCCGCAGTGCTCTGGGGAACTGTAGGTCCTCCTAAGCTCTTTGGTGTAAATGGTCAATACACGGCTACGCTCGTTGGCTTCCCGCTTGGTGCCATTATTCCATTTATCATTTACTACTTCCAAAAGAAGTTTCCAAACAAATCATGGCTTCGCCAAATTCACCCAGTTGTCCTATTTTACGGTGCTCTCACGCTTGCACCATACAATCTCGCTTATGTCTGGCCAGCGGTGCCCATTTCATGGTTCTCAATGGTGTTCCTAAAGAAGCGATATCTTCCGTTCTGGTCAAAGGTAAGCTTTCACTCTATCCCTTTACAGTACCCAACTTACAGGTATCTAGTATAATTACATTGTATCGGCAGCTTTCTCAACTGGCATTGCTATCTCAGCTATCGTCATGTTTTTCGCGCTACAATGGTCGGAAATTCAGCTGCCATGGTGGGGCAACGATGTCACAAGTAAAGGCTGCGAGGGAGCAGCTTGCACACGTTTGAAGCTCGGAAAGGGTGAATACTTTGGTCCCCGTTACGGCGAATTTCATTAAGTGAAATCTTTTATGCAATGGATTTCATTTTATATGTTGAGAAGTGCCTGATCTAGAAAAGAGGTGCTGTTTAGAAGTCAATAAACCACAATGGTGGATAGATGCTCACTCTGTTGTTGACGTACACTTCCAATATCTTCCTTTAAAAGTGGTGAGAACTTGCTTTCTTCGTGCCTTTTCGTTTCTCATATAATATAGATTATATGCTGTCCGGTTTCCGGTTTCCGTGCGATAGCGGCGCCTTTTGACTCCAGTTCTTAAAGTAGATCATTCGTGGTTTCCCGCAGCTCACTTGAACAAGGGGTAAAATGACTATTTCCTCGTTCAAAAAGGAATTGAGTCTCTTACGGGAGGTGGTTGGAGGGTTTGTTTGTTTGGGAAGATATCGGTAGCGAACTGTTATGGAAGGAGGACCCTTGGCACCGCTTAGTCACCCATCCTTCTGTACTTGGAGCCTCTCAGGGCACTTAGCTTACTCTTCAGACTTCACACTTGCAATACATGAAATACCCAATTTCACTCCGTAGGCACCATCCTATTGTGTGATACCAGGGCCATGACACGAACCAAAGGTTACGGAGCAAAAGTAAAATACCTATACATTTAAAGTAAGGGGAGGGTAGTAGAGATCATTTGAATTAAAACCCAAGGAAGCACCTCGTTTATGTAAATGTGCAAAATTTAAAAACCCCCCGTTCAATATACATGACATATAAGAGTTGCATAAGAGAAAATCTCCCTGAGAGGCTGGATTGGGGAATCGGTTATATCCAAGACGGTTTCTATTGGACTTGAGTAAAACGATGAAATATAAATTACTTGCGTGATAAGCATAACCCTCTCGCGTCGCTAGCAGTTAGTAAAGCTACAAGCGATTCCTTTAATAGACGCGGTATAGATCTTTCAAATAGTTTGCCCAAAGGTTACATTGCTTGTGCGAGTGCTCGCGCGGGTTGAGTATGGCTTGCTTCTAATACTTCTCTAGCTACTTGAGAGCTTATTTAGCGCGAATATCAAAATATAAGGAACGTCGGTCGCTAACAAGCTAAGTACTGTACATCTTAAGTGGAAGGTTCAATTGAGGCTCCTATGATTTCCTAAGTTGTAAACACCTGTACGGGTCGCACAAGTATTCTAAAAAAAAAAGCAGTATTGTTCAAATTTCAAGCCCTTCAATTTGGAAACATGAAGGTTATAAAGAGGTGGCCACGCGTTTTTTTTTTTTTTTTACAAACGATGGGGCTTATTCTTTTATTAGATCGAAACTATCTAAAGTATTCAGATGGCCGATTACGTAATCTTTATCCACCGTTACCTACGTGCAACTGTCCATCTTCTGACTTCAGATGATTACTTCAAACTCTCCCATAATGAGTTCCGGAATGGATGGCAAATTATTTCGATTTAACGTTGTAGGATAGTCCTTGCACAGCAGGATATAAAGCGTCACTGCATACAAAACCCATGAATTTGTTCACTTCACCAAATATACTGACCCTCCGTGGTCCCTAGGTAATGTTACGGTCGACAAGATAAGGCATATCGTAGAATTCAACATCCCAACTAGGCCCCCTATCTCCACAAATGGAACCGTCGAAGAGCAGCTAAGGAAGAAATGAATGCTTTCCACACTTTTCTTTTGAAAAACCAGAAGCCGTAATCGGCGAACTCGCACGATACCAGGGTGAGAAAAAAATGCTCCAGATGCCTTCTGACGAACTCTACCTGTCAATCAAGATCAGAATGGAATGGCTCCTTTTTATATGAAGGGCGAGGATTATGTGAATTTTCAAACTTACTTAAAACATTGGATGACGAATTCAAGCTTGCCTGGTGATTAAATCCTTGCAGCGATGGCGAGACAATCTTTAGTATTTTATATACTTCTTGGAAGGATAGGATATTCCCGGACTTTCTTTTCGACAAAATGTGGGTATATAGGAATTGCCATGGGTAAGCCGCTTGTTAGTGATGTTTTGACCGTTATCTGTGGTGCTTGTGTTCCATTTTTATTGAGTGTAGTAAGGGAAGGGGCGGAATGAGTCGCTTTAAAAGGTTTGCTAGGTGAGAGTTATACACGGGATGATGAATGGAGAGTGTATGGTTGAATCTAAGATTGTGAATCTTGTACTGCAACGAGACTACGAAATCTGTACTTGAACAGACTGTTGTGATATGAGTGTTGCTTGATTTTCAGCCGAATTCAATGCTAGCAGAAATCTCTCTAAAGTCAAAACCCGATTCCCTTATTTAGAGATACTCAATATGACAAAATCTCATAGAAGCATAATTCACTGCATGAGCATTACAACTCTAGCCTGAAAATACGTCATAGTGCCTGGTTTTATATTATGAAGTTGGGCGCTGTGTAAGAAAACGGTCCGATGAGAGACTGGAGAGAAGCCTAGTGGATCACGGAAAGAAAAAAGTTACAAAAAAGCCTTTGGAGACCAAAGATATGTAAAATCTAATGTGTCTTCTTTTTGTAGCAAATGGTTCTGTAAAATGGCCCACGGAATTTCAAATTCGCGTTGGAAAACCGTCAAATCTAAACAAGAGAGTAGCCTCCATCTATAACCATATCGGCACCTACGAAAGTCAGTAAGACCGTTCACCTGGGAGTCCCATACCGCGAAAGGCTACATACCAGTTGTGTATGATGCTGCATCAGATGCCAAATAGATAAAAATTCCCTGTAATTCATGTGGAGTACCCTCCCTACCCATCGGTGTTCTGCCTTTCCAAACATTTTTCATAGCTGGATCGGCGAACGACGTGATGTCGGTTGCGATGTATCCTGGGGATACAGTGTTGACACGTGCAAAGCGCACCCATTCCACGGCCAACGATTTACCTAGGATTATCAGTTTTCCATCATTGACCATTAAAGGATCTTTTTTACATAGCTGAACAATTGCTGCCTTAGAAGCATTGTACACTGCTTGAGACTGAGGGATATTAACAATAAGCCCACTGATGCTCGCTGTGGCGATGAAGCTGCCCTCTCGATAATTCGTTAAAGCTGTCCCATCTAGGCCCTTTCCAGTCTCCTTCTGACGTTTCCAAACCTTCCCCACAGCTCGAGCACAGTAGAATGTTCCGTCTACATTTTTTGCAATAACATCCCGGTAATGATCGAGGTCACCGGTTAAGACAGAACCTTGAACCCACGGGATACCTGCATTAGCAACAAAAATGTCAAGACGGCCACCAAGGTCTGAGATGGCTTGGTCGACCGCTTGCTCCACGGATTCATAAGTGGATATGTCGACTTGATAAGCGTTACCTGGTGCGGGTTAGTTGGCGGATGGTGGATTGTGGATGCTATATGCGCTCCAATAGCAAAGGGCCATTATTGGACTTACATTTTACATTGTAAGTTTTCTCGATTTTCTGGGCTTCCTCGATGGCCTGTGCATTTCGATTGTACCAGATTGCAACATTTGCGCCAGCTCCAGCCAATGCTTCAGCAACGGCCTATACACAGAGAATGATTGTGTCAGTTGGTAATTCTCAAATTTCGTATGGAGTGTAGCATATAAGTGACAGACCTACCAACCCAATTCCGGCACCAGCTCCTGACACAATAGCGGTTCTCCCTTTCAAATTAAAGAGGTTGTTGATGGCGATGGGCTCCGGAGGGCTAGTATTATTTGGCCTGAAATCTCCGCCCACAAAGTAATCTGCGCCTGCCATTGACTGAGAGAGATATTCTACGTCCGAAGTATCTACCGAGGTGACTTTCTAGATTCGTGTAACAATTTGAATGTCCTTTTGCTGCAGCTCTGGAGTGGCAGCCACCGGCCTTTTATATTCGCAGCGGTTGAGGTGCAATGTAAGTACCACCCCCATCCTTTCTGCGGGTTCCTGCATATTGGGACTCAGTACACCCTGGCAATATATGTTGAATGGACTTCCAGCACAGTAGTATATTAAGTGACACACATGGGATGGTTGCAATTGGTCTGGTAAAGCAGAAAAATGATCCACGAATCATATCGATGAGAAGTGGGGGGCAGATGATGGCATATGATCATCAGATCAGACAACCACAAATAAGCAGTGAAAAACGAGCTCTTGATTTGAGTAAAAAGGAATTGGTCCGTTTGTCCATAAGGCCAACGCCCAATATAGACAACCAACATATTTCACGGAGCCGGCTCAGGACGACGGGTACGGCTAATAAGAACGATAATAAGGCTGAATTTGAACCTTTCCAAACCACTTATCACCATTCAAAATCTCTAGGCTTTCCAACGTAGCTTGGTTTTCTTCCTGAGAGAAATATTCTAAAAATTGTCTCCTTGAACAGAGAATTCTATATCTTTTTCCTCCCGAAAAACACTATTCTTAATATCACGTGATTACAATATTTATTAGGACCACGGCAACATACAGGGCAGTTTTTTCGCCCTATAAATAACTTTTATTTTATTTTTTATTTTAAGATAAAAAAAGGCAGATAAATTTTACTAAATTATAAATCAATTAATAATTAATATAATAATTAATAGTTAGCCCTACACGGTAGGATATTAGGATCGCTACAAGGAGGAGTTAATGCAACTCTGTTATCCTTGCTTCTGTCCTTTAGTTGATCTTTCTATTTTAGTTTACAGCTTATACTTCTTTACAAATAATCTATCAATTGATATATAGGGGAGTTGAAAAAAAACCTTGGAGAATTGATTATGTCTGCCAATCTAACCCCTATTATATTCAAAATTCCTATTTGACTTGAAGAACAATATAGATATATAGAGTATCTTCTCGGAATTAGAAATTTCAATCATATAGAGCATCTTCTAGATTCCCAAACGATCTTTATTCGGCATAACCGCATGCTAAAAGCAAGCAATAAACAAGCACACGTTGTCTTCATCAACTCACACGAGCTCCCTCACAGTCTGAAACTTCAACCCATTCCTTACCACAACAACCTTATCGAACAGGCAGAATGCAAAATCGCCATCTGCAGTTTGAATAGGCGGCACCTCCCCATGCGTAGGGACATACTCATCTGGCACCAAAAAGTGCTGTGTGTACCGTCGAAGGGGTTTAAGTAAATCTTCAGGATCAACAGAGCAAATCCACGACTCCCGATGTAGGAACATGAGCCTCTTAGTCGCCTGATTGATCCCAATGAAGCGTTTCACGATGTTTTGCGGAAGAGATGGGAGCTTATGAAGTGTAGGCGGAGAAGTCGAAGCTGATAATTCGAAAATGAAAGTAGTTGAATGAAAGGTGAAGCCTCGTTGTTGACGGATATCCAAAATGAATGTGGATGTCTCCGGGTGGAAGACGAAGGAGTCGATAGCTGTTTCAATTGATCCTTTCTCGATTTGAAAATCCAGTGGGAATGGCTCTGGGAAGACTACCGCAGGGAATTGTTTAACTGAGTAGCTCACAAATTTATGGTCTGCAACGAGCAAAAATTGTCCTCCGAAGACGGAAGATGGGGCGACAATCCATTTCCAGATTTTTCGCGTATTGGGTTTAACTTCGAGGGTCCCGACTAAGCTTCCGTCTGTGGCTCGATATACATGGTCTAAATTCGGCGTGGAGACGAGAAGGTATGCACCAGACTCGTCAAAGAGAAGTTGGCTAACTGGGGTGGGGAAACTAGTCTCGAAGACAGCACTGTTTGTTTTGGCACCTTGGTGTGGAGGAGACATTTCAAAGTGCCGAACTTGTAAATTCGCATTTGTGTCCGCAGCAGCAACCAGGTTGTTACCGCTGACAGCAAGGCATTTGATGCTGGTATTGCCATGCGAGTAAAGTACGGTAGATTGATATCCCTTCTGGCTAGGATAGGCGAGCACATCGCCATGGTAGTTACCCGCGAATAACAAGGAAGTCTTCTGATGTGCAATGAACATCTTGATTTTGGAGGCCTGGAACTGCTCGTATTGGCCTTCTGTAGCAGTTATGACCGTTGATGCTTCAGATACAATGGCTTCTTCTTCCATTGTTTTCCTGATCAAAGCTGATGGGGCCCATATTCTCATCTCATGATCTACAAGATTGATCAAACTGGCGGCATCCGACGTAAATTCCAGCAAACTGAATGAAGTGGCTGGAGTCAAAACGTGATACAACAACGCCAGCGACTCGAAATCCCAAATTCGGAGATGGCCGAGAATATCTACAGCCGCGAATGTTCGCCCGTCAGAAGCGCAGGTTATAGAAGAGAGAATCGCAGGCCTTGCAGCTTTCAAGCTCGTGATGAGGGCTCCAGACCAAGGCTCGTAGAGAGCAAGATGTGACTCGTTGTATGCCACGGCCAATAAACTCACATCTGGATTAGGGTTGAATACAATCTGTTCCGCGGCTCGACTCTTTTCATCGACTATCCAAGAGACTAGAGTGCCACTGCCGAACTCAAATATACAGACAGGGCTGTTACGGTACGCCAATGCCAGTAAATCTAACCCAGGTGAAAGAGATGCGGTCGACGGCGCTTTGCCCATATTTGAATTAGTGCCACCGTCAGAAACCGGTGCCTGATATATGTAGGACTGTTCCTCTAACAATTCGCCAGTCATTATATCCCATTGATAGGAGCGACCTTGTTGTGTTACACCGATCAACACAGTCTGGGAAGATGAGAGCAGAATACATCGGCTTCGGATGCGAGTTTCCCATCTTACGGTACCATCCAATTCCCAGACAGTCACTAGTTTCCTACTGGAGGCTACTAGAAAAGATCCTAAAGGGTCAAGTTTTACCAAGTCTACCGAGGCACCGTGGCGAAGGACTTTCTCTTTCTGATAACTCTGAGAGCTATATAGATTGATATTGCCAGATTCTGTACCAACAGCGATGAGGCTGTTTCCAGAAGTGATTGCAGTGGCAGTCTCGTCTTCAAAGTGAATATGGGCTATGCAGTCATCCCACTCACTATACTGTGACCCTGCTATGGTAAGCTTGTTTGGTTGTTTTGTATCGAGAAACTGCTCATATATGGTTGATTGGGTAGGACAGAATGGCGGAATCAAGAAAAGTATTGATTGGGGTGATGAGGTAAGAGCTCGACCAAATTTAAATGATATACGGCTCAAATCCGTGGCCCACCCATCAATAGTGCGGACCATTGGGTTGACAAGGGGTTCATACTTTGGCCGTCGATCTAGATAGCCCTTCAGATTCTTCGCGGTCCTGATCAAAATGTGGATTCCGTTATTTGTCACAACTGTTTCGATCCACTTGAGGACATTCTTCTTAAGGAAATTGCAAAGTTCTTGGAGTAGTTGATTACTTGAGGTCGAAGCGGCGAAAACATGTTCGGAGAAGTATATCGTAGCATAATTCAAAAGAGCGGAAGACGCCGGGCCCGGACGTTTACCCTCGAGCGAGCGACTCCTGGGTGGTGTAATTCCCGCGCTCTTTAACAGCGTTTTAACACAGGCTAAAGCCATGGCTTCATGGCCTTGAGATCTCGATATTTTGAAGTCGCCAGCTTCATCTGACATCAGAAACTCTCTCGCAGTGGCATGAACGACCTGGACAAGGTCAGTTTTCGGATCGATAGAGACCAGCTGACCGCAAAGTCCTTCAATGGCTCCCTTTTGGCTTGATAATTTGATTTTAAGGTCTTGTTCTACTGCGTTTGAGAGCTCCAGAACAGATAGTGGCCGAGCTGCTAGTATTGTCCAGCTCAGAATGGCTTTGGCGACGGGGATTTCTCTCTTTCCGGCCATTTCAGTCACCGCTCTCTTGTAATAAGACAACATGCCTTCCGGTATTTCCTCAAGGACTTGGGTAATGCTTTCGTAGCCATATACCCCCTCGAGTTCGTCCATGACTAGTCGAACCCATAGAAAGCAAGCATTACATTTTGCACGAATCTTGTCGGCGAGTTCTGCTAGTTCTTCTTCTCCGTCGACAGGAAGGTTCCCTATTCTTTTGCTGATATATAATTCGATGTCTCTCATAGTATCGTCGACAGGTATCTGTACAACTGTGGTCTTGCAGTGTGTCAATTGGTCAATGATTTTCTGCATTTTCGGTAACTTCCGACTTGTGACAAAGATTCGCAGAGGATATTGAATTCGAGTTCCATTCAGCATTCTCGAAAATTCATGCGCGTTTGTGCATTCATCAAGTCCGTCTACAATCCAGAATTGTGGCCTAGTAATGGGCACCTAACAGATATTTCGTCAGTATTTCGCAAAAGCTCGGTCTGAAGAGAAAGTAGAACCTGGAAGACTCCTCCGACAAAGACTCTTGCCCACATAGTATACGCACTGTCATGGCGAAGGGATGTACCATCTTTACATAGCTGAGCTAGTTTCTCTCGGACGCCAGCATTGGTTGAGGCCATTTGATAAGCCAAAGAAATTAGAAATCCACTAAGCGATTGACTCGTCTTTTTTCCATATTGAAAGAAGTAAGAAGAGAAAGGCAATCGATCATCTGTAAGTAGAGCAGCTACATGAGCTGCAAGTACAGTCTTTCCCGCGCCGGGTTGCGCTTGAACCCAAAGTACTTCTGCTTGATAACTTTTCGCCTTTTCACCCTCAATCTCTGGGTTTCCCCATTGTTGGAAATCTTCGCGATCTTCAATCCAATGGCATGAGCCTTCGAGCATATCGTGGTGCTCTTCTGGTAAGTCTGGGGACCCAAGTGACGCTTTGATATTCTGCAATTGCACTGTCCGATTCTTTTCGATGGAAGCGAAAACTGTATATAATTAGTCGTCTTGTGAGCCATCTAAATAAATTCACTGATCGCACCATTTTCAAGCAAGCTTTCGACTGCAGTTCCTAGAGAGTTTTTAACCCTGACATAATTAGAGTCGTTCATGCTGGTAAATTTGCAAATATCTCTGTGATTAGCTTCAAGATATTGAATATGCTCGTTTTTGTTTGAGCCTGTCAACTTGATTATCAACATATTGAAGTAACTAGCATGTAATCTATTGGGTCAAGAACAAACCGCTATTCCGAGAAAATGAGAGCTGGGCACGTACCAAGAATGGCAGAGTTCTTCTTCACAATTAAGGTCGAAGTGATAGGAATCGTTGACCAAAGCTCGTAGAAAGTATAGATTGTCAATTCGGCGATGGTGGCTAATCTTGTAAAATCTTCATTGATCTGCTGCGTGGATACAGAATCCAATCTTAAATCATTGATATAGTCTTTTGGCGACGTTAAATGCGTAAGGCTCAGTGTTCCCAAGGCTCCATTCAGAAATTGGGCGTAATCGGAACCTCTATGTGGTGTAGCGAGAAAAAATATGCATCTGATGCGATCCGACAAACTATGTCGGGACTGGTCTCGCTGAGCGAGAATATATGCCTGCTCAAGCGTCAGTTATACATTCACAAGAACGAGAATAGGGAGAATACCTACTTTCTTGATAACAAGCCCGCCCATAGAATGGCCAATGAGAATTATAGGCCGGTTCTGTGTTAATGAGCCCTGATTTTAATTTGATCAACACGAAACAGTACCTTAGAATTGTGTCTCAAGAGAGGGGAGGTCTGTAGCTCCTCGTACAAAGAACGTCCAAAGTCATGTACAGTAAGGCTACTGGGTTTCGAGCTTCCCCAATCGCTATCGTACCCAAAACTATGAATACTAGCACAGGAGAATTCAGGTTCGACTGGAAGCCATTGTTTTGGCCAAAAGAGCTCCGGATCATCATCTTTACAAAACGACTTTATAGATCCTCCTCGAAGACCATGAACAAAGACTAGATCTATCAGGGGTTCGGGAGATGAGAACAGAGATCGAAGTCCGAGAGGACCTCTGATTTCATTCACCCCAACTTCATGCTTTTTGACCAAGCGAAATCTTCGTTTGAACAAAGAAGGTCTTTTGTTGCTTGGATCGTTACCTAGGGCCATCGTGCTCGATGGATATGGTGTGATGCCTCAGTTGGTGACAAAATTGCGGCCGTAGACAAGCGGGATGATGTATGGCCCAACTACAAGGACTTCGTCCGTTGACGAAACTTTGGATGTTTCTGTGACATGAAGCTGTTAGATTACATGCCTGTTGGCAGGGAATGATGTAGACATACCATATTTTCCTTTCATCACGGCCCTTTACCCCGCTTACCGCGCGTGTAAATACAGTAATATTTTCAAAGTTGGTGAGGCCAAGAATTTATCAGGCTAAGCACCAATGATACTGCATTAACGTACATGGTGCTACACAATTTAAGCGCTCACCTACATATATTGTTGATCGTAGATAAAAAGCTCTGGCCCTCCAAGAAAAAGAAATACCTAGCCTCTATATTCCCAATTGAAAAACTCGTAACAATCATAACACATAGAAGGAGCAATGAAGAAAATCGTGCTTGATCCTGCTGTACTAAAAGGTTTGTCTTGATACAAAGCAAGTCAATGCTCCTTTTTCGACTCTAACTACAAGAATAGCGCTGCCAGGGGGATCAAAAGTCATCGATGTGGCTCAACTTGGAAGCGCAAGTTGGTCTACTGGATATAAAGTAGATATCGAAGTAGATGGCGATGGGAAAGAACTTTTCCTCAAGGTCGGTTGTCACCCAGAACCCACTCTTTCATGCGTACATAAACAGTCCGAATGGCCTTCCCTAATTTCTGGTGATGACAGGTCTGTTATAGACCACAACACGTTGCAATGGCACGTGGCGAGTATGAAAGCCAAAAGTCATTGGCACAATATTTGCCGGAAAACACGGCCGCTCCACTTGCTTGGGACACCTTTGAATTAGATCCCACGAGATCGTTCTTCTTGAGAACATACAGAGACTTGAAGGAGAAGTCCCCAGATCCAGCCCAATTGATCGAGATTCTGGCGAAGCTCCATACCACGTCCGCCTCACCGACAGGAATGTTTGGTTTCCATGTGACAACATTCAACGGTCATGTCCCGTTGGTAAATGACTGGACAGACAGTTGGGAGGAATGGTACAGCCGACAATTTCGTTCAGATATAAAATGGGAGCAGATGGTTCGTGGGACTGATCCAAAATTCAATGAAGTCGCAGACGAATTCTTCCAAAAAGTCATCCCACGGCTCCTCCGACCCCTTCAGTCCGGTGGTAGAAGCATCAAACCAGTTCTCGTCCATGGTGATATATGGCATGGCAACGCTCAAATTGACATGGAAACGAATCAAGTAATATTGTTCGATTCGTGCTGCTGTTACGCACACAACGAATGTAAGTTGGCCATCAATTCCCGTAGCAAATCGTAGCTCATTTTATCAGTGGAGCTGCATATGATGAGACAGCCGCGATATCGATTCACGCAGGAGTATGTCAACAAATACAAAGAGATGATTCGGCCATCGGAGCCAGCGGAAGACTTTGATGATCGCAATGTCTTGTACGCAATGTAATACTTCCTTTCGAAGAGTTTGTGTGTATTGCTGATAGTCTCGGAGGCGAGACGACATAATCAATGCGGGACTGCATGAACATCGTGCTTATCTTCGTGGGGAGTAAGTGTACCGCATCATTCTTGACTTGAGTAGATACTAAATTTCTTTCTCGTAGGGTTAAGCAGGAAATGTTGCGACTTTTGGCCAAACATCCGAATGGATACGATGGATTCAAGGAGCCGATTCAGGACAAGATTGATCCTGAGCAGTAGCTTCAAGAGGTATGATTCATGTGATTAGGAATACTTCCAACCAGCTACAGGTCCAGCTTTATAACAATACACAAGTAGTGATTTTCAATTCCAAGCGAAATTCTCGTTCAGGTGAGATTCAAATGCCCGGTTCTCTCGCCGCTGCCACCTCGGATAGAAATAGTTTCTCTTCTCTTCTCCGTGAAAAGGACTTCCAATCCACCCTCCAAGCTCTTCAGTAATTCAAAAGCGTCATGAATTCGATAATTGGTATCCCACGTAACCACACTTGAAAGCCCCCAAGTCTTTGCTTCCCGGCAAGCATCGAGAAACAATGCAGCCAATTAGTGGATCTTCTGCTCTCTATCTTGTTCAAGGCAGCGTATACTTCGAACGTACAGATATCGCTAGCGAAAGTCAAGGTGCCAAGACATCCACGTATTCTTCTACACAGATGGCACCTTTGTTCTGAGGTATTTTATCGAATCATTTGGCCCAAAGAATTCGGCTCGGCCATGAAGCTAACTGATCAGCTCGGCGGTAGGTAAGACAGTCAAGAGGGCTTCGCCTTCCGCAACCTTTTGTTGGTAGACCTCGGAGCCTAATGCTTCAATGTCTCGTTCATAAAGAGGGCGGATATGTTCTTCATGTAACATTGTGGTCGTTGGTAATTTGAGATGATCCCCGTCGGTTTCCGGGAAAAAATTCTAAAGACGGAGAGACAATTCAGAGGCAGGTACAGGAAACCAGCTATTCTTCAGAAAGAACTGGACATATGGTTAGTGAAGAAGATCGAATCGACGTTTTGGAGGGCACTCTACCCCTTCCTTGCTGCTATATAGCATACTCAGTGCTGCCTCTCCTTCCGTATCCAGCCACTGCTCTACACTCGCCAAAAGGTAAGCACCGACACCCAATCCGTGGTGTGCTGATTCAACAACTGAAGAGATGCAATATCCTAAGCCATCCCTGGTCTCTCCCGTAGATAAATATTTTATCAGCAAATCCTGACGAATCGTTTTGGACGAGGCCAGCACTTGATTCGGGTTGTAGACTGGGGAGACACTAAATCCGCCACCAACCACTTCTCCCTGCGTGGCTGTAAGACGAATCATGAATTTCTCTCTCTCTCTCCAAAGTATGTATTGGAAAGAGGCTAGCCAAAGGCGACACCAGTCAGCTCGTGGCATGGCAGGATCTGGTCATCGTTTGCTTCGCCAAATTGGATAAGAAGTGGTCCATCAGTCCCTGTATCGTCGTTGGCGATATCCCGGACATTTTATCAGGAGATAGACTGACTGTATCTGTACAGCCATATAATCAACTAGTATCACCTGACGATTTTTGGATCCATGGGATTTTGGTGGTACAGTACTACGGCTGATGGCACATCAAGGAGACAAGAAGTGAGCTGGTCATAGCAATTTTGGGAGGACAAGGTTTCTAGAGGGATTGTTAACGTCAAGCGATCTGGGACACAGAGATCTAATGCACGTGCAAGACACTTGTAAAACGGCAACCAAACCAAGCGAATTCAGCGGCTAAAACCGTAGTAGTTAGTTATATTATATAATAAATCTTTTTATATCCTTAAAACCTAACTTATATTTCGGGTACCTATGGGTCGGTTCCTCTTTAGCAAAACCCGACTCGTGGGTACCATTTACTAGTGTAGCAACGATTACGCCTGTGAGGAGAGTTACAATCAAGTCGTAACAAGCATGGTTGGGTTTCATTCGATATTCACGAGTTTTGCATCTTTTTTCGTGCGGCTTCAGAGGATATATCTGGAAGGTTAAAAAGAATTCTGTTCTTTGACCGGAATTTCGACACCTTCTAACCAGCTATCAAGCTCACATGGTCTCCCACTGCCTTTGCTTTGGTTGATTCAATCTCAGCTTAGCTTTGGCTCAAGCCTGCTCGGGTCTGCTCAGGTCACCTACTCACTTCATCAAAAATCGTTGAGTCTATCCAAGAATCCTAAAGTCACGTGTGCCATGTTTCCTCTTTCCTCTCTTTAGTTCGCTTCTGTTAGATTTGCATCTCCGAGCTGTCTGTGGCGTCGTTTGAATGCAAAGTCTTGCCACCTGCCGGCTTATTTCCGATGCCTTCTCGGTGAGAAATAAAGTATACTTGAAACTCGATCTTCTACAGCCTTGTCTAAAAACCAATCGCTTAAGACACCTGCGGGCGAAGATTTCCGCAAATGTGCACAACGGAATCGTAGTAACTCCCCTCCCTTTCTATTCCTTGTTATCATGCTTCTAATTTCCATAATTACCAGCGGTATCCCATTGCTTCTGTCGAATTTCTCACGATGTCTTTTGGTTGGAGTGTCGGAGACATCATATCTGCGTGCCTTGTGGTTAACGAAGTAATCAGAGCACTCGATGGATCCCGAGGGAGTGCCACTAAGTACCAGGGTCTCGTCAACGAACTTCACAATTTGAATCGAGCCTTACTCGAAACCGAAATTTTGTCACAGCGCCTGGAGTCTGCTCCGGAGCTGAATGCCTTGGCTGCAACTACCAACAAAATAGCTAGAGATTGCGTAAAAACTCTAGAAGGCTTTCTAGAAAAGCTAAAAAAGCTCGAAAACTCTCGTCTCGTTGGATCAGATCCTTCCAAAGCTAAGATGTCACGAGGGCTCATTGAAAGAATTCGGTTTCTGGTTTCATCGAGAGAAGAAGTCGCCAAAGTCCGCGCAGAAGTGGCTGGGCATTGCGAATCAATCAATTTGCTGTTGGCAACGGCAAGCTTGTAAATCTGGAATCTACATGATCAGATATGGAAATTAGCTGACGTTCATGTCTAGCCATTTTTCGGCCCATATCCGTCGAGATATCGAGAATAGATTCGGAGACCACACTTCTAAACAAGCCTCTACTTTGGCGAACAGAAGTTCATCAGCATTCAGGTCATTCGCTAATAGAATGTATGTTCCATCGAGAAGATTGACTTTAAATATTAATATTTGTTGACAGACAGTACTTATTCACATTGGGCGGCGAAATAAAGGCCCTTGTTTCACATCTTTTGACTGTAAACTTCCAAGTCTATAAAACCATTATGGATATACAATCTCGAATTCCAAGACAGATCTCCTTCTCCGAGCCAATTGTCCTTGAAGACGCGATTGGCCGGGTTTCTCACTTCCACCTCGATTTCATTAAATCTTGGGAAGCATTTGAGAACATTTTAACCCTCAGGTTCGAAAGTGTCCCAGGAGAGATTAAAGTCCGCAGGGGAGAATACAGCTTAGAGAATCGATCAACGGGAAGGGATGTTAATAGATCCCGACCCTGGGATAACTGTTTAATTCCCGGTCAACGTATAGATATGAGCGTGATTTTCAATTCGCCACACCGAACAACGACGTGCCCAAATTGTCAACTGAGAGTAGAGGGAGAGTGTGAGAAAGGTTTAGAATGGTATCAAATCCCACCTCTATAATTCAGGCCACAAATCCTCATTGTTCTCTAGTCCCGGTTGCATGATATGGTTTCGGCGCATTGAGGAAGTCATCGACGGTCCACAAGGTGAAAGTGAAAATGAAGCTTCCGAGAATATATCTTCGCCATTCGAATCCAGCCCACACCAGCTGCAGAAAAGAACCAATGCAGATGGATTCCAATGTATTGGTAAGGGCAAGTGGATGGCTGATGAATTGGAAGAAGATATTGGCTTGTTCAAGAGAGTTCGGCTCGTTCATAGAACTCTACGAATGTCCAAAACCTTTGATGATCTTAGCTTCAAACTTGAGACCATTCCTTCAGGGCAAGGCGCCGATAATTCTGGGTTTGCGGCTATTTATTCGCGCTCCGCTAGTTACCAAAAGATTGAAAGCCTCCAGTTAGCAGCATACCACGGCAGTCTAAGGCTAGTGGCTACAATGCTTGCAGAAGGAAGCATGGTTGATGAGCTCTGCCCGGATGGAAACGATGAGATACCTCAGTGTACAGCTTTGCAGGCAGCAGTCTATTCAGGGTATGAGGACATAGTGCACCTCCTTGTAGCTTCAAACGCAAACATCAATGCACCTTCGCCTCGAGGTGGTCTTGGAACTGCATTATTCGCAGCGGTTATAACAAGAAATTATCAGTTAGGAGGCTTTCTTCTAACTAGAGGCGCTGATCCAAATATGGTATCAGGAAAGTCAGCTCCTTTAGTAGAGGTGAGTTAAAAATTTCGATTGTCACTTTCTAGGCTAGAATTATCTAACAAAAGATAGGCTGTGTGCCGTGGCGAGGTGAATATGGTCCAAATTCTGTTAGAATACGGAGCGGATGTCAACATTGAGGTAGAAGCCGGAAGACCTCTTTGGGCGGCAATACATAGCCACAACAAAAGCGTCTCGGTCATAGTTGATATTCTACTAAAAAGCGGTGCCGATGTCAACCTTCGTTCCGATAGTGGACAAGGGACACCTCTGCAAGTCGCAGCAGCAGAAGGCTCTTTCGGAATCGTGAACAAGCTAATTGACCATGGAGCAATGGTTAATGCTGAGGGAAGTCCACACACAGCACTCTGTGCTGCAGCTATCACCGGGGATGTACAAATAATGCGATTATTACTTGACAGTGGTGCTCATATACAAGCTCGAGATAGATATGGGAAAACACCTCTACACCATGCAGCTTCTGGGCGACATAAAGACAGCAATCCGGCAAAGATTCTTTTAGAGCGTGGTGCAGCTACTAACATGCGAGATGCAAAAAGTTGGACCCCCTTGCACTATGCTGCTGTGACGGGTAACCAGGCAGTTGTTGAGCTTTTGCTCGAGATGGGAGCTGACAGCGAGATTGAGGATAATTTAGGGAGAAAGCCATTCACTTTTGGAAGTCATAACGGATCAATGATTCTTAGCAGCTCCTCTCACAGTCAATTTGCAAGAGTTCTTTCAACCCCCCCCCCCAGAAATTCTTATCCCTGGGTTGTTATGCATAGAAGAATGCAACAACCCAGTATCTTTTCACTCTCATAGGGGTGAAGCGACCAAAAATGGAGACTATCGCTGTCGCAGTTCCCTACTTTCTCCGTACGTGACTCTTTTGACATTTTGGAATCAAGCTCGCTGACCTGAATACACAGTGATTCATCTCCATCTCCTATAGTGCAGGAGTATGAAGAAATATCGTCAGTACTATTAGCAGACTCCATCGGTTCAAGTGTTAGTGGCGACACTGATTGTGAGATGATATTATTTGACGAAGTTCGAAGTATTACTCAAAATGAGAAAGTAGAAGCAGTAGATAGCACAGACATCCATTCGAAATCGCCGCTTCCCTCTTTTAAACAAGTAATTTTTGACAATGTCGTTAATCACTTCTTGATACTTTTCAACGCAGATCAATCAGAGCTATCGAAGGCATCCAGGGGAATCATCAACTGTACCGAGACCTCTTCATCCACTCAAAGTGACCAAGCATCAACACTGAAGGCAGCCCAAATTTCAGCTCCTGGAAACAAAAGGAAAAGGGGGGTTGAGAGCCGAGAGGACGATCAGAATGAAGATGAAAGCTGGAAACGAAGGAAAGGCCACGACCCCAATCAAGCCCTATCTAAACCAGCGGCAGGCCATGTCGTCAGATTTTCTTGCCCATATAAGAAACGCGATCCTCAAATTTACACTGCGACGAAGTGGAAGTCTTGCGCAGCTTCGAGTTATGATTCTATCAGTCGCTTGAAGTTAGTTTACAGTCCTTTCATTCGCTTCGACCATGCTAAATTTCTTAGGGGCCATTTATACAGACGACATCGAGCACCAATTCAGTGCCGCAGATGCGGAGATACATTTTCCACCCAGAACGAACTAGACGCTCATGCGAAGCTTCTCGAAGCATGCATTATTCTGGATCCTTTGCCTTACGTTGGCTTTGGTATAGATATTGAGAAGACACTCCGTCAAAGATCAAAATGGGGTCAACAGACTGACGTCCACCAGTGGAATGAGATATATAGAACTCTTTTTCCAGGTGAAGATATTCCCAGCCCATGTAAGTATATGAAGTTGAGACCAAGATTCCTCGACGATTCTTGATTCCCAAT